>Ga0326728_10003121_pt1 | contig 52716 bp, 43 predicted proteins | sample MB3enrmetagenome_FD_207602 | JGI IMG/M metagenome (GOLD analysis project Ga0326728, IMG submission 207602) | Lab enriched peat soil microbial communities from McLean, Ithaca, NY, United States - MB31MN | ecosystem: Environmental > Terrestrial > Soil > Wetlands > Peat | place: USA: New York... | reverse complement strand
GTACGTCAGCCGCATCAACGCCGAGGGTTATCTCGCCCACTCGATGTGGGTCTGGACCAGCCAGAAGACGAACGACCCGCCCTTGCCGCCATGGTTCAGCTTCTACTCGAGCGATCCCGCATTCAGCTACTCCCGCGGCGAGGCCATCTTCCGCGGCGAGTGCGGCTCCTGCCACACGCTCTCCGGCTATCGCCCGCTCAAGCAACTGCTTGCCGGCCGCGACCGCGCCAACATCGGCAGCTTCATCGCCATGCTCCACGAGTACAAGCCCGACTCGCCCTACCGCCGCTTCATGCCGCCCATGGTGGGCACGAGGCAGGACGTAGAAGACCTCGCCAACTACCTGAACGCGCAGGTCAACCCGCCGCCGCCGGGAGCACAAAAGGCAGTGCTGACGGCGGACGCGAAGAAGTGAGCTGTCGGGGAACCTGTCTGCGTTGTGTCGGGGCGCGACTTCAGCCGTGCCGCAAATTCTGCAATGCAAACTCGGGCTTTGGAGCGGAACCAGAGTTACCGTGTCCTGTTGAGTTTTGTGCAGGGACGCCGCTCTCTGATGGTTGCGTCGAGTTAAATGCTGTGCTTTCGGGATAAATCGACTCTGGTTCCGCTATAGCCCTTGCGGGGATGCCCGAGTCACAACGGTCGCTTGCGCAGAGGCTCCTCAGAGCGCTTTGGCCGCTTCGGCGACGGTAATCATCAGGGTAACGGGATCGATGGGCGGCGGAACAAAGCCCGATCTCGCATAGAATCTCTTCGCGCTTTCTGAGAGGGTATGAACCAGAATGGCGCGGATTCCGAAGCAGTCTCTTTGTGGCGAAAGAAGGCGCAGATGGATGCCTTCGAAGCCGGGATACCGCAGGCTCGGGTGGTTCGTCCGGCCAACGCCAGGCTCTTCGTCTTTCAGTCGAACGAAGAGGACGCGGTGCGCGAGAGGAACGATTTCATCGCGGGGCTGGAGTAGCGAACATGGCGCGGTTAGCTGCCCGTTGAGCGGTAGCGCCGCACGCCGAACTTCCAGACCTGAAGCGCGACCATGAGAAACGCGACGCCTGCCAGCGGCGCGAGCCACTGGAACGCCTCGGGGCTCCCCAAGGGATCCTCTCGATGGAGAATCGCCAACACCGGGAAGTAGTTCACGCAGGCTAACGGAATGACGAAGGTGAAGAACTGACGGAACCACGGCCTGTAGATAGTGACCGGGTACTGGCTCATGAAGGCCCCTCCATAGGTGAAGGCGTTCCAGACCTCGAGCGATTCGGTGGTCCAGAAGGCGCTGGTGGCTTGCAGGACCCATATCCCCGTTAACAGGCACACGCCTCCCGCCACGGCATCGATGAGCAGAATTGCGGTAGCCAGCGACCAGGCGAGATGCAATGAATGCAATCCCCAAGCTAGCACCGCCGCTCCTTGCGCGAAGCGCCCTACTCGCCGCAGCGTCAGCTCCTGGCCCATCAGTTGCACCACCGTGGAGCGCGGTCGAACCAGCAGGCGGTCGAAGTCGCCGGCCTTGACCATGTTTCCGAACACATCGAAGCCGCGGGCGAAAGCATCGGAGATGGCCATCGTCATGTTGGCGATGCCGTAGAAGACGGCAGTCTCGGGCAACGTCCACCCGCGCAATTGTCCGAAGCGGTGGAAGAGCGCCAGGATGCCGAGGAATTCGACAAAAGTGATCAAGCCATGGCCGAGCGCATAGAGGACAAAGGAGACGCGATACTGCAGCTGGCCACGGATCGAGACGCCAATGTAGCGAAAGTAGAGTCCCAATTCGTTCATCTCTCTATCCTCCCTGCACCACGACCCGGCGCATTCCGCGCTTGAGCAGCCAGCGGCCCAATAGTACCAGCGCCGCTGTCCACAGGAGCTGGCGCAACATCACGTCCGGAACGCCTCCGGGAGCGATCTTGCCGACATAGATGCGATAGGGGAGATCGACGAGCCCCGCAAAAGGCAGCGCCATAAGGATCGGCTGCGACCAGTCCGGGAACAAAGGCAGGGGAATGACCATTCCGGAAAAGAGGGTAACCAATGCGATGAGCATGACGACCGGGCCATTGGCGCTGATCGTCCATATCAGAATGATGTTCAGCAGGGTAGTGATCGCGCTGCTCAGCAACACCGCGCATATCATGGCCCCGGCAAACGCCGCGCCACCGGCCGGCGTCGGCGGATGAAGCCGCCACGCGCCCAGTCCAATCAGCGGCAGCCCAAACATGGCCAGCAGCGTCATGGGCACGACGCGCAGAACGGTCGGCGCGGTGCGCCACGCCATGGCGCGCATGAACCACAGGTTATAAAGATCGATGGGACGGCACAACTCGTAAGCTACAGCGCCGCTGCGCACCATGGCCGTCACTTCCAGGTCGGCGTTCCACGGCAGCAGCGCGAGGAACGCCTGTCCCAGCCAAACGTAGCTTGCCAATTGCGCAAAGCTCATCGGCTCGGGCTGATGAGTCGAATGATAGAAAGCCTCATAGGTCATGATCATCACCATCCCGAAGAAGATCTGCGTCCACAGTCCGGCGATGGCGGCGGCGCGGTATTGGAGCATCATGCGAAAGCGCGCGCTGAAGATGGCCAGATAAGGCTTCATTCCGCGCATACCGTCTCCTCCGGCGCGTTTGCGGGCTCTGTCGCCGCATAGAGCCGCGCCACGATGGTCTCGATGGGCGGGTTCTCGACAAACAGGTCGCGAACCGCGTGCCGCGCCGTGATGCGCGCGATCAGTTCGGCTGGCGAGACCTCCAGCGGATCGAAGCCCAGGCAGAGCCGATGGCCCTCGCGGCGCACCACAGTGGCTTGCGGGTCGCTCACTTCCTCGTCGTCGGCCAGGTCCACTGTCAGCCAGCGCTCCCGCGAGACGCGAGCGCGCAGATCGGCCAGGCTGCCGTCGCAGAGAACCCTGCCGCTGGCGATGACGATGACACGATCGCAAAGCGCTTCGAAGTCGTCCATGTCGTGGGTGGTTAGAATGACGGTGACTCCGCGGCCGCGGCTGAGCTGGCGAATGAAATCGCGCACCGCGAGCTTGGAGACCGCGTCCAGCCCGATCGTCGGCTCATCGAGGAATAGCACCGGCGGCTCGTGCAGGAGCGCCGCCGCCAGATCGCAGCGCATCCGCTGGCCGAGGCTCAGCTGGCGGACTGGAACGTCGAGCAGAGGCTCCAGATCGAGCAGGCCGATCAATTCGTGGCTCGCGGAGCGATACCGGGCGAGCGGCACGCGATAGATGTCGCGCAGCAACTCGAAGGACTCGACGACCGGAAGATCCCACCAAAGCTGTGTGCGCTGGCCGAAGACCACCCCAATCTCCGCAACGTGCTCCACGCGCTGGCGCCAAGGCACGCGGCCGCGCACCTCGCACCTGCCGGAGTCGGGAACGAGGATGCCGGAGAGCGCCTTGACGGTGGTGCTCTTGCCCGCGCCGTTCGGTCCGATGTAGCCGACCAGCTCGCCCGCGCCGATGGAAAAGCTGATACCGTCCAGCGCCCGCACCTCGCGATACCGTCTAGAAACAAGCCCCTTTACGCTGCCCCACAATCCGGGCGCGCGCTCGGCAATCCGGTAAGTCTTGACCAGATTTTCCACCACAATCTGGGGCGGCATCCGCGCTTTCCTCCAGTCCAGTCTAATTTGGAACGAGTAAGTTGCCGATCGGTCCATGAGCCACTGCAACACAGCTAATGAAGTTAGGGAAATAGAATTCTTCAAATCTTAATGGGCGCGCACGCATTGGAAGCCGAGAAATCCCCCTTCGGCATATCACTCACTCCATTCTGAAGGAGGCTGCCACAGTCATTCCGCGTCCCATTCATGTGAACTGCCTCACGCCTATTTAGCATAGAGGAATGGTTCAATCTCAGAACGCAGAGCAGATCGCCGGCCGATACACTCGCTTTGCGGCGAACGAAGCTCGCAGCCGCTCGCCGCTTTATGAGGAACTGGCTCTGGGCGTTGCCGGGGACCGGTTGGCGCTTGAGTTTCTGGCCGAACTCCCCGATGCGAAACAGCAGCCTAACTTGCTGTTCGCGGCCTTTCGCCACGTCTGCGGCACTCCGAGGGACTGGGAGGGCTTCCGCCGGTCGCTGGCCACGTGCCCGAATGAAATCCGTGAGGTGATGTTGAAACGGCGCACACAAACCAATGAGCCTGCACGTTGTGCGACCCTGCTTCCGCTGCTTGCTCTTCTTCCCCAGCCCCTGGCTCTTCTTGAAGTGGGCGCATCCGCGGGTCTTTGCCTGATTCCGGATCGTTATTCCTATCGCTACGACGGCGTGGATGTGGAATCGGGTTCGGACAGAGGCGCACCGCCGCCGAGATTCTCGTGCGCTACGAATGCTCGAACGCCGATACCCAGGGCCAATGTCGAGGTTGCATGGCGAATGGGCCTGGATCTAGAACCTGTCCATGTCGATGACGATGAACAGGCGGCGTGGCTTGAGACTCTCGTCTGGCCCGGAGAAGAGGGCCGCCTTGCCCTGCTGCGCCAGGCCCTGGACGTTGCGCGAAGCGATCCGCCCTTGGTCGTTGAGGGAGACCTGCGAACGGATGTGCAGCGCCTTGCGGCTCTGGCGCCCAAAGACGCCACATTGGTCATCTTCCATAGCGCGGTCCTGGCCTACGTTTCGTCTGCGCAGGAGCGCACGGAGTTTGCCGAGACAGTCACTCGGATCAAAGCGGTTTGGATTGCCAACGAGTCTCCTCGCGTCATTCCGGGCATCACGGAGCGGGCAATGCGTTGCTGCCGGCCGGGGGAGTTTCTTGTGACTCAGGATGGAGAGCCAATCGCGTGCAGCGATCCGCACGGCAGGTTCTTGCGGTGGCTGTAAAGTCCCTGCCAAATTGTCTTCTGCGGCGTTCTTTCTTCAAACGAAGGCTGCGGAGTCTTCCACAGGCCTATAACTTTTAACACTATCCGGTCCATGTAGCCGTCTGAAGCAGGTACGATGAACTGGATAACACTACTCAGGCGCGGCGCAAGGTTACGGTTTTGTTACACCGCCTGAGATTGGATCGAAACTCCGCCTTCCCATGCAACCCATGACCGCCGCTGCGATCTCCACCCGCAACCTGATCGGCGCTCCGGATGCCGCCCTCCAGGAGATGGACCGATGGCTGGGCAGGGCTGCCGAACAGGGCGCAGAACTGGCGCTGTTCCCCGAGCTCAACGTCAGCGGCTACATCCCGTCGGAAGCAGCTCGAACAATTGCCGAGACCATCCCCGGCCCAAGCACGGACAAGGCTGTCCGCCTGGCAGCACGCCACCGCATGACGTTTGCCTTTGGGCTGATCGAGAGAGCCGGCGAACGGCTGCATTGCAGCCATGTGCTCGTCAACGGAGATGGCGTGCTCGGCTGGCAGCGGAAGATCCACGTTCCGGCTCAGGAGCAATCCGCGTGGAGCGCCGGGGATGCCATCGAAGTTATCGATATGGGCAAAGCCAGGATTGGCATCGCCATCTGCCGGGACGCCTTTTTCGACGAGATGACCCGGACGCTCTATTTCAAAGGCGCGGAGATCGTGCTTATGCCTTTCGGTTACTACAATGTGCCTCGCAGCCGATATATGCAGGAGACCATCCACGGCAAGTCGCTCGTCAAGTCGGCGTGGACGAATGGCTATTTCGAACTGGTCTGCAATAGCGCCGGGGAACGGCCGGCCGGACCCTTCGACGCGCGAGAGCGCAGGTTTCCCGGTTGGGCTGGGATCATCGACCCATGGGGCAAGGTTCTCGGCTTTGCCGATGAGGAAGGCAACGCCGAATCCATGGTTGTGCGCCCCCTCGACCCGGCCGATCTTCTCGGCCGCCGGTCGCATTCCAATTTTCTCGCAAGAGAGCTCCGTCCCGAGCTGTATCGATTCTCTTGAACAGAAAGCGGCGTGCAAGGTAAAGCATTGCCCAAAACCAGGTTGTGCGATCAACCCGGACAATCGTGGGAATTCAAAAGAACTGCCATCTCGAGGCGGCTACCATGCTTCCAGGAGCTAACCGCATGGACGACAGGTTGCTGACGCTGCGCATGGCGGCCTGGATGGAGAAGCATCTGACCGATCCCGATCTCCATCTGGATTTGGAGAAGGCCTCGGGTTACTCGGAGAACCGCCTGCGCCAGAAGTTCTACAACATTACCGGCGAAACTCCCTCCGGCTACCTGCGGAAGAGACGCCTCACCGAGGCGGCGCGGGCGCTCATCCGGGGCGAACGCATCGTGGATGTAGCGGCGGCCTATGGTTACAGCTCCCAGGACAACTTCACCACCGCCTTCGGATCGTGGTTTGGCATCACGCCGGCCAAGCTGCGCGACCTGGACCGGAACTACCGCAACCTGCTGATGCGGATGAAGGAGCCGCTCAATCTCATGGAATTGACAAACCTCAAGCAAAGCCCGCTGAATACGACGCTGATGAGCGCCATCAAGGGCGCATCGGAGTACTTCGACCTCGACTGGTCGATCGCGAAGTTATTCGGTTATAGCACTCATGCCTTTCTCATCAATATTGCCACGAATCATCGCGGCGACACTCCAGATTTTGGAATCTGTCCGAGTTCGCCCTATTGCTGGAATAAAGACCGCTTCTTCCTGGCCCTGCATAACATGGGAATCAGACGAGTTGACTCGATTATGCTCAACGCAGGTTTCCCACCCGGTCATCGAAGAACCACGCCAGAAGAACTGAGTAATGCAGAGAGAAGGGTCAAGGCCCATCTGGACGCCGGAAAGGTCTGTGTGCTCGATTTCCGGGATCACCAGCTCATCGCGGGCTACGATCCCAAGGGCTTCATCCTATTGCAGCCGTGGCAGTGCGCTCCAAAGATTGTGAGGCCGGCTCTCAGCTTCGGTGAGCAGAATGAAGCTCTCAATAGCGATGGATGGGTTGGTTTCACGCTGCTCGAAAAGGAGGAGTTGCGTGCCGATGAAAGTACGCTGCTGCAATCGGCATTGACTACGGCGCTGCGCATGAGAAGCGCGCCGGAAGAGTTCACGCTCGAGTGCTACCGTTCCGGCGACGGTGCGTGGGAGAACTGGCTGGCGGGCATCGACAAGGGATTGGGAAGCTCGCATGGCCACTGGTGGAACGGATCGGTTTGGATGGAATGCCGCAAGATGGCCGCCGATTTCTTCGCCGAGATCGAACCTGCAATGAAGAACGCGAAGGCCGAAGCGCTTTGCCAGGAGTTGGCGAAACTCTATCGTGAGTGCGCCGGACAACTGAATATCGCCCGGGCCAAGGATGCCCAGGCCGGCGTCCAGAAGGCGGCTCTGGCCGAGGGCCGCGAACTCGACTCCCGCTGCGCCGGCCTGATGAAGGAACTGCTGGCCGAGACCGTCGCTTGAGGGATGGCTCCAGAGCCCGTCACCCGCCGCTCTTCCTTAGTCACTCGCCGTTACTCCGATTCCGCTCTACTGCGAGGCGCTTTCATTCTCCTCATCATCCCCATCGCCATAATCGATTGGGGGCGGCGGAGCCATTGCGACCGCCTTGGCCGGCGCGGCGTACACTTGCCGGCCTTCCAGGTAAGTCGCTTCCACCACGATATCCTTGATCGTCTCCGGCGGGACTTTGTGCGGATCCTTTTCCAGAATCACAAAATCCGCCAGCTTGCCGGGAGTTATCGATCCTTTGATCTTCTCTTCGAAGGTGGCATAGGCTCCGTCCAATGTCCACACCTCGATCGCCTCGTCCACGCTCACTCTCTGATTCTCCCCGATCGGTATCCCTTGGGAGCTCTTGCGCGTCACCATGTCCTGAATTCTGAGCAGGGGATCGGCGGCGGAGATGGGCGAATCGGAATGACCGGCCACGGGAATGCCCATGTCCAGCGCGGTGCGGTACGCGTGCATCATCGCCAGACGCTTCGGCCCATAGGAGAGAAGAATGTTCCCGTACTCCCACATATAAGAGTGAAACACCAGAATCACGCCGTCTTTCTTGGCGCGGTCCAGCAGCGCCTGATTCATGACGCTGGCATGCTCGATGCGCCATCGGGCATCGGGACGGGGGTTCTTCGCCGCGGCGCGTTCGATCGCCCGGAGGACCATGTCGATCTCCCGATCGCCGTTGGAATGCGTCGCCACCTGCCATCCGGCATCCCACCACTGCTGAACGTCCTGGTCCAGTTTCTCCTGCGTGCGGGCAGGCGGAATGCCGAAGTAATCGGGCCGGTCGGAGTAAGCCTCGCTGAGCCACGCGGTTCTTCCGCTGAGCGAGTTTCCCTGGAAGTTCTTGAGAGCCGTGATGCGAAGGCGATGGTCGCCGAATCCACGCTCGATTCCGGCCGCCTGGAGTTTGTCGAAAGACTCCACATAGAACATGAACCCGACGCGAACCGGATTCCCCATATCGCGCAGCTCCTGCATCATGCGGAACGACGCCGGATTGCCTCCCGCAATGCCCACGCTGGTAAGGCCCCGGGAAGAGTATTGGCGGAAGCAATTCATATAGCCTTGCAGTTCCGCGTCATGCGGGATGCGGGAGGTTGCATCGCGGTCGGCGCCCCTCGCCATCAGCCTGCGCGCGCTCTCGCGGATCACGCCGTTGGGAGTTCCGTCGGGTTCGCGGTCCAGCGCGCCGCCGGGCGGGTCGGGCGTCTCCTTGGTGATGCCCGCGGCCTGGAGCACATAGCTGTTCACCACCGTGATATGCCCGGAGCCGTGGGTGATCGTGACCGGCTGTGTCGTGGACACCTTATCCAGATCGTGGCGGTTGGGGTGGCGGCCGAGGAGCACATCGTTGTATCCATATCCGCTGATCGGGGCGCCCGGCGGAGCGATCGCGGCTTTTCTTTGCAGCGCGGCTATAAGCTCGTCGATGGTCTTCACCCGGTCGCCGCCCAGCCACGGCCTGTAATAGGGCGAGTTCTCATCGAAGATCGCTTGCGGATGCAGATGCGCGTCATTGAACCCGGGAGTCACGGTCATGCCTTTGAGGTCGATGACTTTTGTCGATGGAGTCTTCAGCTTGAGGATCTCCGCATTCGTTCCCACCGCCGTAAACCGTCCGTTATCGATGGCGAAGGCCTGGGCTGCGGGATGATCGCGATCCACGGTGATAACATTCGCGTCGATCACGATCGTGTCCGCCGCGAACGCGACTCTGGCCAGAATTGCAAGGAACAAACAGAGTTTCTTGGTCATACATCCCTCCTTTTAGGTTGCATCGAGCCTGCCTTCGCTCATCATCGCGGGCACCAGGTCGTTCTCGACGGCCGATTCCGCTTCCTCTGCTTCGCATGGATCGCTGTCTCCCTCTCCAGGCGCAAGGAAGAGGTTGCTCTCCAGTCCGTACTGGCGGGTATACAGCTCGTAGTACCGGCCCCCAAGGGCATAAAGCTCTCGATGGTTGCCGCGCTCCAGGATTCGGCCGTCCTCGATGACCAGAATCTGGTCGGCGCGGCGAATGGTGGAGAGCCGGTGGGCAATGACAAACGTGGTGCGCCCCTGCATGAGCCTGTTCAGCCCGGCTTGAATCATCGCCTCCGATTCGGAATCGAGAGAGCTGGTGGCCTCGTCCAGGATGAGGATTCGCGGCTCGGCAAGCAGCGCGCGCGCGATGGACAGCCGCTGCCGCTGGCCTCCGGAGAGTTTCACGCCGCGCTCGCCGACGATGGTGTCGTAGCCATCGGTGAAGCGCTCCGCAAACTCGTCCACACGCGCCGTGCGACAGGCAAACAGGAAAGCCTCTTCACTGGCGCCAGGGCGGGAGAACAGCACATTGTCGCGGATGGTGCCGTCAAAGAGAAACGAGTCCTGCAACACCACGCCGAGCTGCAGCCGGAACGATCCCAGCTTCACTTTCGCGAGGTCGATCTCATCGACCAGCACGCGGCCCGAGCCCGGCGTATGGAATCCGCAGACCAGGCTGATGATGGTCGATTTACCCGATCCCGAGGGTCCAACCAGAGCGGTCACCGTTCCAGGCGCGGCGTGGAAGCAGATGTCGTGCAGGACGGGCTTGCCTTGCTCGTAGGCGAAGGTCACATCTTCAAAGCGCACATGCCCATAGATGGGCGGCATGACAATCGTCCGCTGCGCCGGCTGGTTCTCGTCCATCTCGGAGAGAATCTCGGTCGTCCGGTCCAGTCCCGCCAGAGCCTCCGTCAGTTGCGTGTAGATATTTACGATCTGAAACACCGGCGCCGTCATGAAGGCCAGGTATGCCGTGTACTGAACATAGTCGCCCATCGACCAGCGATCGCCCACCAGGCGGCCGCCCATGAAGATCACGATCGCGCTCACCAGCCCCGTCACCGTGGTCGAAGCGGAGCCCAGCATGCTGGTCATGGTGAGCGACTTGATGACGTTCTTGAGCAGGCGGTCCACGCCCCCGGCAAACACCTTTGCCTCGCGCTCCTCGGCGTGGTAGCCCTTGACGACGCGCACCCCGCCCAGCGACTCCGTCAGCCGTCCCGTGACCTCGGCGTTGATCCTTCCGCGCTCGCGGAAGATGGGCCGGACGAACTTGAAGGCATACTGCAGAAAGACGGCAAAGGAAACGACGATGACAAAGACCGTGAGCGTGACCGTAGCGCTCTTATGCAGCAGGTAGGTCAGCACGAGGCCCGCGGTCAGAATGCTGCTGGCGAACTCGACGATCCCGGTGCCGATAAGATTGCGGACGCCCTCAACGTCGCTCATGATGCGGGCGACAAGCGTGCCCGTACTGTTGGCATCGTAGTAAGAGACGGGGAGCAGCCCCACATGGCGCTGAACCCGGCAGCGCAACTCGCTGATCAGCCGCTGGCCCTCCTTGGAGAGCAGTTGGGTGAGCGCGTAGGAGGTGACTGCCTGGATGACCGTGGCGCTGAAGACGATGAGCACGATTCCCGGCAGCCGCTCCAGATGCGGGGGCCGCGTATTGAGAACGTTGTCGATCAGGCGCTTGGTGATCTGCGGAACGGTGAGGCGGGCGAGCACTCCGATGATCGTCAGCGCCAGTCCCGCGGCCATGATCCACAACCGCGGCTTCAGCATCACCCAGATCAGCGGCCAAACCCGCTTCAGGTCGGGCTTCTTTTTCGGCAGCGCATCCAGCGCCGCCCGGCGCGCGGCACCACCGCCGCCCCCGCCGCGCTCGGCCCAATGCCCCATTCCGCCGCCGAATCCGCCCCCGCCCATCCCCATGTGACCCATCCGCTTGCACCTTTCCCGGCCGGCGCGACAACGATCCGGCCCACGCACACAATCACATGGAACTGAGCAACGATTCCGACACTCGCGGACTTCATCGCCGCGGCAACGCCCATCCCTACCGGCCGGATGGAACGGCCTCTTCTTCCAACCGGGCAGAATCTTCAATTTCCGCGTTCGCCGGCTTCTTTCTGTCCATCTGCGAGCGGTAGCGCTCCACGCCGCCCACCCAGACGCGGGTTACATCTCCGAAGCCATTGTGCGGATGGAAAGCCGCAAGGTCGGCCTGCTTGCCCAGCTCAATACTGCCCGTCGCCTCGCCCATCCCGAGATGCCGCGCCGGATTGAGCGTGAAGAGCTTGATCGCCGCCGGAAGCGTCATTCCTTCTTCCACCAACCGGATCGCGCAAGCCAGCATCGACGGAAAATGGTAGTCGCTGCAAATGATATCCACCAGGTTCTCCGCCATCGCATCGTGGCAGGCGAGATTGCCGCAGTGCGAGCCGCCCCGGTAGTAGTTGGGCGCTCCCATGCAGACCATCATGCCCAGCTCCTTGGCCTTGCGCGCGGCTTCGATCGTGCAGGGCATCTCGCACAGGCTGGCGCCGGACGCAAACGCCTCCAGCACATGCTCCACTGTGGTGTCGTCGTGGCTGCCGAGAGGAATTCTCCCCGCCACGCGAGCCTTGACCAGCATCCGGTTGTTCACCTTGCCGGCTCTTTCGATGCGTTCTTCCATCTGCTTGCGCGCTTCCTCGATGGAGATTCCCTGGCGGGTCGCGCGCTGCTGCAGCAGAGCCTCGATGTCGCGAAACTGGCGTTGACCGGGCATGTCGTCGTTGAAGACCAAATTGGCGATGCTCCTCAGCTCCAGCAACTGATCGAGAATGGAGATGTCCGGCTCGAAGCTGGTGTTCCAGCGAATGTGAATCAAATGATGCGCGCGCAACTCTGGAATCAACTCCTGAAACTTTTTTGCCAGGGCCAGACCGTCGCCGCGCCATGAGCCGGGATGGCCCTCGCGCTCCTCGGAGATGCGCGCGGCGGTGCAAACGGTGGTGAGCCCGCAACTGAGCGCGCGCAAGTCCATCACGTGCAGCGCCAACTCCAGCGGTATCTTCGCCGCCGGGCGCGGGCTGATCTCGCGCTCCAGATAATCCGTGTGAATGTCGATGACTCCGGGAATGAGAATCGCGCCCCCAAGGTCGATCCCGCCGGGCAGATTGTGCGGGAGAATATCGGCGATCAGCCCACCCTCCAGAACAAGCGTCCCGTGCACTTCCCGATCCGGGCAAACGATGCGCGCATTGGTCAGAATTGTTTCCGTCATGGCTCTTGTCCAGGCTCCCCGATGTTCATCTCGTCATTTTGCGATCAACTGCGGCTGGGTGATGATGCTGCGCCGAACCCAGTCCGAAATGCGTTCCATTCCCGTAATCAGGACCACGATCAGAATCGTGTAGGCGATCACGTCCTTGTAGTGGAGCAGGCCGTGGGCAAATTCGAGTTGAAAGCCGATGCCTCCGCCGCCGAAGACGCCCAGGGGGATGGCGGCGCGCAGATTGTGATCGAAGGCATAGAAGAGATTGGCTACAAACGACGGCATCACCTGCGGCAAGACGGCAAAGCGGATCGTCTGCATGCGTGTGCTGCCGACGCTTTCGACGGATTCCATCATGCTTTTGTCGGCTTGTTCGATGGAATCGGCGAAGAACTTGCCGTACATCCCCACGGACGCGAAGGTCAAGGTCAGCACGCCGGCGAAGGGTCCGATTCCGACGGCGACCAGCAACACCAGAATGACAATAAGATGCGGCACCGATCGGGTCATGACCAGCAGCGTGCGCACGGCAAGCCTCACCAGCGGATGCGGGGTGGTGTTGGTGGCGGCAAAGAAGGCCAGAAACAGCGCAATGGCGCCGCCGCAGACGGTGGCCAGGAAGGCCATCGAGAGCGTCTCGATCAGAGACAGAATGACCGAATCCTTGGTCCAGAAATTTGCCCACAGCAGGGACATATGGGGCGGCAGCATCTGCTGCGCAAGGTCCACGATGAAACGGAAGTCGACCCAGAAGCTGCTTGGATTCACGCCCAGGTACCAGAACAGCAGGGACATGGAGGCGATCGTCCCCAGAAGATAGAGGATCGTGAGACGAAACTTGCGCGAAGGCAGAGCGCTGGCTGGGACTTCAAGGCTCATTTCAGCATCCCTCCACCCAATATGCGCGCGCGGAAGAAATCCGAGACCCGCTCGGTGGAGAAGACCAGGGCCAGCGTAAGCAGGGTGGCCATGCAGGCCTTTTGGTAGTCCATCGTTCTCATGGCGGTGCTCATGATGAATCCAATTCCGCCCGCGCCCACCGCGCCCAGGATCACTCCCGCGCGCACGTTGAATTCAAAGCGAAACAACCCGTTGGCAAACAGGGCGGGGAGAATCTGGGGAACGACGGCATAGCGGATCACCTGCCAGCGTGTGGCGCCGGTCGCCGCCACCGCTTCCAGCATCTGCGGCTCGATCTCCTCGATGCCATCGGCCAGCAGCTTGGCCAGCATCCCGATGCTGCTGAAGGAGAGCGCGACGAGACCCGGAATGACTCCCAATCCGAATATGGCGATGAGCAATAGCATTTGGACAATCTCGGGCAAGCCACGTTCCAGCGCGATGAAGGCGCGCATCGCCAGGCGCAGCGGCGGCGGGGCAAGATTCGACGAGGCGGCCAGCGCGCAAGGCAGAGAAAGACACATGCCCAGGATGGTGGCGGCCATAGCCATCACGGCGGTCACGCCGAGCGGTTGCAGCATTCCCACCAGCCCGCTCCACTCGGGCGGAAAAAACATGCCCGCCAGCGGAAGGCCCTTGTCGATACCCGCAATGAATGTCGCCAGATGAACTTCGCAGCGCCAGGAGGTGAGCGCGACAAGCGCGATCAGTCCGATGGCAAGGGCGGCTAGCTTGACGCGCTGCTGCGCGATGCCTTTCTTCCATTCCAGGAACGGCGGATCCTGCCGAACGGAGAGCACGGTGGCTGAGGCCATCTAGACCGGAACTCCTTCCTGAAAGACAGTGTGGATCCGTGGTCCGAAGAAGGGCGGCTGGGTGTCGGGGCCCAGCGCAGGCAGATACGATTCGCTCTCGGATTCGCCATAAATCTGTTCCAGCTTCCGAGCCGATATCTGCGCCGGGCCGTCGTATACGATCTTGCCCATGCGGATGCCGATGGCGCGGGTGCAGTACTTGGCCACCATGGCCGGCTGATGGAAGGCCCCGATGACCGGCGTCTCGCGCGACAGCGGCTGAAGAATGGACATGATCGCATCGGCGCTCTTGGGATCGAGGCTGGAGATGGGCTCATCGGCGAGGTAGATCAAGGGGCGCTGATGGACAGCGCGGGCGATGGAGACCCGCTGCATCTCGCCGCCGCTCAGCGAGCCGGCGAGCCGGGCGGCGAACTGCGCCATGTTCACGCGCTCCAGCGCCGCCATCGCCTCGCGGGCCTCCGAGTCCTTGAAGCCGAGAAGCCAACTGCGCACGGGGCTGATATGACCCAGGCGGCCCAGCATCACGTTTTCCAGAACCGTCAGCCGCTTCACGAGGTTCGATCCCTGAAAGATCAGGCCGATGTGACGCCGGGCCCGGCGCAGCTCTCTGGAATCGACATCGGTGGTGCGATAAGTCCGGCCGTTCGGTCCGGTGAGGCGAATCTCGCCCTGGTTGGGCCTGGTCAGCCCGACAATGCAACGCAGCGTAAGCGACTTGCCCGCGCCGCTCGATCCGAGGATACCCACAAACTCGCCCCGCCCCACGGTAAAACTCACCTGGTCCACGAGGCGCTTGCCATTGGGAAGCGTTACGGAGATGTTCGAAACCGTCAGCATAACTGCCTACTTTTCCACGAAGTTGAAGTCCTTGACCTGCGACGCGTACTTCCTTAGCCGGTCATAGGTCGCATCGTTCACAGGAATATTCACCGTCCCGCTGGAGATATTGCCTTGCAGGCTGTTGAGATGCGCCCAAAGTTCCGGATCTCTGGCAGGAATAGAAACCAGCGCCGCCTGAATATCCTTTTTGAGCTGCTCGGGAAGTCCTTTTCGTACCGCATAGCAAGAGTTAGGTATAGGTTCGGAGGTCCAAATCACACGTATGTCGTCTGCCTTGATCCTGCCCCTTTCCACAAGCCGCTTGGCGAAATTCCCCTGAAAGGCGCCGGCATCCACTTTGCCCGATTTGACCGTCATGATGGCGGCGATGTGGCTGCCGGCATAGATCACCTTCTTGAAATCCTTCTCTGGGTTGATGCCTGCATTGAGCAGGCCGACGCGAGGATAAAGATCGCCCGAGGTCGATGCTGGATCGGAAAAGGCGAAGACCAGATCCTTGGCGTGCGCCTTCACATCCTGCATCGAGTGAATCGGGCTGTTCTTCGGCACCGCGATCACCGACGGATAGCCGCCCAGTGTACCGTCCGGATAGCCGCGCGCGACGATGGCCTCCGCGCCGGCCTTCTGCGCAGCGATGATATAGGACAGCGGGCCGAAGTTGGAAACGTCGATCTTCTCCGCGCGCATGGCTTCAATCGTTGAAGCATATCCCTCAACGGTAACTACCTCCACCGGCATGTGCAGTTGTTCCTCGAGGTACCTGCGCAGCAACTGGGTGCGAAGCCCGCCGCCCATCAACTCCTCGGTCTGGGGAGAATGCGCAAAGTGCAGGACCGCAGGATAACCGGTGCTCGCATGACCGGCCTTACAACCGCCCAGCGACAGACAGAGAATCGCGGTGGAAAGCAAGGCGAAACAACACCACAGCCGCTTCATGATTCCCTCCTATGCATAGACAACCGCTTCCTTCGATTCCCGGAGACGCCCGTTTTCGAGGTGCAGCACGCGGTCCGACATCCTGCCCAGGGTGTGCGGGTCGTGGGTGATGAGGATGATCGACGTGCCGGCCCGCTTGAGATCGAGCAGCATCTCGATCACCGCATCCTTGGTCTTGATGTCCAGAGAAGCCGTCGGCTCGTCCACCAGCAGCAGGCGCGGCAGCGAGATCATGGCGCGGGCAATGTTGACGCGCTGCTGCTCGCCGCCGCTGAAGGTCGCCGGATAGGCGTCCCATAACTCCGCGGGCAGGCTCAGGCGCTCAAAACATTCACTGGCGGCGCGCCGCCCCTCTTCGATCGAGCGGCCGCGCGCCACCAGGCCGGAAGCCACCACATCCAAGGCAGGGACCCGCGGAATGACCTGCAGGAACTGCGAGCAATAGGTCATCTCCGTCTTGCGAACGCGAAGAACCTCGTGCTCCGGCGCGCTGGCCAGGTCGATGATTTCGCCCTTTTCACCGCGGTAGAGAATCTGTCCGCCGGTCGCCAGGTAGGTGCGATAGATGCACTTCATCAGCGTCGACTTGCCCGATCCGGTCTTGCCGGTAAGCCCGACGATCTCGCCCTCGCTTACCTCGAACGAGACGCTGTCCAGCGCCTCGATCTGTTTCTCATTGAGGATGTGGAGTTCGAACCGCTTCTGCAGGTCCACGACTTCCAGTAGCTTTCCCATCTGCTCCTCTTCTTCCCGGCTCACTCCGTCCGCGGCTGCTCCCGTCTAAAGCAGCGAACTGACCAGAAGCTGCGTGTATCCATTCTGCGGGTCTTGCAGTATCTGGTCGGTCAGGCCCTGCTCCACGATCTGGCCGTGCTTGAGCACCAGGGTCCGGTCGGTCAGCATGCGGATGACGCCCAGATCGTGCGAGACGACGATCATCGAGACGCCCAGATCCTGCTGCAGGCCGCGAATCAAGTCCAGAACCTTCGCCTGCACCGAAACATCCAGTCCGCTGGTTACCTCGTCCAGCAGCAGCAGCGGGGGATTGTTGGCGATCGCCTTGGCAATCTGCACGCGCTGCTGCATGCCGCCGCTGAAGCGCGCCGGCGACTCATCCATGCGCTTGATGGGGACTTCGGTCTTGGTCAGAAGGTCGGCGCCGCGGATGCGAATCCTGCCGACGTGAAAGACGTTGGCCATGAGCAGCTTCTCGGCGATATTGCCGCCCGAGGAAAAGCGGAAGTTCAACCCGTCGCGCGGATTCTGATAGACCATGCCCATGAGATGATTGCGAACATAGCGCTTTTTCTGGTTGGAAAGATCGAACAGGTTGGCCGCGCCGCCTTCGACGGGCCTGAAGTTCGCCTCGCCGGCGGTCGCTTCCTGGTCGAAGTAGAGCAGCTGCACCAGCGTGCTCTTTCCCGACCCGCTCTCTCCCACGACGCCCAGCACCTCGCCCGGATTGAGATCGAAGCCGATGCCGCTCAGGGCGACGACCGCGCCCGTCTTGGGGCAGATATTCGAATTGAATGCCGGCCCGGTGCGATCGAGCACTCCCGGAGTAACTTCGCCGTAGATCTTAGTCAGGTTGCGGACACGCAACAACCAGTTGTTATCCATTGCGTCCTTCCATCCTATTCGGGGTTGGCAAAGAGCCGCTGCGGAGGCCGCGGACCTTGCCGCACCTTGTCCAGGAAGTTGCTGTCGTTGATGACCCACGATCTGCTGAAGTCGTCGGCATAGATCTGATCCATGAAGGCCTTGTCCTGGCCCGACACCGAACACTTGATGCCGATAAACTCCTCCACCTTGAAACGGATGTCTTCGAACTCCAGCGGCTCGACGCGGGTGAAGGGCGGAATGCAGTGGATTCGCTTCTCGCGTCCGGCGCCGAACAAGTAGAGGCAGCGGGCCATATTCAGATTGGGCACATCCCAGCTGGGAATCGGGGAGGGCGTGGCCACATAGCGGCCATTGACCATGATGGGATGGCCCGCGCCGCTGCGCAGCGCGCCGCTCCTGACGTAGGCCTCGTAGAGGGTGACCCATATCTTGGCGTAGTCGGCCTCGGCGTGCATCATGCGGGTTTTCGCCTCATGCCGCTCCACGCCGCGCAAGACCTCCGGCTGAGGCACTTGAAGGACAAGAATCTGCTTTTCAGTCAGAATCTCCTCCGGCACGCGATGGCGGGTCTGGATCAGCGTGGCCTCCGCGGTGTCGAAGGTAAGAGCGCAATTGGCCATCTTCTTGACGAAAAGACGCAGGTTGCAGGCGTTCACGCTGGCGTCGCTGCCCTGATCGATGACCTTCAAAACATCGTCCGGCCCGACCAGCGAAAGCGTCAGATGCAGACCGCCGGTTCCCCAGCCGCGGGAGATGGGCATCTCCGGCGAGGAGTAGGGAACCTGATAGCCGGGCACGGCAACCGCCTTCAGGGTCTTGCGCCGGATCTCCTTCTTGGTGAACTCGTCGATGTAGGCGTAATTGAAGCTCTCCTGGAACTTCGGGACCTCAATCATTGTTTTCCTCCGCGCCGCCCGCGCTCACCGTGACTTCTTTGCCCTTTGCCTCGTTCATCCGGGCCACTCTGCGCCCACCCTCAAGGCCGGCCTGGAAGGTGACGTAGTGCGGCAGCTTGAGGTGGTTGGTGAACCCGTAACCCTCGATCACTTCGGTGTGATAGAGGACGAACTCCTGATTGTTGGCCGGATTGTCCGGATTCGGATTGCGCAGCGCGCTCTCCACCATCCCCATGCAGATGGCCTTGGTCTCGTTCTGGCCGAAGCAAAGGCCGTAGCCGATCGAGTACCTTGGGCCAGCGGCCCGTCTTGCCCCGCGGCCTTGGTCCGGGCTTTGCGCTGCTCCCCGGCCGGCGCCGCCCACCATCTCCGCCTCGCTCACCCTGATCTTGCCCACATAACGCAGCCGCCCGCGACGGTCCACAATGCGCACGGGCACGTCTCCCACGCGCAACTCGCCCACCGTCCCGTGCGACATGCCAAAGCCGCGCATGGTGCTGTATGCCATGCACATCAGCGCGCCCGTCTCCGCGCGGGCCAGCATCTGGAGCGCCGCCGAGCGCGGCACGGGAAACTTGATCGCCTCCTTGGTTACGTCGAAGACGCGGCGGTCTTCGCCGGAGCGTCCCTGCCTGCTCATCAGCCCTTCCTGCAAAAAGATGTCGATCACCTTCTTGTAGGTGGTCATGGCGTGCAGCTTGGCGGGGTCGATCTCGTCGCGCAGATCGGAGATGAACTTCTCGATCGAGCCCAGGCTGGCGTTCAGCAGGGAGGGATTCAGGAGCCGGAAGGAGTAATCGCGCGTGGGCCCCAGTATCTGGCCGCCGGGAATATCGCGGAAGGTCGAGGAGATGCGCCGAATCACAAACATCTCTCTGGTGTTCAATGTCTCGGAGAGGTACCGGCGCTCCAGCGTGGCGCGGTAGGCGCGCAGATGAAACGCGGCCTCGAAGGTGTCGCCCTCCACCTGCAGCAGCGCCAGCGCCGCGTGGGCCGGCGCATACAGCGATCCCTCGCCCATCGCCCGGTCCACGGCGAGCCGCATCTGGGTGCGCGCCTGATCGAGCTCGATCGGCTGGGTGCGGCCCCTCCAGCGGAAGTAGTCCACCAGCTTATTGGCGTTCTCGATCGCGTCCTGCCCGCCCTTGACCGCTACATATCCCATGTGGCCTCCAACCGGTTACAAACTCGGAAGCTTTCCTTAAACCCGCTCCCATTGCACGCGCGTGGTGCGCGGCAGAGCCATCGCACACGGACCCGCCGATAAGCTGTCGCAGGTCAGGAACGCATCGACTCCCATGGGAAACTCCGCATTGCGTTCCCGCAGAGCGGAAAAGAGCAATTCCGGCGCTCCCAGGACAAAGACCGCCGTCTCCACTTCAATCCCCGGTCCGGTCAGGGTCAGGCGCAGACAGTCCGGCAGCGGAGCCGGAGAGATCGCTTCCACTTGCACCACGGCGGTAGCGCCCAGATCGGGGTAGGGAAGGCTTCCCTGCCGGGCTTGGCGGAGCTCATCCAGATGCCTCGCGTCGAGGAAGAGAAGGAACTCCGCCTGCCCGGCCGAAACCGGCCTGGCCGCGGTCTCCTGGCGGATGAAATCCATGGCCGCCCCCTCGCCTTGAGCCAGGTAGAAGGAGCTGTCGGCGCTGAACAGAGCCAGCGCAAGAAGCGCGGTGGCGCGATTCAACGAGGGGGGAACTTCCAGCAAGGCGTCGTCCAGTTGCCCGATCGTCCCGGGGCGGGCCATGCATTGCAGCAGGGTGCGATAGTGCTTCTGCCCATCGAATACCTGGCTGTAGGGCTTGGCCGAGGCAAGTGCGCTCATTCTTCCTCCATCAGTTTGAAGTCGACCTGCGTCTGGAGCACCAGATCGAACTCGTCCTGATCTCGGCGGGCGACGATCTCTCCCTGTTCGTCGAGAAAGGCCTCGATCTCGCGCGGGACCGGGCCGTCGCCATGGAGCAGCGCATCCACCACCGCGATGCAGTAAGCCCGCACCGGCTCGTCCCCGAGACAAAGCCCAAATCCGGGGCCTCCATCCACCGCGACTTCACACTCCGTGGTGAGGGCCTCGCCCAGATAGAACTTCTGGCCTTCAAGAGAATCCTCGGCGGGAATCATCGTCAGGCAGACCGAAGGGCTTCTGCGGATGGCAACCGGGTGGGACCGCTCCAAGCGCGTAACCAGTTCCTTGAGCGGCTCCAGATCGCATTCGCACAGAGTGTAGTCGGGACCCAGGAGGGCCCCGCCCGCTCCATTCGAATTTCCGTTCAGAGTTTTTGCCGTCATCTCAGACCCCGTCTTGTTTGGCGTTCTCGCCGCCGCGGAGCGCGGTTTGCGCGAGAATGCATCGGTTGCAGTGCGAACTTCCTTCGGGCGTATCCTCTAGCCAATCAACTAGTGCGTGTACGAATAACGCGATCATGCCACAAAGTTCCGGCCCGATTGTTTAAGGAACATGAAAAGAATGATTATGTTTAGCGGTGTTTCGCGTTGCAAGATGGCTCGGCATACACGGAGAATTCACATTTATTTCTTCGTATACGCAGTATTATGGCGATGTGCAGACGAATTCAGCCAGCCGGTTTCTGCAGGACGAGGCCGTCGTTCCCTTTCGGGAGCGAGCCGCCTTTCTCTGGGGCTATCTGAAGGTTTACCCGCGCGCGCTCGCGGCCGGCGTTCTCAGCATGATTGGCCGGGATGGAGTGGCCTTCGCCATTCCGCTGCTGATCCGCTCTGGGATCAACACTTTGACCGGGTCGAAGGGCAGCGCCCAGGCAAGCGTGGTCTGGATCGGGGCGGCCATCGTGGCCGTGGCCATTCCGCGTTCCGCGTTTCAGACTGTTGCCCGCCTCAACCTCATCGGCACCTCGCGCAATGTCGAGTACTGCATGCGCAGGGATCTCCTGGCCCATCTCTTCCGGCTCGACGCGTCCTTCTGGGGGCGCACCCGCACCGGAGACATCATGGCCTCGGCCACCAACGATCTGAACGCCGTGCGCATGATGCTCGGCCCAGGCCTCTCTTCGCTGTTCGAATCCCTGGTCGCTTTGCCGGTCGCCATTGCCGTCCTCGGCTCCGTCAACTGGCGCCTGACCGCCATCGCGCTTCTCCCCGCTCCCCTCGCGGTGCTGCTGCTGAGGCGGTACGGGACCATCATCCGCCGCCGCTTCGACAGAATTCAGGCCCTGTTTTCCACCATGAGCGCGGCCGTGCAGCAAACCATCGCCGGCGCTCGCGTGGTTCGTTCCTTCGTGCGCGAAGAAGCCGAGCAGGACCGCTTCGAGGAAATGAATCGCGCCTATGTGCGGTCCAACTGCATCCTGGGAGTCTATGGCAGCACCCTCGACCCCCTGCTCACCTTCACCACTGGAATCTCGGTCCTGATTGTCCTCTGGTACGGAGGGGCTTTGGTCCTTGCGCGCACTTTGAGCGTGGGCAACTTTGTCATGTTCACAACCTATATGGCCATGCTCGTGCGCCCCATCTCGAACCTGGGCCGGGTGGTCAATATGATGCAGCGCGGGATGGCCTCCGTGGCCCGTTTGCAGCTGCTCTTTCGCGAAACCCCGGAGATCGATCCGGGCCGCTGGCTCCAGCCGGGATGCGCTCCCGCGGCGAAGGAGATCGGGCCATCCGCCGCGATTTCATTCCGGCAGGTAAGCGTGTTCTTCGGTTCCCATGTTGCGCTGGATTCCATCGATCTCGATATTCCGGCCGGCTCCACGCTCGCCATTCTCGGTGAAACCGGATCGGGCAAGAGCACGCTGGTCAAGCTGATCACCCGCATCATCGATCCAAGCCGGGGCGCGGTTTGTTTCGACGGCATCGACTGCCGTGAGATTCCGGTCACTTTTTTGCGCTCCATGGTGGGCATCGTGCCCCAGGAGACCTTTCTGTTCAGCATGACTCTTGCCGAGAACATCGCGCTCGGAGTCGAGAACGCGACCGAGGACGAGATAGGGCGCGCGGCCACGATTGCCGGCCTCGATCCCGATCTGGCAGCCTTGCCGGCAGGCTTTGAAACCGTGGTCGGAGAGCGCGGAATCATGCTCTCCGGAGGCCAGAAGCAACGCATCGCCATCGCGCGCGCGGTGCTTAGAAACCCACGCATCCTGATTCTCGACGACGCGCTGTCCAGCGTCGACTCGGTGACCGAAGAGCGCATCCTGCATCATCTCAAGAGCGTCATGGCGGATCGGACAACGATCCTCGTCACCCATCGCGTGGCCACCGCCATGCAGGCCGACCATATCGTCCTCCTCAAACAAGGGCGCATCGTCGAGCGCGGCCCGCACGCGGCGCTGATTCAGAAGAGAGGCCGCTATGCGCGCCTGGCGAGCTTGCAGGTGCTGGAAGAAGAACTGGAGGTCATGTGAGCTCCTACGGATTCGGCCTGTACGGCGGCGGTGGAGGCGGCGGCCGAGGCATGGGCATGGGCGGCGGCGCCAATGCCGAAGAGGTCTCCGTCAAGGTCCGCGACTGGTATCTGCTCTCGCGGCTCCTCAAGCTCTTGTCGCCTTACTGGATCGCGGTGCTCGCCTCCCTGGTCTGCTCTCTGCTTTCGACCTTGCTGCAGATCGTCAATCCGCTGATTCTCTCCGTCGCCATCGATGTCTACTTCCTCAAACACCCCTCGAAGGCCGGACTGCCTGCCGGATCGTTGCCCGACAATCCCGCCCAGGGCATCTTGCTGCTTTCTCTTCTCTATCTCAGTGCGCTTGCATGCACCATGCTGATCGACAGCGCGCAGAACTTCCTGGCCCAGTGGACCGGCCAGATGGCCATGGCCGATCTGCGCAGGAAGCTCCTCAAGCATCTGCACCGGCTCCCCATCGCCTACTACGATGTAACTCCGGCCGGCCGCCTGGTGACCCGCCTCACCACGGATATCGAGGCTTTGAACGATCTGTTCGCCAACGGCATCGTCGCCCTGCTCGCCAATGCCGTCATGACCCTGTTCTTTCTCGGGGCCATGTTCCGTGTGAACTGGCGCCTGACGCTCGTTCTGGCCACTGTTATCCCCGTCTTTATCGCCCTAACCTCCGTCTTTCGCCGCCTTATCACCCGGAGCCAGCAAAAGGTCCGCGTGCTTCTCGCCAGGATCAACGCATTCATCGCCGAACACGTCAACGGCATCTATGTGGTTCATCTCTTCAATCGTCAGCAGCCAAGCCTGGAGATCTTCGATGCCATCAACCGCGAACACATGGTCGCATCCAAGGAGTGGGTAACCGCGAACGCCTGGTTCATGCCCTCCATTGAGTTGCTCGGCACCATCTCCCAGGCCGGACTGCTCATCACCGGCGCGTATCTGCTGCGCGGCGGCGACCTCACCATTGGCACCCTGGTGGCCTTCCTCCAGTACGGAACCCGGTTCCTGCGTCCGATCCAGGAGATCAGCGAGCGTTACGGCGTCTTGCAGACAAGCGTCGTCTCCGCGGAGAAGGTCTTCGCCCTGCTCGACACCGAGGCGCCCGCCGATCCGGAGACGCGCGCAGAGACATGGCATGGCGCCGCCGACATCGCTTTCCATAACGTCTGGTTTGCATACAAGCCGGACCGCTGGGTATTGAAAGATGTCAGCTTCAACATTCACGCCGGCGAGATGCTGGCGATTGTGGGGCACACCGGAGCCGGCAAGACAACGATGAGCAATCTCCTGCTGCGCTTCTACTCGCCGCAGCGCGGCTCGATTCGCATCGGCGGCGTCGACATTTCGGATATGCACCCCTCTGGCCTGCGCCGCCAGTTCGGCGTGGTCCTGCAGGATACCTACGTCCGCGAAGGAACCATCCTGGACAACATCCGCTTCGGCTCCGAGGCGCTGACCGATGAGGATGCGCTGCGCGCGGCTCGCCGGATCGGGCTGGATACCATGGCCGAAGCTCTGCCCGATGGTCTTCAGACCTGGGTTCAGGAACGCGGCGACAATCTCTCCACCGGACAGAAGCAGATGATCGCCTTTGCCCGCGCCCTGGCCCACGACCCGCGGTATCTGTTGCTGGATGAGGCCACTTCGAATATCGATCTCGAGACCGAGGCCCGAATCCGGCGCGCAATGAGCCGACTGCTGGAAAACAGAACCTCGATCGTCATCGCCCACCGTCTCTCCACCATCCTCACCGCCGACCGCATCCTGGTCATGCACAAAGGCCGAGTGGCGGAGGAGGGAAACCATGAAGAGCTGCTCGCCAAGCGTGGCTTATACTGGCGTCTGTTTCTGATCCAGTTCGGCCACCAGTTCGACCCCGAGGAGCAAATGTCCGCCAGTTTCCCGCGCGGCGCGGTTGGGGAAGAACGGGACGCCGCGCCGAGCCCGTATAGCGACGGATACGCATTGCAATCCGCACCGTAACGGAAGTGAATTCATCCAGCAGGACAGTTATGCCTGAATCGAACAGGGATGCATCTCGATACGCAATCTACTTCAGCCCTGGTTTGGGGTCGCCGCTACTCGGGTTGGGCAGCCGCTGGCTGGGCCGCGATGCCACCACCGGCGAAACGCTCAATCCCGATCTGCCCGATCACATCCGGCACGAGAACTGGGCGCGCGCGACCGATAGCCCGCGCCGGTATGGCTTTCATGCCACCCTCAAGCCTCCTTTCCGGCTGGCGGAAGACGTCACACTCGAGGACTTGCGGGCAGCCCTCCGCGTCTTCGCTGAAAGCCAAAGAAGCTTTCTTGCGCCGCCTCCCGTTGTCGGCACTCTGGGGCGATTCCTGGCGCTTGTTCTCTCCGCGCCTAGTGAGCAGTTCTCAGATCTCGCCGCCGCCTGCGTCAGCGAGTTCGACCGTTTTCGCGCACCGGCCACGGAAGACGAAACCGCCACGCGCCTGCGCGGCCCACTCACCGTGCGCGAGCGCGAACACGTGATGAGATGGGGCTATCCCTACGTCTTCGACACCTGGAAGTTCCACATGTCGCTCACCAGTTCGCTGCACAACGGCTCCCTCTCGCTCTTCGAACCCTATCTCCGCCGGCGCTTTGCCTCGGCGTGCGAACAGCCCATCCCCGTCGACTCTATCTGCATCTTTCGCGAACCAAGCCCCGGGGCTCTCTTTCGTCTTGAGGATAGCGCCCGCCTGAGGTCCTCATGACGATCATCCCCGCCCCGGCAGCGGAGCCGTCCGCGCCGACCTTCGACCCCTGGAAGCCCTGCGACCTGCGCGGCGTCTATCCCGATGCCGTCTCACCCCAACTGTTTCGCGAAATTGGCGGCGCCATCGGCACGCTGCTTCCGGCTTCTTCCCGCGTCGTAGTCTCAGGCGATTTCAGGTTGAGCACGCCCGCGCTCAAGAGTTCTCTTTGCAGCGGCCTGCTTCATAGCGGAGCTCACGTTCTCGATGCGGGTCAATGCCCGACGCCGCTAGCTTATTTCGCAGCCAAACGGATGAGTGCCGATGCGGTGCTGATCGTGACCGCCTCGCACAATCCCGCCTCGCAGAACGGACTCAAGCTCATGCTTGGGTCCGTGCCTACGACTCCGGAGCAGCTTGCGCATATCCGCGCGCTGACCAGGATGCGCCGGTTTCGCGCGAGCCCGGGCAGCATGGAGCGGATCGATCCGATTCCTGACTACATTCAGGCCATGCTGCTGCGATGGAATCGTCCGCATCGAAGCAGCCGAGTCGTTCTGGATCCGGGAAACGGGGCCTGGTCGGAGATTGCGCCCGATATCTTTCGCCGCCTGGGATTCGATGCGGCCTGCATCTCCTGCGTCGCCGACGGAAACTTCCCCGACCGCTCGCCCGATTGCTCGCGCGCCTCCAATCTCACCCGCTTGCGCAGCGCGGTAGTGGACCGGCCACACTCAATCGGCATTGCATGGGACGGCGATGGCGACCGTGTAGCCTTCGTCGATGAAGAAGGAAGTTTCGTTTCGCCCGATGAGATCGCCCTCCTTTTGGCATCCGCGGTCCTTGAAGAGCAAGAGAAGACCGGGGCGGCAAACCGCAGAATCGTCGTCGACGCCAAGTGCTCCGACATCGTGCGGCGAACGATCGAGCGGCATCGAGGAACGCCACTTCTCGAACGCACCGGCCATGCCTTCATGCGTGGCCGGATGGTGGCCGAGCGGGCGTTGATGGGCCTCGACGCCTGCGGCCACTACTTCTTTGAGGAACTGAATGGCGGCGACGACGGACTGTTTGCCGCTCTCTTCGTTCTCGACCTGCTACAGAAGCGGGCCCGGCCGCTGGCTCAACTGCGCCGCGCCCTGCCGCGGATCTTCTCCACGCCGGAGCTGCGCATTCCAACCGCGTTGTTGCAGTACAGAGATGCGGCGGAGGCGCTGGCCTCGGCGTTCCCCGATGCACGCATTCTGGAAACCGATGGCCTCCGCCTGGCAATGGACGATGGCGTCGTCCTCGTTCGCGAGTCCGGAACGGAGCCGGTCCTTTCGCTCGTCATGGAGGGCTTCGATGCGGCGAGCCACGAACGCATTCTTGCGCGGTGCCTCCTGTCTTTGCCAAAAGCGGCGGCGCGCCTTCTCCGGGAACTGGGGGATGCAGCCGCCGGTTGACTTCGGCGCAACGAATCAATCTCACCAACAATGGAAAGGACAAAACATGGCCGCCACAACCGTTCTACCCGTTGAGACCGCCTCCGCTCAGCCCGGAGATGAACCCCAGCCGCGAAGACAGCCCCTGGGGCTCGAACCGCGCATCGACCCCACCGCCCGCGTGCGCAAATGCGTTCTCGGCATCTACACCTCCATCGGCCCAAGAACCTCGATGAACGAGAGCACCTTCGGCGATTATTCCTATGTCGTCGACGGATGCAGTATCGTGTGGGCCGACATCGGCAAGTTCTGCTCTATCGCTTCCAGCACCAGGATCAACCCCGGCAACCACCCCATGTGGCGCGCCGCGCTGCATCATTTCACGTACCGCAGCGAGTCGTATGGGTTTGCATTGGAGAACGATGAGGAGTTCTTCGACTGGCGCAAGGCTCACCGCGTCACGCTCGGAAACGATGTATGGATCGGTCACGGATCAGTCGTTCTTCCCGGCGTGAAGATCGGCACGGGAGCGGGCATCGGCGCCGGCGCCGTGGTCTCCAAAGACGTGCCCCCGTTTGCCATCGTCGGCGGGGTGCCGGCCAAGCTCATCCGCTTCCGCTTTCCCGAAAAGGTGCAAGAGGGGCTCCTCAACCTCGCATGGTGGGACTGGCCGCGCGAGAAGCTCGAAGCCGGCATCCTCGATCTGCGCAAGCTCAGCGCAGAGGAGTTTGTCGAGAAATACTCGTAACCGGCGCGACGGCTGGGATAACTCGCCGAGTTATCCCAGGGCGCTCATAGCCTGCCGAACCAGATCGTCCACGGCGCAACTGCCGTCGAGCCGCAAGACCGGGCAGGGCATTCGCGCGAGCAGGGCCTCATGCCGCGCGCGGCTGCGGCCCTCGTGGTGCACTGCCTCATAAGCTGTAGCCCACTTTATAAACGCATCATATACTTCATGTCTTGACCCGCCTGGTGCGATAGCCTCAGCTCCGAAGCGGGCTGCTTCGCGCGCTTGAAGACGTTTCAAGCGCAACTCAGTCGGCGTTGAAATAAAGATCACCAAGTCAAAGAGCGGCATCAGCGACTCGCCCCATTCCAGAATCGACCCGGAGAGCACCCATCCCGCGCCGGAGGCTTCGGCAAACGCTTCATGCAGCAGCTCTAAGCGCTTCTCTCGCGGGCGCTTTGCCGTATAGGGCGGATCGGTGGGCAGCCAGAAAAAATCGTCAATATCCAGATGCGCCGCGCCGAGCTCTTCGGCCAGCGCCTTGCCCAAGGTCGTCACGCCGCTTCCCGATGCGCCCGTGATGTGAATCTTCTTGCGTCCGCTCCGTCGGGCGATCACACGCGCACCCCTTCGCGCCAAACCGTCAGCGGTAGCGGTAGTTCTTGCGCTATCTTCACTCGCACCAGATCGGCTCGCTTGTCGACCTCGATGCTGCCGCGGTCGTGCAAGGCGGTCATGCGCGCTGGATTCAGGCTCGCCATGTTGATGGCCTGAGGCAGCGGCATTTCAGCTTTCTCCATCAGCAGAAATGCGCCGTGCAAAAGGCTGGACGGAACATAGTCCGAGGCCAGCGCATCCAGCAATCCCCGCCTCGCGAGCTCCTCCGCCGACACATTGCCGGAATGCGACCGCCCCAGCACCAGATTGGGCGCTCCGGCCACGATCTTCATGCCCTTGGCGCGCGCCGTCCGCGCCGCTTCGATCGTGGTGGGAAACTCGGAGATCGCAATCCCCTCCGCATGAGCTTGCTCCACATGCTCGGCGGTGGTGTCATCGTGGCTTGCCAACGCGAGCGAATAGCCTTCGACCATCGACAACAGCTTGACGCGATTCACCGGCGAGACCTTCTCATGCCGGTCCTGAGCGGTCTTCAGGAACTTATCGACTTCCTCATCCGTGAGGTGAAAGTCCCTCTTCTCCATGGCGACATACTTTTCCAAATCTCTCCATTGCCGCTGCCCCGGCGTGTGATCCATCAAGGAAACAAGCCGCACGCTGGCCTCCGGGAATACCGAGGCGAACTGCTCGGGCATGACCTCCAGCGATACCTCGGCGCGCAGGTGCAAGAAGTGATCTCCGCGCAGCATCCGGCTTCGCCGGCAGGTTTGCAACCCGGAGATCGTGTTCTTGAGCGTGTCGAAGCTGCGCGACCCGAAGCCCAAAAAGCCCACGTAGAGCGAGTCGAACACGGTGGTGACGCCGGCGGAGACCATCTGCGCGTCATGCGCCACCAAGGCCGCCATCACCGGCCAATCCACATTGTTCCTCGGCCTCACCAGGCGCTCGAAGTTGTCCGTATGCAGATCGACCAGGCCGGGTAGCAGGTAATCCCCTTCGAGATCGATTGCGCCCGCCGCTTCGACCGGTCCCGATTGAATATCGGCGATCAGGCCGTCGCGAACATGAACCGAACCTTCCACAATCTCAAACGGCGTTACGATTCTGCCGTTCTTCAAAATCAATTCGTTAGGCATCGCGCGATTCTCGAATCTCCTTGTTTATGGCCTGGCTGCCGTCTTGCGCCAGCGTCACGAGCCAATCGCTTGTGGCTGCTCGAAACGGTAGTGAAGCCCCTCGCTGACGGCGCGATAACCGATCTTGCGATAGATCGAGTTCGACGTTGAGTTTCCAAGGTCGGTATATAACGTGCAGCGGAAGCCTGCGGTGGCGATCGCCTTCGAGATACCGTGAACGCAAGCCGCCGCGTAGCCGTGGCGCCGTTTCTCCTGAGGGGTGTACACGCATGCAAGGCGAACGACTCCCTCGATCGATTTTCGCGTTACGGTCATCGACACCGCTTCGCGGTTTTGCCATAGCCAAATCTGCCCCGCCGCAAGCCAGGCATCGACCCGGTGCGCGGGGTCGCCGGGAAACTCGTGGGTTTCGGTCTCGAACTCACGCACCCAACGCTCCGCGAGGGCACGATCCGCTTCCCCGGCCTTACGAAGATTGCCCTCGACCCAACCGATCTCCTTCAACCCGGCCAACTCGTAAATGCGAAGTCCCTTTCTCGGAACCGCCGCCGATTTCGTGCGCTCCGTCCATGCTCCGGCAAAACTGGCGGCTGTCGCGGCTTCGCCATTCACGCCTGGAAGAACGGCTCCAGCTTCCGCAATGGAGTCGACGAGGGCGGTGAGCGCGTCAAGCTCCATCGGAACCAGCAATGCGGGGTGGGTCAGCGGAGAGTGAAAGACCACACCGGCAACCTGGCCGTGGCGAAGAGCAACCCAGTAGCGGCCGGACTCCGGATGGTTCACGCGGCCATCGAGCAAGGTGAGAATCAGATTGTGGTGAACCGGGCGCGAGCGCAAGAACTCCCTGGCCACGGCCGAGAAGGCCGCAGCGTCTTCATAGAAGCTGACGCTGATGTTCATGCCGTCATTCTCTCCCCGGCAAGCAGGCCGCGGTCGGCGGCATCGAACTTGATTGGCCCGAACGATGGCGATGGGCGCCTGCCTTTCGCGCGCTCGGGGCAGTCGCTCAGCAGACGCGCCTTCCCTCGCGCCAAACCATCATTGCAACTGGAAGACCCGCTTCCATTTTTACCCGCACCAGGTCCGCGCGCATCCCTGTCTCGATGCGGCCCCGGTCGCTGAGAGCAACCAGCCGCGCGGGATTCAGAGTGACCGTTCCGATCGCTTCGGGAAGTACGATTCCAATCTTCTCCGTCAGCAGAAAGGCGGCGTGCAGCAGGCTGACCGGGGCATAATCGGAGGCCAGCACATCCAGCAAGCCGAGCCGTGCAAGATCCTCGACCGAAACATTGCCGGTGAGTGAGCGCCCCAGCACCAGGTTCGGCGAACCGGCGATGATCTTCATCCCCTTGTGGCGCGCGGTCTGCGCGGCGATGACGCTGGTAGGAAACTCAGCGATGGCGATCCCCTCGGCGTGCGCCTGTTCCACATGCTCGACAGTCGCGTCGTCGTGGCTGGCCAGGACGATCGGATGGCCGGCCAGCATCTTGAGCAGCCTGGCGCGATTGGGCGCGGCGATCTTCTCCCGGCGCTCCTCGGCGGTCATGGCCGGTTCTTCCTCTATCACGGCTGTGGCGGAAGCCTGGCGATCCCTTCCCCGGCCGCCGCCGCCGAAGCGCCCGCCAAATGCGCCACCACTGCGATCGACGTTGGCGAACTGCCGCTGACCCGGCGTGTGATCCATCACCGAAACCAGCCGCACGCTGGGCTCCGGGTAAACCGAAGCAAAGGTCTGGGGCATCTCTTCCCGCGATGTCTCCGCGCGCAGGTGCAGAAAGTGATCGGCGCGGAACAATTGCTTCCGCCTCCCGGTATGGAGCGCGGCGATGCACGGCTCGAGCAGGTTGGAGTTTCGCGGCCCGGCGTTCCTTCCGCCCACGTAAAGCGAATCGAAGATGGTGGTGATGCCCACAGCCGCCATCTCCGCGTCGTGCGCCAGGAGGGCCGCCAGCACCGGCCACTCGGCGTCTCTCCTGGGCCGCAGGTGGCGTTCCACATTGTCCGTATGCAAATCCACCAGACCCGGAATCAGATAATCGCCTTCGCAGTCGATGGCATTTGCCGGCCCTGCCGGACCGGAATCAACTTCGGCGATCTGACCGTCGCGAAGATAGACCGATCCTTCGACAATCTCGGTGGGCGTTACGATTCTGGCGTTATTCAACGTCAGCTCATTGGGCATCGCCGCGTCCTTGACTCTTCTCCTTCTGCAAGTGAATGAAGGCCGGGAGAGAATGGCATGCCGGCGGCTCTGTAGCCGCCGGCAGTCAGGTCGATGGGGGTTAGAACGTGAAGCGGGCGCTCAACTGGGCTTCGCGCGGCGCGTTGCTCTGGAGCAGAATCGCGCTTCCAAAGGTCGATGAGCTGGAGACGTTCGTACCCATCGCGGTAGCGCCGCTGGAACAGCCATTGCATCCGAAGACCACCGTATTGAGCGCGTTGAGCGCCTCGAAGCGCACCGTGATGCCCATCCGTTCGTTGCCAAACCGGGTCTCCTTCTGGACGAAGGCATCGAGGTTCTCGTAGTCGGGATAGTGAATGTTGGACTGATACCGGGGAGCATTGCCGAACGCATACGCCGGAGTGGCCGTAAATGCCGCCGGATTGAAGTATTGTGAGCTGGTGGTTGGCTTTACGCTCACTCCAGGGACAATCGTGGGGCGAAACGCGGAGTTGCCGACAAGTGACGTCGCTGTCTCAGTAAGCTGAACGGGGGTGCCGCTGTAGAACTTATATGCGGTGCCAAGCTGCCAGCCGCCGGCAATGGCCGCGGGGACTCCGCTCTTCAGCCACATTCCAGTGTGGCCGAAGGGCAGCTCGTACATCGTGCTTTCAACGAAGTTGTGGGTTTGGTTCTGCTCGGAGACGGCGCGCTCGCAACTGTGGCAGGCGTTGTCCTGAATGCCAAAGGTGCTGCTGCTGTCGCCGGTCTGGTCGATGGCCTTGCTATAGGTGTAGCCCACCAGAAGAGAAAGGCCGTTTCCCGCGCGATGCTGGAAGGTCGCCTGAAGCGCGTTGTAAGAGGAGTGGCCCCAGCCCACGTCGATCGGCTCGAACTTGTAGAACTGAGGAAAGGCGCGCAGCAGGTTGCCTGCCGGCAGAGTGGATTTTGCCAGAGAGTTCTGCGCGCTGGAATCGGTGATCACGTTGTAGAAGGGATTGGTAATGCTGGTGCTGAGCGGAGTGCAGGTGGTAAAAGCCTTGTCGGTTGCACTGGGCGTAACCGTGGGAGTGAGCGGTGAACCCGTGGCGCACTGAGCCAGCGCGGCGTCGGAGAGCTGGTTCATCAGGACTCCGCTCCTCATGCGAACGCCCTCGCTGCCGGCGTAGCCCACAGTGGCCACGAAGTGGCCCTTCATCGAGCGTTGCACATCGACGGAGTAGTTCTCCTGGTAAGGACCGGTCTGTTTGCGCAGATCGCCTTCAACGGTCTGTCCGAGTTCGATGCTGAGCGGGCCGCTGCCCACATTGTTGCCTGCCAGAGGACTGGGGTTGTCGCCGTAGGGCGCGGGCGGGGCGCCGCCGCTGGCGTAGAACGGATTGCCCAAAGTGTAGTAGCCGGGCGAGCTAGTGCTCGTGCCGGGAACGATCTGAACCGTGGATCCGACGGTCTGGGAGCTCACGGATGTGGAGACGCGGGCCATGCCGCCCAGCTCGGAGTACGATGCCTCCGAAGCCTGCGGATAGCGGAAGATGCCATAGCCGGCGTGGATCACGGTGTTGCTGTTCAGGGCATAGGAGAGGCCCAGGCGGGGCTCGATGTGAACCAAGCTGGGGTCCTGCTCGGTGCGCGATGCGATGCTAACCCCCGGAATCCCGATGCCGCCCAGCAGTGGCGCCCCCGTCGGCAGGGTAACGTCCGGTGCAACCGCGGAGGGCGACGTTTCGTCCAGGTAGTTCAACATATTCCCATCCGTCACCCAGCTGCCGATGATGCCGTAGCGAACGCCGTAGGTTGCCGTCAGCTTTCTGGTCACCTTGTAGGTGTCCTCGCCGTAGACGAAGTACACCATATCGCGCAGAGTCACCAGGGGTTCATATCCGCTGACCATAGGTGTGAAGCCGAGCAGGATCTCCGCGATGGCGCTGCCGTTCGACACCGAGGTGGAGGGCGAGGAGCCGCCGGTGAGCGCCTTGCCGCCGGTGAGGGTCATCAACTGCGGATCCCAGTGCTGCACGAAGTAGCGGCGTATATCCCCGCCAAACTTGAAATCATGTTTGCCCTTGAGCCAGCTCAGATCGGCCTGGTACTGGTAGACCGACGATTTGTTGGTTTCCAGGGGCTCGGAGTTGCCGATTTCGCCGAGCTGGTTGCTGACCGACTCGATCTGCGGGGTAAAAACATCGGTCCTGCCCGGAGCGGCCGCGGCATTGATACCGAAGACCCCGCTGGGCGAGAGCGGCAGCACGGAGGCGCGATTCGATTCGCTGTGGCCCCAGGAACCGTGGTGGTTGAAGATCAGGTCGTTTCTGATCGTCCAGGTGTGGTTGACCAGGGCATGGTAACCGGGAATGCGGTCGTTCGAGTTGGTCGGTTCTTGTTCGTGCCCCAGGCCGGACGGGCCATAGTCGTCGGGGTTGAAGATGTAGTTGCTGAAGCGGTCGAAGTGGCCGAACATATTGTGCTTCCCGCTGAACTGATGATCGATGCGCAGATCGATGCTGTTGTCGGTATCGCCCTCCGTGGCGTTGGAAAAGTAGTTCGCCCCTGCTTGTGTCGCGGCATTGTAGAAGCCCGGCGTCGGCGAGGGAAACATCGACAGCAGCTTCTGACCTACGGGGTCGATTCTGGTCGGGGGAATCGCATTGGCGGTTCCGCCATACGCAAATTGCACGCGTTTGCCGCCAACGATGTTGGTCGGGTCGTAGACCGAGATTCCGGCAATCGGATAGTTGGCGCTGTTGGTCGCGGCCGAGAAGTCGCCGCCCGGCAAGCCGTTGCGCCCGATCATTGCGTCCGTCGGCACCAGGGCTGTATAGCCGCCCGCCGGCTCATAGGTATCGCGAAGTCCTTCGTAGGAGAAGAAAAAGAAGGTCTTGTCGCGTCCGTGGTAGAGCTTGGGAATAATGATGGGACCGCCGAATTGGCCGCCGAACTGATTCCTGAGCAGGTTCGGCCGCGCTTCGTTGGCGGCATTGGCGTTATAGCCGTTGGCGTCCATCAGTTCGTTGCGGAAGTACTCCCAGAGGCCGCCGTGAATGGTGTTGGTGCCGGACTTGAGCGACATATTCACGATGCCGCCCGAGGTGTAGCCGTACTCGGGCGCGTAGGCGTCGGTCAGCACGCGAAACTCCGAGGTGGCATCCACGCCGGGGATGCCCGCGGCCTGGCTGTTATAGGCCACCATATTGGCGCCGCCATCGATCAGCAGATCGGTGGTCGCGTACTTTGCGCCGTTGATGCGGAATTGGTTGGTGGTGCTCTCAGTAGTGTTGTTCGTGCCGGATGTTCCCGCGTCGTTGGTCGTCACGCCGACCGTCGCGGCGATCAGTTGCAGCGGGTTGCGCGGATCGAGAGGCATGTTCGCCACCAATTCCGGCTCCAGCAAGGTGCTGCGGTCCGCATTCTCAACCTGCAGTTCGGGGGGCGCATCGCTTACGGAGACGGTCTGATTGACCCGCCCGACAGGGAGCATAGCGTCCACCGCCTTCTTTTCATCGATTTCCAGGACGATGCCGGTGTCCTTCCAGGGCTCGAAACCCTCGGCCGTAATGGTGAGTTCGTAGTGGCCGGGCGCAACCGGAGGCAAGCTGAAGATACCGCTGGCGTCGCTGGTCGTGCTCGTCTTAACCTTTGTGGATGGCCGCAGAAGCGTGACCGTGGCGCCCTTGATGGCCGCCCCGCTGGGATCGAGAACCTGGCCGCTGACGGTCGCGCTCTGTGCCAGGAGATGGGTGCCGAAACAAGTGGCCGCAAGGAACACAACGACGCAGAGGTAGGTTCGCATCTGGAGAAGAAGAAATCGCATGGATTGCCCCCTTTCAAGGTTTAACTGCGGATCGCGCCGTTCCGGGAACGCTCGACTGCGTGAGACGCGCACGTATCCCGGACCCCCTCGGACGTCGATATCCTCGGAGTTTGAATGCGGCCGGCGCCGGCCTGAAATAGCCCATCCTCGCCTGCCGGCGGGGAAGATTACGGGATCGGATGAGTGCAGTCTACGGTTTCGACTATTTCCAGGAGGTGACGGTTCGATAAAATGTTCGTATACGAATATTTTCCCTTCTTTTCGCCTTTTCCCGCCGTTTCTCTGCTATACTCCGAATTTGTGTGGTTGTCCGGCGCTGCCTTTAGAGGCGCAAGTCGCACCCCGACAATCGGTTGCGGCGAAGTGGGTGGAATGCCCGGCTTCGTCCGGCCCGATTCCCGGCGCTCTTGTCGCGTGCGGGGGCCCAGCCCGATGATTCACACACAGACGATTCCAGCGCCCGCCTTCGAGCAGGCGTTGGCGTTCGAAGGGCAGACCAGTGACGGCATTGACGAAAGAAGAACACCTGGAGTCCGACCCCGCACTCGCTCAACAGCGGTCCCCCGATAGAGCCCTGCACGTGGTCCGCCGCCTGCGCAGAGCGTTTCTCTCCATCTGCCGCTGCGGCGACGTCGTGTTCAGTCCTTATCGGCTCACGACCGAGCAATATGCCCTGATGCGCGCCGTGCAAAGGAACCCCGGCATCCGCCAGACGGAGATCACCGACCAGATATTCGCCGAACCGAATACGGTTACGGCCATGGTTACACTGCTGGAGAAGCGGGGCATACTGCGCCGCAAGGCCAACCCCAACGACAGGCGGGTACGCCAGTTGTTCATGACCGCACACGGCCAGACCGTCATGCAGCGGCTCTCGGCGGATTGGAAGCCCATGCGCGAGCTCCTGCGCAAGTCCTTCTCCAGCGAAGCGGGACAGCAAGCCCTGGAGATTCTCGACAATGTCTTCAACGACATGCAGCGCGAGCGGGAGAGACTCCTGCGCGGGTCGGCCTCGGACGCTTCCGTGGAGCCCGAAGTCGACGAGTTGGATGCCGGGGACTCGCTGACGCCGAAGCCGGACGCGGAAACCAAGATGGGCCGTGAAATCGGGCCTTTGGCCCTGCCCGCGGCGGGAGCGGAACCGCGGTCCGGGACGAAGCGGGATGCCGGAGCTTTCAGAGACGCTACGTAGACGAAGAACTTTGCGCCGCCACTGGGTTTTTACGCTGGCTTGACATCCCTGCCTTCCCGTTCGCTATACAGTTCGCCTGGGGGCGGTTTGCTATGACCGATTCGCGGCATCTGCGGGTGATGTCGTTCAACGTGCGCCAGATGGACGGCGACGACGGCGAGTACGCCTGGGAGCGCCGCAAGGATGTGCTCGTCGAGACGATCCGGATGCACAATCCGGCCTTGCTCGGCACTCAGGAGATCTTCGCCGGGCAAGCGGCGTTTATTCTGGACAGAATCCCGTCGCTCCAGTGCTTTGGCCGCGGCCGCTACGGCGACGACCGCGACAAGCACAACCAGGTGTTCTTCGATCGGCGCAGGTTCTCGCTCGTCGAAGGCGGCGAAGCCTGGTTCTCTCGTACGCCTGAGATTCCAGGCTCCTGCGATTGGGGGATTCCCCGGCCCCGCATGGTCACCTGGGGCAGGCTGCGCCAAACCGCCGGTCCGGAGATTCTCATTCTCAATACACATCTGCCTTATGGACGGGCCGCGGATGAAGCCCGCCGTCAATCGGCCCTGGTGATCTTGCATAAGATCGCAGAACTGCCGGCGGGACTTCCGCTCTTCCTGACCGGCGATTTCAACACCCCCGCGGATGGAGAGGTCTATGCCATGCTCACTTCGGAGCTGAATGATGCATGGAAGACAGCCCAGGAAACGCGCGGCCCGGAGGGCACGCTGCACGGCTTCGGCAGGTTCAAGGGCAGCAGAAGGATCGATTGGGTACTTCATCGCAACGCGGGCATAACTCTCGAAGCCGAAACCGTCACGCACACCTCGGGCGGTCTCTATCCCTCCGATCATTTCCCGGTGAGCGCGACGTTTCTTCTTCAGCCGGCGATGGAGAGCCGGCTCCGGCCGATGCCAGGCGTAGAGACGACGCCAATCGACAACGCGAACCCGGTGGCCACGTTGCCGGCCAATCCCGCTCCCCATCCGCGGATGAGTTGAACCATGCTGCTGGCCCTTGATGTGGGCAACACCAACACCAAGCTGGGCCTATACCGGCTGGATGCGCGGCAGCCTCCGCTGGCCGCGCACGGGCGCCTCACCACTCACCGCGACCGGACGGTGGACGATTACGGCGTGCTGTTGTTGAACCTCTTTCAGATGAACGGCATGGCCACCAGTCAGGTGACGAACATCATCATCGCCTCGGTGGTGCCGCCGGTCGAGTCCACCTTGCGCCGGGTCTGCGAAAACTACTTTCACGTCCAGCCGCTGTTCGTCGAGCCGGGCATCCGGACCGGCATGCCGGTGCTGGTGGATAACCCGGCGGAGTTGGGCGCGGACCGGCTGGCGGACTCCATCGCCGCGTTTGAACGCTACGGCGGCCCTTGCATCGTGGTCAACTTCGGCACCGCCACCAAGTTTGAAGTCATCTCAGCGCGCGGCGAATACCTGGGCGGAGCGATTGCGCCGGGACTTGGCATCAGCGCCGACGCTCTCTTTTCGAGCGCGGCGCTTCTGACCAGGGTGGATATCAAGCGGCCCGCCAAAGCCATCGGCGCCAACACCGTCGAGTACCTTCAAAGCGGCCTCTACTTCGGCTACATTGGCCTCGTGGACGGCATCCTGGCGCGCATCGTCGCCGAACTCGGCCGGCAGCCGCGGGTCATCGCTACCGGCGGCCTCGCCCGCATGATCGCTGAAGAGTCGCGCTATATCGCCGGCATAGACGACATGCTTACGCTCGATGGGTTGCGCATCCTGTTCGAGCGCAACCGCCCGGCCCAATCGCTCGGCCTCGCGCTATAGCCACGGCTTCGGCTGAGAGAAACAGACCTCCCGACCCAACTGGAGTTGTGACCTTCTCGTCCGGCAGCAGGCATACGAAGAGCATGCGACCGCATGCCACTGCATCTGGCATCCGTTCTGTCCACGACCGGGTTTCCAGAAGCGGTTCAGCCTGAGATGCCGAAGGCCGCCGGCCTGATGCTCAACTACTTTCGGCAGGCTTCCTCGCTCGAAAACCGAGCTTCCGGTTCCGCGAGATCCTGCGCATAGTCCTCCATACCCAGGCGCAACGCAGGTTGCAGTCACCTGAGTCAAACAAAGTAAATACCCATCCGCGCCATTTACGGCGCGACTCAAGTCGTGCCCTGTTACCGGGCTGGTGAGTATTGGGACTTCATCGGAGGTTCCCGAACACAGCGTTTACCGTCAATGCGCTGCTAATGCGAGGCTGCCGATGGACACTCTCGCCGGGCGGATTCGGCGCCGGCTCATTCCAGCGCCTGGCGCATGAATCGCTCTCCCCAGCCGCGAAGTCATGCGGCGTTTTATGAATATTTACCGGGCATTGAGAGATTTGTCATCTTCGCCTGCAAGTGTATATCCGGGTATACCCAGCAAAAGCCGGTCAGCGGGACTTGAACCGGAATCTGCCGCCTTGTGAACTGCAACTGCCTTTCGCGCGCCGCGCGCGTGAAGGGAGAGCTGTTGGCAATCGCGGACGGGTTCCCGATCGGGCGATGCGCGCAACCCGGCTTCAGGCAAAGATTGGTCTTCAACCATGCGCCGGATGGCGGCTCTGAGAGGTGCTCATGCCGGTAGTTCCGGGCAGCGGCCGGTCACCGTCGAAACGAAGGAGAGGAACTTGAAAAGCGCTGTGAAACTGTTTGCCAAAACATCCCTGTTCTGTCTACTGGCGCTTTGCGGCCTGCTGATGTCCGCAAAGATCGTCGCGCAGTCAACGTACGGAACGATCATCGGAAGGGTGACCGACCCGAGCGGCGCGGTTGTCGCCGGCGCAAAGGTGGAAGCGCAGAACCAGGCCACTGGGGATACCCGACGCGTGCCCACGAACAGCGAGGGAGAATACCGGTTCCTGAACGTCGATGCGGGCCAATACACCATCACGGCATCGGCGGCGCACTTCGCCGCGACGGAGGACAAAAACGTCGTGGTGCTGGCCCGCGAAACCGCTCGCTCCGACATCCGTCTGGAAGTACAGGGTGTGCAACAGACCGTGGTGGTGGATGGAGGCCAGTCGGTGCTGAGTGAAGACCTCACCGAGTCCACCTCCATGTCCGGGATGGAGATCGGCTCGCTGGCGTTGAACTTCCGCGCCTCCAACGCGCCCAGTCCCATCGAAGCCGCCGCGGTCTCTCCCGGCGTCAGCCAGGATCAGGGCGGCAACCTGACGTTCTCAGGGCAACTGCCGACTGCCACGTCCTTCTCCCTCGACGGCATCTCCATCCAGTCGGTGCGCCAGGGCGGACCCAGCACCAACCTCTTTCCTTCTGTGGAAGGCATCGCCGAATTCCGCGTCAACACCGCGGGCAACAGCGCCGAGTTTGCCCAGCCGACCGACCTTACCGTTGTGACCCGCGGCGGCACCAACCAGTTCCACGGCAGCGGCTTCTGGTACTTCACCAACCAGAACTGGAACGCCACGGATGGAATCGGCCTGTTCAATCCCACCCTCAGCGCCAATACCTTCGGCGGATCGGTAGACGGCCCCATCGTCAAGAACAAGCTGCTCTTCTACTTCGACTACGAAGGCGTGCGCCTCGACCAGGACACGTTGATTGCAACCCAGACCATGCCTGCAAGCTGGGCCTCGGGCAACTTCTCCGGCGTCCCCGGCCTGCAACTGTACACTCCCGCCGGCAAGCCGGTGAGCGGCAACCAGGTTCCGGTGAATGCGGATTCGGCAAAGATCGTCACGGACTTCTTCCCCGCGCCCGCCGGGCCCAATGCCGCCAGTTCCAATATCGACAGCACGGGGAACAATCTGAATATGACCTGGCCGGGCACCTACACGGCCGATGGTTACGACGGCCGCCTGGACTACAACTTCTCGGCCAGGCACCACATCTTCGGCCGCGTGACGCAACATAACATCACCAGCACCGGTAGCGACGCCACCTCGGAGGGAGCGCTGGGGGCGGTCGGAGACACCAGCTACAACCCGGATATGGGAACCTTCTCGACCATCACCGGCGCCACCAATGTGGCCATCTCCTACAATTGGATTATTAAGTCCAACATGGTCAACGAGCTGCGGGGCGGCTACACCCGGTACAACCTGACCTACACCTACCCGCAGGCGGCGCAAGGCGACTCCATCATCTCCGCGCTGGGAATCAATGGACTCCCCGGACCGCCGGTGAACGGGCTGGGCGGCGTGCCTGTCTTCTATGTCGCCAACCTGATGGGCGAGGCGACCAACCAGTTCGGGCACCCGCGCGATCAGAAGAACGGCATCTGGGAGGTCGGCGACAACCTCTCCTGGACGCACGGCAAATTCAATGCCAAGTTCGGCGGCGACTGGCGGCGCTTGAACTACCAGGACAACATTACCTTTGAAGTGGGCGACGAATACGGCGACTATTACATCACCGGAGATCAGGTGTGCCCCGCCGCCGAGCTGAATCTCTATCCCGATGCCTGCGCCGCCGCGCAGTTCGTGCAGGGCTACCTGGACGAGGCCGACCAGGCGCAGAACGGCCCCGACGGCAAGCCTTACGGCTATCACTGGGACTTCTTCGGCCAGACGGAATACAAGTTGCGTCCCAACCTGACGTTGACGGTGGGCCTCCGCGACGAACTGAACACGCCCTTCCAGGACGCCACCAATCAGCTCGGCAACTTCGATTACATCAAGACCTCGCCGGATTACGGCAAGCTGATCTACGACCAGAACGAGAAGCTGTCCGCCGGCTGGGTCGATTTCGTCGACAGCTCGCAGGTCAACTTCCAAAACCAGTTCGTCCTCAACTCGGCAGTCGGCCTGCCCAACGGGCTGCGACACATGGACAAGGCCAACATCCAGCCCCGGCTCGGCCTCTCCTGGAATCCCACGCCCAAGACCGTCATCCGCGCCAGCGGCGGCATGTACTCGGTGCCTGTCCTGGGAGCCGTGCTCTACTCCCTGCTGGGCGTGGACACCAGCAACTTCGGATCCTTCTACCCCACAAAAGGCGCCGGATCGATGACCTGGGCCAACGCCTACGGTACCGGCAGCAACCCCTACGCTCAGCCCTGGACCGCCTGCCCCACGTCCTGCCCCGGCTACCGCCGCGCCAACCAGTGGGATCTGAAGGACCCCAGGGTGATCCAGTGGAATGCCGGCTTCGAACAGAACGTTGGCTTCAGCACGGTCTTCAAGGCCAGCTATGTCGGCTCGCACACCTGGGACCTGATCTACAGCCCGGACCTGAACCAGATTCCCGCCAACACCATGGGCTACTGGCAGTATCGCGCCGCCAACGGGGCCAACTTCCCCAACTTCCGCGAGGTTCTGACCCGCGCCAACGGCCCCAGCGACAAATACGACGCGTTCATCCTGGAGTTGAACCGGCATCTGGGCCGCGGCCTGACCTTCGACAATGCATTTACTCTCACTTACAACAAGACCAACGCGCTGGGCGCGGTGCCCAGCGGAGCCATCCCCGTGGGCGGCCAGGGCGACAACGGCGACAACGTCCTGAACGTCTTCAACATCGCCGCTGAAACCGGCAACGCCTTCTACGACCCCAGCAAGAGATTCCTGAGCACGGTGGTCTACGAGCTTCCCTTTGGCCGCGGCAAGCAGATCATGGGCAACGCCAGCAAAGCCGCGGACGCCGTGGTCGGCGGCTGGAACCTCTCCTCTGTCCTGCTGTTCCACTCCGGCTTCTGGCTCACTCCCTACTTCCCCAGCAGCGAGGCCGATCCCTCCGGCACCGGGCCGAGCTACCGCTCCGTCAAGCAGCAGAACCCCGATTGCGGCTCCGGCGCCACCGCCGGATTCTCAGGGACCATCCACGACTTCTTCGACCCCAAGCCTTACAGCATCCCGGCAAGCGACATCGGCCGCTTCGGCAGCTGCGGGGTCGGTATCCTGGAGGGTCCAACCACCACCACCCTTTCCACCTCCATCGGAAAGACCTTCCAAGTGACCGAGCGGTTCGGCGTGCACTATGAGGCCCAGTTCGCCAATCTCTTCAACATCAATAACTGGGGTGAGCCGAATATGAACGTAGGCAGTTCGTCGTTCGGTCAAATCACCAACGAACAGGATGGAACGCCAGGTTCCCAGGCCGGGCCTCGATCCATCCAGATGTCTCTGCGCTTGTCCTTCTAACTCCTGCCGTTTGCCGGGGAGGGATCGCTCATCTGGGGGCGCTCCCTCCCGTTCGTTTGCTGGGCGCTCCATCCTTGCGGCGTCATTGTTGTTGTCGCAAGGATGGGAACCTGTCAGCTCAATTCAACCAAATGGGAGAGGTAGCTTGAAACTCTTGAATCAGGCGGTTCCGCCGCACACTGTTCCTGCCGGCCGCTTGAAGGCGCTGGTTCTCGATTGGGCCGGAACGACGGTGGACTTTGGCAGCCTGGCGCCGGCGCGCACCATGCAGCGATTGTTTGCCCGGCTGGATATTGCCCTGACCGAGCAGGAGACCCGCCAGCACATGGGCCTGCCCAAGAAAGAGCACATCCGCGGAATCCTTTCCATCCCCCGCATGCGCGATGCATGGCGCGATCTGCGCGGCTGCGTTCCGGGCGATGCGGACGTGGATGAGATGTATGCCGAATTCATTCCTATGCAGTTTTCCTGCCTGGTGGAGTATTCGGCTGTAATTCCCGGCGTTGCGGAGGCCGTGGAGAGCTTTCGCCGGCGCGGACTTAAGATCGGCTCGACGACCGGATACACGCGCGCCATGCTGGATCTGCTGTTGAAGACCAGCGGACAGCAGGGCTACACGCCCGATTGCAGCCTGACTCCGGAAGAAGTCGGCGCCGGCCGGCCGCATCCTTTCATGATCTATGAGAGCGCCGTGCGTTTGCAGGTGTATCCACTGGCGGCCATCGCCAAGATCGGCGACACGCCCGCCGATATTCGGGAAGGCTTGAATGCCGGCGCCTGGTCCATCGGAGTGGCTGGAACCGGCAATAGCATTGGCCTTTCCGGCGATGAGTTCTTTGCGCTTCCGGAAGCCGAAAGAGAATCGCGGCTGACTGTGGCCCGCGCCGAACTGGAGAACGCCGGCGCGCACTACGTCGTCGATAGCTTCGACGGTCTTCCCGCCGTTCTGGACGACATCGATGCGCGCCTGAAAGCGTCAAGCGGATCGCTTGCGAGGGCCAATGAGTAGCAGCGCCGTCGCCAGTCCAACTGCGCCGCCGCGCACCGGCGCAACCGCGCTGCACCGCCGCCAGGCCTGGACGGTGGCCCTGCTCTTTGCGGGCTACGGCGCCTATTACTTTTGCCGCTCCGATCTTTCTGTCGCCATGCCGCTGCTGATCGAGGATCTGCAGCGCCACGGCATGGCAAGTCGCGACGCAATCGTCCGTATGGGCCAGCTTGCCTCCTTCGGAGTTCTTGCCTATGCTATCGGAAAGTTATCTCTGACCGGGCTGGGAGACATCTGGGGCGGCAAGCGGAGCTTTACTCTTGGATTGGGCGGCGCCATCGCCTTTACATTGCTCTTCGCATCCACCGGCTTCCTGCCCGTGTTTACGATCGCCTGGATCGGCAACCGGCTGGCGCAATCGATCGGCTGGGCGGGGCTGATCAAGGTCTGCTCCAAATGGTTCGGTTATTCCTCCTACGGCATGGTCATCGGCATCCTGAGCCTGAGTTACCTGATAGGCGATGCCGCCGCGCGCCAAAGCATGGGTCTGCTCATTCAGCAAGGGTATGGCTGGCGCGCATTGTTTTGCTTTGCCGCCATGGTGGCTGGATTCTTTCTTATCGCCAACCTACTGTTCCTGCGCGAATCGCGGGCGCAACTCGGCTATGCCGCGCCGGAGCTGAATCCGCTGAACCTTTTCGCCGGCGCCAAATCGAAGCCGAAGAATTTCTGGGAGATTGTGAAGCCGCTGCTTTTTAGCCGCACCTTCGCGGTAGTCTGCCTTCTTTCCTTCGGATGCACCATCGTTCGCGAGACCTTCGGTCTCTGGACCCCGGTCTATCTGCGCGATTTCTTCCGCTACAGCGCCGCCGAGGCCGCCGGCACAAGCGCGGTCTTCCCCGCCTTGGGCGCTGTCTCCGTTCTTGTTACAGGCTGGCTCAGCGACCGTGTCGGACCCAGCGGCCGCGCCATGGTCATGTTCTTCAGCTTGACCGCGGCGGTTGTCCCTCTGATAGCTCTCACCTTCCTTCGCGCCGGCTCCGCAACTTCAATCCTGCCTGTGATCCTGATCGGAGCTGTGGCCTTCTTCTTACTCGGTCCTTACTCCTATCTCGGTGGAGCTCTCGCCTTGGACCTCGGCGGAGGCGAAGCTGGCGCGGCGTCCTCCGGAATTGTCGATGGGGTCGGCTATCTGGGCGGCGTGCTTGCCGGTGACACCGTTGCCCGCCTGTCAGTGGCCTTTGGTTGGCGCGGGGTCTTTGTGGCCCTCGCGATTGTAACTGCGCTGTCCGCTTTGGCGGCCGGGTTCTTGTATCATCACCAGGGCGCCCAGCAACGAAAAAGACTTGCCCCGTGTTAGCTGCCGCTGAATCCTTCGCGGCTTAAAGAAGGAGAACCTGAATCCATGGCGACCGATAAACTGCTCTTTACTCCCGGGCCGCTCACCACTAGCGCAACGGTGAAGTCGGCAATGCTTCACGACGCCGGCTCGCGCGACCGCGAGTTTCTCGAAATTGTGCGCGAAATTCGCGAGCGGCTGTTGGCAATCGGAAACTCGGCATCCGCAAAGAACGGGGGCGAATACGAATGCGTCCCGATGCAGGGCAGCGGCACCTTCGCTATCGAGTCCGTGATTTCTTCGGCGATTCCGCGCGACGGCAAGCTACTGGTCCTGGTCAACGGATCTTATGGGCGCCGCATCGCGCTGATGGCGCGCATCCACGGAATCGAAACGGAAACAATGGAAACGCCGGAAAACTGCAAGATCTCGCCCAGCGCAGTGGCGAAGCGCTTGGAGTCATCGTGCGGCATTACCCACGTCGCGGTTGTCCATTGCGAAACCACCACCGGCATCGTCAACCCCATCGAGGAGATTGGCGAAGCGGTAAGAGACGCGAACGCCGTGTATGTCGTCGATGCCATGAGCAGCTTTGGCGCGATACCCGTGGATCTCGCCGCTGCGCGCATCGATTTCCTGATCTCCTCGGCGAACAAGTGCATCGAAGGCGTGCCGGGCTTCGGGTTTGTGCTGGCGCGCCGCAACCGGTTGCTCGAAGCCGAGGGCCAAGCGCGCACGCTGAGTCTCGACTTATACGCGCAATGGGCCGGGTTGGAGTCCGACGGCCAGTTCCGCTTTACGCCGCCGACGCACGCGCTGCTGTCCTTCCATCAAGCCTTGCTCGAACTGGAAGCCGAAGGCGGTCCTGCCGGCCGCTCCGCGCGCTATTGCGCAAACCACGCAGCGCTGATGCGCGGCATGGCGGAGCTTGGCTTTGAATCCTATCTCGCGCCACAAGACCTGAGCTGCATCATCACCGCATTCCGCTATCCCGCGCACCCCCGGTTCAGCTTCGAGGAGTTTTACCAGGAGTTGAGCCGGCTGGGGTTCATCATTTATCCCGGCAAGCTCACAACAGAGCCCTGCTTTCGCATCGGAACCATCGGACGGCTGTTTCCCGCCGACATTGAGGCGCTGCTGCTGGCCATGCGGCGCGTCTTGGAGGAGATGGGAATAGCGCCCGGCGTGGACGCCGGTAGTTAGCGGCCTGTGGCGAAAGTCGGGTCTTGAAGGGTCACGACTTAAACCGCCAAACGTCGGGCACTCTTGTGCTCTCAACTCAAGGAACGCCCATTTGCATCGACGAAATCGCGCCGGACGCAACCGGGGCTTGCGGTCACTGCTTGCCGTCGAAGTATGGATGTGACGCTACCGGCGGTTTGGGCGTTTCGCCGCGCACTTTGTGAACCGTTACATCCTCAAAGAGAAGCGAGGGCACGGCCAGCGTAACCGGCGCGTACGCTTCGTCGCCCGAAGAGAACATGCCGCCCAAAAAAGACATTGACATCGGGCTCCGCGGGTGAAACTCGACGGTAAGAATGTTCTGGCTCTTCGAAGCTTCCACAATCTCCTTGAACGCGGCGGCGTTCAGCCCTGAAAACTCCACGCCGTGGATAAGTTCTTCCCTTCCGTCCGGGAAGACCTTCCAGGCCAGCAGCGGATGCTGGGAGTTTCTCATCCGGCGCACCACAATGCCGAACTCCTTGTTCCGCTTCTTCACCAGATCGAGAAACTTCGCGTGAAGCTCCGCCTCGCTCAGGCCATTCTCGGCGGTCACGAAGATGTTGGTGGGCGCAACCTGCCCGGCGTGGCGGCTTCCACTGCTATGTTCGATGCCGCGAACCGGGTCGCGCGTGGTCAGCAGCGTCTGCAGAATGCCCTTGTCCACCAGCTTGGTCTCCCGCGTGGGAATGCCGTCTTCATCCACTGTGCACCACCCGGCCAGCGGCGTCTTGTTATATTCGGCGAGCGTCGGGTTATCCTCCACGCTGAGAAACTCCGGGAGCACGCGGGCGCCGATTTTATCTATGAACGGGTTATCCCCCTGTCCCATCTGCTGCGATCCGAACGCATTGTCCAGCAGGGGCCGGCGCGTGCCGAGCAGGTCCGGCACAAACACATAATCGAACAGTTGAGCGGCCGCGTCCCCCTCGACCAGCACCGGTCCGTTGTAGTTCTCGATTTCCGAAGCAACGCGCAGGTCCTTGAGGCGCTGGCCGAACGCGCGCACGCGCGAGGCCAGTTCATCGGAAGGCGGAAGCTCGGCCAGCGATCTTTCATAGACCCACACGGAATCTTCCAGCGGCGTTCCATCCAGCGCCTGCGTGGCGGCGTGCGCGTTGAAGGTAACTCGCGGCTCGCGGCGCGTATAGGATGTTCCCTCGCTGTTGAGATAGCGGATGTAGGAGTTTGCGGCGGAGAAGCCGACGCCCGACGTGTAGATGTCGGGCATCTGCCGGAACAGCCCCGAGAGGCTGCGCGCCAGCGCTTCCCATTGCGCGCGGTCGGCGTGGATTAGCGGAGCATCCACGGCGTTTTGCGCCGCGGGCTCTTTGGTGAAATCCGGAATATCGTCGGTACTGACTTTATTCTCGAGCGCGGCCCGTTTTCTGGATAGGTCCTCGACGGCCTTCTTGTAAGTGGCGTCGGTCGCCAGCCACATCTGGCGGCGCAACTCCTTGTAATCGTCTTCGAGAGGAAGCTGGGTGGTGCCGTTGAAGACCTGAACCATGCTGGACATATTGAAGTTCATGGAAAGGAAATTGGTATTGTCCAGCTTGTAGTCGCCTACGCGCACTTCCACGGTGAAGGTGCGGGAACGCCGTTGAGAGCTGTTGCTCAGAGCCCCAAAACTCGCGGAAACGTTGGTGCTGTCGGAGTCGATTACTCGATACGATATGAAGTACGGCTTTTCCAGGTTCTCCAGTTGAAGCTGCTTCATGGAGCGGTCCAACTCATCGCGCATGGCCTTTACGACCACGTCGTCCTGCGCCCACAGAGGGACGGCAGAGGCGAAAACGCACAGCATCAGGAAGGTTCGTACAATTCGCATTTTCGTTTCTCCTGTCTGAGCCGCAATTCTCATTTGTCCTCGAAGGGGGCGGGAAGAACGGGCGGCCGATCTTGCGACTTCTGCTTCTTCTGCACTTCGATTTGCGAAACGAGGATCGCGGGGGAGACGGCGGAAACCGGCACGCCGCCCGATTCCGCTCCGCAGATGCCGTTGAACACCGCGACGTTCCTGTCGGCAGCCACAATCTTGCTGAAGGTGGTGAGCGGCGTGCCGATCAGATCCACGCCGCGGACCAGTTCCTCGCGCCCGTCGGGATAGATGCGATAGACCACCAGAGGCATGACATTGAAGGCGTTGGGGGCGACCCTTCCGGTGAAGGTGAAGCCGCCCGAGATGTCCTCGAAGTAGAGTCCAAAGGGCAAGCCCTGCTTCTTCACCTCATCGATGAGCAGCTTCTTCAGGTCCGGCTGCACGGCCGAGGGCGCCACCTCGACGATGAGATTCGATTGCCGCGCCACCGGGCTGAATCCCGCCTGGGCCCGTCCATGCCCATTGGATTGCGGAAATCCTTCGATGGGCGTGCGCGACATGAGAAATGTCTTCAACACTCCATCCTCCACCACCGCGACCCGCCGCGCCTTCACTCCCTGGTTGTCGTAACGATATGAGCCGGCCAGGTCAGTACCCGCGAGGCGTCGCGTGGTGGGATCGAAGTAGACGGTGAAATCCTTGGGCAGCACCTGCTCATTGATCTTCTTCTTGAAGGTCTGCGCTTCGTTCGCCAGCTTCTGCCGGTGTCCTTCCACGCGATGGCCGAAGATCTCATGGAAGAAGACGCCGCTGGCGCGGCCGGATAGAATCGCGGGGCCTGTATAAGGATCGGTAATGGGAGCGACGCGCAACGCTTCGAGGTCGCCAATCATCTTGTCCACCGCTTTGAGCACGGTGGCGTCGTCGGGCAGGTCCTTATCGCTGAAGCCGAAGAACGATTCGTAGCGGGGCAGCTCCATGCCGTCGTCGGCCTTGGTATAGGCGATCACAAACAGGTGCCAGGCCGGCTCCGACGTCTGGATTCGCGCGCCCTCGGAGTTCACGAACCAGCGCGTTTCGGCGCTGGCCGTCACTATGGCCGTAGCCTGATAGATGTTCGCGTACTTGGCAAAGGGAGCGGTGTACCTGCGGACCTTGTCTTCCCACACGCGGCGGTCCACCTTCACGTCCACCGCCGGCTCGCTGTACTGCTGCCCCTCTTCCCGCGAAAAGTCGTTGGATTGATCCTCTTGCGCCACCTTGACCTGAACGTTTGTCTTCACCCTGGTGAGTTGTTCCAGGGCGCGCTTGTAGCGCTCGTCGGTGTGATACCAGAGGATTCCGCGTATGGCATCCGGATCGTTGTCGATGGGCACCTGCACGCTGGAGTAGCTTCCGAACGAGCCGAACGACATGCCGCCGCGAATCTCGCGCGTGTTATCCATGGCATAATCGCCCACGCGCAAATCGATGTCGAGTTGCCGGCGCCGATTCTCGTGGCTTCCCGTAAGCTTGCCGAACGCTCCCGTGATATTGAAGTCGTGGGTATCGATAATCTCGTAACTCAGGAAGTAAGGCGGGACCGGCTGTGCCTTGAGTTTCTCCATGGAGCGTCCCAACTCGGCGTCCATGGCCTGCAGAACCGGCGAAACGGCCTGACCGGCGGCGTACCCAGCCCCCAGGGCCAGAAACACCGCGCAAACTGTGAGGAATCGGAAAGCTCGCGTCATTCGAACTTCCTCCAATCGCAGCAATTCTAAACCATCCGCATCAACGGATGTTGAAAGGTGCGGCAAACCCCACGCCGCCGCGCCTATCCTCGGCGCTTGCGGATGAGCCGGTCCTCCCGCCTTGCGGAATGGCGCGCGATGACGCCGCCGGCAGCGAAAATAGCATCGACGGCGAGTTGCGCGGGTTTTGCGGGATTGCGGAAGGTGCGCTAAAATATGACTATGGTCAGTGACTATAGGAGGATTTGCCATGGCGACCACGATTGCGGCCGGTGAGTTCAAAGCGAAGTGCCTGAAATTGCTGGATCAAGTTGCTGAAAGCCGCGAAACGCTGGTGATTACCAAGCACGGCCGCCCCGTGGCCAGGCTGTCGCCAGTGCCAGAAGAAGGGGACTTTGTGGGTTCGATGCGCGGAACGGGCGAGATCCTCGGAGACATTATTTCGCCGATCGACGTTGAATGGGAGGCAATGAAGTGAGTGCGGATGCACTTGACCCGTCACGGAGTCTCCTGCTTCTCGATACCCATGTGGTGCTCTGGGCAACGTTCAACGAATCGCGTCTGGGACGGCATGCGGCGAAGACCATCAATCTCGCGTCGCGCGAAGACAGGCTGGCGGTTTCCGCCATCACGCCTTGGGAGATTGGCCTGCTGGCGAGCAAGAAGCGCATCAATTTGCACAAAGATGTGCTGGAGTGGATTCGCGAGGCGCTGGCCAAACCCGGGGTACATCTCGTGCCCCTCGAACCCGAGATCGCCGTCGCCAGCACCCGCCTGCCCTTTGAGATGCACGCCGACCCGGCGGATCGCATCCTGGTTGCCACGGCGCGGCGCCTGGGCGCGACGCTGGTGACGGCGGATGGGGCATTGCTGGAGCTTGCAATGCGGGGTTACTTTGTGGCGCTGGACGCGACGGCTTGATCTCTGTACGACAGAGTCTCGCCGAATCTGGCCTGCAGCGGCCCTTACAGATACAGCACTTGGGAGAGGAAAGACCTCGCGCCCAGAATCTTTGTTCGACCCAGCCTGTCGAGTTGGAGGAGTCCCGACCGCTTGTCCCCGGTGACGGCGTAGTCGGGTTGTGCGGCGTCGATCAGGTCGAGAAGATAGCTGTCGGCCGGATCGGCGGCCTCATGCTTGCGCGGCAGCGGTCCCAGCCAGACAGTTGCGCTGTAGAGGTTGTTCAGCATCGTTCCGATGTGATGGGGCCGAAACAAAGAACGAAACTTTGGATTGCGGCTGGCCTCCTGAATCTCCTCGATCTGAAGCGGGCAGGTCAGCAGATGAAACCTGCCACTCTGCCAGCTCTTCACGATTTGCGCAGGCGGCCCGTGGGGAGAAATCAACGCGCTGAAATAGACGTTGCTGTCCAGCAGGACCAGCATCAGCGCTTCGCCATCCGAGCCCGAGCCCAAGCAAGAGACTCCTCGACGGCGGCTTCGATCTCCTCCAGCGGGACGTTGGCGTTGTGCTCGTGGACTGCCTTGAGGGCGGTATCGAAGATGTGCTTGCTCACAGCTTCCTCCACAAAGCGCGAGAGTTCGCCCTTCTTGCCTCGGCCTTCGGATGCGAGAAGCTGGCGCAAGTCTCTATCGGTTTGCTTGGATACGACGAGGTTCCAGCGGGTGGTGGCGGTGGACATGAGATGCTCTCCACGTCCAATATACACCTAAACAGATAAACATACAAACACCGACGAAGGGGACGTTTCCACGAAAGCGGCTTGGGGCAGTCTCCCAGGTCCCAAAAGCGGGACCTGGGGCACCCGGCATTGTCGAGATGAAACGGAGAAAAGCAAGAGCAAAAGCAACCGCAGGTCCTTCGGCTCCGGTCGCCGCGGCGACCTTTGCTCAGGATGACAGCATCGTGGTGGCGCGAGCGTTGCGGGCGGACTAGCATTCAATCCAAACGAAGAAGCCGCATCCGGCGCGGTCTTCCAGGCGGATGCGGCCTTGACTGATCTCTGACCCCTGACCCCTGATCCCTGTGCTACTTATCCGTCAATGCCTCCACGCCGGGCAGTTTCTTGCCCTCCAGAAACTCCAGCGAAGCGCCGCCGCCGGTGGAGATATGGGTGATCTGGTCGGCTACGCCGGCCTGGTTGATGGCCGAGACCGAGTCGCCGCCGCCGATGATGGAGATGGCCGCCTTGTTGGCCGCCACGGCCCGGGCGATGGCGTTGGTGCCCACGGCGAAGCGCGGAAACTCGAAGACCCCGGCCGGGCCGTTCCAGACGATGGTCCGCGCGGTCGAGACCACCTCTTCAATGGCCGCGATGGACTTGGGACCGATGTCCAGACCCTGCCAGTCGGCGGGGAAGTCGACCGAGCAGTCCCAAGCCTGGGTGTTGGCGTCGGGGGCGAACTTGTCGGCCAGGATGTTATCGACGGGCAGCAGCAGATTCACGCCGAGAGCCTTGGCCTTTTCGAGAGCCTCTTTGGCCATGTCGATCTTGTCCTCTTCCACCAGGCTCTTGCCGGTCGAGACGCCGAGGGCGCGCTGGAAGGTATAGGCCATGCCGCCGACGATGACCAGCGTATCCACCTTGTCCAGCAGGTTGTCGATGACGTCGATCTTGCCGGAGATCTTGGAGCCGCCGATGATGGCCACAAAAGGCTTCTCGGGCGATTCGAGGGCTTTGCCCAGGTAGGTGATCTCCTTTTCCATCAGCAGGCCGGCGACGGCGGGCTGGAGGAAGTGCGTGATCCCCTCGGTGGAGGCGTGGGCGCGATGGGCCGATCCGAAGGCGTCGTTGACGTAGACCTCGGCCAGCGAGGCGAGAGCTTGCGAGAAGGCCGGATCGTTGGCCTCTTCCTCGGGGTGGTAGCGCAGGTTCTCGAGCAGCAGCACCTGGCCGGATTCAAGCTGGTGAGCCATTTCTGTGGCCACTTCGCCG
>Ga0326728_10003120_pt1 | contig 52720 bp, 51 predicted proteins | sample MB3enrmetagenome_FD_207602 | JGI IMG/M metagenome (GOLD analysis project Ga0326728, IMG submission 207602) | Lab enriched peat soil microbial communities from McLean, Ithaca, NY, United States - MB31MN | ecosystem: Environmental > Terrestrial > Soil > Wetlands > Peat | place: USA: New York... | reverse complement strand
CCGCAGTCGCGCTGCTGGTTCTTTCCGTTGCATTTGCGCAGGCCCCCGCAGCCTACCTGCCGCAGTCGCCGACAGCCGCCTCGCCGCACTCCCCGCAACTGCGCACGCAAGCTGCCGTCGTGCTGGTTCCGGCGCTGGTGCGGAACGGCCAGGGGGAACTGGTCTTCACGCTCAAGGCCGGCGATTTCCGGGTCACGGACGACGGCGTCGAACAAAGGCTCACGCTGGACGAGGAGACAGGCGGTGAGCCGGTGGCGCTGGTGGTTGCGGTGGAGACGGGCCGCGCCGGCGCGCGCAAGCTCAACGCCTATCGAAACCTCAACGCGGTGATTGGCGCCGTGGTGGGCGGCGTTCCGCACCGGGTTGCGGTGGTGGGCTTCGACAGCGCGCCCCGGCTGGCGCTGGACTTCACTTCCGACGTGGATGCAGCCGGCGTCGCGCTGCGCAACCTGGAGCCGGGAGACAAGGGCGCGGCCATTCTCGACGGCCTCAAGTTTTCAGTGGACCTGTTGCGCACGCAGCCGGCGCCCTGGCGCCGCGCGATTCTGCTCATCTCCGAGACTGTCGATCACGGCAGCCAGACCAGAATCGAAGATGCGCTGCGCGCTATCGGCGATACCAATACGGCCATCTACGCTGTCGCCTTTTCCTCCATCAAAACCGATGCCAAACACGAAGCCTCGCAGACGCTTAGCTCCAGCACTCCCGGTCCTCCCGGCGGGTGCATGGCCAAGGATCCCAGCGAACCCGCCCCATCCGCCTCCAGCCGCCTCGCACAGGCTTACGACTGCCTCAGCCTCCTCGCCCCGCCGCTGCGCCTGGCCAAGGTTGCGGCAATCGCCGCCGCCAACGGCTTGGAGCGCAACGTTCCTGAGACGGTGGCGCAACTGACCGGCGGGGAGTTCTTCCACTTTGAAGACAGCCGCGGCCTGGTGCGCGACCTGCTGACGATCTCCAACCACGTGCCCAACCGCTACATGCTGAGCTTTCAGCCCCAGTCGCCGCATCCGGGGTTTCATTCCATCGAACTGCGGCTGCGGGACTATCCTGGGCTGCGCGTAACGGCGAGAAGCAGTTATTGGGCGGACAACGATAGCGCGACCGCTGGGCAGCGCTGATGGCTAACGCCCGCCGCGAAACTGAATGATCCGCCGCCGGTCGCGCTTCGAGGGCCGGCGTTCCGGCAGGGGCGCAAACTCTTGCATGGCCTTGCGTTCGGCGGCCAGCTTGGCTCGCGCCGCCTTGCTCGCCTCGCTCTCGCGATAGAGCGTCTGAGCGATCGCCGCCGGGCCGCGCATCTCGCTCAGCTCCAGCACCTCGATCTGAAACTCGCCGCCCTCGTTCCTCACCACGAGCTGGTCGCCCACCCGCACCTCGCGCGCCGGCTTGGCCTGATGGCCGTTGGAATGAATCCGGCCCAGGTCGCAGGCCTTCGATGCCAGCGCCCGCGTCTTGAAGAAGCGCGCCGCCCAAAGCCATTTATCGATGCGGACGGAGGTCATATCCGTATTTTCGTACAGGAGGCGGGATGTTTGCAGCAGGTGCACCGGGCGGTGATGGGCGGCAGGCGCGTGACGCTGATCATGCACCGCTACTGCGTCAGCACCAACAGCTCGATTACCGAGACGCCGGGAACCGCGAGCCTGTCGCTGCTCGGACATTGGGAGTGAGGCCGTCAGTTCGCCGGCCCGCAAAAGGAAATCGGGATGCAAGGGCAAAAGCCCCGGCATCCCGATTGCAACCTGGCTTGGATTCCAGAGCGCCTAGTTCGCCAGCACCGCCCGGTAGCGCACCTTGTTCTTCTTCACCTTTTCGATGGCTTCGTTGGCCTTGGCCATGGGGAAGCGCTCGGTCTGGGCCTTCACGCCGTGGCGGGCGGCCACATCCAGCATCTCTCTCAGGCGATAGGGGCTGCCGGTGGGGTTGCCGGTGATGGAGCGGAGGCCGCTGATGAGCGGAAAGGCGTGCACGGCGACCGGCGACGGCGGAACTCCCACAAAGCAAAGCGTTCCGGTGGGCCGGAGTGCTTGAACGTAAGTTCCCCAGTCCTGGTCGGCGTTGACGGTGCTCAAGACGAAATCCAGCGATCCGGCCACTTCCTTCAGCGCCTTGGATTCGCGGCTGTTGACGAAGCGGTGCGCGCCCAGGGCCCGCACTTCCTCTTCCTTGGCTGCCGAGGTGGAGAAAGCCGTGACTTCGGCGCCGAAGACACGCGCGAACTGGATCGCGATATGGCCGAGTCCGCCGATGCCCACAATCCCCACTCGCGAGGACGGGTTCACGCCGTGGGTGCGCAGCGGGTTATAGACGGTGATTCCGCCGCAGAGCAGCGGCGCGGCGTGTTCGCTGTCCAGGGCGTCCGGAATCGGGATCACAAAACGGGCATTGGCGCGGACGCGCTCCGCATAGCCGCCGTGGCGATGGACGCAGGTGCCCTCGGCCTTGGGGCAGAGGTTCTCCATCCCCCGCGAACACCACTCACACTCGCCGCAGGAGTTCGATTGCCAGCCCAGGCCGACGCGCTGGCCCACCTGGAGCGATCGCACCTCGTCGCCCGCCGCCGCGACGGTGCCCACAACCTCATGGCCGGGAATAAACGGATAATGGCTGATGCCCCAGTCGTTCGATATCAGGTGAATATCGCTGTGGCAGATGCCGCAGTGGGTGATGGCGATCTCCACCTCCTGCGGACCCAGCTGGCCGGGGTCGTAGCGATACGGCAAAAGTTCCGCTCCCGCCGCGTGTACTGCAAGTCCTTGAATTAGGGCCATGATCGTTCCGTAGTCCTCGTTGAGGGGATCACATGCCGGCTAACTTCAAGAGAAACTGCCGGCCCAAAACCTGGCGGGGGATACTCCAGGCTTGATTCTACTTCAAACCGCCGCCCGTTTCCACGCGCAGATTAAGAATCTGAAAACCGCTCAAGACCCCTCCTGCGGAAGCCTCTCCCACCACCTCGGTCGACTCCCCATTCAGGTTCACATCCTGGGCTGTGCGCAGCGGCTCGAGTACATTGGCCACCGAAAGCGGAAGGCTGGCGAGCGTTTGTCCGCTCATGCCGGCCTGGGTTTCCGGCACCAGCAGACTCACGTAGATACGGTCCCCGGCGTGCCGCGCCCGGTCCTGCGCCAGCACCGTCTGCAGATCAACGGGACGGGTGGAAAGCCGGGGTTGGTTCAGAGTCCGGTCCAACGTACCGGAATCCGAGATCAAGAGGCGCAGGTTGCCCGCACCCAGCCTTGCCGGCACCGTTATGGGAATGCGCACGTTGCGCGCCGCCTGTTGCCAGGGACGAATGCTGGCCTCCACCACCACCGTATCGCCGGCACGGACAATATCGTTTGAAACCAGCCGCGCGGTTTCCAACTCCACCTGGATGCGCCGGGGAACAGCCTCGATGTCAAGATCGATTCTGCGCACCGCGCCTTGGCGCGCGCCGTTCGAATAGAGCCGCAAGAACTGCTCGGCCACCTCGGACGCAGCCTCGACCGGCGCGGGCATTTGATCTCCGGCCGAGACCCACAGGTCCAGCGGCGAAGGTTGGTAACCATCCAGCTGAATGCTGCCGGTGACATGGTAGCTGGTCTCGAAGGTGCTTTCATTGGCCGCCAGCAGCGCCTGGTACAGCGAGATCATCACGGCCTGGGGGGTGACAGCCGGCAGATCCAGTACCTCGATGTTGACCTTCCGTTCGCTGCCGTCGCCCATTTCGCCGCCGGCTGCCGAGCGGACCGCAATATGCACCGGTATCATCCGCGCCTTGCGGCCCAGGACGCCGCGAATGGCGGCGTCGCGGTCCTCGGTAAAGGCGCCGATCGGCTCGCCGGTATTGACGATCTTGAAGGCGTTCAAGGGCGAAGCCAGTGTGGCCACCACCTCAGTCGCGGTCATGGGCAGCGAAACCGGCCCCGCTTGCAGGATGGAATGCCCGCAGGCGAGTAGCTGCGTCGGATCGATGTAGGTGACCGTGCAGGTGGCCGCAATCTCCAGGTCGCCACGCACCAGTTGCGCGCTCACCGCTGACCCCGGAACGATGCCGGCCAGCGCGGCCGCCGATATCTCCCCATCCGCATTCCCGCCAGTCGCCGAAGCGGATTTGGACGAAGCGCTCATCCCCCCCGCAGCGACCGTCTCCAGGCCCGTGCCGGCCATGCGCTGCTGCCACAGGCGAACGGCTTCGGGGCGGAAGCCGCTCATCACCAGCGGCGTCTCCATGGGCTGAATCGTCTCCCCGCCCGGCGACTGGAGAAGTTCCTCCCTGCCGGTATCTCCGGTGAGCGATGCCTGTTCGCTAGAGTTGCCGCTCCCCGAACCATCGACGGGCAGATTGCGCACCTCCAGCATCTGTTCGATGGGAGTGATGCCGGCGATGGGATCCTTGCTGAACTGGCCGATGCGGTAGGAGAGCGAGCCCAGCAGCCGGGTGCCAATGTACACCGGGCTGCCGCTCATCCCCGCCACCACGCCGGTGTACTCCGGCTTGGCGCCGTGGAGCTGGACCAGAATCATGTCGTGGCCGGGACCCCGCGCTCCGCGCAGAACGCCCAGAATCTCAACCTCCATCGGCTCCGGCTTGCTCCCCGCAAAGACCGTCCAGGCGGTCGCGGTCATGCCGCGGCGCACCTCGCTGAGGGGGAAGAACCCTCCGCTGGAGGGCGGCGGCCCTCCGGGAACAGGAATGGTTTGCGCCGGCAACGCACCGTGGGCGAGCGAGACAAGCAAAGCAAGCACAGCAACCCGCACAAGCGGCGCAATGCCCAGCGCTTCGCCCACGGCGGCAAGCACCGTGGCGGGGAGGATCGAGGTTTCCTTCAGGCGGGTTTCCACGTCTATAAGAGTACAGCCTTGGCAGGCTGCAGCCGTCTTCCCGTATGCTGTTGAACACAGAGGTCGCCATGTTTGCCATGTCCAGGAAGAGCCGGTCCCGTCTCCCCATGCGCCGTGTCCTGATTGCAGGTTGGCTTGTTTGTCTGGCCCTGGCGTTTGCGCCGCCAGTCCGGGCCCAGGCCGCGCCGCAATCCCAGCAGCCCCAGCCGCAGCCCGACCAGGCCGCGCCTGACGCGGGTGGTCCCGGTGCCGACTCCGGCGTTATCGCCCTGCCCAAGAAGAAGGAACCGGCCGCAGATGTGCCGCCGCCTGCTCCGGCCGAGCCCAAAATCAAGAATCCCGAGGGGATGGGCAATGTTGCGCTGCGCATCGAGGTTCCCGAGGTGACCGTGGATGTGGGTGTGCTGCTGGAGAAGACCCACCAGTTTGTCCCCGGCCTCAAGCCCGAGAACTTCCATATCTATGAGGATGGAGCGCTGCAGAAGGTCTCCGGCTTCAAGCGCGTCGAGGCCCCCATCACGGCTCTGTTGATCTGCGAGTTTGCCGCCAATAGCTACAGCTTTATCTATGACATGCGCAGTGCGGCCTTCACGTTTGCAAGCCAGTTGCGGCCCCAGGACTACGTGGCCCTGATGACCTTCGACATGCGCACCCAGATTGTCACCGACTTCACCCAGGACAAGCGCCAGCTGCTGGAGGCCATCAACTCGCTGATCATTCCCGGCTTCCGCGAAACCAACCTCTTCGATGCGCTCTACGAGGGTATCGACCGGCTGGAGCGCATCGAGGGGCGCAAGTACATAATTCTCATCGCTTCCGGGCGCGATTCCATGTCCAGGCTCACCCTGGACAAGATCCTGAAGAAGGTGAAGGCCACGCAGGACATCACGATCTTCACCGTCTCAACCGGCGGGGTGATGCGGGTGATGACCGGGGGCCGCGGCGGCATGATGGGCGGTATGCGCGACACGACCTATTTGCAGGCGGACAACGAGATGAGAACCTTCGCCTCGCTCACCGGCGGCGAAAGCTTCTTTCCGCGGTTTACCGGCGAGATGCCGGACATCTTTCATGAGATCAACCAGAACATCCGGTCGAAGTACGAGCTGGTCTACCGCCCCACGAACGCCAAGCTGGACGGCACCTATCGCAAGCTGCGCGTCGAACTGGTGGATGACGAGGGTCAGCCCCTGCGCATCCAGGACGAGAAGCACAAGCCGCTCAAATACGACATCATTGCCCGCGACGGCTACCGCGCCAAGCAGGAAGTCGAGTAGCCCGAACCGTGCCCGGATTTCAGGGCACACCCTGAAACGCACAACGGCCGGCGGCTGCCCCAGGCGCCGCCGGCCGGCTACATAACTGCGATCGTCTGCCTGGACGCTCTAGCCGACCAGGTGGAGAGTGATCAGGACGTCCCTGACGTAGTACACGATGACGACCAGGGTCGCCGTCACGGCGAGCCAGAAGACTACCCGCACCACGGGGTCCAGCTTGGCGACCTTGGCCATAATGGCAGCCTGTTCGGCTTTCACGTTATCGAACGAATCGTCCAGAATAATCTGGTCGTCCTCGTCGCGGGTCAATCTCCCTGCATAGATCTTGAGACAGATCACGAGCAGAACCAACACGCCCCAAACCGTCCACATCACCGCAACAAATGGCGTCATACTCACCTCCGAAGAATCTTCTGGTCCCAGATACCGGCGAGTCCGTAAAGGAATCGCGGTCTCGTGAGTAGAGGGGCCGCACTGTTGACTATCTTAGCCCCGAATCACAGCGCGCGTCCTGACGGAAATCAACGGCATCCTCACAGGGTAGCCAGCTTGTCAGCCCCCCAGCTCAATTTCCCCACCCGCCCCGGCAAGAAGGCGAGGGACAAAGCCAGGGCCTGCTAACATTCGTAGGGCGAGCAGCGTTGCGACAAGAAACCGGGCCAGACAAGGCGGAGCCTGTAGGTTCTTGCGCTTCCTAGGTCGAGAACGACAAGGAAGCATGACGCGCCCTTCTCCGCAACCCGAAGAGACGGGGCGGGTTTTCCCCATCGCCGTGCCGTTTGACGCTTAAGTACGCCCAGTACGTTCGTTGATCTCATCATGCCGCTCCCCCGGCTGCCGTCCCCAAGAAGTGTGGGCAGACCCTATGTAGGAGATAGCATCTCTTGCCGTGCGCCGACATCCCGCAAATGGGGGAGCCGATGCTGCGACTTTCAGGTCCGCTGCTGCATCCAAAGGGTTGAGACCGCGACGGGGGCTTGTGTCCGAGCCCCTGGCGAAGTACAGTTACGGATAACGGCTCGCATTTTACCCTTGGGGAGAGATCATGGCCACAGCAACCGCCGCACCCGCACAGGAAACCGAAAAGAAAGCGCCCCTTCAACTGACCCCGCAGGCCATCGCCAAGGTCCGCGAGATCATGGCCACCCAGGATCCACTTCCCGCCGGGCTGCGCATCGGCGTGGTGGGCGGCGGCTGCTCCGGGTTCCAGTACTCGATGGCCTTCGAGAACCAGAAAGGCATGATGGACAAGGTCTTTCGATTCGACGACTTGCAGGTCTTTGTCGACGCCACCTCGCTGATGTACCTGAACGGCTGCACAGTCGATTACGTCGAGACCCTCGAAGCCGCCGGCTTCAAGTTCGACAATCCCCAGGTGAGGAGCACCTGCGGCTGCGGCTCCTCGTTCAGCGTCTGATCGGTCACCGCCTCGGCGTGCTCATTTCAGTTTGATTCACTCGCGAAGAAAGGCCCGTCCTCTCTGTGAGAATGGGCCTTTTGTGTTCAGAGCGCCGCTTCCCTGATTTCACCTCATGGGTGGAGAAGCGGCCGCTCTACTGCGGCTGGAGCGGAGATGCCTGCGTAGAAGAACCACCGGAAGGATTGACTCCCGGGGTCGAGCCACCGAAGCCCGAGTTGCCACCGAAGTTGGAGCTGCCGCTCATGCCGCTGGCGGGCTGGCCGATCATCCCCGTGTTGCCTCCCTGCATCGTCATCTGGTCGGCAATCGGGTCGTAGAAAAACTCCCACTCGTTATAGTGATTCTTTTTTTTGTAGACCAGAATGGACTGCTTGGGGCTGGTGGGCGAGACGCCGATGATCCCGCCGCCGCCGAAGGTCTGCCCGCTCAGGCCCGCACCCGTGCCAAAGGCCGAACCGCCGCCGGCGGCATTCGCGTCCGTGCCGCTGGCGCTGCCCGTGCCGCCGCCCGCGCTGTTGGTCGCGTCGGTGGAAGCGCCGGTCGTGCCCGCGGAAGTACTATCAGGGGTCGCAGTCGAACCCGTCCCGGAGCCGGTCGAGCCGAAGGACGAACCGCCGCCGATAGCAGAGCCGATCCCCGTCCCTGTTGAACTGCCCGTGCCTCCGGGTCCAATCCCGGCCGCCAACACGCCCGCGCCGCCGATGGGCTGGCCGAAGAAGCCCATGGTCTGCGTCTTGTTCTGGCCGAAGCGGATGATCTTCCACTCATCCTTGCCCGTGGTCGGATCGATGTACTTCTTGCGCAGAAAACGAATCTGGTTGGTATTGACCAGAGCGTCGACTGTGGGCGGATAAGCGCCGAACTTCTTGTAGTAGAGCTTGACGGCGCGAACGTACTGCTTGCCCCGGTGCATGGTCTCGATCTCGCGGTCGCGCTGGATATCCTTGCGGATGCTGGGCGCGGCAACGGCCAGGGCGATCATGAGGATGGCCAGCATGAAGATGACCACAACCAGGATGTATCCCTCTTCGGAGGGCTTGCGGTGGCGCATTGGGTTGCGGCTGCTCATCGCGGAGCGGTCTCAGTTTGCCGTTAACGGCAGGGTTTGCGTGTTGTTGTAGCTCAGGTCGGTAACCTGGACGCTGCCCGGCGCGATGGTCCCCACCTTGTAGCGATGATCGACAATCTCGCCGGTCTTGGCCATGAAGATGTCCTCCCCATGGATGAAGAAGGCCCTGAGCGACTTGTCCTTGGCCTGGGCATAGCCGAAGTACTTCAAATCGATGGCCGGCGCGCGAGGCTGCTCAGGCGCGGCCGCGGCCAATGCCGCGGTCACATTCGGCTCGCTGTTGCGCGCGCTCTTGACGGGAGCTTCAATCTGCACCGGCGCGGATTCGGCGGAGAAGATGTTCCTGCCCGTCCCCTCGTACTCCACGTCCTCGCTCTGGGCCAGCTTGTCGAAGTGCAGCGTAGGGTCGAGGCCGGCGTTTGTAAGCCTCTGCGCCTCGCCCGGCTGCTTTTCCTGCCTGCCGCCGCCGGCGGACTGGCTTCCAGCCTCCAGACGAACACTTGCGGCCTCGGATGCGGCTGGAGCGGGAATGGGACGGGGCGGCGCGGAGGAGCCCCCGAAGATCTCCCATCCTCCGACCACCGCAATCACCGTGAAGAGCGCGATGACCAGATAGACCTGGCGCTTGTTTTCCGTTCCCAGGCGAAGGGCCATGGCTACTCGCCCTCCTTTCCGTGGGTGGAGGACTCGGCGGGCGCGGGCGCCACTTCTCCAGCGTCCGGAGTCGGCGGCAATCCGCTGGCTGCGGCATCGGCCGGCCGCAGCCATGTGGAGACGCGCAGGCGCACATTCACCATGCCGCCCTGCTGACCGGTCAGAGCCATGGCCCGGATCACAAAGAAGGTCCTGTCGCGCTCCAGGCTGTTCACAAAGCGCATGATCTGCGGATAGGAGCCGCTGATGCCGGCGTCCATGGAGATTTCAGTCAAATCGGAGCCGGCGGGGCCTTGCGAGTACTGGACCCTGGAAAGCCGCACGCCCGAATCGACCTGAAGGTCGCCGATGCGGCTGGCGATGGAGGAGTAGTTGGCCGGTATGCGCTTGGAGTAGAAGGCTTCCACCTGGGAGCGGGACTCTTCGACGCGCTTGTCCAGGCCGCGCAGGGGTGCGGTTTGCAGGTCCAGCGCCTTCAGCTCAATCTGCTTGCCGGCCAGGGCGTCGCTGGAGCGGCCGTTCATAGCCGCCCAGTCCAGCCCCAGCCGCACCGCCAATCCGATGGCCAGCACAAGCAGCACCGCGAATCCGGCATAGTGCCAGGTGAGCGGAGAGGTCAGGTGTTCGCGCCAAGTGGAGGACGGACGGCTGCTCATGGCTTGCCTCCAGGCGGTGGATAGAACGAAGGGTCGGGCTTGGGTTGCGGCGGGCCGGTATAAGGCGGACGGATGGGTCTTGCAAGTCGATCCTGAACCGCACCCTGACCCATGCGCGGCTGCGGAACGAAAACGGGGCCGGCCGGCGGATGAGCTGCGGGAGGCTTAGACTGGCCGCCGGAAGCTCCCCGCGCCGGAGCCGGCTTCTTGGCTGCCTTGCGTTCTCCGGGCAAGGCCGGGTTGTACTCCGCCAGCACATCGAAGTCCACGCGGTTCGAGGCGCTCACCGGCGCCAGCCGCTCGCCCGGCCCTCCAGTCGACTCCGCGTTTTCAGCCACGATGCGCGGCAAAAGAAAGCGCTTCGAGTGCTCCAGGTTTCTCACCAGTTCAACGGCGCGGTCGCGGGGCCCATTCACGCGCAGGTGCAGAGTGAAATGTCCGTCCTTGGCGCGAACCGGCTCGATGGTGGAAACCTGCACGCCGCCGGGGAGAACGGTTTCCAGGTCCTCCATAGCCAGCGTCCAGCTGAAGGTCTTCTCATCGAAGAGCCGGTTGAGCGTCCCCACTTGGTCCAGCAACCGGGCGTTGGCCGGCTGAGCCATCAGGTTCCGGTATCCCTGGCGTTCCTGGGTGATGCGTGCGATCTGGCCGTCGAGCGAATGATCCCGCGCGCGCGCTTCCTCGGCCTTGCGATCGAAGGCACGCAGGCCCAGGGCCATGCCGATCGAAGCCAGGGCAAGCAGGCCCATGGCGATGCGCAATCGCTTGATGGCCGGTCCCAGGTCGGCGAATGGGCGGCTGGCGAGATTGAGAGTGACGCGCATTATCTTGCCCCCGCCAGCGCGCCGGCCACGCCGGCAATGCTCATGTCTCCGAGCGCTGTCGCCGCTCCTGTCTCAGGCCGCGGAGCCAACTCCACCACTGTCAGTTCCGGATCGTCGAGCCAGCGGGCGAAGGCTTTCACTCCGCTCAAATCGACTCCATCGAACTCCGTCCCATAGTTGCCGGCATAATAGAGCCGCTGGGGGCTGACCCCCAATTTGTCCTCATAATACGCTGAGGCTACGGCGATGCCGCGCTGCACCTCCTGCAACCGGAGGTTGGAGTCGGCGGGCAGGTCGAGGGTGCGATAGAGCAGCAGGTCCTGCCCATTGGCGATGCAAGTGGTCAGGGCCTGGGAGCTCAGATTGGCGATCAGCACCGCCTCCATGGGATGGGCTGCTTCCAAGGCGGCCAGGCTCGAGGGAAGCACCGCGCCGGGTTCGTAGCCGGCAGAGCGGACCGCGCCCTCATATTCGGCCAGGACGGGCCCCGGCATCACGGCCGCCAGCACCTTGCACTCGTCCTTGTTCTCCACCAGCACCTGGTAACTGAGCCCGGCGTGCTCCACATCGAAGGGAATCATCTTGCGCAGGCGGAAGCGCAGTACCGGGAGGGCCTCCGCCGGCTTGGAGGGAAGAGAATCGAAGTCCAGCACAAAGACGCGCACCACAGTATCCGGCACCACCACCGCCACGGAACGGGTACGCGGAGAAACCTGCCCGAGGGTGGAGCGAATCGCAGCCGCCACAGCCTCCGGAGCCCTCAGGTTTGCCTCGCCGATTCCCGGCATCACCGCCCCCGGCGGGAGCGGATGAAAGGCGTAGGCCGGCGCTTGCCCGGTCCCCGGCAGTGCCGCCGCCAGCACCCCGTCGGGCGCGACCTCCACTGCCGCCGGCGGACGCCCTCCGGCCTTGGAGCCGCCTTTGCTCAACATCGGACTCATCAGCGCGAAGCCTCGATAAACGTAACTTTGTTGATCTCCTTCAGCGTCGTTATCCCGCGGCGAACGCGCTCCAGCGCCGACTCGCGCAGAAAGGTCATGCCCTCTTGCCGGGCCAGTTTGCGCACCTCCGAGGTGGGTCTCTTTTCAAGAATTACCTCACGGATGGGGTCGGTCAAGTCAAGCAGCTCGTGGATCGCCGTCCGGCCCCGATAGCCTGTTCCCCCGCACTCCATGCATCCGGTCCCCTCGCGGAAGCCGAAGCCGCGCCACTCGTCCGGCTCCATGCCGCAGGCCAGCAGAACGTCGTCGGGGTAGGAAACCGTGCGCGAGCAGTATTCGCAGTTGGTCCTCACCAGCCGCTGCGCCAGAATGCAGTTGAGCGCGGAGACGAAGTTGTACACCTCGACCCCCATGTTCACAAACCGGCCCAGCACGTCCACCACGTTGTTGGCGTGGACCGTCGTAAATACCAGGTGCCCGGTCAACGCCGAGTTGATGGCAATCTGCGCCGTCTCGTTGTCGCGAATCTCGCCCACCAGAATCTTGTCCGGATCGTGGCGCAGAATCGACCTCAGCCCGCGCGCAAAGGTGAGACCCTTCTTCTCGTTCACGGGAATCTGCGTAATGCCGCGAATCTGGTACTCCACCGGGTCTTCGATGGTAATGATCTTGTCCTCGTCGCTCTTGATCTCGTTCAGCGCGGCATAGAGCGTGGTGGTCTTGCCCGAACCCGTCGGCCCGGTCACCAGCACCATCCCGTAGGGCTCGCGAATGTAGCGCCGGAAGCGCTTCAGGTCCTCCTCGGCGAAGCCCACCACATCCAGGGTCAGGTGCTTGAACTTCTCGCTCATCGACTCCTTGTCGAGCACGCGCAAGACAGCGTTCTCGCCGTAAATGGTCGGCATGATGGAGACGCGAAAGTCGATTAGCCGGCCCTTGTAGCGCACGCGGAAGCGTCCATCCTGCGGCACCCTCCGCTCGGCAATGTCCAGCTCGCTCATGATCTTGATGCGGCTCAGGATGGTCGAATGGTGCTCGCGGGCGATGGGCGCCATGGCCGCCTGAAGCACGCCGTCGATGCGGTACTTCACCATCACCGAGTCGTCCATGGTCTCGATGTGGATATCCGAGGCCCGCCGCTCCAGGGCGGTGAAGATGGTGGTATCCACCAGCCGGATGATGGGGCTGATGTCCTCCTCGCTGGTCAGCTTTTCGATGGAGATGTTCTCGTCGGAGCTGTCCTCGCCCGTCAGCACGTCGAAGGTCAGCCCTTCGCTGGCCTCATCGAGCACGCGCTGCGACTGCTCGGTCTTCTTCAGCAGGTCGGTAATCTGCGAGAGCGTGGCCACGCGCGCCACGATGCGGTGCCCCAGCAGGCCGGCAATCTCGTCCAGCACCATCAGCCGCGACGGGTCGCTGACCGCAATCACCAGCGCGTCCTCCTGCTGCTCGATAGGCACAAAGTTGTAGCGGAACATCAGTTCCACGGGCACCGTGCGCAACAGTTCGTGCTGGATCTTGAAGTTCTTCAGGTCCACGAAATCGGCGTGATAGCGCCGCGCCAGCGCCTCGGCCTGAGCCCGCTCGTCTTGGCCCGTGGGCAGCGGAGGCGCAATCAATGTGGTGTCGGCCATACTCAATTACCCCCGCACCCCGCCGGTCTGTCCCAGCGAGAAGATGGGCAGGTAAAGCGAGATGAGAATGAAGACTACAACCACGCCCATGACGATAAGAATCGCCGGCTCGATGAGCGCCAGGGAGGCGGTGAGCGCCGTGGCCACGTCCTCCTCGAAGAACTCGGCCACCGAGTTGAGCATCTGCGGCAGCGCACCGGTCTGTTCCCCCACAGTAATCATCTCCGCCGCCAGGTCGGGAAAGACCTTGGTATTGATCAGCGCCTCGGCCAGGCTCTTGCCTTCGCGCACCGTCACGATCGACGCCATGACCGCCTTCGAAACCCGCCGCGACGAGATCGACCGGGCCGCCGTCTCCAGCGACGGCACCAGCGGCAATCCCCCCGTCAGCAGCGTGGACAGCGTGCGCGAAAACAGCGCTACCTGGTACTTGAGCCATATCTTCCCGAGTATTGGCATCCGGATGCGGAAGCCGTCCACAAAATCCCGCCCCCGATCGGTGATCGAGAAGCGATACGCCCCCGCGCCCAGGCACAGCGCCGCCAGCAGTATCCACAGCAGATTGTGATTCAGCCACTTGCCGAATGCCAGGAGCGCCACCGTCATCGCCGGCAGCTTCGAGCCGATCTGGTCGTACAGTTCGGCAAACTGCGGCACCACGTAGGTGAACATGAACATAATCAGCAGGGTCACCAGCGTCATGAGCACGCATGGATAGATCAGCGACGTAACGAGTTTCTTGCGGAAGGTCAGCGAAACCCGCTGGAAGTTCACATAGCGCTCCAGCACCTCCTGCAGGTTGCCCGAGCGTTCCCCGGCCAGCAGCGTGGTGGTATACATCAGCGGAAAACCGCTCTGCGCCTCGAAGGCCGAGGAGAGCGATTCGCCCGTCTTCACGCGCCCCGACACGTCGTCCAACTGGGCGGCAAAGTGGGCATTCTTCTGGTTCTTGGCCAGCATCTGGAGCGACCCGAGAATCGGCAGCCCCGCGCGGATCAGGGTAAGAAACTGCTGGTTGAAGATCAGAAACGGCTCCAGCTTCACCTTGCGCCGCTTGAACCCCGCAAACCCCGTCCGCGCCCGCACGCTGAAGACGTGATAGCCAGCATGGGCGAAGCGCGCCCGCAGTTCCTCCGCCGTGGCCGCCGTCTGCACCTGCTCCTGCACCCGTCCACGCTCATCAGCCAACTTGATGACGAACTCTGCCATGCCTCCGCTCACAGGGTGAGTCTGAGTGAGATTGATGGGACTGTCCGGCTATTCCCAGGTTTTTCTCTCAGGTCTAAGGTTACCAGTTCACACCCGCTGTTCCCGCAACGAATAGACGCAGAAGGGAGAAACAGCGCTCAAAGGCGGAGGGCCTCACAGACCCCGGGAAAAGCTTGTTCGGGGGCAGGCCAGGGCCGACGAACAGGTGGCGAGGATAGCCATCAATCAATTGCTCGACGCCGGGACTGGCGGCATTCAAGCAGCAGATGAGGTCGCCGCTGCCGCGCGATCTCAATCTCTTGAACATAAGGGGCATCCCTACATTACCCGGAGGTCTTCCAGAGGCGTTGCATACCGTCGAGCGTTGCCCCGAATGCGCAGCCGGCGATTCATGACGGATCCGGCAGCGGACCGCAGAATTCGAGTGCGCTTGACAAAGCTCTTCAGTTGGGCAAGTCTGTTGGACGGTCGAGCGGCTTCTGCGGGCTCTTGCCACTCCCGCACATAGTCGCTCTGCTGGGGGATGAAACCCCGCGGAACATCGCCAAGCCGCCTTGCCATGACAAACATATAAACGCCATATTTCGACGTAAACTCGATACGGCTCCGTATGCTATCTGGATCGGGAATCCGGTAAAACCTGTTCCCATGGAGATCTTCCCATATGATGCAGGACTCCATGGCGAAGCCGTTTTCCGGGCACAGGAAACGATAAAACGCCTCTGGCGAAAACTGATAGAACCCATGACCGCAGAAGTTATTGGCCATAGTGGTGGATACAAAGTGTCCATTGGGCCTCACCATCTGCGCGACGTTCCGCATAGCTGTCGGAAAATCGAAGACGTGTTCGAGCGTCCCACCGTCCAGAACAAGATCGAAGGAAGAAACCAGGCTGTCCGGGATCGGCCGGTTCATATCATGTACGATCTGTGCTCCCTCGTAGCCGCTCGCGTCGATCGCGACGATCTCTTTGGCTCCAAGCAGGTTGAGGAAGTCCTCGGAGTATCTGGTCGCGGGGTCCAGCAGGCTGCGAACGCGATCCTTCGATGTGTCGTATCCCGACTCCCGCAGGGCCGAGATCAGTGCCCGGCGGTGGGCGAAAAGTTCAAGACGTCCAAGGGTAGCCATGCGCTCGAACGATACGCCGGACTTGTGCGCACGAATCAGAAGCCGGGCACTATTCAGATCAATGCCCATGGCTTCCTGTGACCAAACTGACAATTAAGTTGGAATTGCCCATTTTAGTTCTCCACTCGGTCAGATTGTACACTCCCATGGGCGGCCCAGTTCCTGCGGATAACGAATCTGCGCGCTGGGAGGCAGCAGCAAGTTGGCCCCAACGGCTGGAGTGGCGGGTAGCCACAGTTCTATAGAGGCATGCTGGCCATGAGTACGGCTGCCCCAGGTCTCTCCCGCCGCGGCGAATGAGACCCGGGGTTTCCGCCGGCCGCGTCCCACCCCATAGCGCGGCCGAATGCGCTCCGGCTCTCCGCCGCGCCGCTATGGACTGCCGCCGCAGGCTCGAGAGCGCGAAACTCTCAGGCGCGGACCCCGGCATCGGCCTGATCCGAGCCTAAGCCTGAGCCGCGGACTGGCTGTTCATGGAGAGCGACCGGAGCCTGAAGGAGTTGTTTCCCGCCGGGATCATCGCCAGAGGGATCGGGGTTCGATCCGATCTGTTGCGAAGATGCTTCGACTCCAGCCAGGCGCACAGGCGTGGATCGTGGATTTCAGGCTGGCCCTGCCAAAAGTCAGGCGCCAACCCACACTGAATCTGGAGATGATCCAGAAGCAACTCGACGACCGGAATGCGGCTTGGGAAATAACGGCGGACATTGGAAACGCCCACATGCAATCCAGTCACCCCGTGCCCCCTGGAATGTGTTTTGACTACCATCGGAACCTCCTACCTGCTACGGATGATGTAGGACGAAATGATGTAGGACGAAAGAGCCAGGCCAAAGAGAACCGTGCCGGCCGGGAAAGGGGCCGTACCGCTTCCTGATGTGAGACTTGCAGACGTGGACGATCGGCGAGGGAAGATGGTGGTCTAGTTCGTGGGTCTAGCCATGGAGAAGCGAGAATCTCTCACTTTGGCGCGGAGGACACCTCACTCGCTCATGAGGAGAACAGGAGAATCCCCGACCGGTTTTTATTCTCCCCAGCAAGAATTCGGCGCGTCTGTTCAAAAGTGCTCACTTTTCCACAGACCAGGCCGGAAACCGGCAAGTAATTGCTCCTTCATTTTCTGCAGAAGCCGGGCGCCCCATCCGTGGCGGGCGCGGCGGCACCTTCATTTCTTTGGACGTGGAAGGTCGGGCCTCGCAAAGCTCAGCGGATAGGAGTCGATCAGGTACCTGGCCTCGTCACTGTCGATTGCATCGAAATCAAGATACGGCGGAACCTGGCCGGGCATCCCGGCAAGGTCACGCGTAGATGCCGCGCTGCTTGATGGTAAAGGCCACGCGGTCGATGGCCAGCATGTAAGCGGCGATGCGGTTGTTCACGTTGTGGGCATCGGCGTACCGGACCACGTCGTCGAAACTGTCGCGCAGGATGGTCTCCAGCTGTTCGTTGACGATGGCCTCCTTCCAGAAGTAGCCCTGGCGGTCCTGCACCCACTCAAAGTAACTGGCGGTGACGCCGCCGGCGTTGGCCAGGATGTCGGGCACGACGAAGATGCGCTTCTCGGCCAGGATTTCATCGGCCACGGCGGTGGTGGGGCCGTTGGCGCCCTCGACGACGATGCGCGCCTTGACGCGGTCGGCGTTGCGGCTGGTAATCACGTTTTCAGTGGCCGCGGGGATGAGAATCTCACAGTCTTCAACCAGCAACTCATCGCTGGGCATGGCCTCGGCGCCGCGGAAGCCCAGGGTGGTGCCGTTGCGATACTTGTACTCGATCAGCTGGTGGATGTCGATGCCGCTGGAGTTGGCCAGGCCGCCATCCATCTCGGCTATGCCCACGATCTTGTAGCCGCGCTCCATCATCAGGCGGGCGGCGTTCGAGCCCACGTTGCCGAACCCCTGAATCACCACCCGGCAGCCGTCCCGCGGCAGGCTCAGATAGCGGAGGCTCTCGTCGCACGCCACCATGACACCGCGCCCCGTGGCCTCCCGACGGCCGCGCGACCCGCCGATGTTCACCGGCTTGCCGGTGACCACGCTGGTGACCGTGTGCCCCATGTGCATGGAGTAGGTGTCCATGATCCAGGCCATGGTCTGCTCGTTGGTGTTCATGTCGGGCGCCAGAACGTCCTTCTCCGGCCCGATGAAGTCGATGATCTCCGCGGTGTAGCGGCGGGTCATGCGCTCCAGTTCGCCCTGGCTCATCTGCTTGGGATCGCAGATCACGCCGCCCTTGGCACCGCCGAAGGGGATGTTGACCACCGCGCACTTCCAGGTCATCCAACTGGCCAGCGCCCGCACCTCGTCCAGAGTCACCTCCGGCGCGTAGCGGATGCCGCCCTTGCCGGGGCCGCGGGCGATGGAATGCTGCACCCGGAAGCCGGTAAACTTCTCGATCCGGCCGTCATCCATGGTTACGGGGAAGTGCACGATGATCTCGCGCACAGGGGTGCTGAGCATCTTCCACAAGCCCGGCTCAAGGTTCAGCTTGCGCGCGGCAAATTCAAAGCGCGCGCTCTGCGCCTCCCAGGGGTTGATCTCGTGGTCCAAAGTGACGTTGGGGATTTTAGTTGCCATGCACCCCTCCAATTCCCAATTGCCTGCCCGGCAATGCTCCGGGGCAGGCGTCCATCCACCATGATAGACGAGGCAGGCATTTTCAGCTTCGACGGGGCGCCGCCTTTGCGGATCGCCACAGCCTCGGCGCAGCCCCCTGTGTTACCAATGAGTGCATTATTTTCGTAACGCTCCGCGGCGCCATTCGTGTAGAATTGCCGCGAACCGCATTTCAGGCTCAGGTCCGTAGCCAACCCGCAGAAAGGATCGCACCCATGCGCAAGCTCTTGGGTAAATTGGGGGAAGCAATTCCGCGGCCATTCCTCCATGCCGCTCCGCTTTTCTTGTTGATTTCCGCTACCTTCTGCCACGCGGAGGAATGCTTGCCGGCTTGGAGCAGTCAGGTACCAACCATCACCTCTGTAGTTCCCAGCACTTGGAGTGCGGGACAAACCTTCAGCGTTCTTGTCACCGGGGTCTTCCCCGGCGACGCGAGTCCGACGGTGATGCCGGGCTGTTCTTATACGGAGGTCACTGTTCAAAGTCCCCAGGGAGATTCCTATTCTTATATACCTGGGGGCTCTGATACGACCGCAATCCAATCGGTCAGTGGAGGCATCACTATATCCGATATCGTGTGGGTCAGCTCGTCGCAAACAAGTTTCACTATAACGATTGCTCCTGGAACCGCTTCCGAGACGGTCGACCTCTCGGTTAGCTGCGACAGATGCGAGTGCGAGCCGCCGGTCCCGGTTCAGATTGTGGGCTGCCCGCCTCCAACCATCACCGCCGTATCGCCCAGCATCTGGTTTGCGGGAAAAACCTACGACAACGTCAAGATCACCGGGACCGGATTCACCACGACCGACAAGGCAACTGCGTCTTGTCCCGCTACCACAGTCACCATCGCCGCCGCGGATGGCAGCGCGGTCCCGATAGGCAACGTGAATGTCGACAGCAAGACGAAGATCACCCTCACCGGCGTAGCGCCTCCAGCCAGCGACCCCACCCAGTCGGCTACCGTCACGGCGGGTACCAGCCCCAACACGGGAACTTTCAATACGGCGCAGATTCTCGGCAACCAGATCAAGTGCGCCGCGAGCATGGCGAATTGCGGCGGGAGCGTCATCAGCACAGCCGACGGCTCCGATCCCCTGCGCAAAACGTAGTCGTTGGCCAGCAGATCGCTTTGACCACTCCCGCGCTCCCCAGCGGAATCACAGCCACAAGCATGACCTGGACGGCCGACGGGACGAGAATCGCCGGGTATACGCCAACGCCCACCAACTACGCTACCGGCAAGGTGACGCAAGTGAAGGACGACGACCTGAAGAAGAGCAATATAAGCTTCTATTGGGTCTATCCGGAAGACGACAACATCCCGGTGACCTACAAATACTGCGTCGACATCCCGGGCGTGGGAAACCAATGCAGCGGGAAAGCGAAGGCGGCCTTCAACGTAACCGGTCCAGGCGATGCGCAGATGACAGTGGATGCCTACAGTGCAGTCATGATCGCCAAGATCGTAGATCGTCAGCCCTGCCTGCCAGTTGACTGGGATCCCTACTTGCAATACGGCATAGTCACAGGTTATGAACCGAAAATATGCCCAGGTGATGGCGGTGAAACAGCAAACCCAGTAGGTATCAAGTTCACGCAACCGGGTGCTTCTTCCAATGGGACATATTCCTTCGTTCAACTCATTACCGGAGATACAACGAGATACGCCAGCGGAAACAACCGAGGGGCCTTTATCGCTACGCCAGGCATGGACGGAGCCCAAGGATACCCTTACCCTCCCTTGTATCCCGGCGATGACCACGTTAGCGACTCTCCCAATTCCCCACTGTCAGGTCAGACGAATTACTAAAAGTCTAGCCGGACCTTTGCCGCAACCATGTATCTGCTATGGACCTCGAGTATTCCGAACTCACTTCCGGTCCCGATCGGCTACCAGAAATGGCATTTTAAGACCAGTACCACAAACACCGGCTATCCAACATACCAAAGTTGGACTACGCCTGTATCGCAATATGTTGGTACGGATGGCGATGTCGTGCCATCTGCAACGGACCCAAAGAGTCAAGCATCGCCCTTCGGCTATCCGACTTGGAACAATCTTGTAACAGAGGTCTGGTTCGTAACAGGTGCGAATGAAGTCGATCAGGAGGAAGAACAATGACGAAATTATTGAATGTTCTTGCATTTGCGCTTCTGGCGCCGTTCGTGTTCGCCAGTGTGCTCGCTGCGCAGACGGGCCCGGAGCCCCCAAAGCTTTCGATTGTCATTAGCGCAGAACAGCCGGAAGTTCTCTTGGGGTCCGACATCGTCATTGCGATCACCATCACGAACATCTCGGACGAGGGGATCGGTATCGAATGTGGAAATCATGGAAATGTGCAAGATGGTTACCAGTACGATTTGCGAGACGAGCAGGGCACTAAGGTGCCCAAAATGGTATATAACGACGGTCGCCCCTCTAGGCCCCCTGGGAATCCAATGCCTGGAGGGTGTGGAATTAAGCCTGGGGGATTCATGAAAGTCTATTCCACAATCAGTGATGACTACAATTTCGATCATCCCGGCAAGTACACGATCCGGGTTTGGAAACCAGCGACGAGGGGAACTCCAGACAAGCCGGAATCGAATAGAGTCTATTCAAACACTATCACCATCACCGTCGTCGAGCCGCCGACCCCAGCCGCCGCGCCGCAATAGCCAGCCGTGCCAGCCGGAACCTCGCCCTGGATGCGCCAGCCGCTTCTGGGGCGAGGTGTTTCTGGCTGTAGTATTGTCCTGGGTAGGACCATCCTCGCGCCAGGAGGAACAACAGTGAAGGCCTTGAAAATGCTTGGAATGAATCTCCTGACGCCAGTACTCCTGTCGTCTGCTATGGCCCTGCTTGCGCAACCGCCGGGAAAGCCGGTACCCACATTTGCATTGGCTATCGAGGAACAAAAACTCAATCCAAGTTACCCAGCGACCGAGCATGAGCTGCTGGTGAAGTACACAAACGTTTCCGATGTCGTTCAGCAAGACAATTGCGTGGTAAGTGCGTGGGTGTACAAGATGGTGGTGTTGCACGACGGCTTGCCGGCCGAGAAGAGAGAAACCCGCAATAAGGAGACTGAAGAGCCCCCTGATCCGAACCGGATCAAGGTGCCCCTTTACACAGAGGCGAACAGCTGCGGGAGGATAACGCGAGGGATCAATCCTGGAGAAAGCGTGACATTCAACTTGTGGCCCAGTTCGGAGTACGACATGACCGCGCCTGGAACATACGAGATCACCGTGACACGGGAAACGGACCAATGGAATCCCGAAAAGAGCATAACGGTCAAGTCCAACACGCTCACGATCGTCGTTCCGGAGCCGGGGGAGGCTGCCTCGCAATAGGACGCCGAGCCTGCAGAAGCCCCGCCCCTGGGAGCGTCTGCCGCCTCCACGGCGGAAATTTCATGTTGTGCTATTGTCCCGTGCTAAGCCTCTTTGCGCCGGGAGGAACGACAATGAAGACCTTAAGAATGCTTGGAATGAACTTCCTGATGCCGGTACTCCTGTCGTCTGCTATGGACCTGCTTGCGCAGACGCCGGGAAAGCCGGCACTCGCATTTGTCTTGGCTATCGAAGAACAAAAACTCAATCCAAGTTATCCGGCGACCGAGCATGAGTTGCTAGTCAGGTATACCAATGTTTCCGAAGTCGTCCAGAATGACGGCTGTGTGGTAAGCACTGTGGCATACAAGATGGTGATTCTGCGCGACGGTGTGCCGGCCGAGAAGAGAAAAGCCCCCAACAAGGAGACTGAGGAGCCCCCTGACCCTAACCGGATCAAGGTGCGCTCCACCGAAGCGGACCGTTGCCATGGGATCACAGGAGGGATCAACCCCGGGCAAAGCGTGACCTTCACTTTGTGGCCCAGCTCGAAGTATGACATGACCGCGCCTGGAACTTACGAGATCACTGTGACGCGAGAGGTCTATCCGGATCCGTGGAGCCCCAGAAACAGCTTCACGGTCAGGTCCAACACCCTCACCATCGTCGTGCCGATGCCCGGAGCGGCCGCGCCGCCGCAATAGATTGCCCCCGCCAACAAAGAGCCCGCCCCGGAGGTTGAACCTGCCCCAGAGGCGGAGCCGTCTTTTCCAGGAACGGGTGCCGCGGGCCCGCCGTGCGGCCAGCAATTACACTAGGTCTGTGAAAGCCCCACCGCATTCCGTCCAGCCCAGCCGCAAGGAGTTTCTCGCGCTCGCTCGTGAGCACACGCTTGTTCCCGTCTGCCGCACGCTGGCGGCGGACCTGGAGACGCCGGTCTCAGCATTCCTGCGCGCGGCCTGGCCGGAGCGGGAGTGCTTCCTGCTGGAGTCGGTGGAGGGCGGCGAGAAGCTGGGCCGGTACACGTTCATCGGGCTGCGGCCCTTCAAGCGGATTGTGGCGCGCGGGCGCCGGATCACCATCACCGAAGGCAGGAAGGTTGTCGAGATCGAAGACGACATCTTCGCCGTGCTGCGGCAGGCGCTGAGCGGCCACAAGCCGGCGCGGCTGCCGGGGCTGCCGCCGTTTACTGCCGGGGCGGTGGGCTTCTTCGCCTATGATGCGGTGCGCCAGATCGAGCGGCTGCCGGAGCTGGCCAAGGACGAGCTGGGCGTTCCCGACGCCTGCCTGTTGTTCTTCGACGAGGTGCTGGGCTTCGACCACGTGCGCAAGGAGATCTGGCTGCTGGAAACCGCCGACGTGACGCGCGGCAAGCCCGCCGACGCTTACGACAAGGCCGTGGCGCGGCTGGAAAAGCTGGAAGCCCGCCTGGCCCGGCCGCTGCCCAAGCTGGCGGCGCGGCCGGTCAAGGGCAAGCTCAAGGTGCAACACCGGACGGCGAAGAAGGACTACCTGGCCGCCGTGGCGCGCACCAAGGAGTACATCGCCGCCGGAGATATCTTTCAGGCGGTGCTGTCGCAGCGGCTGGACGTGGAGCCGGGCGCGGACAGCTTTCAGGTCTATCGGGCGCTGCGCACCGTGAATCCCAGCCCCTATATGTACTTCCTGCGCATTGCGCCGGAGGGGCCGCTGGGCGGGCAGCGTGAGAAACCGAAGCACTCGTCCAAGAAGTCAAAGGCGTCCACGGCGCAGACCCTGGAGCTGGCCGGGTCGTCGCCGGAGCTGCTGGTGCGCGTTCACCAGGGCAAAGTGGAGTACCGGCCCATTGCCGGAACCCGCCCGCGCGGCGCTACGGAGAAGGAAGACCTGGCGCTCGCCGAAGAGATGCTGCACGACGAGAAGGAGCGCGCCGAGCACGTGATGCTGGTTGACCTGGGGCGCAACGACGTGGGCCGGGTGAGCGAATTCGGCAGCGTGAAGGTGGACCGGCTGATGTTCGTCGAGCGCTACTCGCACGTGATGCACATTGTGAGCTCGATCGAGGGCCGGCTCCGGCCGGAGCTGACCGCCATCGATGCGCTGCGCGCCTGCTTCCCCGCCGGCACGCTCAGCGGCGCGCCCAAGGTGCGGGCCATGGAGATCATCGAGGAACTGGAGCCGGCGCGGCGCGGAACCTACGGCGGCGCGGTGCTCTACGCGGATTACTCCGGCAACCTGGACTCCTGCATCGCCATCCGCTCCATGCTGGCCATCGGCGGCAAGGGCTACGTGCAAGCCGGCGCGGGCATTGTGGCCGACTCGGTGCCCGAACTGGAGCACCAGGAATCGCTCAACAAGGCGCAGGCGGTGATCCGGGCGATCGAGCGGGCGCGGGAGATGTAGGAGCGCTGGAAGATCGAAGGTCCACGGGAGCAGCCACCATGCCAATGTCGGGCACAGAGAAGATACATTCGCGCTCCTTCAAACTCTCGCTGGCGCTTATGTTGGTCACGGCCGTTGCCGGCTTGACAGTTCGATTCGCCCCGGTTGGCCTGCCGCCTTTCATCGTCAAGTACGGCGGCTCGATGCTGTGGGCGTTGATGATCTACTGGATCGTCTCGACCCTGCTTCCCTCGTGGCGCTTGCTTGCCGCCTTGCTCGCGGGAGCGTTGGCGACGGCCGTCGAGTTCATCAAGCTCATCCACTCCCCGCTGCTGGACGCCTTTCGCCTCACGTTTCCCGGCATCGTGCTGCTCGGCCGCGTCTTCTCCGGGTGGGACATCGTGGCGTACTGGCTCGCCATTTCGCTTGGAGCCTTCGCTGATCGCGGTATTCGGTCGGCCCAGAGGCAAAGGGCCAGTTCCAGGTAGCCCGCATTCAGCGGGGACACGTGCCATGGATCCGACATCCCGGCCGCAGCCTTCACTCCGCGCCAAAGATGCGGCGGAAGAAGCGGCGGAAGAAGCGGCCAATGCCGCCAAAGAAGCCGGACTTCTTGTTGGTTGCCAGCGGTGATCCGGGCGATTGAACGGGCGCAGGAGATGTAAACTGGCTTGCAGTGGTGAAGGACTTGCGAAACTCCATTTTGTTGACCCTCCTGATGGCTGTTGCTCTTCCTTGCCTGGCAGAGGTTCGCCAGGTGACCGTCGCGCAGTTGCACGAAATTCTGGCGGCGCAGCAAGCTGAGAATAAGAGCGATAGCGATCGCGCGCAGCACCTCAACTCCCTGGAATTGACCGAGCAATTGACCCAGCCTACGCTGGACCGCATTACGGCGGAGTTCAAGCCCGGCCCGAAGACCGTCCTCTCTTTGAAGTTGCTCGCCGATTCCTCAGCATTTCTTGAGCCGCCGGCTGGCGAATTACTCGATAAAGCCCCGCCGACAGTCGCTGAGCAGCGGGCCATGATGAAATCCGCCATCAATTTTGTCGCAGTCACTCTACACCATATGCCGGATTTCCTGGCGACGCGCCTCACCGACAGCTACGATAACAGCCCCCTGTCGGTGACTCATAGCGGCTGGGCTCCGCGCACGGATATGCATCCGGCGGGAACCTTCAGCCACCATATTACCTATCGCGACGGACAGGAGGTCACTGACCGTCGGTCGGATTCCTCTGGGGCCAAGCCCAAGAACGAACCCACGCCCGTGGGGCTGGTCTCGATCGGTGAGTTTGGCCCGGCCTTGGCGGTCATCCTCTCCGACGCATCCAAGGGCATTCTGAAGTGGAGCCACTGGGAACAGACGACGGCAGGCCAGGTTGCTGTCTTTCACTACGAAGTGCCGGCTGCTGCTTCCCACTATTGGGTGAATTACTGCTGTGTGAGGAGCTCACCGAATGACGCTGGCGATGCCATCGGTGTAATCGCCGGCTTAGGCGAGGACGTCAGCTCGTATCACGGAACGCCCGGCTACCACGGGAACCTGGATAGCGAGGACGTCAACTCCTATCACGGAACGCCCAGCTACCACGGGAACCTGTATCTCGATCCAACCACCGGCGTCATTTTGCGCGTCACCATCGATTCGGATCTCAAGCCCTCCGACCCGATCACGCGCGCCGCCATCTCGGTGCAATACGGCCCTGTCCAGATCGGCGGCAACAGCTACATCTGCCCCGTGCACAGCATCGCGATCTCCTTGACCAAGTCTCATGCCGGAGGAGATAAGAGCGATATGGAGATTCTGCGCATCAATGAGGTCAGCTTCACCGACTATCGCCGCTTCGGTTCGACCTCGCGAATCCTCACCGACGTGCCGGCCCAGTAATTGAACAGGCAACTCACTCCGCGCCGAAGATGCGGCGAAAGAAGCGGCCGATACCGCCAAAGAAGCCGGACTTCTTCTTGACGGGCGGCTTGGCCGCGGGCGGATTTGCGGCCGCGCCGGCTGATGACGCCGCTTCCGCGGCGGGCTGGGGCGTGTGGTCCGCGCTCTTGTAGACGAGCGGCTGGAGCGCCTGCGGCGGGGCTGAGCTTTGGGGGACAGCGCTGGCGGCTGGAGCGGGCAGCGGCGCGAGGCCTTCGCTCTGGGCCAGCGGGAACTCGTTTCCTTGGGGCGCGACAGGCGGCGGGCAGCCGCAGGGCTCCTTCTCCTGATCCACCACCTCCTGCAGGCTGCCGTGCTGGAACATCACCCGCTGGCCGGGCTGCACGCGATACGCCCCGCCATCGTAGACGCTGGAAACCAGCACGTAAGGCGCGTTGATACCGGCGTTATCCACGCAGGTATCGCCCTGCTGGCCCAGGCGCACCTTCACCTCCGCCGCGCCGGGACCGGCGATGAGGATGCGGAAGTCCGGAGTGAGGAGAATATCGGCGTTGCGTCCGGCGGCGAGGCTGGCGGCGAAACTCATCTCGATTGCGCCGCGATCCATGGCCATCAAGAGGCCCGGAACTTCGCCGGCGGGAATACTCGCATCGGCGGCCAGCTTGACGGTCGTGGAGGCGCAGACGCGCAGCACGCCGCGATGGGGCAGAACGACTTCGGTAGTCTCCGCGCCCGCGGTAACGGCGCCGCTCGAGACGATGATCGCCTTGCCCTGAGAGACTTCGAGCGCGCCGGTCACGGTGGCCGCCTGGTCGGGACTCTTGCTGTCCAGACGGACGATGGCGATGGGGCCGGTTTCCGCCGGAGGGGGCTGAGGCGGGGTTGGGGCCTGCGCGCACAGCATGGAGTTGACCGGCAGAAACGCGCCCAGCACCAGCACAAGGTGCGTCAATCGCATCCGAACTCGCATGGGCGTTTGCATCGCATTTACATGTTGAGAAAGTTGCGAATCATCTGGTGGCCGCCTTCGGTCAGGACGCTTTCGGGATGGAACTGCACGCCCTCAATGGGCAGGCTGCGATGGCGCAGGCCCATGATGACCGAGCTGTCTCCATCGGCGCCAGCCGCGCGCGCGGTGACCATCAGGTCGGCGGGCAGCGAATCCTCTTCGACGATAAGCGAGTGGTAGCGTGTGCAGGTGAGCGGCGAGGCCAGTCCGGCGAAGATGCCCTTGCCGTCGTGCTCCACCGCGCTGGTCTTGCCGTGCATGAGTTGGCGCGCGCGCACCACCCGGCCTCCGAAGGCCTCGCCGATGCCCTGGTGGCCAAGACAGACGCCCAGGATCGGCGCCTTCCCGGCCATGTGGCGGATGAGCGGAACCAGGATGCCCGCCTCGCTTGGGGTGCAGGGGCCGGGCGAGAGCACGATCCGCTCGGGCCTGAGCGCCTCGACCTCCTCCACCGTCAACTCGTCGTTGCGGCGGACCTCGACCTTGGCGCCCAGTTCGCCCAGGTACTGGACAAGGTTGTAGGTGAACGAATCGTAGTTGTCGAGGACGAAGACCATGGTGAACTCCAGTGTAGCGCGCGGCGGTCCGGAGCGAGCTTGCGTGGGGAATCGCATTCCAGGCGCCACCGTAGAATTGAGGAGGAATGATCTCCCTGCAAAATGCCGGCAAGCGGTTTGGGCCGCGGGTGCTATTCCTGGAGGCCAACTGGTTGGTCCGGGCGCGCGAGAAGACGGCGCTTGTGGGGGCGAACGGCGCGGGCAAGTCGACCATCATGAAGGTGCTGGCGGGCCTGGAAACGCTCGACTACGGCTCCATGCAGCAGACCCGCGGCATGAGCATCGGCTACCTGCCGCAGGAGGGACTGCGGCTGGCCGGGCGCAGCGTCTTTGAGGAGTGCCTGACGGTCTTCGACGAGCTGCGCGAGATGGAGCGCGAGATCGAGCGGCTGGCCGGCCAACTGGCCGCGCTGGATCACGCCGGCGCGGAGTACGAGTCCGCGGCGGAGCGCTACTCGATGCTTCAGGAGCGCTTTCACGCGCTGGACGGCTACGCGCTCGACGCGCAGGTGGGCGGCGTGCTCACAGGGCTCGGTTTCGGCAAGGAGGATTGGGCGCGGCAGACCGATGAGTTCAGCGGCGGCTGGCAGATGCGCATCGCGCTGGCCAAGCTGCTGCTGGCCAAGCCCAATTTGCTGCTGCTCGACGAGCCTACCAACCACCTAGATCTCGAAACCCGCAACTGGCTGGAAGACTATCTGAGGAGTTATCCCTTCGGCTATATCCTCATCTCCCACGACCGTTACTTTCTCGATGTAACCATCGACCGCACGCTGGAGATATGGAACAAGCGGCTGACGATCTACCAGGGTAACTACACAAAGTATCTCAGCCAGAAGGACGAGCGGCGCGCGCAGCTGCAGGCTGCTTACCGCAACCAGCGCGAGCAGATCGAGCACCTGGAGGCATTTATCAGCCGCTTCCGCTACCAGGCAACGAAAGCGAAACAGGTGCAAAGCCGCATAAAAGAGCTGGAAAAGATCGAGCGCATCGAGATACCCGAGGAAGAGCCGGTCATTCACTTCAAGTTTCCCCAGCCGCCGTCTTCGGGGCGCATGGTGGCCCAGGCCGAGGGACTGGCGAAGAGTTATGGGCCGAAGCAGGTGTTCAGCCGGGCCAGCTTCACCATCGAGCGCGGCGACCGGGTGGCGCTGGTGGGAGTGAACGGCGCGGGCAAGTCCACGCTGATCAAGCTGCTCACCGGCGAGGAGGCGCCGACGGCAGGCTCGGTGCGCCTGGGCCACAACGTGGTCTGCGAGTACTTTGCGCAGGACCAGTACAAGGCGCTGGACGGCGACGCGCGCATGATCGACGACATCAGCCGCGCGGCGGTCAGGGTGCCGGAGCTGGCGCTGCGCTCGCTGCTGGGCTGCTTTCTTTTCAGCGGCGACGACGTCTTCAAGCCGCTCGGGGTGCTCAGCGGCGGCGAGCGCAACCGCTACGCGCTGGCGCGGATTCTGGTTTCGCCGTCGAACTTCCTGCTGCTCGACGAGCCGACAAACCACCTGGACATGCGCGCCAAGGACGTGCTGCTGGAGGCGCTGGCGGCCTTCAGCGGCACGGTGATCTTCGTCTCCCACGACCGCTACTTCATCGACCGGCTGGCCACGCGGGTGCTCGAAGTGGAAGGCGGGACGGTGACCAGCCACGAGGGCAACTACGAGGATTATCTGCGCCGCAAGGAGGCGCTGGCCGCGGAGGCAGCGCTGGCTGATTTTTCGCAAGGGCCTCGTTCATTGGAAGCCACCGCGGGTGCCCCATCCTTTCGCCGTTCTTCGGCGAAAGGGTGGGAAGCCGGCAGCCCCGTTTCCTCCGCATCCTCCGCCGGCAACGGCGCGAATACGAACAATGCTGGCGACGCCGAAGCCGACGCAGTTGCCAGGGAACGCCCGCGCCGCCTGAATCCCATCCGGCAGAAGCAGATGGAAGAGCGGTGCGCGTTTCTCGAAGAAGAGACCCCGCGCATCGAGGCCGCCATCGCCCACACCGAGGAGCAGTTGGGCATCTACGTCTCCGCCGCCGAGACGCAGCGGCTCACCGACCTGGCCGAGGACCTGCGCGGCCAGCTAGGCGCGCTCACCGCCGAATGGGAAGAACTGATGATGCAGCTCGAAGGGGCTTGATTCCGGGGCTGAAGCCCACAGTGATTCTGTTGGCGTTATGCAGGGGTTGAAACCCCCGCCTCCCTCCGGCTGACCCGCCCGTTACGACAATGCTGGAAGAGCGCCGCGGCGGCTGGCAAGGAGCTCACGGCTTGGGCTGATGAGCGTAGAAGTCGATATCCTTCTGGATCTCCGCGCGCAGGGACTTGGGCGCGCCCGGCTCGCCGTGCGGCTCGGCCAGGATCGAGATATCGTAGATGCGCCACTGGCCGCGCTCGGGAACCAGCGTGTATCGGATGGTGCGCGAATCGTCCTTGGGGCGCTTGCCGGGCGCGTAGATGGCGAAGGTGGCCACGGCCTGCGCGCGCTGCGGAGTCTCCAGCTTCACGTCCATATTGGAAATCCAGATGCCGTCCCACTCCTGGCAGTCGCAGACGGGATCGCCGTCGAGGGCCGCGGGGATGTCTGTGCCGGCGGCTTTGACGTCCGCATTTACGAGAGCGACGAGCGAGGAATGGAAGTACCCGCTCTTGTAATCGACCCCTTTACCGCCCTTGCCGTAGTGCTGGAAGATGGTGGTGAGAAGAGCTTTGGCCGAGGCCTCATCCTGCGCGGCTGCGGGGTTGGCGGGCAGAATGACGGTGGCAAGAAACGCAATGGCAAAGATCAGTCTGGCGCGCATTCGCGGGTTCCTTTCGGTCTGTCAAGAGGTCGAAGCGATTATACGCGCCTGCAAAGGCGAATGAAGGTGCGGAAAGGCGTTGTCTTCGGCTCAAGACTGGCTCAAAACGGGCCGGAATTCGCCGGTTATGTTTACCGATCGGGGCAAGAATATACTTGGCTCATCAAGCCTCAACAGGGCAGGGGGTGAGCTTTGACTAGCTACTCTCACTACTCGCCCACTCTAGCTGGTCGCCCTGTTTGGAGACGGATATTGCGGTGCATCGGATTGATCGGTGCGTTGGTCTTCCGTAGTTTGGGTGTCCATTATCGCAAGGTATTCCGGCCAAATCAGTTTGACTTGCTAGACTTGCCGCGTCTTCTACGTGCGAACCCAATTTCATTACTGCAAGAATGTGCAACAGACCTGCGCACCGCTCTACTTCGCATGGAATGTCGATTTGATGTACTGCCAGATCTCTGGTCCGCAGACATCGGATCATGCTTCGAGCGTGATTCCAGCGGCAATCTTCGGCCCAATAGAGACTCGGACGCCCGCATGAGGGGCATCGAAAGGTTCCAGAAAGATCGCCCCACGGCCACGCAATTTGACTGGGAGTTGTTTCTTGCTGGATGGGCAGCGGGAGTTCAATACGCCCGACGCACGATTTGCACGGAAGATACGGCAGGAAGATCATGCAACCCTCCGGACTGCAACAGGATACCTGATTCTCTCAACAGAGGGGGTGCTGAATGAATAGCACTCCTCATCTACCGCAACAGAAACGGAGAGAGCTTGCCAACGACGACTTCGACGGCTCTGAAAAGGAAGTCCACGAGCATCGCCAATGGCGTCCCTTCGGAGACACCGGATTCGTGGATGCCTACCGCAAAGTAAAAGCGCATCTTTTGGTCCGCTTCCGCCTCGGGAACAGTCAGGAGTTTATCGGCTGCATTCAGCGGAACTGGAGAGAAGAGGCGCTCAAATACAACATTTGGGAATCCCTCTCTCGGGAACGGGATGAATCGTTCTGGGATGCTACTTGTCAGCGAAATTTCCTCTCCTGGGCGGAAGGTGCGAGCCGGATTTACAACGCACACGGTCAGGATCAGACGGTGCTTGTCGATGATGTCGAGTTCATGAAGTTGCCAAAGGAGCCAATTGCTTCCCTTGTATGGTTGGATACTGTCGAGAACTTCGAGAGCATTCTTCCCTATGGCTGGTACAACTCTGTCCAGAACGGATTTGTAGTGTTTGGCAGAATCAGAGATTGGGAACTTCGTGTTTCGAGTGACGACTGGAACAAGGCCGCAAGCGAGGTAATCGAGAGCGCCGCGCAAGCTGTGCAGAACATCGCCAAGGATCAACGGAATCTCGGCGGGGACAACTGGAACTTCGCGGATGTAATAGCTGAGTTCACCCGTCTTGGAATCAGCCTTTGTGAAGGTAGAGACAGGGTTGGCTTTGTGAAACCGCCGCAGAGCCGCCTTGAGCTTCTCGATGTGTTGTTTGGCCCAATCCAGCCTCACTAGAACTTGTTGGTGTGCGGTTTTAGGCGCAGAATCCGGCATTGCGCTATTCTAGTGCTATGGATTCGGACGCGAGGCGATCACCGGAGTTCGCGCGATTCAACGCGCTCGTGGGGAAGGTTCTCTCGGTCCCGCCAGAGACGCTAAAGCGCCGTTTGGAAGAGGACCGAGAGACCTATAAGCCTAAGAAAAGAAAGGGTAAAGCCAAGGAGACCCCGCCCCGTTGACTTTGGGTTTTTCCGTGGCACTATTGAGTCATGGAAGAGCCAAAAACACTCCAGGAAGCAATCCTGTACTTTGCCGACATGGACCGCTGCATCGCGTATTTGGCGAGCAGCCGTTGGCCGGATGGAGTGGCAGTCTGCCCGACTTGTGGCCGTAGGGACGTGTCCTATGTCCCGAAACGCCGTGTGTGGCAATGCAAGAGCCGTCACCCCAAGTGCCAGTTTTCAATCAAGGTCGGCACGATATTTGAGGACAGCCCCATCCCGCTAGGGAAGTGGTTAGCCGCCATGTGGCTGATTGCCAACTGCAAGAACGGCATCTCCTCTTGGGAGATTCACCGGGCACTCAAGGTCACTCAGAAAACCGCATGGTTCATGCTTCACCGCGTCCGCCTGTCCATGATGGAGGAAACCGGCCTACTCTCAGGCATTATCGAGATGGACGAGAGTTTTATCGGCGGGCGGGTCAAGAACATGCACAAGTCGAAGAAGCCCAAGGGAACCGGATTCAGCGGAATTGCTGGCGGGGCTATGGCGAAGACTATTGTTGTGGGGATGCTGGAGCGCAAAGGCCGCGTTCGGGCCGAAGTGGTCGCTGAGCGCACCCAACCGACACTCCATGCGCTCGTCAATAAGCACATCCAGTATGGCGCTACCCTCATGACCGATGAATGGGGCGGGTACAAGGGGACCGACCTCAAGCACGAGATCATCAACCATGCAGAAGCCTACGTGCGGGGTTTGGTCCACACCAACGGCATCGAGAACTTCTGGAGCCTGTTGAAGCGCGGCCTGGGAGGAACGTACATCTCTGTGGAGCCATTTCACCTGTTCCGGTACATCGACGAACAGGCGTTCCGGTACAACAACCGGGCCACCCCGGACAATCCTCTCAACGACTCGGACAGGTTTGCGCTGGTCGTTTCGCAGATCGTCGGGCGGCGGATCACCTACGCCGAACTGACGGGCAAAACCGCAGCGAGGCCGTTCTAAGAAGCGGCAAGGCAGAGGGAAGCGCAAGAAATAAGCCGCCCGATAATGGGCGGCATTTTCTTGTGGCAAAGTTTTTTGGAGATGTGGATAATGGGCTTATGGAAGAGACACCTCACGAACTGAATTGGGTTCCGGTCAGATACGGCTGCACCATCGTCCAAATGTTCAGGGAACTACAGGTTGGAGTCGAAAAAGACGTAGAAGAGGCCAACAAGATTCGCGTACTTGCGCCCGACGTGGCGTTCCGGGTCATTTCTAAGAGTTCGGAAACTTTTGTCGCGGTTCAGAACTCTGGAGCTAGGGTGAAGTTCTCTCTCCGCGACGACACTATCGAAATTGTCGATGAGGTGAGCAATCAGACATTCACTGTACGGCACACCCTCACCGATGAGTGTCGTTGCAAATTCGTAATTGGGCAAGAAGAGTTGGAGCAGTGGCAGGTGCGTAAGCGGTCCCTAGAGGCCCTCTTGTTTGGCCCGGTGACGAGCCGGTAGTAGCCTTATAATCCTCTCTATGAAGAGGACTCAGATTGAAGTGGTCAGGGATCGTATTCAGCATTACGAATCAGAACTCGACCGTGCATATTTCCAAGAGAACGAACTGACGAAGAAGTTGAAGACCTGCGGCGTTCGGGAACGCGGCTCTATTGAGCGCGAGATTTCTGCCCTCCAGACCCAAATTGACTACCACTCTCAGCGAGTTTCAGATGCCCAAGCAGAGGGACTTGAGTTGGAGCGCCATCGGGCCACACGACGTTAGCCGCCCAAAGCCGCTAAGGAAATAAGGCTAAGGGGTATCGGGAAGTGCACAGTCTGCCTCTGATGAGGCAGGTATATTATTGCCCCGATCGGTTAACGGGTTGAAATCCTATCCTGCTGATTCGGAGCGACTTACAAGCAGGCACGGGGTGAAAATGGGGCTCCCGGAGGGGAGGGGGGTAGGGGTGGTTTCCGGTTCGCCCGGCTTCTCCGGCCGATGAGGGCTTCGACTGCTTCTCATCTATCTGCCAGTGTGCGCCGGCGGAGGGTAATTATCCGCAGACGCCTGCGATGGGGCAGACGCCTGCGGCTCGGTGAACGCTGGCGGTTTCCCACCCTTCGCCAGAAAAAAGGCGAAGGATGGGGCACCCAAATTTGAGGGAGGGTTAACAACCCGAAAAACTTAGGGTGCGCCACCCGCCCTCAAGATCGAGACAAGGGGCACCCGACTCATTTCGCATTCTTCGCGGAGTAGACATCACACGCCAAATCAGGAAACTTGCCAGTCGAAACATCTCGCATGGTGACGACACGAAATAGACGACCGCTCTCGTTCAACCCGATTGTTGTTTTCTCCACAGGCCAAAGATGTAAGAACGAATAGTTTGATTCTATGTTCTCGTCACGAGAGACATAGCTCTTTCCAACTTCTGGCGCGGCCTTCACGCAATACAAGACATAAATAGTTTGTGGACTGGACGACCAACCGCCGATGCTTACGGTTGAGTAGGCCTCCACTGCATATACTTCCAGGCTTCTGCTAAATCCGACTTTCTTTTCTGGGGCAATGCTGCGGACTTCAGTAATATGAAGATCAACTGGGCCGCCATTCTCCGCGATTTTGGACGCGATCTTCTCTTTCTCGTCAGCGATGCGTTCTTGTGTTTGCAACAAAACCGCGCTGGTGAGGTGAGAAGAGATGCTGTCCCTAAGTCTGCTGACGTCCTCGGAACTCATTCCTACCATTTTGCCCGATGCGGCGAGGTCCAGCCACAAATAGGCTTCCGCGTAGTCTTGGGTCACACCTTGTCCAGTGACGTAAAGGTTCGCAAGGCTGTATTGCGCCCATGCAATTCCCCGTTCGGCGGCTTCCCGATACAAGGCAGCAGCCTTTGCGGAGTCCTGCGATACGCCCATGCCTGTGTAATACAAGTAGCCGAGGTTGTATTGTGCGCGAGCGTAGCCGTGGTCGGCAGCTTTGCGATACCAAAAGGCGGCCTGTGCGTAGTCTTTTGGTGCGCCGTTGCCGTTGTAGTACGCCTCGCCAAGGTCGTATTGGGCTTTAGCGTCGCCTTTATCGGCTTGTTTCTTAATCGTTGCAATACCTTGTGCCGTGACAGCGCAGGTTGCGCTCAAGATCAAGAGCGCAATAGATAGCCGTCTGATGGAATTTCGAGATGTTGCCATGAAGCGACCTCTGCCCATTGTGGTCTATTTACCCCAAAAATGCTGGTGTAGCCTATCCAGAACGGAATTGAGGTTGGTTTGGTTTTGAATTGCTTGCTGGAGCTCATCGAATTTTTCTTGAGAAATCGGCGACGATAGCAGAGTAGGCATATCCCCTTGCTTCATTTGACGCCAGGGGACTGGTGAGCCATCTGGCAGTCGCATGGAGTCGAGAATGACTCCCAGAACGACAATTTCATGTTGGAGGCCAAGAATCTTTTCCCCGATTTCTATGGCGAGTGATTCGTCGGTCTTGTGGTCGTTCATCCTCGTCGCTCCTCGCTGAAACTATGTTGACTTGAGCCGCCCATCGATCCCCCTGTTGTCGCGCAGCCGGCCATTTCGGACAACGGATGAGTTCTGTTGCGTATCAGAGTCCCATTGATTTTTTTGCTGCCTCGGTGGCGACCGTCTCAACGATTCTTTGTAGGACTCCCGCAGCGGCCGGACCAATCTTGTCCATGAGCTTCCTAAAGCGACCTGCTGCCAATTGAGTTCGCTCAGTGTCGCTTGTCAGATCATCGAGGGAACCCTTCTGCTTCGTCTTTTCTTCCGCAGACAAGTCGAGTTCATCGATGTATTCCTTTGCAGCCGAAAGGGCTCTCTCTGTCCATGTGAAGGGTTTCCCGCATCTGCCGCAATATCCAGGCCTAATCCGCACATGACGAGGTTCGATCGGGGCCTGGCAATGCTGGCAAGCGCTGATGTTCGGGGCACCGCACTCCGTACAAAATGCTGGTAACCGATCCTGGGCTTCATTTTGCGAGGCCCGCTCCATCATCGCTCGGAGGTGCCCCATGCTCCTGGCACGCAGAATCGGATTCACAATTCCGACATAATGACCGTTTTGGCAGTACATTGCATTTTGCATTTCGCCATGAATGATACCAGAGAAATCCAAAACCCGCCGGCTCATCAACAATCTCCTATTTGTGTTCGAATGCCTTATTGAAGTACGCCCAACCGAAAGATTGCGATTCCGGGTTTCCTTTACGGCCCGTCGTGCATAATTTAGAGACGATGGCTCTATTGTGGAATCCGGAGAGCTGGGCGCAGCGGCTGGCAGAGCTGGAGGCGCAGGCGGGCGAGCTGAAAGAGGCTCCGCTGCGGCGCGATGTGCGCTCGCTGGGCACGCTGCTGGGTGAGGTGCTGCGCGAGCAGGCTGGAGAAGAGCTGTTTTCCCACGTGGAGGCGCTGCGGCAGGGGACCATCCGGCGGCGCGACGCCGAGGCCCGGGGCGCGGCGGAGGAGGGGGCGCGGCTGGCGGCGGCGGCCCTCGAACTGGTGCATTCGCTGCCCGTGGAGCGGGCGATTCTGCTGACGCGCGCCTTCGCGTTTTACTTTGAGCTGATCAACCTGGCGGAGACCAACCATCGCAAGCGGCGGCGAATGGCGCTGCGGCTGACGGGCGGAGCAGGGAAGCAGCGCGGTTCTCTGGCCGGGACGCTGTGCGCGATGCGGCGCGTGGGGATAAGCGCTGACGAGGCGCTGGAGTGGCTGCGGCGCGTGCTGATCGTCCCCGTTTTCACTGCGCACCCGACGGAGGCGGCGCGGCGGTCGGTGATGTTCAAGCGGCGGCGGATCGGCGAGTTTCTGGCGGAGCTGGATCGCATTCCCCTGCCCGAGCAGGAGCTGGCGCGGCTGGAGCAGTTGGTGCTGGCGGAGATTACCAGCCTGTGGCAGACCGACGAGGTGCGCTCACGGCGGCCGACGGTGTACGACGAGATCAAGATGGGGCTGGACTACTACGACGTTTCGATCTTCGAGACGCTGCCCAGCCTGTACCGCGAGATTGCGGAGGCGCTGCGGGCGGCTTACGGCCTGGAGATGGAGACTCTGGAGCTGCCGCAGGTGCTCTGCTTCGGCTCGTGGATCGGCGGCGACCGGGACGGCAATCCCTATGTGACGCCGCAGGTGACGCGGGACGCGATTCAACTGGCGCGCGGCCACCTGCTGCTCTACTACCAGCGGCGGCTGGATGAGATTACCGACCTGCTGACCTCGAGCGCGCAGCAGATGGGGGTGAGCGAGGCGCTGCTGGAGCGGCTGCGGGCTTACGTGGCGCAGGTGCATACGCCGGAGGCGCAGGTCTTCGGCCGGCAGTACGAGTTCGAGTACTACCGGCGGTTCATTGTCTGCGTAAAGGCGCGCGTGCAGCGGACGCTGGCGCAGATGGATCGCCCGGCCACCAGCGACGCCGTGCTGCCGGTGACGCCCTACACGCTGGCTCAGGGACAGGAGAAGCTGGCGCATGCGCTGCCCGCCTACTGCTCGGTAGAGGAGTTCATCGCCGACCTGGAAACGCTGCGGGAGTCGCTCGAGGCCAATCGCGGAGTGAGGATTGCGCGCACGCTGATCGACCCGCTGATTCTCCAGGTGCGCACCTTCCGGCTGCATCTGCACGCGCTGGATATCCGCCAGCACGCGCGGGTTCACGCGGCGGCGCTCGACGAGACGATTGCGGACACCAGCGGGACGGGGCTGGCGGGCGAGTTCTCGGAGGAGACGGCGAGCGTGCTGGAGACCTTCCGCGCGGTGGCGGAGATCAAGAGCGGCTGCTCGCCGGAGGCGATTCGCCAGTACGTCATCAGCGGGGCATCGACGGTGGAAGACGTGCTGGCGGTGGTTCGGCTGGCGCGGCTGGGAGGCGTGAGGGTGGAAGGCGGAGGACGCGACCCAGGGCTGATGCCGGTGCCGCTGTTCGAGTCGATCGAGGATTTGCGCCGTGCGCCGGAGGTGTGCCGCGAGCTGTGGGGCCGGGCGGACTATCGCAAACTAATCGCGAGCTGGGACGGCTGGCAGGAGGTGATGCTGGGCTACTCCGACTCGAACAAAGACGGCGGGATGCTGACCTCGACCTGGGAGATCTTCCGCGCGCATCGCGGGCTGCACGCGGCGGCGCGCGAGGCGGGCGTGAAGCTGAGACTCTTCCACGGGCGCGGCGGCACGGTGGGACGTGGCGGCGGGCCCACGCACCGCGCCATCTTCGCCCAGCCGATGGACGCATTCGACGGGCAGTTGCGGATTACCGAGCAGGGCGAGGTGCTGAACTTCAAATACGCCGAAGAGGTGCTCGCCGAGCGCAACCTGGAGCTGATGGTAGCGGCTTCGCTCGATGCCTTGGCGCGCCCCAACGCGCGCGACACGCAGGGGCACTTCACCGGTGTGCTCAGGCCCGAGTGGGAGGCGGCTCTCGATGAGCTTTCCGCGATTGCGTTCGGGTACTATCGGGAGCACATCCTCGGCGATCCCGGGGTGCTGGCTTACTTCGAGCAGTCCACCCCGGTGGGCGAGCTGGAGAACGCCAAGATCGGGTCGCGGCCTGCGCGGCGGGGGGCGGGTTTATCGTTCGGCGATCTCCGCGCCATTCCCTGGGTCTTCGGCTGGACGCAGTCGCGGCTGCTGGTTCCGGCCTGGTTTGGAGTGGGCTTCGCCATCGAACAGTATCTGGCCCGGCCGGGCTCGCTCGACCTGCTGCAAACCATGGCGCGCGAGTTTCCGTTTTTCATCGACCTGGTGCGCAACGTGGAACTGGCGCTGGGCAAGGTGGACCTGGCGACGGCGCGGCTTTACTCCTCGCTGGTGGAGGACGCGCAACTGCGCGAGCGGGTTTACGGGGTCTTTGAAGCCGAGTTCCATCGCGCCGTGCGGGCGGTGCTGGCTGTCACCGGCCAGACCGAGTTGCTCCAGTCCAACCAGGTGCTGGGCCGCTCCATCCGGCTGCGCAACCCCTACGTCGATCCCATGCACCTGATCCAGGTGGACATTCTGCGCCGCAAGCGCGCCGGCGAGAATACGCCCGAGGTCAACCGGGCGATTGCGGCGACGATCAGCGGGATTTCGGCGGGGCTGCGGAATACAGGGTGAGCTAACCCTTGCCAAGCGACGCTTCCTGGGTCTACTCTATTTCTATGCGTCGATGTCGCTAACACCGTTCCGGTGACTGCTCCGATGCTGACGTGCGCCTCTTCAGCGCGCGTTTTTCCCCACCTTGACAGCTCCACCGTCAACTCAAACCTCTTGAAAATTGAGGATATGGGCTTTTGGCCCCGAAAAGGAGATCAACATGGCGCGCATTGCCGCGGATGTAACGGAACTCATTGGCCGCACCCCGCTGGTGCGGCTGAATCGCATAGCGGCGGGACTGCCCGCTACCGTCGTAGCCAAGCTGGAAAGCCAGAACCCTGTCAGCAGCGTGAAGGACCGCATCGGCTTCGCGATGATCGACGCCGCCGAGAAGGCCGGCAAGATCAAGCCCGGCGAGACCGTGCTCATCGAGCCCACCAGCGGCAATACCGGCATTGCCCTGGCCTTTGTGGCCGCGGTCAAGGGCTACCGGCTGATTCTGACTCTGCCCGAGACCATGAGCCTGGAGCGGCGCGTGCTGCTGCTGGCCTTCGGCGCGGAGATCGTGCTCACGCCCGGACCCAACGGCATGAAGGGCGCCATCGCCAAGGCCGATGAGATTCTGGCCAAGACCCCCAACGGCTACATCCTCCAGCAGTTCGACAACCCCGCCAACCCGGCCATCCACCTGGCAACCACCGGGCCTGAGATATGGGAGGATACCGACGGCAAGGTGGACATTCTCATCAGCGGCGTGGGCACGGGCGGCACGATTACCGGCGTGGCCAAGTACATCAAGCCCCGCAAGCCGGAGTTCAAGGCCATTGCCGTCGAGCCTAGCGATAGCCCGGTGCTCTCCGGCGGCAAGCCCGGCCCGCACAAGATTCAGGGGCTCGGCGCGGGGTTCGTGCCCGGCGTGCTCGACACCGGCCTGGTGGACGAGGTCGTCCAGGTTACCAACGACGAGTCGGTCGCGGCGGCGCGCAGGTTGCCGCTGGAGGAAGGCCTGTTTGTCGGCATCAGCTCGGGAGCGGCTCTGGCCGCCGCGCTCAAGGTAGCCGCAAGGCCGGAGAACGCAGGCAAGCTGATTGTGGTGGTTCTGCCCGACTTCGGCGAGCGCTATCTCTCCAGCATTCTCTTCGAGTCGCTGCGCCAGAAGGCTCTGGCTTTGCCGGTCGAGGCGATTGGGGCGTAAGCGCAAAGGGCAGGGACTAGGGACTAAGGGACTAAGGGACTAGGGACTAAGGGACTCAGGCGGACGTTCTCCGGCGGACCGTTGTCCTGCCCCCTATTCCCTATTCCTATTCCCTTAGTCCCGAGCCCCTTGCAGTTACACTTGTGTTTTATGTCTCTGTACGCCCGCATCCGCGACGACATAAGCTCCGTGCTGGAGCGCGACCCGGCCGCGCGCACGCGGCTGGAGGTGTTTCTCTGCTATCCCGGCCTGTGGGCGGTGTGGATTCATCGCATCTCGCACGGCCTTTGGCGGGCCAAGCTGCGCCTTTTTGCGCGGCTGCTCTCGCAGGTGGGGCGATTCTTCACCGGCGTGGACATTCATCCCGGCGCGCAGTTGGGCCGGCGGCTGTTCATCGATCACGCCACCGGCGTGGTGATCGGCGAGACCGCCATTGTGGGCAACGACGTGACCATGTACCAGGGCGTAACCCTGGGCGGCACCGGCAAGGGCCACGGCAAGCGCCATCCCACGATCTGCGACAACGTCTTCATCGGCAACAACGCCAATCTGCTGGGCGACATCACCGTGGGCGAGAACTCGCGCGTGGGCGCGGGCTCGGTGGTGCTCAACGACGTGCCGCCCGACTCGACGGTGGTCGGCGTACCCGCGCACATCGTCTATCGCAACGGCGAGCGGGTGCTGATTACCGATCCCCACGACATCAAGGACCCGCTTTCGGACGCGCTGATTGCTCTCTCTGCGCGCGTGGAGGAACTGGAGGAACGCCTGGGCGGCAAGCCCCGGCCTGCCGAGCAGTTCACCGCCGAAGAGGCCGAGCGCGCCGCCTACCGCAAGAAACTGGGGCGCATGCGGGAGTACGTTTCCATGGGAGAGGGGATTTAGCGCTCGGTGGTCCCGCCCGCGTCTCCACCCGTGCAGGGCCGCAGGACGATGCGCGAAGAACTGTCTTCCCTAACTAATGCAGCGGAGCGTCCTTGAAGACCACCCTTGCGTTCTTCAACTCTTCGGTCGAGGGGTCATCAGCCAAATATGCCCACACGACCCAGTATCCCTTCGATTCCGTAAATGTGAAAGACGTGTTCACCTTCAACGGCTCCTTCGCAGGAGCGGGGCGCCCCTCGACTGCGTTGATGATGACTCCCCCTGTGAGCTGTATGAGTACCCGTCCTTGTGAGTTGAGTGCGCTGATAGTAACGCCGTAAGGTGAGAAGTAGGGGGTATGCGAGAAAGGCCCGATGATTTTGTCCGCCATCTTTCGAATCTTGTTTCTTTCCTCCAGCGAGTGCGGGAACTCGGCACCCGGGAAGCAGGTTGGATCGATGGCAAAAAGAGTTGCGATGGAGGTGAATCTGCCCTCGATGTGGTGGGGAGCTTGAAGCGACAAGAGGACCTTCGAGCATCGATTTGCCGCTTCATCTGGTTTTCGGCCATCCAGGCTCACGGGGCCCTTCGGATCGGGAGTCGCCGTCCAACCACTTGGAAATTCGTAGCTCAGCCCCAAGGCTTCATTCGAATAGACGTTGCCCGACAGCGTTCCATCGGGCAACTGTGAAATCGTGGATGTGGAAGATCCAAGGCCGGCTGCTCCCAACGAGAAGAGGGCGAGAGACACTGGCATTAGCAGATTGCGCATAAAAGCAACCGTCCTGCAATGCCTCTGTATACACCTATGTGGCGTGACAGTCCAGCGATTCGGCGCGAAATCGCCTCCATCGGAATTCGATCACACCAGCTTACTCAGGAACCAGCCAACTGCCTCCGCGAGCGCGTCTCCATGCGCGAAGGCATCTGACACTGCGGTCTTCGCAACCCGGTGCTACAGTGATTTCATACCCACTCTTTCGCCGGAGTTCGTCTTCTTGCCGGGTTTGCGTCCGCTTTTCGTGCTCTTTCTCGCACTTCCCGCCGCCGCTCAAGCCGCGCGCGTGCAGGCCGCGCCCGTGCCGGCGGAGATGCGCTCGACGGCCTTCACCGTGACCGCGAACGGCCAGGCGGTCGACGTTGCCCACGCGGCGGCGAGTTATGAATACGTCAGCTTCGACGCGACCGGGCCGGTGGACGTAGCTATAACGGCCGCCGAAGCCGGCTTCTGGGATAAGGGTGTCGATATTCAGCCCTGGCGGCTGGGCCTGCGCCCCATGCGGCAGGGGCAGACCATCCGCTTCCGGCTCGACGGCCCGGCCAAGCTCTCCATCTCCCGGCCGGGCGACTTCCTGAACTACGCCAAGATGCTCTTTCTCTTTGCCGGCACGCCGCCCCCGCCTCTGCCGCGGGACCCGAACATTCACGCCTGGCAGCCGGGAGTCTACCGCCAGAGCTTGAATCCCAAGAGCGGCGAGACCTATTACCTTGCGCCCGGCTCCTATTTCTTCGGCAGCCTGAATCTGTGGCAGGTGCACGATGTGAAGATTCTGGGCCGGGGGACGATCGTCTATGACGGGCCGCAGGACCCCAACAACGACGAGGGCTGGATGCAGAAGCCCGACTGGCACTGCATCGGCGCGCTGGAAGCGCATAACGTGGAGATCGAAGGGCTGACCTGCATCGTGCGCTCGCGGACGTGGTCCATCCAGATGAAAGATTCGACGGGGTTCAACTTCGACGATTTGCGGGTGATCGGCGGCAACCCCGGCAACGCCAACCAGGACGGCATGGACTGGCTGGGAGGCGGCGACTCGGTCGTCCGCAACGCCTTCCTGCGCACTTCGGACGACGTCTTCGCCATGGTGGGCAACTGGGACGGCTACACCGACGAGGAGATGCTGCGGCCGGGCAACGACGTGCAGAATATTCTGATTGAAGACAGCGTGGTCACGACCAGCATCTCGAACATTGTTCGCGCCGGCTGGCCGCGCAAGACCTTCAACTCGCGCAACTTCACGCTGCGCGACTCGGACGTGCTGCACGGCGGCATCGGCGCCTGCGGCCAGACCTTCGCGCTGCTCGGCTTCTGGGGCGCAAACAACGCCAAGGGCGACCACTCCGGCTATACCTTCGAGAATCTCTTCCTCGACAACTGGTACTCCCTGGCGCAAATGGAGCAGGAATATCCCGGCCTGCACGGCTTTACCTTTCGCAACATCTGGGCGCTGGACCAGCCGCCGCTCGCCGACTCTACGATGACCGGCGATGTGGCCGGGGTGACCTTCGACAATGTGAAGTACGGCCAGACCCGCGCCGCCACCGATGCCGACCTGCCGCTGGTGGTCTCCGCCGGCGCCCAGCCGCCGCAGTTTGCCGCCAGCCACAATCCGGTTGCCGCGTTCACCTTCGATCCGCCGCTGTTTGCGCCCGGGCAGAGGGTCACCTTTACCGCGCAGGCGTCGCCCGGCGCGCGCTACACGTGGCTCTTCGGCGACGGAACCCAGGCTCATGGCCGCAAGGTGCGCCACAGTTTTCCCGACGCCGAGGGCACCGAGCTGGACGGGGCAGGGAAGGGAGCGGGCCGCTTCAGGGTTCTCCTTCATGTCGAGGGTCCGCAAACCAGCGCCGGTCCTGCCACTGAGGACTGGGCCGGCCAGGGAGTGGTGGCCGTGGACCGCTGGCATGAGGCTGTGGCCGAAGCCGGCCCCGAGGTGCCCGGACTGGCCTGGCAGATCTATCCCGGAGAGTGGACGGAACTGCCGGACCTGACCGCCGAGCGCGCGGTCTTCACCGGCCAGTCGCCCAACCTGCGCGCCGATTCCCAGGGCTTTACGCATTATGCCGCCGCCTGGGACGGCCTAATCGAGATTCCCGCCGACGGCGGCTACACCTTTCACCTGCTGGCCCGCGACGGCGCGCGCCTGGTGATCGACGGCGTGGAAGTAGCCAGGACGGGCCCGTCCTTTGCCCAGGTCTGCGGCTCACCCGGCAATGCCATGCGCTACGATCGCGGCTCGCTGGGGCTGCGCGCCGGCAAGCACGTTCTTCATCTGGAAGGGCTGCACTTCGCCAGTCAGGGCGGGCCTCGATTGCTTTGGGAAGGCCCGGGGCTGCCGCTGACGGACGTGCCTCCAGCCGCCTACACGCACCCGCGGCAGGATGTGGTGGTGCGGCCGGAGCGATGAGGCCGCAGCCTCAGGGGCGGCGCGAGGCAGAGAGAACGGCAAGGCCCATGAGTGGTAACTCAAGTGCGTGAACTCCCACCCGCAAGTAATTGCAGCCCTCCAAGAATCTCCTCGCGCTCTCTAAATTACTTCTAACGCTCGCCGATGCATCCGTCAGTGAGGCCACTGAGGATGTTCGCCAACAACCCACCCGCGTTCCTGCTCGCGTCGCCCGAGCCTGCCCTTCTGGCCGCTATCGAGCCGGTGCTGCTGGCCTCCGGCGCCCGCGTCGAGGTGGTTCTTGCCGCCGAGGCCGCGCTGGCCGCCATCACCGCGCCCATTCCGCCCAGCCTGGCGCTTCTCGACGCGAAGCTGCCCGGCATGGAAATGAGCCGGCTGCTGGAGCATGCGCGCGCTCAGGTCAGCGCCAAGCGTCTGCCGATTGTCCTGATTTCGGACACTGTGACCCAGGAATGGATCGACCGGCTGGCCGAGGGCGCGATCGACGACCTGATCTTGCGCTCCGCGGAATCCTCTTATTGGCGCCTGCGCATCGACCTGCTGCTGCGCGCCAGCCGCTGGGCGCACGAACTGGACCTGCTGCGCGAAGCCGCGGTGCGGAACGCGCAGACCGACCGCCTGACCGGCGTCTACAACCGCGAAACCATGCTTACGCTGCTCTTCCGCGAGACCGATCGCGTGCAGCGCATGAAGAGCGCGCTGAGCATGATTCTCTTCGATATCGACGACTTCGGCCACTGGAACTCGCGGCTGGGCGCCGACGCCTGCGACGATCTGCTCTGCCGCGTGGTGGGCCGCACCGCGCGCCTGCTGCGCAGCTACGACCTGCTCGGCCGCCCCGGCATGGACGAGTTCCTGATCGCGCTGCCCGGCTGCAACACGGCCAACGCCGGCATGCTGGCCGAGCGGCTGCGCGTCGAGGTCTTCGCCTCGCCGTTCCGCGTCGAGGGCGAGTCGATCCGGCTGTCGGCGTGTTTTAGCGTCGCCAGCAGCCATGGGCGTTCTCCGGTGGTGGTGCTGCGCGAGGCCGAACAGGCCCTGCAATGGGCCAAGGCCGAAGGGCCGGAGTCCATCCAGTTCTTTGGCGACTCAGCGCAGCCGGCTCCCGCGCCAGTGGCGTTTCTCTCGCCCAGCTCCGGGGATGAACTGCTGGCGTGGTAGGGGCGGAGACGGAGTGGGTGCATCACGCATCGGTTTTGAGTTACGTGGGTTGGGTTCCGAGTGGCCGGCGATAAATCCATAGCGGGACATCGTGCATCAGGCTCCGATTCTATAGGTGGCCGATCTGTCCCGCCAGGCTCGGATATACTTTGTGGGAATCCCGAGGATCCGGAAAGATGCGCTCTTTCTTTCGCCGTCACAGTTACATCAGGATCTTCCTATGCGCCGTGATCGTGCTGCTTGTGCTGGCATGTATCGGCTTCGCCTGTACCTTCCAAAGCTTGAATGACGTGCGCGGCTTCGTGCTTCGCGATGCGGCTGAGAAGGGCAATCTGGCCAGGGTCAAGGCGCTGGTCAAGGGCCATCCCGATTTGGTTTTCAGCAGGAGCAATCGAGGCTGGACGGCTTTGTACCTGGCGGTGGTCTATGACCACAAGGAGGTTGCGGAGTTCCTGTTGGCCAACAAGGCCGACGTCAATGCTAGGAACGACAACACGTGGACCCTATTGCACACCGCGGCTTATTCCGGTGACAAGGAAATGACGGAGTTGTTGCTGGCCCACGGAGCCGATATCAACGCCACGGATAACCAAGGCGATACAACCTTGTTCTCGGCAAAATCAAACGTGGTGGAACTGCTGCTGGCGCGTGGGGCCAATGTCAATGCCAGGGACAACATCGGCAGCACACCATTGCACTCGGCGGCGGCTGGGTGCGATAAGGCGAAGGCGGAGTCGCTGCTGGCCCACGGAGCCGATGTCAACGCCAGGGACCATTTCTTCGGCGATACTCCATTGCTCTCTTCGGCGCAGAGTTGCAAGGACGTGACAGAGCTGCTACTGGCCCACGGGGCTGATATCGATGCTAGGCAATTCGACGGCAGCACGCCCTTGGGCTTGGCAGCGATGATGGGCTACGAAAGCGAAGCGGAGTTCCTGCTGGCCCACGGAGCTGATGTCAACGCCAGGGACAACAAGGGCATCACGCCCTTGAGATGGGCTGTGCAGGACGGGCACAAGGACTTGGCGGAGATTCTGCGTCAGCATGGCGGACACGAATAAGCGGTTCACCGGTCTATGAGGATTAAAAGGGCCTATCGATGTGTTGATGAATCAATATACTGAATCGGGGCGTCCGTCTGGACGTTTTCCCTGTATCGCCGGCAAACGGGAACTTGACACGCCGCGACGCAAAGACTTCGGATGCCGGCGATTAGCCGCCGCCTGTCTTCAAGGCGGGCTTCCCCGCCAGATCAAGAAACTCCTGGAAGACATTGTTGGAGAGCAGTTGGCCCTGCGCGGTGAGGCGAACGGTTTTGCCGTCCGAGGTCAGGAGGCCAGTCTCGACCAGGCGCGCGACGGCCTCCAGCGCCGGGGCGGTCATTGCTGCCCCGAACTCGCGCTCCAGCGTGGATACATCGACGCCCGCATTCAGCCGCAGGCCGAGAAACCAGGCCTCCTCGTGTTGCTGATAGGGTGAGAGCCAGGCGGTTTCGACCGGCGCCGCGCCGGCAAGATAGGCTGCCAGATTATCGGTGGTGGTGGAGCGGAGGACATAGTCCGCTCGGCAGGTTGCGGAGGAAGCGGGAATGGTGGGCGAATCGTCCGAACAGCATGCCTCAGGGGCTAAAGCCCGCGTTGATTTTGCGGCGCCTGCGGCACAGCTGAAGTCGTGCCCTGACACGAGGCAGGATCTTTCCGCATCGGGATTCTCCGCGCTCAGTGGCGGATGCGCAGCGCGCAGCATGGAGGAGGCATCGAGGCCCAGCCCCAGATAGGGGCGGCGCTGCCAGTAGCGCAGGTTGTGGCGCGAGGCGAAGCCCGGCCGGCAGAAGTTCGAAATCTCATATTGGCCGAGGCCGGCCGCGCCCAGCCGCTCGATGGCCATCGAGTACATTTGCGCAATGGCGTCATCGGCGGGAACCAGCGCGGCGTGGTAGCGCGCGCCTCCGGCCAGGACCTCGCGGCCCAGACGGGAGTCCTCGTCCACCTCCAGCATGTAGACGCTGGCGTGGGGAACGCCGGAGCCGATGAGCGCCGCCAGAGACTCCTCCCAGGAGGCGAAGGTCTGGCCGGCGAGGCCTGCGATCAGGTCTACGTTCAGGTTGGCGATCCCGGCCGCTCGCAGGCGGCGCATGTCTTCCTCGACCGTGGCGCGGTTGTGCAGCCGCCCGCTCGACGCCGCCTCGCGGTCGATGAACGACTGCACGCCCAGGCTGGCGCGATTCACGCCTGCACGAAGGAGCGCATCCAGCATCTCGTCCGCAAGCTGGCCCGGCGCGCATTCGACTGTGATTTCGGCCCGCGGCTCCAGGTCAAACTCAGCGCGCATGGCCGCAAACAGCCGGGTGAGCAGCTCCGGCGCGAGCAGACTCGGCGTTCCTCCGCCCAGGTAGACCGAGTCCACCCGGCGCGGCAGCGCCGTACCCATGCGCGCCGCCCAGTCAGCGGCTGCGCGCAGATCCTCGATCAGCCGTCCCACATAGCGGGCATGATCGCTCGCGGGGTAAACCCCCGAAGCGAAGTTGCAATAGGTACACTTCGAGCGGCAAAAGGGAATCGAGATATACAGGCCGAGCGCGCCGCCGTCATCAATAGCCATGCGAGTATTCTTTCACGCAGCCGCTTCCGGACAGCCCCTTATCCCGGTTCTCCATTCATGCAATCATGGATGGAAGGAGATCCCTGTTTGAAGGCCTGGCCTATCCTCGGCATCCTTTCGATGCAGGGCTTTCTGTGTCTTGCGCACTGGTTTATCTATCGCACATTCACGGCCTTCTGGTGGAATCTTAGCCCCGGTACGGCGACGGCAATTGAGAACGCGGTCTTCGTGCTGGCCTTCAGCTTCATGGTTGCCGCCCTGCTCAGCTTCAGCTCGTCCAACTGGCTGGTCGTCGCCATCTACAGGATCGCGGCGGTGTGGCTGGGGTTCCTCAACTTCTTCTTTCTCGCTGCCTGCCTGAGCTGGCTGGCCTGGTCTGCGCTGCTGCTTTCCAGGCTGCACCCGAGCCCGGTTCAGGCCCGTCCCCCGATCGCCGCGGTCTTCTTTACCCTGGCCGCCTTGGCCGGGCTCTATGGACTGATCAATGCCCGCTGGATTCGCATCCGGCGCGTGCCGGTCGCGCTGCCCAACCTGCCTGAGTCCTGGCGCGGGCGCACGGCGCTGGTGGTCAGCGACCTGCACCTGGGCCACGTCAACGGAGCGAGATTCAGCCGGAGGATTGCGCGCATGGCAGCACGCGTCAACCCGGACATGATCTTTCTCCCCGGCGATATCTTCGACGGCACCAGATGCGATTTGGACCGAGTGATTGGGCCGTTCAAGGAGCTGACGCCGCCCTTCGGCATCTGGTTCGCCACCGGCAACCACGAGGAATTCGGCCACTCCGAGCGATACTCCGGGGCCCTTGCGCGCGCCGGCGTCCGCGTGCTGGCCAATGAGAAGGTCACCGTCGACGGTCTTCAGATTCTGGGCATCTGCTGTCGCGACTCGACCCACCTGCTGCGCGTTCACGCCACGCTGAATGCCCTGCGCATCGACCGCGGAGCGGCCAGCATTCTGCTCAACCACGTGCCCAACCGGCTGCCCATCGTCGAGCAGGCCGGCGTCAGCCTTCAGATCTCCGGCCACACCCATAACGGCCAGCTCTTCCCCTTCACCTGGATCGTCCGCCGCGTCTTCGGCGAGTTCAGCTACGGTTTGCAGCGGTTCGGCGGCTTGCAGGTCTACACATCGAGCGGCGCCGGAACCTGGGGACCTCCGATGCGCGTGGGAACCAACTCCGAGATAGCCTTGCTGCGGTTCGAGTAGGAGAGCGGTTTTGTGCTAGAATGTAGAAACATTGCTACAAGGAGGCGGGCGCGGTGGCAATCACTACCTTGTCAAGCCGGGAATTCAACCAGGAAACTGGCCGGGCCAAGAAGGCGGCCAAGAGCGGCCCCGTCTTCATCACCGATCGCGGGCACCCCTCGCATGTCCTGCTGTCGATAAAGGAATACCAGGAAATTACGAGCAAGGGAAAGAGCATCGTCGACCTGCTGGCCATGCCCGAAGCCGCCGAGATCGAGTTTGAACCGCCTCGTCTGGGGGACGAATTCCCCCAGCTGGCCGACTGGTCCTGATGTACCTGATCGACACCAACGTCATCTCCGAGTTGCGCAAGGCGAGCGCCGGCAGGGCCGACGCCCAAGTCGCGGTCTGGGCCAGGAGCGTTCCCGCGGAATCCATGTTCCTCTCCGCCGTTTGTGTCCTGGAACTGGAGATGGGAACACTCCTGATGGAACGCCGCGATCCCAGGCAGGGAGCGATTCTTCGCTCCTGGCTGGAAGATCGCGTGCTGCCCGCGTTTGCCACCCGCATCCTGCCGGTCGATACTGCCGTTGCGCTGCGATGCGCGGCTCTGCACGTTCCGAACCCGCGCTCCTACCGGGACTCCCTGATTGCGGCGACGGCCATGGTTCACGGCATGACCGTCGTCACGCGCAATATCTCCAACTTCGAAGCCACCGGCGTAGCACTCCTGAACCCCTGGGAATCGCTAGATGACCCCATTGCGCACCACGGCCCTCTGGTTGGAGCCGGAGGGCCGTGAGGTTGAAGCAAACGATGCCGGATCGGTTATGCCTTGTTCGGCTTGTAGCCCGACAGGCCATAGTAAGCAATGAAGAGATAGCCGACAATGGGGATAACGAAGGCATACTGCATTCCAATTCTGTCGGCCAGGCCGCCGGGGACGAATTGCATAGTGTGGGCGATGGCATAGTGCTTGCCGATGGCGTCGGCCAGCGCGCCAAACAGGAAGGGAATCACTGCTCCGCCCACGTTGCCGATGGTGATGACGCCCGAACCCTTGCTGGTCAGCGGTCCCAGTTCGGCGATGCCCAGGGCAAAGATCGTGGGATACATGATGGAGTTGGCCAGACCGCAGAGCACCAGGCTCCCGATGGCGACCGGGCCGGTGCTGAACATGGAGACCAGCAGCAGCGCCACGCCGCAGATACCCAGAACCACGAGCATCTTCTGGGGCTTGATCACGCTCATCAGCGCGCTGCCCACGAAGCGGCCCACCATGATGCCGGTGTAGTAGAGCGTTACCATGGCTCCCGCTGTCTCGACATTGCTCATCCCCTGAGCCTGGCAGTACTGGATGCCGATCGAGGCCAGGGCAATCTCAAGACCCACATAGAAGAAGATGCCCACCATGCCCAGCACTGTGTGCGAGTAGCTCCAGATGCTGCGGCCCGGCGCGCCAGCCGCTTGAGCCGACGATGGGGCCATGGCGATGGCCGGCAGGTGGAGAAACATGACGACAAAGCCGAGCACCAGCAGCGCGATGGCGATCAGAATGTAAGGCCCCTCCAGCATGTGGGCTTGGGCCGCCGCGGTGGTAACCTTGCCGGCGCCGGCCAGAATGAATGTGGCCGCAACCCACGGAGCCAGAGCCGATGCGCCGGAGTTGAAGGCCTGCGCCAGGTTGAGGCGGGCGGAGGCGCTCGACTCCGGACCGAGAATCGCGACATACGGGTTTGCCGAGGTCTGCAAGGCGGTAACGCCGCTCGCCAGCACAAAGATCGCAAACAGCGTCATGGGAAAGCTCACCATATTGGCCGCGGGAACGAACAACAGCGCGCCGACCACCATGACGAAGAGCGAAATCACCATGGTGCTCTTGTAGCCCACCTTCTCGATGAGCTTGCCGCTGGGCACGGAAAAGACAAGGTAGGCAAAGAACCAGGCCGCTGTGGCCAGCATCGACGGCCCGTGTGAGAGATGGAATACCTCCTTCAGCTTGTTCACCAACTGGTTGTTCAGGCTGGTGAGGAACCCGAAGATGCCGAACAGGGCAGTGACGATGATGAACGGCACTGTATAGTTGGGCGCGCTTGCCGCCGGTTGTGTCGATCGTGTGGCCATGATTCCCCCGCTTCCTTCGAAAAAAGTTGTCCGGTCCGCGCTGTCTTCCAATCGACGCATGGCGCGCAGCATCGCGGGCGCGGGTCAGGGCGCCAGGCGGGCCGCTGGAATTGGAAAAAAGGCAGTGGAAAGTACCGCAATCACTCTACGCATTCAAGCGCAGGCAAGTCCAGCGAAAACTGGAAGTGGTTCCTGGCGAGCCTGCCTGGGGCCGTTCGCACTTCACCGTTTACACTGGGATTGCATGATTCCCACCCTCACCTGGACCCCGGACGGCGTCCGCTTCATCGATCAGACCAAGCTCCCCCTCGAGGAGAGCTACGTACTCGCCACCACGTATGAGCAGGTGGCCGAGGCGATCGTCACCATGGTCGTGCGCGGCGCTCCGGCCATCGGCGTCTCCGCCGCCTACGGCATTGCCCTGGGCGCGCTGCGCACCAGCGCCCCGACGCCGCGGCTCTTCGCCCCTGAGTTTGAGCGGATCTGCGCGCGCCTCGCAGCCACGCGGCCCACTGCCGTCAATCTCTTCTGGGCCATCGATCGCATGAAGCGGCTCTTCGCGGAGTTGCTCGACGAGGGCGCAACCCTGGCCCAGGTGCAGGAGAGAATGCTGGCCGAAGCGCACGCCATGTACGAGGAGGACATCGCCGCCTGCCGGAAGATGGGCGCTTTCGGCGCGGCTCTGCTGCCGGACGAGGGAGCCGGGGCCCCCGCGGACGGGTCTTCGTCCGTGGGGACGATCGGCGTCTTGACGCACTGCAATGCCGGCGCTCTCGCCACCTGCGGCTACGGAACCGCTCTGGGCGTCATCCGATCGGCTGTCGAACAGGGCAAGCGCATTCACGTCTTCGCCGACGAGACACGGCCCTTCCTGCAAGGCGCGCGGCTGACCGCCTGGGAGCTGATGGCCGACCACATTCCCACCACCGTGATCTGCGACAACATGGCCGCCAGCCTGATGTGGGCGGGACGCATCCAGGCGGTCGTCGTGGGTGCGGACCGCATAGCGGCCAACGGAGACGTGGCCAACAAGATCGGCACCTACAGCGTGGCGATTCTGGCTCACGAGCACGGCATTCCGTTCTACGTGGCCGCTCCCTGGTCCACGGTCGATATGGCTACCGCGACCGGCGACCTGATCCCCATCGAGGAGCGCGCCGCGGTTGAGGTCACCCACCACGGCGGCAGGCAGCTCACGCCCAGCGGGGTGGGGATCCGCAACCCCGCCTTCGACGTGACGCCGTCGAAATACGTTACCGCCATCGTGACCGAACGCGGCGTGCTGCGTGCGCCGTACGGCGAATCGCTCAAGGATATGGAAGCCTGCGGCTAATGTAACGGGAGATCCCCCGGCTCTGCCGGGGTGGCAGTAGCAGTTTGACATTTACAGGAGTCCATCCAGGAAACTCCGAGAGGTGAGCCGCCAAGCACACTTCAAGGAGAACCCGGATGGACG
>Ga0326728_10003119_pt1 | contig 52724 bp, 44 predicted proteins | sample MB3enrmetagenome_FD_207602 | JGI IMG/M metagenome (GOLD analysis project Ga0326728, IMG submission 207602) | Lab enriched peat soil microbial communities from McLean, Ithaca, NY, United States - MB31MN | ecosystem: Environmental > Terrestrial > Soil > Wetlands > Peat | place: USA: New York... | reverse complement strand
GCCTCCGGAGACACTGCTGGGACTGCACGAGAGGCTAGTAGCGAAGATCACCATTGAGGCAAGCGCATGACAGACTCCCCCAAACCCCCTCACTCAAGAAAGGGAAATAATATCTGGACTCTACAGTTCTTTCGGTGCACGGCCACTGGTGTGACGCTCGTGCCGGGATTTGAACCCGGGTCTAAGGCTCCGCAGGCCTCTAGGATATCCAAGCTACCCCACACGAGCGAGGAGCTTACACTCAAGGACCTTATAATATCGGCTTTCCTTGAGTTCCCAGTCAGTCGAAATGATGGATCCTACCCTTCGAGTCGTATTGGACACGTCCGCGCTCATGGACCTTTTCGGACAGCAGTGTACAGGTGATCACCACCAACACTGGGGTGACCTCGTCAAGGAGGTTCACATCCTCGGCCCATTGAAACCATTTCTGTATAGTACACATGACATCCGCAGGGAAGTAAGCGAACACATGGTTATTGGCAGCGAGCTCGAAAACTACATGATCTTCGAGAACGTGAACGATATCGAGCTGGCCGCAGTTCAGGGTTTCATCTCAAATCGCAGGGCCGATTTCAGTCTTACAGCGCTCTGTCTCCGCTTCGAGATTCAAGGGGCTCGGACCTTCCTAATCACGAAGGATCGCACCTTCGTCAATGACCTGAACAAGGCTTGCTCGACGGCCGTAGTAGTTCCCCCCACTGGGTTTGCAGAGGCGCTCACTGTGCTAACTCCCCCTTCAAGCCCGAATATTCATCTGGCCCATCGTGTCCAGAACAATACATTCGCAAATCTGGATAGAGGGATGCGACTGGTCCAGCAGACTCAGGGTCAGGCCGCATACTTGGACTGGGAGGAGTTCCTAGACTCACAGACAGAGGCCAAGTATGAGCTCATCGAGGCCCTGAAGGCCACTGGTGTGAGTCTGGGATAGGGATTCCTCGGGTGAGATGCGTGGAAACGTGTCAGAACCTTTCAACCAAAATAGTCACACAGGCTACCCAGTGATTGATTTTCTTCAAGCCAGTAATTGAACTTCCGGGAGGTCCATCTCAATCCTTGGATGAATCCCCTGCACGTCTGAACATGGGGCAGGATTCAACTCGGTCATCTTCCATTTCTATGAGTTTACCAAGATGATATATCCCCTATTCCCGACCCGCCACTGCCGAAGGTGAACTCTGATGGAAATAGACAATAGAGAGGAGAACAGGGCCGAACGAAGGACAACCTATCTAGATGTAATCACTCCGGAAGAGGTTCCCCTCTATCGGATGGTCCCGATAAAGGGACCTGCCGGGGACGTATTGGAATCCTACCGCGGAGTGCAGCGTGAGGATACTGGGCAGGTGGTTTCGGTTGTCTCGGATCGATATGGTCTGGTCCAGCATCGTGACATTGCCCGCGCGGTTCACACGGTCGCACAGGCCTTGGACAAGCCTGACATGACCGTGGAGTCCCTTCGAGCCAACCCACACTTTAGGGCCGAGAACATTCGTCTCTACGCTCAGGGTCGGAGAATGGAAGTGAAGCTAGTGATCGGAAGCAAGTTCAAACTGGACGCGGCGAACGAGTTCTACCCTGCCGTCCGCGTCTTCAATTCACTGGATGGTGCGTGGGCAGTGAGAGCAGAGGCATTCGGGGTTCGGTTGGCTTGCACCAACCAGCTGTATGCGGGTGCAGAATCGTTCCTCGAGTTCAGGGAACTCCATCTATCGTCCCCACAGGATCTTCTGGGACAGATGGAGAAGGCAATCTACGAGGCACTGGACCACTTTGACGGTGCTCTGGACCTCTACAGCAGGGCAATGGAACAGCGAATCCCAGTGACGGAATTTGTGCCCGAACTGGAGAGGGCTGGGCTTCCACAACGCCATGTCAAGGCAATGGCGACTGGGCTTCCCGACCATTTCGGTTCGGTGGTTTGGGGTGAACTGTCTCGATGGGATGCCTACCAGCTGGCGACAAGTTACCTGTCCCATGAGGTCCATGTTAATCCGGAGAGGGAAAGGCAATTCGAGCGTGCGGCTGCTCGGGCGCTGCTGCTAGCCAGAGAGACAATCCCTGATGATCGCCAACCGGCCCTTGCATGAGTTGGATAAGTGAACCGCAGACGGAACAAGGATGATTGTGTAACGTTGGATTTCAGTGGGCCTGGAGCGATTTGAACGCTCGACCTCCCGGTTATCAGCCGGGTGCTCCAGCCAAACTAAGCTACAGGCCCGCTTTTCGGCTGCGATGCCACCCATATCCACTTCCCCTTTAAAGCCCTCTACGCCCATCAGAAATGCTACTTGGGGAGCGCAACTCGCTCCTCCAAATGCCAAACCTGAGGTCAAAATCACCCCCTTTTCCGCCCGCAACGACTTTTTATAGATGGCCCTTTATGAGCACCCTCGCTTGCGGTGAAGCTTAGGGCACACTATGATTAGGTTTGGACCCGCTGGTATCCCCCTCTCGTGCAAGGGGCGCACCCTTAGGGATGGCATAATCGACCTTCACCACCTTGGACTTACGGCGATGGAGGTCCAGTTCATCAAGGTCAACTCCGCTCAGCGTCCAGTCCTTCCCGAGGAAGTCGGGAAGAAGCCACGCGAGGTGGCTGAACACCTCATCGTGGAAGTGAGCCTGCCTGGCCGAAGGGGACTGGAAACCTACCCAGATCTCCTTGACAAGCCTCTTTCTCGGAAGAGCCATCTGACCACCTTGAACTGGTTCCTGGCCAAGGACTATGGAGTACTGGCACAGGCCCGCACGCTCGCCCGCGCTGTTGACATTCGTCTCTCCCTTCATGCTCCATTCTACGTGGATTTCCTGAACTCTCAGGTAGCGAGAGAGAGGAGCATCAGCAACTACAGATGGTCGTGCGCGCTGGCCAGCGCGCTCGGGGTTGACGTACTCATCGGTCACCTTGGATTCTACGGCCCCGACGGCCCTACGGTCTCGCTTGATCGAGTTGCAAAGGAGGTCAAGTCCATCCGCGACTGGCTCGACAAGTTGCCAGGAGGTCACAAGATACTCCTGGGTCTGGAGCCCAACGGTCATCCTGAAGTCATGGGCTCACGGGAAGAGATCCTTCAGATGGCAAAGAAGATCAGCAGGGTCATCCCCATCCTGAACATCCCTCATCTCGCAGTGCGTGAGAACTCCAACTTCGAGGACAAGAAGGAGTTGGAGGCACTCATGGATGAGTTCGTGGCGGCTAGCCACGGCGAGCTTTACCTCAACTTTTCTGGTGTGATGGTCCAGGGAAGGGGCTCATTCAGGATGAACCCCATCAAGCGTGGAAAGGTGAAGTTCGAGAACGTAGCCGAGGTCCTGACTGAGAAGGGATACGATGCCACTGTGATCAGTTCCTCTCCCTTGATGGAACATGACGCCATGTACATGAAGCTGCTTCACGAGAGGGCTCTGGCGAAGCAGTTCGCGAGGAAGGCTGCAGAGAAGAAGGCGGCTCAAAAGCCGGCCCCCGCCAAGCCCGCGCCGAAACCGCAGCGGAAGCCCGCCCCCAAGCCGCAGAAGGCCAAGGGCAAGAAGGCAGTCAAACCGGCGCCAAAGAAGAAAGCTCCACCTAAGAGCAAGAAAGTGAGGACGGGAGGTAATCGCCCTCCCGCTAAGAAGGTTGCAAGAAAGAAATAACACCCATTTTCATGATGCTGTCCGATACATCGGTGAGAGGGTCACAACCGCCCTTTCCGAGATCGATGAGGAGATCATTTCCAACGCAGTAGTTCTGATCAACAAGGCTCCGACCATTTTCACCTATGGGGCAGGACGCTCAGGCATCATCGCGCGCGCATTCGCGATGCGCCTGGTCCAGACCGGCCTGAGAGCCTTCGTGATCGGGGAATCGGTAACGCCCATAGTGAGGCGGGGCGACCTTGTTGTAGTCTTCTCAAACAGGGGTGAGAGCTACTCGTCACTCCAAACCGCTAACATCGTGAGGAGAGAAGGAGCGGACCTGATAGTGATTACCGCAAGGTCCAACAGCAAGCTTGCTCACGCTGCGACATTACTCCTCAAGTTTGCTTTTCCCGAGGATGCCTCCCGACCCCGCTTTGCCCCGCTCGGGACGCTCTTCGAAGCTGCCAGCCTTCGGCTGACCGATGGTCTCATCGCAGCCTTGATGAAGATGCGAGGCGAGACGGAGGAAACACTCCGGATGCGACACGCCATCATGGTGTAGAGCCAGTTTTCCCCAGACCGATATCTGCCTGTTCGCGAACATATCTCGCGAAAGTTTATCCGTCAGCTATTGCTGGATTCTGAAGGGGGCTGCTCGTTCTCCAGTCTGCCGCTCAGCCCGTACTTGGCAAGTCCCCGCAGGGCCCCATAGAGAGTTGCCCATCGTCTGAGGATCTCCACCGGACGGAACCTCCATCCCGGATACTGGCGCTCTCCAAGGATCCCGTCTACGAGAAGAACCACAAACAGTGCTGTAAAGGACAGGACTCCCAGGGCTGCGATCACCTCGGCAATAAGGACCCATGGCTGGTACACTATGAACAGAACCAGGGCAACAACCAGCAGGGCCGGCGGGACCAGGTAAGGCGTCATTCGCGAACCCGATGCCTCGTAGGTGCTCTTCTTCCGTCGCCATACGACATAGCCACCGGTGGCATACGTTGCCTGCTTGGAAAGTAGCTTGGCCAGGGTAAGGCCAGAATAGTCGTGATGAACCCAGGCGGCAGGAACGTAACGCCCCTTCCTTCCGGAGCCCAGGACACGAAGAGCAAAGTCCTGGTCCTCGCTCGCTGCCTTCGGGTAGAGCGAAGTGTCCAGCGGACCCAGTTCCTTGAACAAGCTGGTCCGCCAGGCCGAGTTGCCCATAGGCAGGGCATGCAGGTTCTTGCTGGCCACCTTCTCGTAGAACCGGTTGAGATAGGCATCGTAGTACGCCGCTCCAATCGTGCCTACGCTTTCGGGCAGGGCAGGGGTAGGTCCCGCGGTGAACCCTATCTCTGGATCGCTAAACGGTGCTACGAGCGCCCCAAGCCACCCCTCAGGGGCAACCTCATCGGCGTCAAGGAAGACCACAAGTTCGCCGCGGGCCACCGCTACTGCCTGGTTCCTGCTTTCAGGGATGGTGCCCAGGAACTTACGCGGCAGGATTCTATAGTCGCTCTGGGCCAACTCCTCAACCAGTTCAAGGGTTCCATCCTTGGAGCCTCCATCTGCTACAATGACCTCCAGTGGTTGGAGGGTCTGCTTCTTGATACTGTCGAGAGTACGCTTGACCCTCTTGTCATTGAGAACTGTAACTATGATGGTGATAGTGGGCGACCCCATGTTTGCCAATTAGCCGTAACCACACTTAAGCATGACAAAGATTCAAACGTTAGCCCGACAGTTCCTTCTGTAACACCGCGATAGCCATCTTGACCGACTCTCTGGAAGAGTATTTCGGTGTGAATCCTGTTGCCTTGAGCTTCGCGATTGAGAGTTTCTGCTGGGGGATGTCCCCTGCCCAGCCGCGCTCTCCCCCCGTGTACTCGATGCGCGCAGCGCTCCCGGTCAATTCGATGACCAGCTTGCCGATCTCTGAGACCGCTATCGTATCATCAGGAGCCAGGTTGAAGGCATTCACAGGTTGAGCTGACTTCTCGGTGCAGTGAATCATGGCATCCACACAGTCTGTCACCCAGAGATATCCCTTCGCTTGATGTCCGTCCCCAAGTATCTCTAGTCTTGATGGATCTCGCTTCAGCTTGTTTATGAAATCGTAGATTACCCCATGGGTCGCACCGGGCCCAACCACATTCGCGAAGCGGAAGAGCCAACCCTGGAAACCGAAGCTGTATGCGAATGCGGAGATCAGTCCCTCGCAAGCCAGCTTGCTTGCACCGTACAGGCTCTCGGGTAAGAGCGGGGCATAGTCCTCAGGAGTCGGAAAGACCCTCGGATAGCCGTAAATGACCGAGCTGGATGAGAAGGCGATCTTCTTCACGCCATTGGTCCTCATCGCTTCAAGCACGTTCCTAGTTGCGACCGGGCCCTGCCTAAGATCGAGGTCAGTCTCGTTCGTCCCCTTCTGTATGTCCGCGTTCGCAGAAAGGTGCCAAACGATATCGACCCCCTTGCAGGCCTTCTTGATGCCTTCAAGGTCCAGCACATCCATCTCGATGACTTCCACATCAGGGTCGTTGGAGAACCGCGCCAGGTTCTCGTGCCTTCCGGCCGAGAAGTTATCGACCACTCGAACGCGCCAGCCCCTTGTCCTTAGACCCTCTACCAGATGATGGCCAATCCCGCCAGCTCCCCCAGTAACGAGCGCTGTCTGCTTGCCTGCTCTCTTGGCTGACCGACTCGGCATAGTCTGGCGAGAGCATGTTCAAGTAAAAAGACGCGCCTACTGCAGGGTCGACCTATTCGGCCGGAACAGGCGGGGTTTCTCGGAGATTGGGCGAGTTCATTGAGGGATTTCCGAGTACGACTTCAGAACATAGTGAAAGAGGTCTAGGAGAAGAGTATTTACATTCCATAATACTGGGCACTATCGAGCACTATGGCGAAGTTCTTCTCCAAGGAATGGCTCGAGCTCTTCAAGGAGGAAGTGAACCGCAGTGAAGCCTTTGCAAACGCCGCCAGGATATTCAATGACAGCTTCATCTTCATCGTTGACCCGGACGAGTCCTTCCCCACCTTTCCGAAGCAAGTTGCAGTCTACGTGGAGTTAGTTCACGGCAAGTGCCTCGAGATCACTATGCTATCCAGCCCCAGCGACCGGAAGGCGGCCTACACTTACCAGGCTACCTACGGCAACTGGAAGCGCATCATTGATGGCGTGATCCACCCCATAAAGGGGGTCGTCACCGGAAACATCCACGTTGAGGGAAACATGCCTGAGTTCCTGAACAGGAGACGGGCGGCCGAAGAATTGGTGCTGGCCGCGCGCCGAGTCCCCACCGAGTTCGAACGCGCCGAGATCCAGAAAGCTCAGGTTCCCGCGTAGACCTGGCAGACCAACCGTGAGGACGATCATCTACACCGGAAAAGGCGGAGTAGGCAAGACATCCCTGTCCTCGTCCACTGCTCTTGCGTCAGCAGAGCGGGGACATCACACACTCGTAATGTCCACCGACAGCGCGCACTCTCTAGGCGACTCTCTGGAGACACCTCTGGGAGCCGACCCCACACACATCTCTAAGAACCTCGACGCGCAAGAGGTCGACATCCTTACTGAGATGGAGAGGAACTGGAAGGACATCTACGCCTACTTCACGACCTTCCTCCAATCCCAGGGCGTCGAGGAAATCACGGCCAAGGAATTTGTCGTCCTTCCTGGAATGGACATGATGGCAGCGCTTCTGCTGCTCGAGCACTACAAGACAGAGAACTCCTACGATGTCGTGATCATGGATACGGCACCCACTGCAGACACCGTGAGGTTGCTCTCGTTCCCGGACGCCCTCAGGTGGTATTTCGACCGTTTCTTCAAGATGCAGAAGAGGGTGGCCAAGGTGGCTCGCCCGACCGTTGGCAAGATGATGAAAACGCCTCTTCCCTCCGACAACTTCTTTGAGGCGATCGAGCGATTGTACCAACGGGCTCTCAGGGTCAGGGAGATGCTCTCTGACCCCAAGAACACGACGGTGAGACTTGTCGTAAACCCTCAGAAGATGGTCATAAGCGAAACCCAGCGGGCCTACACTTACCTCTGCCTCTTCGGGGTGCCAATAGAGCTTCTGGTCGTGAACAATGTTTTCCCTGCCGCCTCAGGGCAGGGCTACTTCGAGGGAGTGATCTCTGAGCAGGAGAAGAACCTTGACTCCATCCAAGAGGCATTCGGCGAGCTGCCCATCTACTCCTGCCCGAGGTATCCGCATGAGGTATTGGGCCAGGAGAAGCTTCTCAAGCTCTCGAGGGATGTCTTCGGCGACAAGGACCCCACAGAGATCTTTGCATCCACCCAGCCGGTCAAATTCTACTCGAGAGGGGGGGCAAAATACCTAACGATCGATCTTCCCTTCGCCAGTACCGAGAAGATGGAAGTGCTTCTCAGGGAGAATACCCTACACGTGAGGGTCGGGTGGCACAAACGCACCCTATTGCTGCCGTACTCCTATGTAGGTGTCAAGCTAGCCGATGCGCGTTACGCGAACAAGAAGCTAACAGTCAGATTTACATGAGGAAGGAAAAATGAAGATGGATGAAAGAAGGAAGAGAATCGAGAGGATAGCGAAGATAGCCCGCGGCCCTCTCACCGACCCGAGAGTGTTGACGTCCCTGAAGAGCGCGCGGAAGCACTTGAACGACGCCTTCGAGAAGAGTGCAAAGAAGGGACCTATGGACCCAGAGGCGCACATCGAAGCCCAGAAGGCACTCAAAGAGGTGGTCACGGCCCTACACGATGCCACCGAAGTGATCCTGGCAAGCCTGGAAGAGATGAAGGAGGAGAGCGAGAAGGGTCCAGTGCACCTTCAAGAGGTCAGGGTCAAGCGGCCCAAGAAGACGCGCCGCAAGCGCGCCTGAACTACTTCTCTTTCTCAGGAACCACGTCCTCTTCGAGTATCAGCGACCCCTGGTAGCCGCAGGTCTTGCAGGCGTACTGCGGTCCGCTGAACAGGATGGCCTGGCTGGTGACATCATAGGAGAGGCAGCGTGGGCACCTTAGGACAGTCTTAGGCCTTGGGCGGCTCTTTACCATCTGGGATGTCCTCCTCCTCTTCTCCTGGAGGTATCAGGCGTACTGCGGACTTGACCTCGTCTCCCTCATCCAGGCGCATGACAATGACCCCCATCGTGGCCCTTCCCTGCATGCGGATCTGCTTGACGGGGCTCCGCAGCACGATACCCTTCTGGGTCGTGACCAGGATCTCGTCATCGTCGCCGACCGGGAATGCGCCAACGACCTTTCCGTTCCTGCCTCCCGTCTTGATCGTGATGACTCCCTGCGCTCCCCTGCGAGTGAATCGGTAGTCCGCGAGCTTGGAGCGCTTGCCGAAGCCGGCGGACGAGATGGTGAGCAATGAGGGGTGCGTTTCAGTGACGATCCCCATGGAGACGACCCTGTCGTCCGCTCCCTTCAGGCGGATACCTATGACTCCGTAGCTGTGGCGGCCCGTTCCGCGGACCTCCTTCTCGGCGAAGCGCACGAGTTGCCCGTTGCGGGTGGCGAGTATGATCTCGTGCTCCCCGCTCGTGTGGGCGACGTCCACGAGCTCGTCCTTGTCCTCCAGCAGGACGGCCTGTATACCGTTGGTCCGGATGTTCTTGTACTGCGCCAATGAGGTGCGCTTCACGAGCCCCTTTGCGGTAGCGAAGATGAGGTATCCTTCGGCGCTCATGTCATTGAGCGGAAGCTCGGCCTGGATCCGTTCGCCCTCCTGCAGTCGCGGGAGGAGGTTGATGATGGCCTTGCCCTTCGTGTGACGGCCTCCCTCCGGGACCTCGTACGCCTTCAGCCGGTAGACCCGGCCAAGGGTCGTGAAGAATAGGATGAAACTGTGCGTTCCCGTCACGAAAGCCCGGGTGACGAAGTCCTCGTCCTTGGTCTCCATCTGCACGAGTCCCTTTCCGCCGCGGCGCTGCAACCGGTAGGTGTCCAACGGCAGGCGCTTGATGTAACCGTCATTGGTGGCAAGAACCACCACGTCCATCTTCGGGATCAGGTCCTCTAGGGTCCTCTCGGTGAACTCGTCGACTATCTCGGTGCGCCTCTTGTCGCCGAACCTTTCCTTGAGATCCTTGAGCTCCAGCTCGAGGACACGGTCGAGCTCCTTCGGGCTCGCCAGTATCTCCTTGAGGCGCTTGATCTCGGCCTCCTTCTCCTTGGCCTCCTTCATGATGGCCTCCTTCTCGAGTCCGGTCAGTCGGGAAAGGCGCATGTCGAGGATGGCTTTGGCCTGCTCTTCGCTCAGCAGGAACTTCCCCATGAGGGAGCTCTGAGCCGATGGAACATCCCTTGAACGCCGGATTATCTTCACTATCTCGTCGATGTTGTCGATTGCGACGAGGAACCCTTCCAGGAGGTGGAGCCGCTCCTCGGCCTTGGTAAGGTCGTACTGGGAACGGCGTGTGATCACCTCCCTGCGGTGCAAGAGGTGCAGGCTGAGCAGTTCCTTGAGCGGAAGAACGCGTGGACGGCCGTTGACCAGTGCGAGGTTGATGATGCCGAAGTGATACTCCATCTCCGAGTGGGCGTATAGCTGGTTGAGGACGATCTCTGGCTGTGCGTCCCTCTTGAGCTCGAAGACAACTGAGATGCCATCCTTGTCCGATTCATCGCGTATATCTGATATCCCCTCTATCCGCTTGTCCTTGACGAGGTCAGCGATATTGGAGAGCATCTGGGCCTTGTTCACCTCGTAGGGAACCTCGGTCACCACGATCTCTCTCTTCTCGTCACGTTCCCGGATGTCGGCCCTTGCCCTGATGCAGAGCGTGCCTCTCCCGGTCTCAAAGCCTTCCCTTATCCCCTCGTTCCTTGCGATGATCCCGCCCGTAGGGAAGTCTGGGCCGGGGATGACCTTCATGAGCTCATCCAGGGTGGCCTCTGGCTTGTAGAGAAGGATCAGAAGCGCGTCCAATACCTCACCGAGGTTGTGAGGGGCCATGTTCGTGGCCATTCCCACGGCGATTCCGGAGGAACCGTTGACCAGCAGGTTGGGGAGCTTGCTTGGAAGGACCCTTGGCTCCTTCAACGTACCGTCGAAGTTGTCGGTCCAATCGACTGTCTCCTTCTCGTTGTCCTGGAGCATCTCTTCGGCCAGGGGGCTCAGCCTGGCCTCGGTGTAACGCATCGCAGCCGCACTGTCACCGTCCAGGGAACCGAAGTTACCCTGTCCGTCGATCAGGGGATAGCGGAGAGAGAAATCCTGGGCCATGCGGACCATGGCATCGTAGACTGCCATGTCCCCGTGTGGATGGTACTTGCCGAGGACATCTCCAACTGTGCGTGCAGACTTTCTGAAGGGCTTGTCATGGGTAGCCCCAGATTCCCACATCGACCAGAGGATCCGACGGTGCACGGGCTTCAGCCCGTCACGCACGTCTGGTAGGGCCCTTCCTACGATGACACTCATGGCGTAGTCGATGTAGGAATGCTGCATCTCCGTCTCCATCGAGCGGATAATCACATGTCCGGCGGCGGACGGTATCTGGTCCGTCTTTATTTCCTCGCCTTCGTTCATTGTGCCCTCAGGGAGCGTAGCTGCTCTCCAACCACAGTGTCCACGGCATCAAGAAACCTCTCTTCTGAACCAGGGGGAATGGTCGCCCCGCTCGCGACCTTGTGTCCTCCACCTTCGCCGCTGACCTTGCTGGCTCCCTCCCGGCAGGCCTTGTTCAGATCGAGGCCCTTGCTCACGAGCCACCGGGTTCCCCTGGCTGAGACCTTCACGAGGTTTCCGCGCGGCGAGACTGCGATCACGGGCATCGTAGGTTCAAGGAAGTAATTAATGGCGAATCCCGCCACCGTGCCTCCCAGGGAGGCCTCCGAGACCTTGAACCATTGTATCGCCTTTCTCTTCTTCACTGCAGATTCCGCAGCGTTAAGGTCCCTCATAATGCCTGCGCGCCACTTCCTTTCAAGCTCCCAGGCCCGCGCGAGGGCCTTCTGGTCCCCCAAGGCGAGTGCGATGCCGAGGGAGCTCTCGTTCTCTCGCGCTGTTGCATTCTGTAGAAGGGAGAGCGTCAGGGCATCCAGCTTCTGCCTTGGGAAGCGGTAACGTTCCTCAGAAACGCGTTCGCAGAACTCCGGCCTCGCTCCCTGAGAGATAAGCCGCGCTACCATGGCCCCGGCAAGTCGCTCTCTCTCCTCTCCTGTCAGCGAGTCGGGAGGACGGCTCCAATCAATGGACATGCTCGAAAGCATGGCCTTCGCGGCATCGTGATGCCCGGAAATACCCACTATGTAAGGGTCGACACTTGATGCGACTGCTTCATCTATGGTCGTGCCGAAGAGGGTGAGCGACCTCTCGTGGGCGACCTCCCCCTTCTTCTCGGCCTCGTTCAAGATCGCGAGGTTGAGCCCCTGGAAACCTCCAACATGCTGCCGGTCGGCGATCGCTCCCGAAAGCCCCCACGGGACCAAGTCCACGTTGTTCGCGTCTAGGAACATCGAGAATAGGTAGGAGAGCATTGACGCTGAGAGCTCCACCATTCCATCCACCCCCCAGGGGTGTGGATTGACCATGAGGAACTTCTCGCGCTCAGGACGCTTGCCTTCTGAAGGGACATGGTGGTCCAGAACCAGTACGGGATGTTCGTGGGAGGCAAGTAGTGGCAACATGCTGGATCCAGTGTCCACAACGAGCAGCGGCCCGTGGGTCTCTCGCATAATGATCCTCATGCGGTCCTGGTCTATCTCGGTCATTGGGGTCAGCTGGAACCCCTTCTGCAAGCGCATCATGGCGAGGGCAAGCACGGAGGCAGAGGCTACGCCATCGCCGTCGTTGTGGTATATGACTCGCCAGCGGCCCTGAGCGTCCAGGAAGAGGTCTCTCGCCGCTTCTAGGTCTTTGCGGCAAGCTGGCGAGAGCAAGCCATCCATGAAATGGACACTCTGGTCACTCTACTTGCAGGGCAGCAGTCTCTGCGCTATACTGCCAGTCAGCTGGTAGGACCTTCTTGCTCTTGTAGTACTTAGAAACGCGTCTGATTCGTGACTCTATGAGCGTGAGACCCCGCTTGTTGTGAAGATCTGAAGGGTGCTTGGCCAAGTGTCGCTGCAGGTGAACCACACGCTTCAGCAAATGCTGAAGATCCTCTGGCAACTGAGGAAGAACTCCCTGTTCCTTGAGAATCTCTCTCATGTTCCTCCCTGTGACCAGGCGAACTGACGGTACACCGTGGGTGTCTCTGAGCGCGGCTCCTACCTGCGCTGGTGAGGCTCCTCCACGTGCCAACTTGACTGCTTCTTCAACCACCTCTTCCTTATCGAGGGGGACCCATTGCGGGACCTTGCCATCTGATGCCCCTTGAGCGTGCGTTCTAGCCATCGGCCGTGAGCCACTTCTTGGGGTTACTTAAGTGTTACCCAAGGCGCCGTAATGGTGCATGACCTCACCGGATGGGTTCCCGGAGTTCCGAAGCTAGCTTTTTCATCAACATGCGCTCTCACCCTAGCTGCATGACAAGGCGCTGGGTCAAGGAAAGGCATAGGGACCCTTACTACCGTGCGGCCCAGAGGGATGGCCTGAGGTCCAGGGCTGCCTTCAAGCTGCTTCAGCTCAACCAGCGTCTTGGCCTCATACCTCCGGGTTCAAGGGTGCTCGATCTCGGTGCTGCCCCTGGGGGGTGGAGTGTCACAGCAAGGGAACTCGTCGGGAGGAGGGGCACCGTGACGGCGGTAGACATTCGCAGTTTCGAGCCGATGGAGGGAGTCACATTCATTCGCGGGAGAGTGGGTAGCCCGGAGCTCCTAGACAGACTGAAGGGGGAATCCTTTGACGTCATACTATCGGACATGTCCCCATCCATTAGCGGAAACTACTCCACGGACCACGCGCGGAGCGTGGAGCTTGTTCGCTCGGCGATCACCCTTGCAGTTCCTCTTCTCGTTCCAGGGGGAACCTTTGTTGCAAAGCTCTTTGACGGCGACCTGACGCGCGATCTGCGGCTGGAGCTAGAGGCGATCTTCCAAAAGGTCCAGTTCACAAAACCACTGGCATCGCGGTCCCAGTCATCAGAGATCTACCTCGTGTGCAGGGGGTTTCGTCCTCCCTGACGGAAACTATGTACGAAGACCCTCTGTTCCCGGCATGGCACGAGATGGCTTTGCGAATGGTCGAGTACCTGAACCTGCCTGAAGGGCCGGTTGCCTGGGCCATGACGGAGGTGCCGCGGCACAGGTTCCTTCCCCGGAACCTGTGGAATTCAGCCTACTACGACACTCCGCTTCCAGTGGGCCCGGAGGCCACTATCTCCGCGCCGCACATGGTGGCGCTCCAACTCGAGGCGATAGGGATCAAGGATGGACATCACATCCTCGATATTGGAAGTGGCTCCGGGTATCTTGCTGCCCTTGCTGCGGTCATTGGGGGACCCTCGTGCAAGGTGGTTGGCATCGAGATAGAGACCGAGCTCGCACAACGCTCTCGCATCGCGATCGAGGAGATAGCTCTCGAAGACCGGATCCTCATTCATGGAGGAGACGGGGCTGAGGGCTACCCACCTGATGCGCCGTACGACCGCATCATGGTCTCCTACGCAGTCCAATACCCTTTCCCCGAAAAGTGGAGGGAGCAACTGAAGGATGACGGGGTGATGGTCGCCCCTATCGATCGAGGCAGGGGAACGTACCTGGAGAAACTGGAAAAGACACTCCCGAAGGGGTGGAAGGTCGATAGGGGACCTCCCTGTCTCTTCGTTGCCAGCAAGCCCTGACAGATTGCCAGACCATGGGAAGTCGAAACAACTCTTCCCAAGAGCGAGGTATAAATCTCATATATTAGGGGGTGGACTCACTTGGCTGATCCGATGACCACGTACGGGAACGAGACTGTCAAGTCAATCCAAAAGTGGAGCCCTTCGGCTCACGTTGCGGTCTTGATGCGACACTCCGAGCGACCACAGATCCACAGCGTCCGGGGAAACGACGAGCTCCCGCTGACTCCCTCAGGAGTGGAGGCTGCCATGGAATTTGGTCGGGGTCTAACATCCTGTGTGCTCCTCCGGACGTTCTCCAGCCCCGCCCTCAGGTGTCGCCAGACGGCAAATGCTATCGCGGAGGGTGCAGCGTCCATCGGCATTAACACGAAGAACCTTGGTGTTCATCCCGAGCTGGGCGGGTTCTTCATCGTCAATAGGGATCAGGCGCTGGACAAGGCGGACGAGCTTGAGGCGCTCAGGGGCACTCCCACATTTTCGAATTTCGTGCGGTTCTGGTTCTCTGGCGAGATCCCCGAGGATGTCGTACAGCCGATGGAGCTTGCCGTATACAACCAGCTGGGATTCCTGAAAGAGCACTTGCGGACCGAGCGAAGACCAGGAGTCGTCGACATCCATGTGTCGCACGACTGGAACGTCATGCTGTTGCGCGAGGGCATCTTCGGCGTGCGCATGGAAGAGGTTGGGATCCCGCAGTACCTTGATGGCGTGCTCGTGTTCCATAAGAATGGCAAGTTGCACGCGTCATACAGGGAGGCCCTGAAGCCTGTTCCTCCCAAGTTCATCCATCGATAGGCACGTGGACGCTGGCCGGCGCGAGTCACGGAAGGACAGGCGTGAAGATTGGATGGAAGATAGTAAGTAGTAGCTCCCTGTTCCGGACAACATGTCCATCAAGAAGTGTCAGTTCTGCGGTGGCGAGTACATGGACGACGTCGAGGCGTGCCGCGACCATATGCTCAAGAACCACAAGGACAAGATTAAGGCCATCCTCAAGAGGACACAGGTGCCCTCGTCGGTGCGAAAGAAGGGACTCAAGCCGGAGGATTGGGCTGTCGGACTGTTGTGCACTGCCCGATAGGCCCGGTACACTACACTTTGCATATTGCTGTGGCTTTCCTTCCCACAGCCCTGGCGGTAGTCTCTACTGAGAATAGATGATTTCGCGAATATCTTCTAATCCCATTAGAAGCCTATATAAAGGTACATGACCATGTTACTATCATGGAGAGCATACTCAGGCAATTCAATCCATGGTGGTCAGGGAATTACGCATCACCTGGAATCACTCGGGATTCCTACCTGGAAAGAATGCTCAAGTTGCTGTCCCAAGAGAAGATCGTCATACTCTTCGGCCTCAGGCGCGTGGGCAAGACAGTTCTCATGCGTCAATGCATTGCCAAAATGCTTGAAAATAGGAAGCCTGAGAGCATACTCTTCGCGAGTATTGACAACCCACAGCTTGAGAAGACTCCCTTGCACGAACTTCTCAGCGAATTCAGGTCGCTGCACGGGCTCAGGACAACGGACGATGTGGTCCTCTTCCTTGATGAGGTCCAAGTGCGGCCAGGTTTCGAGGTTGAACTGAAGGGAATCTACGATTTGGAGGATCACGTGCGAATCGTTGCCTCCGGGTCCTCCAGCCTAGTCGTGAAGCACAGAGGTGCTCACCTTACGGGTCGGTACCGGAGCATTCACATCAAACCGCTGGACTTCGGAGAATACCTGAGATTCATGGGAGTGAAGTTGGAGGGGTTTGAACCCGACCTGTTGGTGAACCAAGCTGACAACTATCTCCACACAGGAGGAATGCCGGAGTACGTGCTCAACGGTGATCCTTCTTACATCTCAGAGATGGTCACCAACATGATCTTTCGTGATATCTGCGGGGCGTACGGGCTTCGCGATCCGAAGCTGCTAAGGGAATTGTTCTTCCTCCTAATGGGACGCGTGGGGAAGAAGATCAGCTACTCCAAGCTCAGCCGGTTGCTGGATGTGACCGACGATACCGTCAAACGGTACATCGGCTATTTTGAGGATGCTTTTCTGGTTCATCTAATTGAGCAGGTCGGCACACCCAACGAAAGGAAATACGGGCCGAAGAAAGTGTATTCGCCGGATAACGGCATTTGCGCTGTGATTTCCGGTCTTTCTGAGACCGGCCCACTGGCCGAGAACCTCGTCTATCTCAAACTGATGGATGGCGGCGAGGTCAGATATCATGATCGTGATGGGAAGGAAGTGGACTTCGTCAGAGGTAGAGAGGCATACGAAGTCAAGTACCGGGCAAAGATAGATGACGAAGACATGGAAGTATTGGAGAAGATGCGCGGGGTGGATAGGAGAGTGATGATAACCCGCTCCATGTCAACCCCTTCGGGCAAGGTTAGTAAGGTTCCACTATGGAAATTCCTGCTTGAGGCGCGATAACGGGATAGTAGCTCCCACTTGTCCCTCAGCTCCGATGTGTCGGACTTGACCGTTCGAAAGCGAGTCGCGCGATAGACGGAGCTTTTCACCAAGGCCTCCCCATCGTGAGCTACTGACGACCGCCGCAGAGAGGGCATGCAACGGCGATCCCAGAGATGATGTTGTTGCATTTCGGGCATCTGCGAGCGCCCGGTGGCACGACCTGATTCGCCGGAGTCATAGGGGGCGGTGGATCTATCGGTGGCGGCGGTGGTGGGGGCACCATCATGGTCTGCTGATCGGGAGTGGTGAAAAGGAGCTGGACCTTGAGACACTTCGGGCAGAAGAACGCGCCCGGGTCCAGGGGAGTGCCGCAGTAGATGCACGGGGACATCGTTCAAGGGAAGACTTCACGGACATATTATGGATGGCCTCGAGTGACAAGATAGATTGCTTGAGGAAGTTGCGAGAGGCCCACTAAGCGGAGACCTTCGGGAACTTCTTGCCCAGACCTCGTTGCAGGTCTTCGATGATCTTTTCCTCCTTCTCATCCTTCCAGTGGGAGGGGTAGAGGGGGGGTATCTGGCCCCAGGTCTTTGGGGCTTCCTCGCCAGCAAGCTCAAGGAACGTATCTCTCCACTTCGGCGGCATCTCTTCCTTGTCCTCGGGCACATTTTCGCCGGAGACTATCAGGGCCTCGCGTGCCAGCACTCTCGAGATGTTCGAGGCGAGATACCCTCCGCCACCTATGAACAGGAACCGGCCACCACAGACCTCGTGCGCAAGCTCGTGTAACATGTCAACAGCCATCGAATAGGCGGCGGGAGTGTACTGCAGGTGGGCGAGCGGGTCTCCGACATGGCCGTCCACCCCGCTCTGCATGAGTATCAGTTCCGGCTTGAAGTCCCTCACCATGACCGGGACTATCCGCTTGAAGAGCGGTATGAACGCCTCATCTCCCGCTCCCGGCGGAAGTGGCACGTTCACCTTGAGCCCCTTTCCATCCGCTTCCCCTGTCTCGTAGAGAGCGCCGCTTCCGGGGAACAATGTCCGGCCATCCTGGTGGAAATCAATGTCCAGCACCTTGCCGTTGGAATAGAACCCGTACATGACACCGTCCCCGTGGTGCGCGTCAATGTCTATGTAGAGCACCCTGGAGAGCTTCTTCAGAGCCATCGCCACGCCTATGGCAGCATCGTTGAACACGCAGAATCCGCTCGCCCTTCCCGGGGCCGCGTGATGCAGGCCGCCCGAGAAGTTGGTGGCGTGCGTTCTCGGGTCCTCCAGAATCGTGTTCAATCCGGCAAGGGTGCCGCCCACTATGCGGCTCGAGGCCTCGTAAACATGAGGAAAGGCAGGGGTGTCACCCGAGTCAAGAATGCCGGGATAGGTCTTGTGCCCCTCCTCGTAGACCACGTCCAGGAAGTGAGGCAGGTGGAATGACTCCAGCTCTTCTCTGGTGGCTGGCTCGACCTCGGTGATCTGCCACGCGGTGCCCTTTCCCTTCGGAGGGAGGAAGCCCATCGTGCGGAGGAGCCTTTCCCCCAGGGCCCTGCCCTTTTCGTTGAACGGGTGGCCCTCGCCCATGTCGTACTCCAGGAAGCGCTCGTCCCATACCACTGCGAGAGGACAGTGTTCCTTCATCTGCGATTCACTCGCCTCTCGGAGCAAAGCTCGCATTGGGGACGATCATGGAGGCCCTACTTGTTCCGTGTCTGGTCGGAGCTGGGTGCGGCACCCCGCTCGAAGTCGGAGAGCTCCCTCGGAGTGAGCCTGTGCATGAGGGATAGGTCTGCCGCCTCCATCACGTCGGTAGAGTCCACCTCGCCGCGGCCTTCGAAGGCTGCGTTCGTGCGCGCCAGCTGTTCCATCAGGACATCGAGCCTCAGGCTCTGCTTGTCGAGGATGGTCATCCGCGCGATCAGCGCGAGAACCTTCGTTGAGATCGTTATTGTCCCGATCCGGTCCCTGGCGGCGCGGATATTGCTTCGGACCTCCTCCCCCATCTTGGAGTAGCGCTCGCGGAACTCGGAGGGGCTCTTCCTGAACTCCGTGTTCCTGTGCATTATCTCGAGCCTCTCTTCAACGGTGTTGGGGCTCGAGACCTCTACGTGCAGCGTGTACTCGCTGATGAGGTGATAGGCCTCCTCGTCCTCCTCCTTGAGAGTGCTGAGCAATATCGGAGGCAGTGAACTCCCCGTGGTCTCGTGTCCCCTTGGGACATGGGGCAGAGATAGGGCCGCAGCGTGCAGGTTCGTGTCGATGAGGTAGCCGGCCATCTCGCGGCCGTAGTGTATCCGGCCGGTCAGGTAGCGCTCCTCGTCGTTCCACTCCTTGTAATCTTCGCCGACGATGCTCCCGAACTCCTTGTCCAGAGGGCTGATGAGCTCGGCGAATGAGAGCATGAGAAGGAACTTGCCGTTCCCTTCCCGTCCCCAGAGGACCACACCGCCCACATTGGGGTTGATCGCGTTCAAGAGGATCGCACGCTTCGCCTTCTCCAGGCCCACGAGGGCAGGGAAGGGGAAGAGAGGCTTCTTCAGCGTTTGTGAAAGGTGGGTGTAGCGTCCGCGCTTGAGCAGCCGCGCCCTGAAGGCCTCCTCGATGCGCTTCCGCTCCTCGACAATGGTCTGGGCCAGCTTCTCCCGCATGGACTCCTCACCCTTGATGAGCTTCTCCTTGTACTCCTGGGCGAACCTTGCCTCCTCGTCAGCCAAGCGCCTGTGTGTCTCGGTCTCGAGACGCAGCTTCTCGACGTCCAGGCTCTTCAGGGCCCTCTTCTCTGAGGACACCTCGAGTTCCTTCTCCCTGGCCCTGAGATCGGCCTCGGCCTTTGTCTGGGCCTCTGCAAGCTTCTGCTTGTATTCGAGCTCCATTACCCGGCGTAGCTCGCTCCCGCGTGCCGCCAGGTCCCCTTCGAGCTTCTGCTTGAGCTCTTCCTCGCGTGTCCTGATGCGCGTCTGTGAGGTGGCCTCCAGGTCCTTCTTCTCCCTGGCCAGCTCGGCATCGAAGCGCTTCCTGAACTCCGCCTCGACAGTCTTCTTCTCCTCGGCCATCTGGACCTTGAGGTTCGCCTCCTGCTTGGCAAACTCCTCGGCGAACTCCTGGGAGAGTTCTTCGCTCCTCTCCTCAATGTCCTCCTTGAGCTTCTCCTTGAGCGCCCTTTCTTTCTGCTCCAGCGCGAAGAGGTGCTGCCGCTCCATCTCGTGCTCCTTCTCCGTGGACTCCCGCTTCAGCGTCTCGATCTCCTTCGCGTGGGTCTCCATCAGCTCCTTGGATAGTTGCTGGACCTTCGCTTCGACGTCCTTGTCGTACTGCTCCTTCTGTTCCTTCTCGAACTTTTCCATCTCCTGGCGGTGGTCCAGTACCAGCGTGCGCTCCTTCTCCGCAGCTTCCCGCCGGAGCATCTCGGTCTCCTTGAGATGCCTTTCGTGAAGATCATTGGTGACCCTTGCAACTCGCTCCTCTACGTCCTGAGCGAACTTCTCTTTGAGGTCCGACTGCAGCTTCTCCAGCTCCTGCCTGTGCTCGATCTGAAGGTGCCGCTCGTTGTCCGCAGCCTCCTTCATGAGGGACTCGGTTTCCTGCCGGTGCCTCTCCTCCAGTTCCTTCACCAGCTCGGCCTTCTTCGCCTCGAGCTCCATGCTGTACCTCTCCTTGAGCTCGGCTTGCAGCCTGTCCATCTCCTGGCGGTGCTCCATCTGCAACTGGCGCTGCTTCTCCTCGGCTTCCTGAACGAGGTCGTCGGTCTCCTTCTGGTGGGATTGCTCGAGCTCCTGCGCGAGCCTTGCGTTCTTCTCCTCCAGTTCCTGGGCGTACTTCTGCCTCAGTTCCTCCTGTATCTTCTCCATCGCCTGGAGATGCTCCAGGCCGACTGATCGTTCCTTGACCTCGAAATCCCGCCTGAGGGCATCGATCTCGGCCTGGTGCCTCTGCTCCAGCTCCTTGGTCAATGCCGCGGTCTTCTCCTCGGACTCCTTCCCGAACCTCGCCTTGGTCTCGAGCTGGATCTGCTCGAGGGCCTGGAGGTTCTGCAGGTTCAGGGCGCGCTCGCGTTCCGTGCTCTCGCGCCGGTAAGCTTCGATCTCCTTGAGGTGCCTCTCCTCGAGCTCCTTGGAGAGCCTTGCGTTCTGCTCCCTTAGCTCTACGGCGAGCTTCTCCTTGAATTCCTTCTCCTGGCTATCGAGTGCCTGGCGGTACTGGTTGAGCCGGGCATTCTCCTTCTCGGCATACTCGGCCTTGAGGGCCTCGATCTGCTTCTTGTGCCGCTCTTCTATCTCTCTCTGCTTCTTGGCTACGCCTTCGGATATCTTCTTCTGGATGAAGGCCATCTCAGCATTGATATCGTCCCCTTCTGCTTCCTCTGCCACCAGCGTTCACCTTAGAGATTGTCCGAGATTGCTCGTCTCAGGCGCTCACTGGAGAACTCTGCCTGTTCAAAGGGTTTGCGTCTCATGCGGTGGGGTAGTACCATGTCAGCAATCCTGAACAAATCGTCCGAATTCACGGTGTCTCTGCCCTCATAAGAGGCCATGGCCTTGGACCCGCGCTCTATCATGATATCGGCCCTGTGCCCATCGACCCCGAAGGCCGTGGTAACCTTAGGGATGGCCGCAAAGAGCTTGGGGGGTATCTGGACCCTTGGCCGGAGCTCCCTCGCCGCCTTGATCTTGTCGCGGACCTTCTGCTGCTCCCCCTCGAACCTGGCGCGGAACACGACTGGGTCCTTCTCGAAGTCCATGCGTCGCTGGACCACCTCCATCCTGGCAGCCATCTCGTCCAGGCCCGTGACGGTGACCTGGAGCGCTATCCTGTCCAGGAGTTGTGGCCTCAGGCCACCCTCCTCAGGGTTCATGCTCCCCACTATCACGAAGCGAGATGGATAGCGCACTGAGACGCCCTCACGCTCGACCGTGACCATGCCCATGGCCGCAGAGTCGAGCAGGACATCCACGACGTAATCGTCCAATAGGTTGATCTCATCAACGTAAAGTATACCCCTGTTCGCCTCTGCAAGCACCCCCGACTCGAAGGAGAACACCCCCTCCGTCAGGACCTTGCCTACATCGAGCGTCCCTACGACCCGGTCCTCAGTAGCGTTGAGCGGAAGGTCTGCCACCTTGAGAGGGCGGGTCTTAACGGGCACGGCCTCAGGGGCGACGCCCTCGAACTTATCCTGGCACTCCCAGCACCACTCGCCCGGCCGCTCGGGGTCGCAGGAGAAACGGCACCCTTCTATTACCCGGATCTCGGGGGTTATCTCTGTCATCCCTCGAACGGCCACGGACTTCCCCGTGCCCTTCTGCCCGGTGATGAGAACCCCGCCGATGAGCGGGTCGATGACATTCAGTATGAGGGCCCTCTTCATCTTCTCCTGCCCGATTATCGCGGAGAACGGGAAGATCGACTCCGACTTCCGCTCCCTGATCTTGGATAGCGAGGTTCCCCCCTTCTTTGCCCCGCCCTTCTCCTCGGGCTGCCTGAGAATGGCCTCGACCGTGAGCTTGTTCTCTATCTTACTCTCAACCTCGACCTCGGTCACTCCGCCGGAGTCGCCCTCCATCACGGCCCTTATCGGGATGCTCCCCGCCATCGAGCCGGCTTCGAGAGTGGCCCTGATCGGGGCGTTGCCTGGACCACCAGGACCCATTGCCCCTGCCACTTGCTCCCTTGGCTTTGCGCCCTCTATGAGGATCGTGCCGCAGGAGGGACAGCTGACAGCGTTCGGTTCCAGTATCGCGCCGCAGGAGGCGCAGCGCATCTCCCCTTCAGTCAGCTCGGCACCGCACGCTTCGCATCTCTGTGCGCGAAACGCTACGGCCGATGAGCAGACCGGGCAGAGAGCCTCGCTCTCAGAGAGAGGCTTCGTGCAGGAGGGGCAGAAAAGTGCCTCAGATGGCACTTCCTTGCCGCAATATCCACAGCGGCACACTGAGGCATCGAAGTTCGCTCCGCAACTTTCGCATCTTCCGACGTAGATGCTGGTCATGGCTCCGCAGGAGGGGCATATCGACTCGTCACCGACGAACCGCTCTTCCCCTAGGATCTCTCCGGCCAGCGCCTCTGCCTTGTGGATTGCCTCGCCTACCTCGGATGAGGCTGACTCGACCGGAGGTCTGGCCCCCTTCAGGATGTTGTCCAGTTCCTGGACCAGGAGGTCAACGCTAGAGGGGGAATCCTTCTTCTTTCCCTCCTCCATCCCCGGTACCCCCACTCAGTGCACGAGCAAACCGATCAGAACTATCGCGACTGCAATTGCGAGAAGGACCACGCCTACCTTGGTGACCCCTCCACCCTTCATGAACTTCTCTGTGCTGGTAGGACCGTTATCATCCTTCCCAACCGGCTCCATGTTCCTCAGGTTCGCATGGCAGCCTGGGCAAGTGTCCTCCTTCCCGGTGAGCGGTTCGGCGCACAGGGGACATCTCTGTTGCTTAATCCCATCAGTCTTTCTGGGAGCGGGTGCCGGAGCGTCCTCTGGCATAGCGGGCTCAACCTTGTGAAGCCTCCTTTCGATCTCCTGCCTCAATGCTTCCGGCCCTTGCTGGTTGGCCTTGATGAGACCTTCAAAGTCATCGCTGAGAGCTGAGACCGTGCTCGCGACAGGCAATCCCATCCTGCCTATGTCCTCCTCAAGCTGTTTCAGCTTCTGCTCCCGGGCTTCCAGTTCCTTCTCCGTTCTCAGGACACGGAACTTCTTGATGCGCTTCCATTCTTCGGGCCGAGCTGAGGGGCCGCGTGGGAAAGCCTTGTCGAAAGTGCCCTCGGGTGCGGCATGCCGCGCGCTCCCGTTAAGGCTGACCCGCACGAGAGGGGACCTCTCCAGGCGCGTCCGCAGCGTATCCCCGCGCCTGATGGTCGCTTCAAGGAGCTGGAGCCGGCGCTTCAGGGCCACGAAGCCCTCGCGGTAAGCCCCCTTGTCGAGGCGACCGGTCGCCAGCCCTTCACTGAGCTCAGCGATCTGGCTGACCACCTTCTGCCTCTCTGCCTCCATCGCTTCCATGCGGGGGAGAAGAACCTTGTGAAGTTCAATGGCCTGGGCCACTATCTTCTTCATGTCGGGGGAGTGTTCCATCGCTCCCTCGAGCAACTTCTTGTCGGATTCCTTGGTGGATTCTGAAGTGAAGAGCATCTCCGGCATCAACAGCTCGTAGCTCTCGACCTTCCGGATGACCGCATCAGCCTCTGTGAACCATGGGGACCTGTAGACGAATCCGCCAGGCGTCTCGGTCACAGCTTCTGCCGGCAGTTCCACGTACTGGCCCGAGGCCTGCACGCGATAGGCCAGAACCTTGCCCGAGCTCCTGTCCACGAAAACATCGTCAACGACCCCCAGGATGGGGCCATCCTCTTCCACAAATACCGGACCACCAAGGCCCTTCTTGCTGCGTGGCCAGAGGGTGCTTCTAATACTTTCGAGAACAGGCATTGCTAGCTAGATTAGAGATGGGCACCACAATATTTAAAGAGATGCGTGGAGAAAAGTTAAATCTGGACGCCGACCATGAGCCCCTTCGGAAGTTGTGGCTGGTCATCTCTTAAATATTGTTCACGGTGTAATGAATGCGTAAGATGGGATTATGACCAAGGATATTTCGGACGAAGCGTCTCCATCCACTGAAGGCAAGAGCGTTCCGGAAGCAAAGGCGCCCTCCGGACCCCTGAAGGACGTATCGCTGCTCGTTGGCGGGCAGGGAGGGGACGGCACGCTCACTGTGGCTGACCTCCTCGCCAGGTACTTCAGCTCCCAGAAGATGTATGTCTACGGCTCCCGCAGGATCATGTCCCGCATTCGCGGGGGATACGCAGCGGGAACCACACGGGCCAGTGTCGACCCGGTCTGGGCCCAGAAGGGGACGCACGATGTGATCGTTGCATTCTACCAGGACGCCATCACTTTCGGCCAGAAAGAACTCTCTCCCGACGGGATCATCCTGGTGGACGAAAAGGTCGCTACGGCAGAGGGAAGCCACGTCTACTCGCTTCCCATGTCCCTGACCGCAGCCAGCAGTGTGGGGAACGCCCTCTACAAGAACACCCTCTCTTTCGGGGTCCTCTCGGTCATGATGGACATGGACCGGGACGCCGCCCGTGCCGTCGTGCAGAAGCGCTTCGGGAAGATGAGCGAAGAGCGCCGGACAAAGAACCTTACCGCTTTCGACCTTGGCGTCAAGATGGCGGTCGACCATGTGGGCGAGAAGCCCCTGGTCTCGGTCGCGAAGGGAACGGCCTCGGGCCAACATCTCACCAACGGCAACCAGGCCGCTGCGCTGGGATTCATCGTGGGTGGAGCCCGCTTCTTCTCTGGCTACCCCATCACACCGGCAACACCCATCCTTGAGACCATGCAGGAATACCTGCCCAAGTTCGGAGGGGTCGTGCGACAGGTCGAGGACGAACTCTCTGCGATCAACATGGCTCTGGGAGCCGCCTATGCCGGCGTAAGGTCACTGACCGCCACGAGCGGCCCGGGATTCTCGCTCATGTCTGAGGCCGTGGGCCACGCGGGAATGGCCGAGATCCCCGTCGTAATAGTGGACTGCCAGCGGGTCGGACCCAGTACCGGGCAGCCAACTCGGCACGAGCAATCTGATATCCTGAGCGCAGTCTTCATGTCCCACGGTGAGAGCCCTCGCATCGTCATCGCCCCAGGCTCCGCCGAGGACGCCTTCAACATGGCACCCATCGCCCTCAACCTTGCCGAGAAATGGCAGATGCCCGTCATCGTCCTCATGGACCAGGCGCTCTGTGAGAACACACAGAGTTCCCCGGCCTTCGACCTCAACAAGATTCATATCGACCGCGGAAAGCTGCTCACCGAGAAGGAACTGCAAGAGAAGGAGGTCTACAAGCGGTACGAGTTCACCGAGGACGGGATCTCACCACGGGTAGTTCCCGGTATGAAGGGCGGCCAGTACCAGGCCACTGGCAACGAGCACGACGAGTGGGGCCACGTGACCGTGAACCTTCAGAACCGCAACCAGATGATGGCCAAGCGCATGAACCGCACCAACCTGGCCAAGGCCGACCTTCCTACCCCTATCATCTGGGGCGAGAAGAAGAAGGGAAAGTTGGGCTTCATCGGGTTCGGAAGCACATACGGGCCGATCAGGGAAGCCCAGACGATGCTGAGGCAGAAGGGTGTCACGAGCCGGTTCTACCAGGCACGGACCATCTGGCCTGTGCCCGTGGAGACCCTCAAGCCATTCCTGGAAAGTGTCGAAACCACCTACGTGGTGGAGCACAATTACCAGGGCCAGCTGGCCATGCTCATCAGGGAATACTTGGGCGATGCCGAGCTGAAACACATTCTCAAGTACGATGGCGAATCGTTCAGAGCCAAGGAAATAGTGAAGCAAGTAGAAGGAGGTCAGTAACATGGTCGAATATGTCAAACCGATAACGCCGAGCTGGTGTCCGGGCTGCGGCGACTTCAGCGTTCTTGCCGCCCTGAAGAAGAGCCTTCTGGAGCTGAAGATACCTCCAGAGAAGACCGCGCTCATCGGAGGGATTGGCTGTGCCGGGGGCTACCACAATTTCACCGACGCCTACGGGTACCACTCGATGCACGGACGGCTCCTGCCAACCGCGATAGGGGTGAAGCTCGCGAACCCGTCGCTCACGGTCATCGCCGCTGGAGGAGATGGCGACGGTTATGCGATCGGGATGGGACACTTCATCCACACGCTGAAGAAGAACGTCTCGATAGTCTATGTGGTCATGAACAACGAGACCTACGGTCTCACCACGGGACAGGCCTCGCCTACTTCTCCCGTCGGATTCGAGGGCAACCTCGAGGAGCCCTTCAATGCGGTGCTCACGGCCCTGTCGCTTCCATCCACTTCATTCGTGGCCCGCGGTTTCTCCGGACTGGCAAAGGATCTCACTACCCTCATGACCGAGGCCATCCAGTTCGCCCAGGACAGGAAGGGCTTCGCCTTCCTCGAGGTCCTTTCCCCCTGCGTGACGTACAACAACAACTTCGACGAGTGGCGCGGAAAGGTGGAGGACGTGAGCAAGCTGCCCGACTACGAACCAACCAGCAGGACCAAGGCGTTCTCTCTCTGCCTGGATGTGATGGAGAGAGGGAAGATACCGATAGGCAAGATCTTCAGTCCCTCTCCCGACAAGCTGCAACCGTCGCTCGATGTCCAGGTGGTCCCCAATCCCGATGAGGCCCCGGCCAAGCTCGACATCTCGATGGAACATAATCTCGAAAGGTACCAGAAGCTCCTCGCATCGCTGGGATAGGCGTGTGGGTCGGCATCGACGACACGGATTCCCCTAACGGAGGCTGCACTACATGGGTCCTGACAGAACTGCTCCGCGAGGTCGATGACCTCGACCTCATTGGATATCCAAGATTGGTAAGGCTCAATCCCAACGTGCCCTTCAAGACGAGGGGGAACGCGGCCCTGTCGGCGCGGTGGGGCCATGGCACTGGAAAGCCGGTCAAGATAGGAGATTACGAGGGAAAAGCCCTGATGAGCTATCCCCGGGGAAGAGAACCCTCCAGGTCGGAAGGAGATGCTCTCCTCGAGAAGGTCATCCAGGTGGTTAGACGCAGCGCACAGTGGGGTCAGAAGGGGACGGACCCCGCGATCAGCATCTCCTCGCGCCTGCTCCCCGAAGAACTGTACTGGCGGACGGTGAGAGAGAAGGTCACGCCTTCCCAGGCGAAGGAGTTCCTGTCACGGGTCCCTGGTTCCATCAGCATCGCATATGGGGACGGTCAGGGAGCGGTGGGAGCCACTGCATCGATCGCATGGCCCGCCAGGAAGCACACCTGGGAGATCATCGCCTACCGGCCTCGCGAACGCTGGGGAACCAGGAGAGAGGTCTCCGGGGACTCGGCCCGGTTGATCCAGGAGGAATACCCGGAGACCTTCCTCTCCTGGGACACGCGGACCCGCAGGATCCTGATCACGCCTCACACCCCGTGCCCTATCCTCTTCGGAATCAGGGGCCGCAGCCCCGAGTGCTTGCCAGAAGCGCTCTCGCGGGTGGTCTCCGAACCAATGGACAGATGGGTCATCTTCATGAGCAACCAGGCGACGGGCGACCACCTCCAAGAGTTCTCGATATCGGAGGCGGGCCCGGGCACATCTCCGGTACTCAAGGGTCATCTGCTTCGACCCCCGACCACCCTTCGCGGTGGGCACGTGTCATTCCACCTTGCGGACGCAACCGGCGAGATGCCGTGCCTTGTCTTCGAACCGACGAAGACGCTGACCCCAGTGGTGAGGAAGCTCAAGCCGGGGGACAGGTTGAGGGTCTGGGGCAGCCTCTCGTGGGATGAGAAGGAGAGGATGTTGCGGGTAGAGGGCCTGGAGGTGCTCCGCCTCGCCCCATCCTGGAAGAAGCTGTCGAACCCGATCTGTCCGTCCTGTGGTCGCTCCACCTCCTCTCTGGGCAGGGGGAAGGGGTTCAGGTGCAAGGGATGTCGCCGGACATTCCCCACCGAGTCTGCTCCATCCACCCCGGAGAAGAGGGAGGACGTACGCGGCATCCATATGCCGACATACTCGGCCAGGCGCCACCTTGCCCCATTGGAGGGGGCGGCACTCTAATGCTCTGCCGTGCTTCTCTTATATGGGATGTGATGGACCTTCAACAGGTCAGTGAAAAGATTATGCCAAGCAAGTCCTTCCGGTGGCGCTAATAGTATGGCGAAGACCACTCAAAAGTGCCCAGTCTGCGACTCGATAGTGCCGGCAGAGGCCAACGAATGCCCCTCGTGCGGATTGCCCAGGGACATCTGGCCGGATGTCGCACCCGAGACAGTGGTCCCTGTCACCCCACTGCAAGTGGCAAATCCGCCACCTGCAAAGAAGGATGTTCCAGAAGATAAACTCACAACACCGACCACACCGAAGACGGAGGTTATGGCTCCCTCGCGTGGGCCCACGCCCGAAGTGACACACCCCAAGGCAGAGGTGTCCAAGCCGAAGGCCGAGGTCACGTCTCCTTCAACGAAGCCGCCTGTTGAGAAGGTCCCAGAGAAGACGGCACCACAGCCTCCGCCAAGGATCGTTTCACCTCCTCAGCGCGAGATACGCAAGCCTTTACCCTTTGCTCCGGAGAAGCTCGAGCCGTCGAGAACGCATGTCATCAAGCCCACGGGCACGGGAGCAGCGTTCGAAGGGGTGACCGATGAGATCCGGGTCCTGATGGAAGTTGCCACCAAGTACTCGATCGACGTCGGAACTGCAAGTCAAACGCTCACCCGGGCGACACAGCTCCTGAGATTGCAGGAGGGGGAAAGAGCGCGAAGCCTCGCTACCGCCGCCATCGAGCAATTGAGAACAGCGATCGCAGAGGCGAGCCAGACAAGGATCGATGAGATGAAACGGACCGTTGAGAGGCTCGGCCAGTTCGCACCCTCTTCAGTCACCGGAAAGATGGCGTTGCTGGACGTCTCCCTCGTGCGCGGAGATTTCGACCGGCTCCTTCCCGATATAGACGTGATAATGAAAGAACTCGATTCCTTCGAGAAGGGCCTGGGGGTCATCGGTCGGCTCATCAAGACCATCGGCGCCCTGGAGGAGGGTATCGAGACGCTGGGAGGCAAGCCTTCTGCCATGTCGTCCTTCATCGAGAAGGCATACGATGCTTATTCGAAGGGCCAGACCAAGGATGCAGAGGCGATCCTTGGGATAGCGCTTGGAGAGGTCGCAGAGGCTCTTTCTCCGCTGATGATCCAGCAACTTTCAAAGATCAGCGCGCGCCTGAAGGATCTCCATGACAAGGGGAAGGAAGTGCGTGACCTGGCCGTGATGATAAAACAGGCAGCCTTCTCGCTGCGCTCCCGCAACCTGATGCAGGTCCTCACGTTGCTGCCTATCCTCGAGTCCAAGCTTGCGGCAGTAGAAGGAGTCGCCAAGCTGCCGCCTGAGGCGCCCAAGGAGGACGAGGAGAAGGAAGAGGACACCGAGCCTCGGATAAGACGGATAAGAGGGCACGCCAGGATCACCAGTTCGTCTCCTTCGTCCACGACAACGACCTCGTCAGAGCCACCGCCCATATTCAAGGGAGACCGGCCGCCCCTCAAGCGGGGAAGCTCCTACCTGCTCTTCGAAGCGCACCCGAGCGCGAACATCATGGTCTTCCTGGATGCAAAGGGGGTCAAGAAAGGCCTTCTCCTGACCACTACCTTCCCACCCAAGATACTCGAAGACACACCCATGCCGGACACCGAGATAGTCTGGATGTCCGAGAGCAGCGGGTGGAAGACGACCGTCAACCCGAAGACCCTCGACCACGAGATATCCGCGTACATCTTCGACTTCCTTCGACAGGAGGATAGCGGGTCTCTGTGCATCGATGGATTGGGCCACCTCATCTCCTCGAACGGTTTCCCGCGGGTGGAGAAGTTCCTGAAGAGCGTCCTCGATTTCGCCTCGTCCAGGAGCGTTACGGTCATCGCCACGCTCCTCACCGGATCCCTGGACGAGAAGAACGTGGTGACCCTCAAGGGCATGTTCGACTTCTCGGACTGAGTACAGGGCTCACGCCCGTGATGATCCCCCGTGAATGGGGGACAGTGAGAGAGTGCGCTATCCTGTCTATCCGAACAGTGCGGAAAGGCCTGCTGCGGCCTCTTCCTCGGTGACGCCCTTCTCTTCCTTCTTTTCTTCCTTCTTCTCTTCCTTGCCCGCTGGTGCGGCGGCCGCTGGGGCTGCAGCTACTGGCATGGCTTCGGCCTTTGCAAGTATGTCGGCGATATTCACACCCTCCATTGATGCCAGGAGAGCTTTCACTTGCGTCGGGTCAGGCGTGACCCCAGCCGCAGTAAGTACCGCTGAAACTCCCTTCTCGTTTACTTCCTTTCCAGCCGCGTGCAACAACATGGCTCCGTATATGTACTGCATGTTTCTTCCTCTTTACTTCGTTAGACCTTTGATGGCATGGGCTTGCCGGGCGGCCATTTCCAGCAGGGCGCCTATAGTCCCTGGGGAAATAAAGCCTACGGCGAGGGCAAGTCCTTTGGCTTGTCTGTGCGCCTTGGTGACAAGCCGGGGGAAAGTCTCGGGGGTCAGGTAGCCGATGGCAAGGGCCAGGTGCATGGCCTGTCCATAGGCAAGTACCATCTTGCCGAGCATCGCATCGAAATCAACTGCAAGGGAATCGCCGGGGTAGAGCATGTCCTCCTCCACGGCCACGCGCAGGAAGAGACCAACCTCGAGCGGCTTGACGTCCAGGCGCGCGAGCATCTGGGCAACCTCCCGGCTGATCACGTTCCCTTTCTTGACCACCACCGTGTCCTTCTTCAGGACCACCTTCCCCTTCTCGATCGCGGCCGGGAACCCGGCATGCTGCAGCTCACCCACGATCGGGCCGGGCTTGAAGGACGTCTCGCCTGCATAGACCCAGATGTCATCGGGCGCCTTCTCGCCTCCCTTAGGTGCTACCTTGCTCTTTGTCCTGAGGAGCTCCCTGTAGAGGCCGAATGGATTTGCGTCGGTCAGCAGGACCGCGGTCTGGTCGGTGACGAACGGTTCCAGCTCTGCGAGCCGGCTCCGCTCTTTCGAGGCCCCCTTGAGGGCATGAAGTATCTGGCTGTTTGGTGCGACCTTGAAGTAATGCTTCCTGTTCGCGAGGTCGCGGCGCATCGATTGAAGGTTCGAGGCGGGGACACCGCGGAAACCTGCCAGTGCTACCACCTTGTGCTCGAGCATCTTCTTTGCGAGCGCGCTGGACTTCTTCTCCTTCACCAGCTTCGCGCGGGAGTGTTCCTTGGAGTGGGCAATCCCCTTGCCGGTTGCCGCTACCACATTCTCACCGCGTTGCCCATGGTCGTCTTGACATAGACGCTCGCCACGTTGCTTCGGCCACGCTCAAGCTTGCCGACTACCCTGTCCAAGACTGTTTGAAGGTTGACTGCAAGGTCATCTGGGGTCATGTCTCGCGTGCCGAGCGGGATGTGGAATGTCCGCTTTCCCCGGTTCCTTACCCTCACGGTCTTCTTCAGAGATGCGATGGTCGTTGTAGGGTCGGACCCTGGAGGTATGGGGCGAGGCATCTTTCCCCTGGGGCCGAGGATCGGACCCAGGCGCTTACCAATCATCGGCATTAAGGGTGCCTCGGCAAGGAAGAAGTCGATCTTATCGACCTGTTTCCTGCTTGCGCGCTTGTCCTTGAAATACTCATCCATCTGGTCCGCGAGCACCGTGAGGTCGGCGACTCCCTTGATCTTGGCCACCAGTTCCTGCGAACCGAAAACTGCAACGCGTATGGGCTTGCCCCGGCCCTTGGGAAGGGTCACTTCCTCCTCGACCCTGTTCTTGGGGAGGGCTAAATCTATGTCCTTGAGGTTGATCGAAACCTCGATGCTTTCCTTGAAGCCCCGCTCAGACGCGCCCTTCAGCGCCTCTTGAATGGCCTCTACGGGAGTCTTATCTGGCATGTTTAGGGCGGGGCTTCCACAACGAATCGAGTAATAAAGATTCCTACCAAACTGGCCTTGCATGATTAATCTATCTCAGATTCAGTTCATCGTGCATTTCCCCCAGTTCGGCTCGGCATCATGAGCTGATAAGCCGGTCCACATGGTCCCATGGCGTATCGCTCGCTGGCGCTTGATCTCTCAGGACCGTTGCCCCAGTCCGTTGTTTCCCTCATGAACGACTATCGCACTCTCGTAAACTTAGGGTAGAGGGAGGCCATGGAGAAGAATCTGACCTCCAGGGAGGATCCATGACCAAGGATGCGAGGATTCTCCTCTGCTCCCCTGGCAACGCGGGGGCGCACGGGATGAGCGGAAGGTCGGGGAGCCCGAATGGAGTGCCATGACACCACGACCAATATGGCGTAAGGCATTATTCGTGCAAAGCCTACCAAACTTTGATTAGCCCCGTTAGGCTATATGCTCCCTGAGGGCCAGAAATGCGTCGCCAGTTCATCACCACTGGAGCATGCCTGGTCGTTCTCCTGTTGCTGGTCCCGGCCATCCAATCAGGACAAGCTTCTTCACCACAGACTTCAGCCTCAGCTTCCAAGGTGGGAAGCCTTGCCGGACCTACAGTCCAACAGCCGCTCAGCAGGGCAAGCTCAGCATTGGCCGCGGGCAACTTCAGCTGGAACAGTTCGATAGCCACGCCGGTCCCTTCAGGTGCGGCTGGTGTGCAAGGCATGGGTTTGGCCCAGATGACATCCAACGGTTCGGTGGTGCTCCTTTTTGGAAGTCATTGGACCGGGGCGAGCTTCCACAGCTACACCCGCATTTACAACGAGACGAACAACACATGGTGGAACCTCGGCGGAGTGATGCCGCCATCGCTTGCAAACTTCTCCCTTGCCAGCGACCAGAACTTCAAGGGAGGGACTGCCATCCTCTTTGGTGGCGAGAACACGACCAGCGGGGAGCCTTCCAATGCTACCTGGAGCTTCTCATTCTCTCATCACACGTGGCAGCGGCTTCCGATGGGACTGTCTCCCCCGGCGCGAGATGATGCCGCAATGGCGGCGGACCTCATCACGAACACTGTTCTTCTCGCTGCGGGATGGAACAACACCACAGCGATGGTCGCCAGCGACCTTTGGGCGCTGAACCTGTCGTCTGATGTCTGGACAGATCTCGGCAACGCGCCCCAGATGATCGCTGGCCACAACGGGGAGTTTGGCTCATCGCTCCTCTGGGACGGGCGCAACCACTTCTTAATCTTTGGAGGGTGCACCATCGCGATACCCACCTTCGTCTGTTCTAACACCACTTACAGCATCGTCCTGAGCGGTGTCAGTACGCCAACATTCGCAGGTTACCAGACGTCCGGGCCGGGGCATCGAGCCTTCGCGAGCTGGGCCTGGGACCCGGCGCAGAGAGTGGCAGTCCTCTTCGGAGGAGAGGACATGGAATCGGGAATTGCTACCTTCTTGAACGACACATGGGAGTTCCTTCCGACCCACGATCTTTGGGTCGAGCAGCTGCCCCAGGCCCTACCCAGTGAAGGTGCCACCCATTTGACTCCCAGCACCCGTTACCTTGCTCCGAGTGCCTGGGTGAACGAGACCTCGAACGAGACGCTCCTCATGACCGGCGGGGTCAATCCCCTGGGTCGGGTGAGTGCGGACCTGTGGCGTCTCTCGCCGACACTTGACATCACGGTCTTCGTCAACAACCTTGCCGGGCAGAACGTGTCCTTCATCATAGGGACGGCCAACTCCTCGTCATATCAGTGGTCAAGCTGCACGGGCGACACCGGAGAGATGGCACTCGACCAGATATCTCCTGGTCCCACGGAGCTATTCATCGATGGCACGGCCAGCTGCTTCTCACCGTTAGGCCCACACAATGGGCCGCCCGATTTCCGGTACTATCCCTACTTTGATAACTTCACCACGGTTCCAGGCGTCAACAGCCGCCTCAATATCGTAGTGACACCATTGCCCACACTGATAGTCAGAACCTGGACCCCAGTTGGTACCTCCGGGAAGACACCGCTACCAGGTGTCTCCCTGTTCTGGAACACCTCCAGCAATCCTGTGGGAGTGACCAACGCCACCGGGAACGAGACCTTCGAGCTGTACCATGGCGCCGTCGTGACCATCATAGGAGCAAAGATCGGCTATTCCAAGACGACCGTCTTCCCGGTGGGAATTGCCATGACCGGCACCACGTTCCTCAACATGACTCTCACGAAGCTTGTCCCGACCAACATCAGCGTCCGGGTTACCAACTCCAGCGGATACGTCATGGATGGGGCGACTGTTAGCGTGATCAATGCCACGGTGTCGATCAACGAGGGTCTTAGCACTGACCAGTATGGCTACTCGAATTTCACAGACGTTCAACCCAGCGGGGTGAATGTCAGCGTGGCCTCGGCCATGAACGGATACTACGCTAATTCGAGCATTCACCTTCTCACGCCCGGCAAGACGATCTACGTGAACGAGACACTGGTCCCATGGCCGAACGTGGTCGTCCGCACGTGGGCCACTAACGCTTCCACCGGGTCGCTCACGCCCCTTGGCAACGTCAATCTCACCTGGAACACCCTGACCGGGGGCGAACACTATTCGTTGACGGGCACCACCGGATGGGCCAACGTCAGCGTTCCCGACGGTGGGAGGACCTTCTTCAACGCTACCCGAACCGGTTACCAGGAGACCGTGATCGGAAGTTCGGTGATCGTTCCTCACACAGGGATGGTGTACCTCAACCTGACGCTTCGCCCCCTCTTCCTGAATCTGACAGTGTTCGTCTGGAACAAGAAAGGTGTCGCCCTTGACCTCGTGATGGTGAACTTCACCGAGGCGGGAGGGCAGGGCCCCTGGGGAGAGAAGTCTACGGACTATGCCGGACACGTGACCTTCGACAATGCCCTGCCGGGCTCTGTCTTCATCACGGCCATTCCTCCCCCTGGGTCGGGATACTATTCCAATGCCACGACAATCACGATCTCCCCGGGCAAGTGGCATACTTTCGTCAACATGACGCTGGATGCCCTTCCTTCCCTTGACGTGAGAGTTCTCGGCAACCCTCCGGACTGGTCCTACGACGTCCCTCTTGACGGGGCACTGGTGTTCAGGAACACATCGACCGAGCTCGGTTCGACTTCCTATTACGGGTGGCTCAACGTGACGGATGTGAATGCCGGAAAGGCGAACATCTCGGCGAGCTACGGCGACTACCATACTGGATATCGGAACGTGGTCATCAATCACACCGGGTTGCTCAACGTCACGATCATCCTCCGCCCGTTCGTGGGCTATCTTCAGGTCCAGGCCCTGACTCCGAACACCGACGTGACTCGCGGGTCCTCCATCACTTACGTCCCACTTCCGGACGTGAGCGTGAATGTCACCCTCGCCGGTGTCTCGAACACGACGGGGTCCACGGGTTGGGTCAACCTCACTGTGTTGAGAGGGAACTATACTGTGAGCGCCTGGGCTGAGGGGTACAAGGCAGTGAGCGATCTGGGGCCGATGTTCCTCGGCAACGTCACTACTGGCTTCATCTTCTATCCACAGCCCGGAGCGGACGTGAACGTGCTGGTGCACGACCGCAACACTAGCCTGCCCATCGACAACGCGACCGTCCAGATCGTCCAGTTCAATTCCGTGCAGGGGTCCACGAACGCCCTCGGATGGGCCGATTTCACGAACATACTTCCCCCGGGTCCCTATCCGTACACACCGGGCTGGTACCCCCTGCGAACCTACACTGTGGTCGTATCAGCGCCAGGCTATCTCACGAACGATTCCACGCACGTGGAACTGACCTTCTATACTGTCATTCCACAGGTGCTTGTGAACCTGACACCGTATGTCGTGAAGGTACCTGTCACGCAGAACAACACCCAACCTGGGTTCTCGCTGGTGAACTCCGCCGAACAGAACCAGTGGTGGCCGTTCCTGCTGCTCCCGATCTTCTTCGCCGTCGGATGCATCCTGGTCATCCTGGCGCAACGATCTTCATCGGGCAGGCAGCGGTCGAGGTAGGGTCGCGGGTGTTGGGACCCTGCTGGGTGGCGGCCTTGCCACCTGGGCGGGAGTGGCCAGCGACGAGCGGGCCATTGCAATGACCGCGACCAGGACGGCCGCAAGGAGTACCAGGGCGGGGAAGAGCGCGGAAGTGGGCCACTGCAGCGAGGCGTACACGAAGACAATTGTCACGGTACCGCTCGCGATGAGGGCGGTCAGTCCTGGGAGATTGGAGTATGGCGGTGGCTTGGAGCTGGTCCTTGCCATGAAGAGCCTGCGAGTTTCCGCCCTCTCCATCTCCATTTCCGGGGAGTATGCAACGACCGCCACGCCTCCCTGCGCCGACTCTATCGGGAGGTTCTCTCCAAGCCCGGTCTTAGGCTGGAGGAGCGGCGCGAAGACGCCAAGGAGGGCAAGTCCGCCCAGCACTATGAAGATTGGGTCCATGGCGTTCTGGAGGGGAAGGACCCCGACAGGTCCACCGGTGAGTATGTTGTAGAGCCCCTGGACCTGCTGCACGTTCACGTTGCCGTACGCAGCGACGAGGTACGTCGAGTTGACAGGCATGTTGCTCGCGCTGAGCGAATTGAGCGCTGCCACCAGTATCACGCCATCGAGGAATGCGAACTGCAGGGCAACTATCCTCCAACCTGGAGACCCCTCGTTCTGCCATATCCACGACTCGAGCAGGAAGGGTGAGGCGAGAAGCATTCCAGCCGAGATGTCCAGGCCGATGCCTCCAGCGAGCCCGATTGAAAGGGCGGCAAGGACCACGATAACGATGAGGCCCCAGAGTCCAGAGAGGCTGACCCAGGTTCCCTTCCACGGCACGAGCTGGGCCACGTTCAGGATGACGACGAGCCCGAAGACTATCATCACCACGTAGTCCCAGCCCTGGAAACGGGTTATGAGCAGGTATCCAAGGTAGATGAACAGGGGAAGGATCAGGATGAGGGAGAGGAGCCGGAAGTTCATCGTGCCCACCCCCAGGCCCTCAGCGTGGAGTAGAGACTGATGACCTTTCCCACCGCACCCCGCCGATCGTACGGGATGACCGCGATGCCCATGCTGCGCACTCCCCTCGTCGCATAGGCGTTATGGGAGCTGTCCACGTTCTGGGCAAGGGCGATGATCTTCTGGCCGCTCTCGTCCGGGTAGGGGGGATACATCGCGAAGTTCTCCGGCGTGAAGATGTAGAGCTTGTGCCCGTGAACAGCGAACTTGGCGTAGGCCTCCATCAGCTGGCGCGTTGGTGGCATCACCGGGGTGAAGGCAAAGACATGCGTGCGGTCCTTCATGCGCTTCGTGAGGAGCTTGAGCGAACCCTCGAGATCGAACACCGGCTCCGACGTGTTGAGGGAAGCCATCGTCTGGATGATCTTCGAGACATTCAACATCCCCCTGTCGGGACCGATGTACGCCACTTCCCTCCTGCCGTAGGCGAGGAGACCGAGCCGGTCCTCCCGCTTCATCACGTAGTTCGCCAGCACGGTTGCCGCATCCACCGAGAGGTCGAGCGCGTCCTCTCCCAACCGCCCCACGCCCATCCTGGTGCTGACGTCCATGAGGATCAGGAAGTCCTGACGCATTTCCTGCTCGAACTCCTTGACGTAGGTGCGTCCCATCGTCGAACGCTTCCACGCTATGGTACGGAAGTCGTCAGCAGGAGTGTATTCCCTCAGTGACCTGAACTCGGTCCCGTATCCCCTCTTGCGGAGCGCCGTGGTCCCCAGGAACTTGGTCCGCAGGCGCAGACCGAAGTTGCCCATGGTCACCGGGGGAACGGACGGGACCACCGTCAGGTTGTAAGCGTCGGCAAGGTAGGTGCGGCGGAAGGCGAACCCGAACGGATCGTGCGCCACTATCACTGTCGGCCCTACCGCATAGGAGCCTCGCCTGTACGGACGGAAGGCGTACACGAGCGTCACCGCGTCGCCGGGGGCCCACCAGGTGACGAGGTGTGGCGAACCTTCGACCATCCTGAATGTCTGGGGGTATGAGTCCCAGATCTCTGCGTAGAATGGAGAACGCCCGCTGTGCATGAGCCTCAGCGCGACGGTGCCGAGCGCCTTGCGCCTGACCCGTTCCGGAGCCTCGATGCGCTCCACGTCGAACCAGCCAGAGGAGAAGCCGCGCGTGGACCACGAGAAGGCCAGGTACTCCGCGGCAACGAACGAGATCGTGAGAACCCCCAGAGTGAAGAGAAGGAGATGCAGTGTGAATACGGCAATGAGGAGCGAGACCAGGCCACCAGTGACCAACCCCGTACTACGGGGAGTTATCGTCGCCCATGTTCCAGGCAACTCGATGCCTCCTTACCTTGGCGCGCTGATGTGATCCAGGACGCCACGGATGATGCCATCGTAGAGCCGGCCACCGTCGACCGGGGCGGACTCGGTCTGGTGCATCGCCAGCAGCTCTGAAGACAGAATGATTCTGTGGTTCAGAAGTGGGAAGGCCAGCGAGCGGATGTCATCGGGTATGACATAGGTTCGGCCCTCGAACATGGCCTCGGCCTTCGCCGCTGCGAGGAACTGAACTCCTGCTCGCGGGGATGCCCCGACCAGTATGCGCGGGTCCTTCCTTGTCTCTCTGATTATGGAGGCCAGGTAGTGGAGGACGTCATGGTTGACGTGGACCCTCTTGGCGGTCTCCTTGAGGGCGAGTATCTCCTGGGCCGCAAGAAGGCTCTGCTTTGGTTCCACCACGGATTCATTGGCCCTCTGGGCGAGCAACCTCAGCTCCGAATCCTCGCTGGGATATTCCACCATCAGGCGGAAGAGGAACCGGTCCAGCTCTGCTTCCGGAAGAGGATATGTTCCCTCCTGCTCGACCGGGTTCTCGGTGGCTATGACTATGAATGGGTCAGGGAGCGGGTAGCTGTGACCCTCGACCGTCACCTGCCCCTCCTGCATGGCTTCCAGCAGGGCCGACTGGACCTTGGGTGGTGCCCTGTTGATCTCATCGGCCAGGACGACGTTCGCGAATATCGGTCCGGGCCTGAACTCGAATCCATGCGTCTGGGGGTTGAGTATCACAACACCCATGATGTCCGAGGGCAGCATGTCGGGCGTGAACTGTATGCGGCGGAAATCCAGGGCCAGCGTCTTCGAGAACGTGCGCACGAGGTAGGTCTTCGCGAGTCCGGGCACTCCTTCCAGGAGCACGTGTCCCCCGGCGACGAGAGAGATCGCTAGGGAACGGATGAGGCCCTCGTAGCCCACGACCGCCCCACCGATCGCCTTCTGGACGTTCTTGAGCGCGGTCTGAGGGTCTGTCGCTGCCATCTTAGTTGCTCCAGAGCTCTGGCATCTCTTCCTGCAATGTTGAAAGTACTCGCTTGGACGTCTTCTTGAATTTCGTCGACCTGCGATTCCATATCGCCTTGCCGACGAACGAGTTTGACTGCCCGCTGTCCAGCACGAGCGCCTGGTTATAGAGGTCCAGGAAATCCTTCTCCAGCTTCGTGATCACCTTTGGCCGCTCGATCCCCAGCTTCTTAGCCCTGGACTTTCTCCAGGGAACTTCCCAGGGCGCGATACTGTAGCGCTCGCGCATCCTCGCCACGAAGCGGTGATATGCGAACCCCACTGGGGTTGCGAACTGGCCCGAGGCCATGTTCCAGTATATCGCCGATACAGGATCCGGCGGCATCTCTCGGGCGACCACCGTCGGGGTCATGGCCGGAGGATATGCGGTCGGGCTGGCCAGGACCCACAGCACCGTTGCGATCACCAGGATCAGGAGTGGCAGCCCAAAGCTCGTCTGGGTAAGCAGGGTCAATACAAGGGTCACAGGATCCAAATCTATCACCCGGCTCCTTCAGACGGTTCGATCCCCTTGTCCCGGTGTTGAACATAAAGAGCGGACTGGTCCAGCCGTACCTCTCCGATCCCCGGCGGGTAGTCGCTCGTCGCCCTCTTGACGTATAGATGACTGTCCCTGATGCGCACCTCGCGCGGCGTCAGCTTGTGGTTTCCGCCGGAGTCTGCCCCAGCCACGTGTTGCGTATAGAGACGCCAAAGGGCCTCGTCGGCGTAGATGCTCTGCAGGATCCCTACGATATCGCCGTAATGTGACTTCCAATCTGTTGGCGCACCGAACCTGATAGGTTCGTACAGCTCGTATAGTTGGGAGAACAATTGCGGCAGGTATCCCTTCCGTCCCTGGAAGCCCTTCTCCAGTATGTCCTTGTTAGTCCAGGTTGGAGGGAAGACTGTCCTGTAGGCTCTCTGGAGGTCGTACATGGCGGCCTGGTATCCGTACCGGACTGCCTCGCCATAGACACCTCTGACCAGGCACTGCTTCACAGTGGTGATGACGGGAATCTCCACCGGGCGTACCGTCTCTACAACGACACGTTCCTCTTCGTTTTTGTTCCCAAAGAGACGAAAACGCACCTCTCTAGCCCTCGCCCTTATAATACTGGTGTCTTAGATAATATCTTCCATGGAGACATCTGAGAATCCGATGAGGGCGAAGACTCTCGCGGCATCCATAGCTGAGGCGATAGCCAGCACGGTCACTGGCCTTTCGCACTTCACCCTCCTCTTTTCCGGTGGACTGGATTCCTCGCTGATCTCCTGGGTGCTCAAGAAGGCAGGGCACCGGCCAGCACTCCTCACCGTCTCCCTTCCCGGGGGGCCCGATGCGTCCGCGGCAGAGAGCTCGGCGATTCTCATGGGCCTGGAGTGCCGGCCGCTCTTGCTCACGATCGATGAGGTCACGAAGGTTGCCCAGGACCTGCGCGGGCGCTTGCCGCACACAACGCTGAACGATCTTGCGGTCCAGACTTCCATGGCACTGGCCGTGTCGCACTCGGATGAGAAGGTGGTGCTGTGCGGCCAGGGAGCCGACGAGCTCTTCATTGGCTATGCCCACTCACGTGACCTCGCCGGTGATGCGCTCCGGGAACGAGCCGAGGCGGACCTGAAGAAGCTCATTGAGACCGATTGGCCCATTACGGTCGACATCGCTCGTTCGCTCGGCAAGGAGGTCAGGGCGCCCTACCTCAACCCTGCTCTCATGGAGAGGACAAGGGGAATCCCCTGGGACGACCGACGGCATGGAGGGGATAGCAAGTGGCTCCTGAGACAGGCTGCGAGAGAACTCTCTCTTCCCGAGGAACTGGTCAACAGACCCAAGAAGGCATTCCAGTACGGGAACGGCATCTACAAGGTGCTGAGGAGAGAAAAGCCCTTCAGTGCTCGATGATCGTCCCGGCCGCGCCCGCGATGGCGCGGCTCAGGGAATGGGCATCGGTGATGATGGCCTTCTTGCCCCCATGTTTGAGGAAGTCCAGTGCCGCCTCCACCTTTGGCTTCATGCTGCCCTCTCCGAACTCGCCTGCCGCAAGGTATCGCCTGAGGGACCTGGTGTTCACCTTATTGAGCTGCGTCTCGTTCTCCGACCGGAAACCGATGGAGACGCCAGACACGTCGGTGATGATCGCAAGGGTGGATGCACCTATGGCGCGGGCCAGCAGTGCTGCCGTCCGGTCCTTGTCGACGACAGCGTCCACTCCCTCCATTGTCCCGTCGGAACGCCGTATTACTGGGACACCTCCGCCTCCAGTCACGACAGGAATCGCCCACCTGCCCAGACCCATGTCCATGAACTTTCCAAGCGCCTCTCCCTCCAACAGCTCCAGCGGAACCGGTGATGGCACGAGTCGCCTGTAGCCGCCCCTGGCAGCGTCATGGATCATTGACCAGCCATACTGTTTCTTCAGCAACCGGGCCTCGTTCTCGGAATAGTACGGACCGACTGGTTTGGTTGGATGACGGAACGATGGGTCCCGGGGCGAGACGAGGACCCTTGTGACCATCGGCAGGACAGCTGGGGGCCAGCTGGCGCGCTTGGCGCGTTTTCCTCGCTTCGGCGGTCCCACATCCTCCAGGGCCTTCGGGAGCGTCTGCTGTATGAGGTAACCGATCCAGCCCTGGGTCATCGCACCGAGCGTGTGCATCGGCATCGAGGAGACCTCGAACTTCGCGGCTTCCTGCTGGAGGAGCAACGCTCCCACCTGGGGTCCGTTACCGTGTGTCAACACGAGTTCTTCGCCGTCAACTACCAGCCTCGCGAGGTGCAGGGCCGTCTCTTCCATGTTGGCGATCTGCTCGCTCCAAGTTCCCTTTTCACCCGCTTTAGAGAGTGCGTTCCCTCCAAGTGCGACAACAATGCGCCCCATTACCAACATGCCTCGCAACCCACCTCCACAGATAAGTTTAACAATGGACGGGGGTTCGAGTTCAACGCATCAATGGAAGGCTACGATAGCATGCTCGACAGGGCTTACTCCCTGTTGAAGAAGGAGTCGAAGAGCTCGGAGAGGTTTGTCGTTCCTCAAGCGGAGATCATGTACGATGGGAGGAACACCGTGATCCGCAACCTGAAGGAGGTCTCCGAGAAACTTCGAAGGGAACCCAAGCACATACTCGGCTTCCTCGCAAAGGAGCTCGGGTGCCCGGGTGTCATTGACGGCCCCCGTGGAGTTCTCAAGAGCAAGGTGACCACTGACAATGTCAATATCCGGATCAACGATTACACCAACAAGTTCGTGATGTGCCTGGAATGCCATCGTCCCGACACACACATGGACAAGGTCGGACGTGTGACCATGCTCATCTGCGAATCCTGCGGGGCGCAGCGACCGGTGCACTTGCTCCATCTCAATCCCACATGAGGCCATTCAAGACCCTGGGCCTTCTGCTGCTCTACGTCGGCGTCCAGGCGATGGCCCTCGCGCTCGGCTTTCCCTTCATACACGCAGGCCTGCAGGCTGCGGCCAGCCCGAACTCCGTCACCAGCATAATCCCACTCATCATCGTCATAATCGTCGCGCCGCTATTCATCATTCTCTTTGCAAGGAAGGCCCCCGGGGGTCTCGGCGGCCTCCGCCTGCTGATCGTGGGTGTGATCAGCTTGACGCTGGTGATAGTCCTCCAGCCTGCCTTCTCCATGCTCCTTCCACCACCATACATCTTCAACAGCGGCATTCCAATGGACTTCTCGATTCCATTGGCCGCGTTTGTGGGCTCGGCCTCATTCCTGTTCCTGCTGATGGACCCGCAGTGGTACGTCGTGGATATCGTCGGGTTCATCGCTGGCGGTGCCCTGACCGCCCTTCTCGGGATCTTCCTAGGCATACTCCCTGCGCTCATCTTCCTCTCCGTGCTCATGGTCTATGATGCGGTAGCGGTCTACGGGACCAAGCACATGGTTTCGCTCGCGGATGTTGTGAGCGACATGAAGCTGCCGATCCTGATGGTGATGCCATCGGATTCCTCGTTCGACTACACGAGCTCCGCTTCGCTAAAGGAGCACAGGGAGGCGGTCAGGGAGAACCCAGAAGACAGGGAAGCCTTGTTCATGGGGCTTGGCGATGCAGTGATCCCTGGCATCCTGGTGGTGAGCGCCTTCGTTTCTCTTCCCTCTTCTCCGCTTTACCTGGGGATCGGCGCGAACCTTCTCGTGGCTCTTGGCGCGATGGCCGGTTCGCTGGTCGGGTATTCCTTCCTCATGAATGTGGTCGCAGGGGGGAACCCACAGGCGGGCCTCCCGTTCCTCAACGGAGGCGCAATCTTGGGATTCATTCTCAGCTACTACTGCTTCTACCATTCCCTGACCCTGGGCATAGCCTGGCCTTAGTACGGCCTTCTTGCTATTGCCTGATGGGCTACGTGCCTGTGCTGCCGAAACCACCGTCCCGGTTCCCGGACGGCAGTACTTTGCCCCATAAGAAAGAGGTCGAGACCTCTTCGACGAGCCGCAGTTGCGCGATGCGATCCCCGGCAGCAATGCGGTAGCTCTCTCCGAAGATGATGGTCATCGGGACCTTGACTTCCAGTGCGTAATCCCGGTCGATGGTGCCCGGTGCGTTCGCCATCAGGACACCCTTCGTGGAGAGGCCGCTGCGCGGACGGATCTCGATGAACGTGCCCGGAGGAGCCTTCATCTTCAGGCCGGTGCGTACCAGCGTTACCTTTCCCTGTGAGAGGATGGTATCCTCTGCTGCATAGAGGTCGAAGCATGCGCTTCCCTCGGTTGCCTTCTGAGGCTCGCGTGCGTGGGGAGCATCCTCGAGCTTCTCGATCACAAGGTGTCTAGGGTCGGGCATGCTTCAGCGGAATTCGGTTCAGTAGAATAGGCTTCTCCCCAGAGGGCTACGAACCTCACCTGCCAGGAAGCTGTCCCTGCTCGGCCCGGTGTACCCTTCTACACAGGGCTCATAGGCGCAAGGAGGGCTGTCGTCGCCGGACAGCCTAGCAGCGCTCAGTCCTTTGCGAGGTTGTCCGTAGCCAGTAGAACTACCCCAGAGGAGAACGAGTCGCTGGACACCTTGTTCATGTCGGGTCCCGAATTGTACATGATGTCGCTCGGACCATGAACCACAGAACCAGTCGTCACGACCTGAAGCCACGCCGTGCTTCCGGTCCCCTCTGCCGACCAGCCAGTGTGGCCGTCTGCATACGCAATGTACCACCAGACGTAGCCTCCCGAGGAGACACTGCCGTTCTCCACCTCACCCAGCTCCCCCTTGCTCTCAATCGAGATGACCTTCCCAGTAGAGGACGGGGTTGCCCGGCAATGTAGCGATGTCGCGACCACCTCTACTTCGTCTCCGATGGCAATGCCGAATTTATCCGGGTTGGTGACCGTGATGACCGTAGCCGAGCTCTGCACGGTCACCCCATTGAGCGTGGCGTTCACGAAGAGCCCGATCCTCCCTGTGGTGCTCTTGACCGCGGTGAAGGTCACTGAACTACCGGTCTTGGCACTGAGAGTGCCCAAAGTGGTCCTTGTCAGGGCCCACGAGTAAGTGGTGCCTGACGGGCAAGTGGGAGTGCACGTTGGCGTCGCAGTGAATTTGCCCGTGCCTCCCTCCGAAACGGAGGCGGAGGCTGGGCTCACTGCCACTGAGGTCAAGGTGACCGTGACCACCTGGAGCCACGCTGTGCTTCCAGTGCCCTCTGCCGACCAGCCAGTGTGGCCGTCTGCATACGCAATGTACCACCAGACGTAGCCTCCCGAGGAGACACTGCCGTTCTCCACCTGACCATACTCGCCCTTGCTCTCGGTCGAGACAACCGTCCCGCTGTTAGATGGGGTCGCCCGGCAATGCAGCGATGTGGCAACCACCTCCACCTCGTCTCCGACGGCAATCCCGAAGGCATCTGTGCTTACAGCGAGAGTGCAGCCGGTCCCGGCTGTCGCCGTGTTCCCGGCGGAATCTGTGACGGTCAGCATCGGGGTCACGCTGCCAGCACTGCTGTATGCATGTGTGACCGGGCTCCCTGTGCCGGTGCTCCCGTCTCCAAAGTTCCACGCGTAAGTGTAAGGTGGTGTGCCTCCGGTCGCAGAGGCTGTGAATTGAATCTTGTCGCCCAACGTAGCGGTTCCACCGCATGCGAGGGTGCTTCCCGATGTCTGGTCGGACATGGAATAGCTCGCGGAGAGACTTACAGGGCCTACGCCAGCGAAGACGTCCTCGGATTGTATCTGGGACAGGCCTCCGTTGAAGTAGTCCAGGTCCACCCCACCGCTGATCCCTGGCACTGTACCGGCATCACTGTATTGCCAGTAGTTCCAGGTCGAGAATTGCCCGATACTGGGTGAGGACACTCCCCAGTCGGCTACCCACAGGTGGTACGCCGTGATGACGGAGGTCGTGCAACTGCTCGAAGCGTAGCTGGAGTCAACATAGAGTATCGGCACGATGGTGTACCCATCATTGCTGGAGATGTACGACTCCACAGTGCTCATCCAGCTCACGACCCAATTGGAAAGGGCTGTTGTGCTGATCGTTCCGCAACCAATCTCCAGATCGAGAGCGGGATACATGTATCCAGCCTTGAAGTAGGGCCCTGCCTCGTTGTCGAAGTAGTTGGCCTCGGACACGGCGCTGTCCGCCGTGCAGTACTCGGAGCTGTCTGTCACCGGGCAGGCAAAGTCATATGCTCCCATGTAGAAACCGGCCGCCTTGCCGTTGACCATGTTTGTCGTGAAGTCCGGGTCTATGTAGGTAAGCCCCTGAGTTGCCTTTGCAAATGCAAAAGTGTTCCCGGCGTTGTAAGCGGTAGCCCAGGAGATGGAGCCCTGGTCGTGAGATACGTCGAACCCAGACAGCGTAGTTGCTGTCGCCGCCGGTGTCGCCATGCTATCGGACGCCGGCCCAAGACCAAGGTGAGAGCCGAGCGCAGGTACAGCCGGGACGACAAATATCGCCAGGATTCCCAGCGCGATTACACATTTCAGCAGGCGCGAGCGACCGATCCTACCTGACACATGAGCCATGTTATCCTGAATGACGTCGAAGTATATCCATGTTATGGTTTGACTCCCTCGAATCCTTGGCCATCTGCCATCCTGCCTATCCGGGCATCATATCGGCCCATCCTGGTCGGCCAATTCCATTGGATGCTCAACAGAAACGGTGAGCACAGGTGTGGGTCGAGGGGACAGCCGGGATTTAAATAACCCGGATGTCGTGGCGATGCGATAGCCATGCTGTGGAAGAATCTTCGCGAGTTCATTGCGTTCCTGGAGGAGAAGGGTGACCTTCAGCGGGTCCGGTCCCGGGTGAGCCCTCGCCTCGAGGTCACAGAGCTCGCCCTGAGGTCCATTCGTTCCGACGGACCGGCCCTCCTTCTGGAGAATGTGGAGGGTTCCTCCTGGCCGCTCGTCATAAACCTCCTAGCATCAGAGCGCCGGATCGCCTGGGCCCTAGGAGGGGAGACCCTGAACGACTCCGTTCAAAAGATCGAGGATCTGTTCAAGCTCAAGCCGCCTCAGGGCATAGGCGAGATCCTTCGCAGCCCGGGCAAGGCCATAGATGAGCTGCAGACCCTGCGGTCGCTCTTTCCCAAGACCGTGTCGCGCGGCCCGTGCCAGGACAAGGAGACGGGAGACATAGACCTCTCCCGTCTGCCCATCCTCACATGCTGGCCCAAGGATGGAGGGCCGACCATAACCTTCCCCCTGGTCATCACCAAGAACCCAGATACTGGTGAGCAGAACGCGGGAGTCTATCGCCTGCAGAAATACGGCAAGGACACCATCGGAATGCACTGGCAGGTTCATCGAATAGGCGCAGAGAACTGGCGTCGCTACCAGAAGCGTGGCGAAGAGATGCCTGTTGCTGTCGCCCTGGGCGCCGACCCTACCACTGTCTTTTCTGGAGTTGCCCCGGTTCCCGAGGGGATCAGCAAGTTCGCTTTCTCCGGGCTGATGCGAGGCAAGTCGGTGGAGATGGTCAAGTGCAAGACCATCGACCTGGAGGTACCGGCCGAATCGGAGATCGTCCTTGAAGGGCATGTCAAGCCGGGAGAATCCCACGTGGAGGGTCCTTTTGGCGATCACACCGGCTACTATTCGTTGCCGGAGGCATTCCCTGTTATGCACGTTGAGCGCATGACATGGCGTGAAGACCCTGTCTATCTCACAACAGTGACTGGAAAACCGCCTACCGAGGATGCCGTGATCGGAGATGCGATCACGCATCTCTTCCTTCCGGTCATCAAGATGGTCCAGCCAGAGATAGTCGATCTGAGCCTCCCCATGGAGGGACTTCTCATCAACGTGGCAGTGGTCTCGATCAAGAAGAGCTACCCCGGCCAGGCGAGAAAGGTCATGCACGCCCTCTGGGGGCTCGGGCAAATGATCTTCGTGCGCTACATCGTGGTGGTGGACCACGATGTCGATCCCCACGACATGAAAGAGGTGCTGTACCGTGTTGGTCTGCAGGCGGACCCCAGCGAGGACCTGGAGCTTGTCAAAGGGCCGGTCGACCAACTCTCCATCTCCAACCGCAGGGAGAACGTGGGCGGGAAGATAGGGATAGATGCTACTCGGAAGTGGCCAGACGAGGGGTATACGCGGCCCTGGCCTCAGGAGGCAGACATGGACAAGGCGGTAGTCGAGCGCATAGATGAGTTCCTCAAGGGAGAACCTCTCCTTGCCAAGATCCTCAAGCGCGGCGCATGAGGAACGAGGCAAACGAAACACCGTCTGCCCCAGGTAGTGCCGAGGCCGACAGGGGGTCGTCGTTCGCTAAGCTTCTCCTTCCCCAGACGCTAGGTCTCAATGCGTTCCTCGCATTGGGGTTCATCGCCGCGGCGACGGATTGGAACGTTTCGTGGTTCACCATAGTCCTCATCCTACTTGCTTTCATAGGGGCGCGCAACGCCGGCCACGCCTTCAACCAGATAGTGGACAGGCGATTCGATGCTTTGAATCCGCGTACCGCAGACAGACCGCTCGTGACGGGAAGCATGAGCCTGCGGACTGCCGCCATGGTCGTGGTGCTGAACGTGGCTCTCCTGTTCGCAGCCGCCTGGTTCCTGAACTGGCTGGTCTTCCTACTTGCACCTATCGCATTGGCCCTGGTCCTCGGATACTCGTATGCGAAAAGGGTCACTGCCTGGACCACAGTGCTCCTGGGCCTAGTGCAGGCCATGATCCCTGCCGGGGTCTATCTTGCCACCAAGGAGGCACTTCCCCTTCCGGCACTCGTCGCGGGATTCGCAGTCATCTTCTTCGGGACCGCGTTCGAGAGCGTGCACAGCCTGGGGGACATGGAATCGGATAGGAGGCTCGGACTTCGGTCTATCCCTCTGCTGCTCGGAGCAAGGCGCGCTGTCTTGGCAACAGGGCTCATCCTTGTCGCATCCCTGGTGCTCTTCGGCCTGTTCGGCTACCTGGTCCCATTGAAGGCATCGTTCTTCGTGCTTCTCGCCGCGATGGGGGCGGTCGCGGCATGGGAAGTCTGGTTCCTGTGGGGCCAGGCCCAATCGACACCGGGAACTTCTCCAGCGGCGAAGGGACTCGAGAACATAGGGTTCCCTCTGATGGCCAACCTGGCGATGGGCGGCCTCTTCTTCGCGGGCGTGATGGTCGGGTTGTACCTACCGGTGTAGACCTCGAGCCCTATCAGGGCGGGGGAGGTGGTGGGATTGCGTTCTCAGAGTAGTCCGGTGGAGGCGGCGCGCCGTAAGCCGCCGGAGGCGGGGGTGCTTGCGGGGCCGGGGGCGCCTTCTTCCTGCGCCACATGAAGAACACTACCACAGCAACGACCGCGACCACAACAACGACCACGACCAGTATCAGCAATGTGGAACCGTTAGACGATGTCGACGTGGAGCTGGAGGTGACGGTGATCATTGCCAGCCCACTCGACACGGTCTTCCCATCCAGGGTCACATTGAGAATTATGTGGCCCGTCCCCGCGTTCGTTCCGGCGGTGAAGGTCACCGTGCTCGCAGTGATCGAGTTGAGGGTACCGAGAGAGCTGGAATAACTCCACATGTATGAGGCTCCAGCGGGGCACGTCACAACAAGGCAGGTAATGGTGGACGTGAATGTCAGGGTGCCTCCGGTGCTCGTAGACGCTGACATCGGGCTCACTGTGACCGACTCCAGCGCGGCGTAGAGCTCGATGGGAACTGGAGAACTCTCTTTCACCACTCCGTTCAAGCTGGCGTTGACGAAGAGCGCCAAGTTCCCAGGTGTCGTGCCCGCGGTGAAGGTCACCGAGCTCCCGGTCGCAAGATTGAGCGCTCCCAGGGAACTCGTCAAAGACCAGGCGAACGCGACCGACACGGGGCAGGTCCCAAGCGAGCACGTAGCGGTGACGTTGAACGTCCTGGTTCCGTCCAGTGCGACCATTGCCGACGAGGGCGAGACCGCGACAGATTGCAGCAGATTCCCAACTACGGTGATGCTTGCCGTGCCCGTGACCGTCTTCCCGTTGAGGGTGGCGTTTACGTACAGCACAGTTGTCCCCGATAGCGAGCCCGCGGTGAAGGACACTGTCGATCCAGTGGTCGCGTTCAGGCTTCCAATCGCTCCGGTCAATGCCCAGGCGTAAGTGGTCCCAGAGGGGCATGTTCCACCTGTGCAGTAGACCGCTGTCGTGAAGTTCTGCATCGTCCCAGCGTCAACGCTTGCGGTGAGCGGGGTCATCACGACATAGGCCAGTGTGGGCAGGATGGTTATCATGACTGGCTGGCTCTCTTCCGTGACACCATTCAGGGAGCCGTTAACGAAGAGCGCCAATGTTCCCTTGGTAGAGCCCGCGGTGAAGGTCACCGCGCTCCCATTGGTCGTGTTCAGGCTTCCCAGAGTGCTGGTCACCGACCACGTGAACAAGGTCCCTGAGGGGCAGTTTCCTGCAGAGCAGATCGGCGTGACATTGAAGGACTGCGCCCCCTTCGGGGTGACGTAGGCCGATGCCGGAACGACCGTGAGACTTCGCAACGCATTCGGCGTAACCGTGATGATGGTTGGTCCGCTCTCGGCCGTGAAGCCCAAGAAGGTGGCGTTCACGAAGAGCCCTACTGTCCCAGATACCGTCCCTGCGGTGAAGGCGACCGATGACCCTGACGATACGTTAAGGGTCCCGAGGGCATGTGAGAGGGACCACGAGTAGGTAATGTCCGGTGATGGGCAATTCCCTCCAACGCATACCGGGACCGCCGCGAATGGCTCGGTCCCGTAGATGGACACCAAGCCGGTCGCTGGGTTCACGCTCACCGAGGAGAGCGTTGGGCCGATGTAGTCCGGGCCGGTAACGTGGATGGTCACGTAGTTCGAACTGCCGGTATCCGCACCTGCCGTCACAGTGACATTCGCATGGTAGATGCCTGGGTGAGCATAGATGTGATCCGTCTGGTATGCGGTCGAGGTGCCAGTGGTCCCATCCCCGAAGTCCCATCTGTACGAGTAGCCCGTGAGAGACGCGGGTCCGCCGGTCACGTCGGCCCCGAAGTTCACTGACAGCGCCGCTGGCCCGTAAGTGACGTTGGCAGCCAGGACGGCGGTGAGAGGACCTATCCCGCTCGGATTACTGTTCTGAGTGGCGATGAGCTCTGCCAACTTGCCCACGTCCGCGCTGCCGAGTCCGGTCACGGCGTCCCAGCCGACCGTGTCGTTATAGCAGGTGGGGCACGGGCCCTCATTACTTGTGCCTCCATTCACGATGTTGTTACCCACTACTATGTCGTGGAAACCCGTGTTATAGTTGGCACTCTTCGCAATGTTGTAGAGGTCTTTGTTCGCGAACCCATTGGCATGTGCTGCGGTCCCGTTGTACTGGTACATGAGGTCGAGCATTGCCGCGAATGTGGGGCTGGCCAGGGATGTCCCTGCGTCTGGGGCCCAGCCGTAGAAGTTGGCCTCGTACTGGGCGACCCAGGTGCCCCCGATAGCGGAGACATCTGGAACTCCCCGGTAGGGATTTACGAAGCCTGGAGTGCCCTTCTGGTACCAGGGGGTTGGTATGGCCGAGGTGTTGGACAAGCCCCAGTTGCTAGCGTAACCTCCAGTGGACCCCTCGTCGTTGGAACAGCCGTTCGTGTCGGTTGTCCCGTTCCACGCGAACTCTGCACGGAAGACCCCAGAGGCGTATGGATAGATGTCGGTTCCACCTACGCCGACGCCGGAAGAAGTGTCTGTCGGAGGATCGCTCCCGTCCATCCCGGCGGCGCCACAGTCCCCGCTGGCGGTAAGATAGCTCTGGCCTTGAGCAGCAGCCTGCGTCCAGGGGCTCCAGTCATATCCACAACCGTAAGTGCCGTTGTAGTAGCAACCCCAGCTGTTGGAATCGACGAACACACCACTTGAAAGAGTGTCCCAGGCTGCATCCCCCTCCTGCATTGCGCTTGCGGACAGGTCCACTACCAGGGTCGCGTTTGGTGCCATGCTGTGCGACCACTCCATGTCGAGGAGGGTCTCACCGGACCACCCTGAACTACCATTTCCGTTGTTCAAGCAGTTGGCATCGGTGTTCCCAGAGCCAACGAGCTGAAGCGTGTCAGTGGTCATCAGGGGCAGACCGAAGACCGCGGAGAAATGATTGATGTCCGAAAGGTATTCTGCGGTCGGGTAGCTTGGGTCGCACATCTCGTCAAACCCGATCTTTGTGTTCTGGCCAGTGTCCCCTTGCTTGTACAGTGTCACAGCATTGTAGAATATCTGGTCTGTTTGAGGAGATGTCACCGGCACGACAGGTATCACGATGCTGCCGCTGCCAGTAGCGCCGGTCACGGTGACCGTGATGTTGTTGCAGGCTACTGTGAAAGTGGCGAAACAGTAGTCGGTCTGTCCGGGGAATGGGTAGTTGTGGCTGAGAGCGATGGAGGTATAGCTCGTTGAGAAGGACTGAATCGTCCCATCTCCCCAGTTCCAGGTCACAGCGTATGGCGGCGTTCCTCCGGATATGGAAAGGTTGTAACTAGCATTATTGTCGGTAGGCGCGAAAACGATCACAGGCTCTGTGGCCGTATACGATATCGGCCAATTGTATGTGTCGAATTCGTTAGTGATGTTGAGCGCGATCGTTCCAGCTTGTGTCACTGGGCTCACTGCGCCCGAGTGGCGATCCCGCAGGCGATCACCCATGCTGGAGAGCCTGTTTTCCGTATGAAATACATGTGCAGCATTCTGGAATGCTCCCGTGACCGTGACGCCCGCTGCCAGGTTCGAAGGCAGTTTCATCGTCGTCAGTGGAGCGTAGCCGTGGTTCCCGTCAGAGGCTACCGCACTGACGAATGTGGTGTCGAACG
>Ga0326728_10003117_pt1 | contig 52740 bp, 47 predicted proteins | sample MB3enrmetagenome_FD_207602 | JGI IMG/M metagenome (GOLD analysis project Ga0326728, IMG submission 207602) | Lab enriched peat soil microbial communities from McLean, Ithaca, NY, United States - MB31MN | ecosystem: Environmental > Terrestrial > Soil > Wetlands > Peat | place: USA: New York... | reverse complement strand
TATTTTTATTGCCACTTTAATGGAGTTTCTATCGCCTGTTGAATCTTTAAACATTTTTTCAATCTTTGCCAACCTAGCCTGGATAAATCGAAACAGGAATGCATGAGACAATGTATATTCACTCAAAAGCCAAAAGATAATATTTCCTACTAAGCAGATTAACCAAAATGACCATTTATTGTGCAGAGATTGACTATCATAGATTTTTATATAAGCAGTTCCCAGTGCTGCAATTGTTGCCAGAAAAAACCATTTTGCGCGAAGCAGATCATCACTGATATGATTAAGATTATCATTCAAGCTTTCATGATAATTTGCAAAAAACTTGATTCTTTTTGCCTCGTCCATACTACTTTTTTCCTTGAATGATTTTTAAATATGTCCTGATTCTATACTAAATTTAACAAAGAGTGTCCAATTAAGTTTTGTTTCTGAAAATCAGAGGGAATAGATAAGATTCCGGGGGAACCGTACCAATTATCATCTAAAATAAATCAGTATGGCGCCCCCGGATAAGAAGGAATAGACTATCGCGGTCGGGAATATTAAATTTCAACATCCCCAATCGCGACGGAGGGGAAAGAGCAAATTTGCGCAACTAAAACATTGTTTGTTTTTCCATTTTCTTCATTATTCATCAAAATATTCATTCTTCATATCAACAGTCAGGCCGTCACTGTTTTGCAGACGCTTTGCCAGGCCTTCAATCCTGGGAAGTTCATAATTGAAGAAATAAGCGCAGGTGTGAATCTTCCCTTTATAAAAGTTGACATCTCCCGAAGGCGGATTATCCGCCAGCGTCTTGCGTGCTACGGTTGCCTGAAGCAGCCACTGCCAGGCAATGGCAATAATGCTGAAGAACTCCAGAAAGAGGGCCGCGTCAGCGAGGAAAAGTTCCATTTTGCCTTCCATCGCAATGCCCATAAGATGCGCGGTTACTTTTTCCAGTCTGCCCATGGCCGTATCCAGCATAATGCAGTAAGGTTTTAAGGCCTCATCTGTTTGGGCACTCACAATGGCTTTTTTGACCTGTTCAAAAAATAATTTACCGGCCTTACCCTGTTTCATGGTCAATTTTCGCCCCAGAAGGTCCATACCCTGAATACCGGTTGTTCCTTCATGGAGTGTGTGAATCCGGACATCGCGATAAAATTGTTCCAGAGGAAATTCATCGCAGAAGCCGTAGCCTCCCAGAATTTGAATGCCTGTGCTGCAGGACAAAATGCCCATTTCCGCGGGATAGGTTTTCGCCACGGGCGTCAGCAGCTCCAGCAGCAAATGATTATTCTCACGCTCTTCACCCTGGGTCACATTGAACAGGTCTTCATACAGGCCGCATTGCATAAGCAGCGACATCGATCCTTCGACAATGGCCTTCTGGAAAAGAAGCATCCGCTTCACATCGGCGTGTTCGATAATCGGAATCTGGGGAGAAAGGGGATCTTTGGAAGTATTTTTCCTTCCCTGCGGACGTTCTCTGGCATATTCAAGAGAGGCATAATAAGCCGCGGAAGCAATACCGGCCGCGCCTAATCCCACATCGATCCGGGCGCCGTTCATCATCTGGAACATATAGCTAAGACCCTTATTGGCCTCGCCCACCAGCCAGCCGCGGCAGTCTTCGTTTTCGCCAAAGGCCAGTTGCGTGATGGGAGCGCCCCGGTAACCCAGCTTGTGATAAATCCCCGCGCAGTTGACGTCATTCGGCGTCAGGTCGCCGTTAGGCTCGATTCTTTTCTTGGGAATAATGAACAGGGAAATGCCTTTGATACCCGCAGGCGCATCCTTGATCCGGCCGATGGCCAGGTGAATAACGTTATCAACCCCGTCATGATCGCCCGCGGAGATGAATATCTTCTGGCCTTTCATTTTATAATAGCCCTGATCCGTCGGGGTTCCGGTCAGTGTAATATCCGTCAAAGAACTTCCGGCCTGAGGCTCAGTCAGCGCCATGGTTCCCTGCCACTGGCCTGACATCATTTTGGGCAAATACATGTTGCGGGTTGTCTCATCACAGAATGACCCGATCAATCCGGCGGCGCCGGTTGTCAGGCCGGAATAGACAGAACCGGAATAGTTAGCCGCGGCCCAAATGGCCGTTGGCACCATCACACCGATAATCATTGGAAGCTGCTGGCCTCCCCACTCACAGGGGAACGATGCTCCGATCCATCCGCCTTCGCCGCACTCCTTCAATATCGCGCGGACTTGCGGATGAACTTTGACCGCTCCTCCGGCATACTCCGGCTGATTCCGGTCCATTTCAGTAAGGACGGGCTTGAAAAGATCTTTCCCCATTTTCATGGCGGTTTCTATCACCATGTCAAATACTTCCCTGTTATGATCGGCGAACTGGGGATATTTGATCAAACGTTCAACATCGAACATCTCGTAGAGTAAAAATTTCAAATTTCGATCACTGATGAATTTTTCTGCCATACACACACCTGATTCCCTGTTTAAAATTAATTATTCCGTTAAACAACAAACTAGCGCTGCAAATTTTCAATGACAGTTGCCACGCCCAAACCGCCGCCGCAGCAGGAACTGAAGCAACCGTACTTGCCGCCTCTGCGTATAAGCTCTTTCATGGTAAACAGACAAATACGCGCGCCCGAAGCTCCATTGGGATGCCCGAAGGCAATCGCGCCGCCGTTAGGATTCCATTTGTTCATATCGACTTTCTCGCCTGTTTGTTTCTCAAGTTCCGCGATAACCGCAAGGTTTTGCACGGCAAAGGCCTCATTACATTCCAGAACGTCCATTTGCGAAAGTTTAAGGTCGGCGCGCTTCATGGCCTGTGGAACAGCATAAGCCGGCCCGATGCCCATAATTTTGGGATCAACGCCGAAATCGCCGCCGCTGATCCATTTGGCCATAGGTTGGTAGCCCAATGCTCCCGCTTTTTCACGGGTCATCATCAGAACAAATGCCGCTCCGTCGTTGCGGCCGGAAGCATTGCCCGCCGTGACAGTTCCATCTTTGATAAACGCCGGCGGAAGTTTGGAAAGGGCATCTATTGAAGTCATACGCGGATGTTCATCGACCTTGAACTCCAGCGGCGGGTTCTTCCTGCCCTGGGGAACCATGACCGTCACGATTTCATCGACAAAATAACCGGCATCGATAGCTTTTTTTGCTAATGTCTGACTCCGCAGGCCGAACTCATCCTGGGCATTGCGTGAGATGTTGTATATCTTCTGCAGGGCTTCGGCTGTGAGTCCCATGTTCATGGTTGCCGGGTCCAGCGTTGGAGACAACGAATACGCGACTGGCATCGGGGGAATCATTTTAAAGGGTTCGGTTGACATGGGAAATTTGGCACATGCCTGACTGTAAGACTCCATACCGCCGGCAATCATGATGTCGGCCTGACCGGCAATGATTCTCCATGCCGCGTGGTTGATGGAATCAATCGCCGAGCCGCATTGCATTTCCACATAGGATGCCGATGTGCTCATGGGAAGGCCGCCTGCCAGCGATGCCCAACGCGCGGGATTCAGGGCAGAGGTTCCGCCAATGGCCGATCCCGCAAAAACGGAATCGACATGAGCGCCTTTCTCAAGAATTTTGGTTTTCTCAATTAGCCCTTTTATGGCCAAACCGCCCAGTTGTTCCATCGTAAAGCCGCGCAGTGTGCGTCCCAATGTTCCAAAAGCTGTCCTTGCGCCGTGAATAAAAACCACATCTCTGTTACTCATAAGTGCTCCTTAATTTATTAAAGTTAACCGTGCGTTTCACGGCCGGGATATATTTGAGAATCGTTTTTCAATCTCTTTGTAACGATGCAACATGATATTTGAACACATTCAATTATTGTTTAAACCAATATCGCTATTTTGTCAAGTATTATTAGAACATGTTCAACTAACGCTTAAAATTCCTTTTCAAATAAATAATTTAGTGATATAAAAAATAAATTATGAATAAATCTCATGCGGATGAAAGGTGTTGTTCAATGAAGCGAATAGAAAAAAGTAATCATATCAAAAATAAAATTATCGAAGTTTCGCGCCGGCTCTTTGTCAATCAGGGATATCAAAAAACAACGATCAGGCAGATTATTGAAGAAGCAGGGATTAATACCGGCACGCTTTACCATTTTTTCCGCGACAAGGAAGATATCTTTCTTCGAGGTTCCGAAATAACGGATATTGAATTAGTAGCGCTTGTTGAGAGCCTTACCAAAAATGAAAAAGATAATATCCTTAAATACGCCGTATACATCGCGCTGGAATTCAAGATGGTTGAAAAATCCGACAAAATTGCGGAGCTTTACCACGAATCTTACAACTCATGGCAAATGACGCAGATGGTGATTCCAATCGATATGGTGCGTAATAAGCTCTATTTTCACGAATACAATAAAGATTTTACCAAACAGGACTACTACCTGATATCCATGGCCATTCGCGGGATGATGTCGATGTATATCGCCGAGCGCGTCCATACGGGACTCAATAAATTCAAAGAACATACTCCATTTATTATCGACTCGGCGCTAAGGGCATTTAACGTTCCTAAGAAAAGGCGGGATGAAGCAATCGACAAAGCAATGGCTATTGCCAAAAAACGATACAGATTATTTAATAAAAATAATCGCGGCTAAAGAGAAAAAATCGGCCGGATCTTGCCTATGTTGAAATGGTGAAATCAGGCTGCAAAAAGCTGAGCACGTATGAAAAAAATCCCGATTAATAAAAATAATGGTTTTGGTTTAGAAATGGCATAATATGAAATATGAAGAAAGAACGTACAGATCGCTGATTAATAAGGGCAATCTCTCTTCGTATAATGTCAGAATCGCCGAGAGCGATTTATTTATCAGCTCTGATACCAACCTTAAATCTGATGCCTTAAAATCATTAATCAAACATCGCAATTATCTGGAGACATACATCAGGGATCATCCGGATTTCCGCACGTCACTCTTACCCCTTCCTGAGGATGACCTCGCGCCGCCGATTGTCCGGCATATGCTAAGATATGCAAAAAGCTGCGGGGTAGGGCCGATGGCTTCGGTTGCCGGAGGTGTATCCGAATTTGTGGGAAACGATCTGCTCCTTCAAACGGATAACCTCATCATTGAAAACGGCGGCGATATCTTTTTAAAATCGAATGATAAATTAACAGTTTCTGTTTATGCCGGAGAATCAGCTTTAAGTTATAAAGTAAATTTTATTGTAAAACCGGAGGAAACTCCGCTGGGTATTTGCACCTCATCAGCTACAGTCGGCCCGTCTTTGAGCTTCGGCAAAGCCGATGCTGTGTGTGTAATTTCCCAATCGGCCACACTTGCCGATGCAGCCGCTTCCGCTATCGGCAATCGGGTGAAGAGTAAAAATGATATTAAATCAGCCATGGATTATGGCATAAAGATTCCCGGCGTGCGCGGGATCATTATCATCCTGGGCAATGATATGGGAGCGATAGGGAAGGTGCAGTTCGTTTGATTATTTTTAAAATATTGACATTTGTCCATTAACTATGTTTTTATAATAACCATGGGTAGTCGAGTAAATAGAGCGAGAATCAGGAGGTTAGTTTTATGATTCGATTGCGCACGGCGCTGATAGTAATGCTGGCTGCCTGTCTCTTGCTTGTTCAAGGTGGAGTAGTAGCAGTTTACAGTAGTGGTGTGACGACATTTTTTTCATCAACTACTAGTGTAAATACTTCTAATCAAACTCCGGGGAATCAGCCTTCCGTATCGCCTCCCGGCAGTACCGGAACGTCAACGACCACAATGATTGCCGGATCGCAGAATATCGGTTCATTTTCTGCAACAACTACTTCCATAACACCTTCTCCATCATCAAATTCATCAACATCATCCCCTTCGCAGGTCCAGCAACAGCCTAATACGACGGATACCCTCTTCCAGACACTTGAGCAGTCCGAGACATCCAAACTTATTCGCACACCCAACTTCAACCCGTTAACTGATGAAGAACCATTATTACCTTCAGCTGCGTCCTATAAGGTAACGGTATGTGTATCTTATCATGATATTGTAGCGTCAGGTTGCCGGAATAAAAGAACTTCGTCACAAGCGAGTGAAATACTCGCGGCAATGATTTTCAACGAATATTTAAAGGGAACAGAAATAAGACCTTTCAGGGTTATCCTGCCGTCGGCGGCGCCACTTACCGAACAAACTCAATTATTGCGTAAAATCGAAACAGAGGCAATCGATCTAATTGAGGCCGAAATATTGGACGATTTAAAAAAATCGAAGATATTTTTATCGGAATCGGAAGAGGGCAGACAAAAAATGCTAAATATTATTACACGGGACGCAAAGAGGGCCCTACAGGAAGCGGACAGCGGGGCTAACTGGTCTCATAATATTAATAATGATAGATCAAGCCATGTCTTTCAAGCCACAAAGGCCTTTAAGCAATTTATTAATAATATTTCAGTTGCCCAAATGAAAAGTCAATGATTGCCAAAAACAGGATTTAACTTTTTAAAAAAGGAGAGTAATATGCTGAAAATACTGGGAGTGATAATTAATTTAGGTATAATAGCATATCTGGGATTTCAGGCAAAATCGTGTCTAGGTCCGGAACAATTAACAGATGCTGACATTGTGCGAAATCCTTTGATTCTTTCATTTGTTGCCGTTATAGCTTTATTTATTGCTTTAAGAAATTAAGGAGGAGAACCTATGAAAAGATTTTGGTTTGTTACTGCCCTTGGTGCGGTTGGTATGCTTATGAGTTGCGCCACTATGATACCGATTGGCGGCATATATACAGGCGCAAAATTTCCGATGATGGTAACCGGCAACGGCAACGCTTCCTCTAAAACGGGGGAAGCACAGTGCATAAGCGTACTAACGCTTATTGCCGTTGGCGATTGCAGCATAGAAACTGCCAAGAAAAACGGCGGCATCACGAAGGTAAATAATGTTGATTGGGATGTCAAAAACATTCTGGGCATCTACGGAACATACAAAGTTATCGTTTCAGGCGAATAATATTAGCAGACTCAACAAGAAAGCAGATATTCTAGAACTGTTATCAAGTTGACATAACATATATTATAGGACATTAAATATAAATTATTAAAGCGCGATGGAAGGCTCGAATACAGTGTAAATATATGTGATTATGGAGATTTCACCATTTACTTTCGTGAATTTAGAATGAAATAGAAAAGCTTCGACTTAAAATTATCTTTATCAGGAAATATTTTTATGATATACAAAATCATCATCATTGAGGAGTAATTCATGAAATATATTTTATTCTTATCAGGAATATTTTTTATTTTATTATTGAGCACAGGCAACTCCCTTGCCTTTCGTTGCGGCAATGAGGTTGTAAGCCGAGGGGACGAAGCATCCAGTGCTCAATCAAAATGTGGAAACCCTGTTCAATATGGTTCAGGACTTGAATATATTGAAGGAACGATGCAAAATGTTACAAAAGAATTTTATAATTGCGGAGAACATGACTTTCTTTATTCTATATCTATATTTGAAGGAAAAATTGTCCAAATCGATACCGTCGAACGAGGAACCGGAGAAGGACAATGCCACTGACATTAAAGCTTTGCTTTCTAACATTTTACCTGATTATTGATAAATAAATTCATCAACAATCAGGTATAGCCCCCTACCCCGCACAAACCACCACTCTTAAACATAAAAAAACTTACGAATAATATTTTATTTCTTACTTCTTGTAAGTCACAATTTTCAAAACTAAATTTTTATGCTATGTTGCAAACAATAATCATCAAAAATCTTTTTTACAGTTGGAACAAGTCAAGTTTGTAATGTGAAATAATCGATTTATACAGACTGTATAAACATTTTTAACATAGATGACGCAACGACACCAATACCTTTGTTTAACCGATAAATTTTCATTCGAGGATTAATGTAAATGTTATCAATGGGAACATCTTGGCTCTGGTCGCAGTTTCCACTACTTTTTTCAATTATTGGCGGATTACTATCTATTATCGGCATAATTTTAAAGATGCGAAGCGACACAAATCATTTGAAAATGATATCTAATATTATTATTGTTGTCGGAGGGGTTCTAACACTTGCTTCTGCAATTGGAACTACAGTTCGGCAAAGCGCTCAACAGGCACTCTTGGAAAGCAGAACTGCAGAATTGTTGTCCAAAAGTGACAAGATTTCCAGTCTGAGTAAGCAAATAATTGAAAAAAGCGATAAAATAACAGACCTTAATCGGGAGCTAAACAACTCCGTAATAGGTGGGAATAGCTTTTGTTATTTTGTACCTTTACTAAAGCAAGGAATAGCAAGTCTTACTCTTATGCATCATGGAACATATCCGTTGTATGATGTCACATTTAGAGTTCATGATTTAGACAAATCCAAGGCATTCACTGAAAAAGGTATAAACTTTAATAATTTTCTTGATGATGTTATATTTGAGAAGAAAATAGGGACTCTCATTGCACATGAAGGTAGGATTTTCAAAGAATTCATATTTCAGCCGAAGGAGATTCTTCGATTCAATATCTTTTTTAGTGCAAGGAACGGTGGATTCAATCAATGTCTCCGCATAAGGAGAATAGGTAATGAATGGAAATCTGCTTTCAAGGTTGTAAAATACAAGGGGAATAAGGAACAAATATTACTCCAGAATATTGATCCAGGATATCCGCTTAATGAAAAGGGCGTAGTCCAATGGTAAAAAGAAGAGCGGGTCAGCTCTTGAAATATAAGTTTTTGGGCTATGCAAAAGGAAGAAAAAGAAAACTGGATTCCCGATCAGGTCGGGAATGACAGAAAGAATAAATGGAGAAATTAGATTGCCACATTCACTGTCGTGAATTCGCAATAGCAGAGGCTTCTGTACCGCGCATTATAAGCAGGAATTATTAAATTCCTTCGTCGGCGAGTTGTTGAATGAGTTTTGCCTGGCGGTCGGATAGTTTTCTTGGAACATCAACATTTATTTTTACGTACAGATCCCCTTTTGCGGATCCTTTAAATCCCGGTACACCATAGCCCTTCATTCTTATCTTGGTGTTGTTCTGAGTGCCGGGACTGATCTTTAATCTCTTGACCGTACCGTCCAGAGTTGAAACATCAATTGAACTTCCCAAGGCTGCCTGCGTGAATTTTATGGTTTTTTCAATGTAGAGATCATTGCCGTCACGGGCATAAATAGGATGAGGTAATACATTAATGTTTAAGTATAAGTCGCCGCTCGGAGCCCCGTTATAACCGGTTAATCCTTTGCCGGGCAACCGCAGCTTTTTACCGCTGCTGATTCCCGCGGGTATCTTTACATTGATATCTTCAATGCGGTTTTCCAGTTGGAATGAAATCTTTTTGTCCGCGCCGAATACGGATTCTTCTAAAGAGATAGATAAATTATACTCTGCATCCTGGCCTTTTTCCGGCATTTCCTGATATTGCTGCCTACCGCTGCCCATTCCGCCGCCGAATAAGCCGGCAAAGGGATCTTCATAATCATCGCGGACGCTGCCGCCTCCCCTTCTGGTTGTACGAAATGTTGTCCTGCCTCCACCGCCTCTGGCTCCGCTAAAGCCAAAACTGCGTAATATTTCATCAAGATCAAAGTTACGGAAAATATCTTCCTGAGTATGCTGCTGGCGGTATTGATCCGCTGAACCGAACTGATCATATTGCTGACGTTTTTCGGTATCGCTTAAAACGGCGTAAGCTTCGCTGATTTTCTTGAATTTTTCTTCCGCACCTTTATTATTGGGATTTTTGTCCGGATGCCATTTTAAGGCAAGTTTTCGATATGCTTTTTTTATTTCATCAGCCGCTGCTTTTTTATCTACGCCTAAAACCTGATAGTAATCTTCTGCCATATTAACCTTTCAGGCCTCTTTAAAAATCCCATATGCTGCGTTGCATTTCATCCATCGTTGTTGCGGCCTACGAAAGTAGGCCTCACGCCTCAGGATTCATGCGCCTTGCCTCTGGAATTTTTAAAAAGTCCAATTATCCATTTTATTTCCGTTAATTTAAGCATTAATTCCCATTTGAAAAGCGTCTAGATTCATTTTTATCAATTTTTCCGGGAATGATTTTTTAATAACATTTTCCCAGATTGATCGATCAATGTTCATGAGATTGGATATGGCCCCAAGAAGGACCACATTTGCCGTTTTGATATTACCCGCCTTTTGCGCGAGCCGGGCCGCGTCAAAACTTATAACCTTTTCGTAATTATCTTTCAAAAATGAGATAACATCTTCAGGGTAAGACGCTTCACCCAGATTGACCGCCGGAGGATAAATTTCTTCCGTGTTCACGATGATGGTGGCATTTTTTGTCAATAATTTCAAATAGCGCAGGGCTTCCATTTTTTCAAAAGAAACAAGCGTCTGTATGCTTCCGGATTCGGCCAGCGGCGAATAAACTTTCTTCCCGTAACGAACATGACTGGTAACACAGCCGCCGCGCTGCGCCATGCCGTGGACTTCGCTTTTTTTGACATCCAAACCGGCTTCCATGATGACCTCGCAGATAATATCGCTTGCCCGCAAAACACCCTGCCCGCCCACACCGGCAAATAATATGCTTTTTACTTCATTATCAGACATTTAAATACATTCCTTTAATCTAACTTATAGCGCCGAATTTGCAAATTTGTTCACATAAGCCGCACCCGTTGCAAAGGGTTTTGTCAATGAAGGAAATACCTTTTCGTTTCGATCCTTCTTTTGTTATGCCCTTCTTCCAGGAAATCGGCGGACAATTCAAGCCAAGACACGATTTGCAGCCTTCGCATTTATCCGGATCAACCTTCATGGCCGGTTTCGGTTTAATATTTGATCGTTTAAACAGGGCGCAAGGCATTTGAGCGATGATCACTGAAGGGCCGTCCTTGGCCAGTTCTTCTTTGATGGCAGTTCTTGTAGCTTTGAGATCCATCGGATCAATAACCTTTATATTTTCAATTCCTAGAGCAGAAACTAAATCCGTTAGATTAACTTTTTTCGCCTCTTTTTTCATCAAGGTATAGCCTGTTCCCGGGTGCTCCTGCATACCGGTCATGGCTGTTGTGCTGTTATCAAGGATAATGATCAGGGCGTCACTGTTGTTATAAGCCATATTCAAAAGCGGCGTGATGCCCGAATGTAGAAAAGTGGAATCGCCGATTACTCCGACAACCTTGCCCTTCCCTTTTTCCTTTAAGGCTTTGCTCATGCCGTGTGCCATTCCGATACTCGCGCCCATGCAGATGCATGAATGCAGGCCTTCCAGCGGTTTCATATAAGACAGGGTATAACAGCCGATATCGCCGTGGACATAAACCTTTTGTTTTTTTAAAGCGTAAAATAACCCGCGGTGCGGACAGCCGGGACAAAGATTCGGCGGACGCGGCGCGAGAGCTTCTTTATAAGGCGAAACCGCCTGCCCGGAGTTTCCTTCAATAGCGTTTTTAATAATTCCGGGATCAAATTCGTTGGTATAGGGGAATATTTCCTTGCCGGTAACCGAAATTCCCATGGCTTTGATCTGTTCTTCCAGATACGGATCCAACTCCTCGATGACATATATTTTTTTAACCCTGGAGGCAAATTCGCGGATCAATTTCTCCGGCAGCGGATAAACCATTCCCAGCTTCAAATAGGAATAATCGGGAAAGACTTCTTTGGCGTAGTTATAAGGCATTCCGGCGGTAATAATTCCAATTTCCGGATTACCCATTTCTATTTTGTTTTCAGGGAACGTCTCTACAAACTCTTTGAGCGCCTTTTGGCGTTTTTCCACTTCCACTCGCCTGGTGCGGGCATTGATGGGAACCATGACATATTTTTCGGCATCGTAAACAAAACCGGTTTTATCGATGTATTTTTCAGGTTCCTTAAGATCCACAACCGATTTGGAATGAGATACGCGGGTCGTTGAACGGAAAAATACCGGCGTGTCGAACTTCTGGCTTATTTCAAAAGCGAGCTTGATATATTCTTTGGCTTCAGCGGCATCGGCAGGTTCGAGCATGGGAATTTTAGCAAACTTGGCGTAATTGCGGTTGTCCTGTTCATTTTGAGAGCTGTGCAATGAGGGATCATCCGCGCTGACGATAACCAGCGCCCCGTTTGTGCCGGTATAACTGACCGTAAATATAGGATCGGCGGCAACATTAACGCCAACGTGTTTCATAATTGCCAGCGCCTTTTCTCCGCCTATGGCCGCGCCAATGGCAACTTCGACGGCTACTTTTTCATTGGGTGACCATTCCGCGTAAACACCTTCATATTTGGAAAACTCCTCCATAATTTCAGTGCTGGGCGTGCCCGGATAAGCGGCGGCAAACCTGACGCCCGCTTCATACGCACCGCGGGCAATAGCTTCATTTCCTGACATTAACACTTTCAAAAGCTTAAACCTCCAAACCGGCCCTAACTTAGAGAAGATATTTTATACTTGATAAAAGAAACCATGGCCGGATCAGTGGTCTTCTCCAGTGCTTTTTTATAATATTCCAACGCGCTTTTTTTGTCATTTAGCAGTTCATAGGCGCGGCCGATATTGCGAAAACCGACTGATTCAAAACCGGTATTGTCGCTTTTTTGCGCTTTTTCATAATAGTCCAGCGCCGATTTGAAATCTTTCTTTGCCTCATAGCAATATCCCATTGAAGTCAAAGCCAGAAATTTTATCCCGGCATGGTAGGATATTCTGGACGAAACAAATTTATTATAATCGGCAATGGCCTTATCGTATTCGCCCAAACTATAATAAAGATTCCCCAGATGATAATGCGCCATTCTTGCGCTCCAGCTGTGGGGATATTTATCAATCAATTGCTGATAAACGCCAATATTTCTCATGGCGTCATCAGGCGTTTGGATATTTTGCTGAGCTTTATTATACATTTCCCTGGCGGAAGCCTGATAATGTTCCCAGTACATATAAAAGCCAAACGCGATAAGCGAGGCTATAACAATTGCCGCCACAATGGCATAGAAGCGTTTCTCGTTTTCGGAAATATAATCCTGTATTACTTCTATGCTGGACTGAAAAGCATCCGGTTGCTTTAATTCTTTTTTTGATAATTTCGCCGCCATATTATTCCCCTTTACTAATGTTATATTTATTGATCAACTCAAGAAGCAGTTGAGGTATTCTTCGTATTTTACCCTCATTATTTGTGCAGGCGTGAATGGTATATCCTTCCGCGATAAGGTTTTCTTTATTTTCATCCCATATTCGGGAATTAAACCGGATACTGGCTCTCTTGATATAATCGAATTTTGTTTCGATGGTCAGAACCTGATCGTAAATCGCGAATTTGTGATAATTGCAACTTACCTTTGTCAGCGGAAGATTAAGCCCCAGCTTTGCCACCTCAGTATAAGGAATGCCAAGCTGACGCATAAACTCATTGCGGCCATGTTCAAACCATTTTATGTAGTTTGTATGATAAACGACCCCCATTGCATCGGTATCGGCAAAAAGCACCCTGACTTTTGTTAAATTATGAACCGGCAACGCTCCTCCAGTCTTTGATAAATTTTTCCATCAACAGATGTCCCGGAGAAATTAAAACAGAGCTGTTTTTAGCGTTTATTTCGTTAAAGGACAGACCGGAGGCTCTGTTTTCTTCTTTTAGAGAAGACAATACCGCGAAAGGACTGGGGTCGCCGACATGGGTTTTTAAGTCTACCGGCGTGGGATGATCGCTTAAAACAATTATCCGGTAATCGCCGAATGATCCGATTTTATTTAAAATCGGCCCCACTATTTTTTCATCAAAAAGCTCGATTGCACGAATTTTGCCTTCGGCGTTCCCTTCGTGACCCATTTCATCGGGGGCTTCCAGATGCACAAAAACAAAATCCATAAAATTTAAAACATCCAGCGCCATATTGGCTTTGCCTTCATAATTCGTATCGATGTAACCTGTCGCCCCTTCGACCGGAAACACTCTCAATCCTGAAATGATCGCAATGCCTTTGAGCAGATCAACGGCGGAAATCATCCCGCCGGTAATAGAATATTTTTGAGTAAGGGGAAGAAGTTGCGGTTTCTTCCCCTGCCCCCACAGCCAGATGGAGTTAGCCTGTTTTTTGCCCGCTTCTTTTCTTTTGGCGTTGACGGGATGGTTTGCTAAAATTTCACCGGCCCGCCGCATCATTGAATTTATTTCCTCTGAAGAATCTCCATGCGGAAGATAATCGGCAATGAGCTTTCCTGTTATGTCGTGCGGCGCGGTTGTTTGGGGAGCGCCGGGTGCGTCGCGCCAGACAAATAAATGCCGGTAACCGACGCCGGGGAAAAATTGATAAGGAGGCAACCCGAGTTCTTTATTGATATCAAGAATAATTTGTCTGGATTCTTCCGTGGAAATATGGCCGGTGGTAAAATCATCCATGAACGCGCCGGGAGTATCCTTGTCGCCTATTGCCACAAGGTTGCAGCGATAAACCATATCATTTTTTTCAAGAGGGATTCCCATGCTGGCCGCTTCCAGTGGCCCGCGGCCTGTGTACGTTTCGCGGGGATCATAACCCAGCACGCTTAAAGTAGCGACGTCGCTGCCCGGAATCAATCCCGCGGGTACCGTATCCACAAGCCCCAGAGTGCCTTCTGCGGCAATCTGATCCATAAAAGGCGTAAAAGCACACTCAAGAGGAGTCTTTCCGCCGAGCATTTCGGTTGGATAATCGGCCATTCCATCGCCAAGCAATATTACATACTTCATATTAACATTCTGAGAATCTTCGCTATGAATAATTTTAATTTAAGTCGTCCTCGATTCTAATTAGAATAGTTTCGTCCTGAACCATATCTAATTTATTTATTTTCTTAAGCGCTTTTTGAACATTTTTTTCCTGCGCTTTATACGTTGTCATGACAATTGGCACCGCCCCTTCCTCTTTGCTTACCTTCTGAATACAGGTGGCAATGCTGATGTTATTCTCTCCGAGAATGCCGGATATTTTAGATAGAACACCGGGACGATCAAGAGCGGAAAAACGGAAATAATATTTTGTCTCGACATTATCCATCGGGATTAGCTTTATCTGGCTCATTTGTGTTTCACTCCTCGAGCGAAGAGGAACCCTGCAGGCAACATCTTTCAAAATATTGCGGGCTATGTCTATGATATCGCTGAAAACCGCGCTTGCCGTGGGCATCATTCCCGCCCCCTGCCCGAAAAGAAAAACGGGGCCCGAAGCATCACCCATAATATGAAAGGCGTTGTAATTCTGATTGACATTCGCCAGAAGATGGCCGGAAGGAATCATCGTCGGATGAATTCTCGCTTCCACCTCCCCGTTTTTGAGCATCGCTATTGCCAGCAATTTTATCCTGTAACCCAGTTCCCGGGCAAACCCGATATCATCACTGCTGATCTTCGTAATGCCTTCAAGATAAATATCCTTCAGGTTTACTTTTTTACCGTAAGCCAGCGACAGAATGATCGCCATTTTATGGGCTGTATCAATTCCTTCGATATCAAAAGTAGGATCAGCTTCGGCAAAGCCAAGTTCCTGTGCTTCTTTTAAAACAACATCGAATGCCTTGCCTTCATCAGTCATTTTAGTCAAAATGAAATTGCATGTTCCATTCATAATGCCCATAACGGAGTTAATCCTGTTGGCAACAAGGCTTTCTTTTAAAGTCTTGATTATCGGAATAGTCCCGCCGACACTGGCTTCAAAACCTATATCCACAGCTTTTTTCTGAGCAGCCGCAAATATTTCATTGCCGTAAGTAGCCAGAAGCGCCTTATTGGCGGTAACCACATGCTTGCCGTTATTGATAGCCTCCAGAACAAAAGTACGGGCCGGTTCATATCCGCCCATCAGTTCAATAACAATAGGAATATCTTTATCGTTGATGATCTTCCGGGCGTCGGTGGTCAGCAGATTTTTGCTTATTTTAATTCCGCGCGGAGCGGTAATATTAATATCGGCGATTTTTTTTAAAACGATCCGTGCGCCGAGCTTTTTGGTAATCAATTCTTCGTTTTGCTGCAGCAATTTTACCACTCCGGTTCCGATGGTGCCAAAGCCAATTAAACCGACATTAATATCTTTCATCGTATACACCTGATATTACTTCATAATATTGTATTTTTACCATTAATCACCAATATTTCGCTTGAGAAGTTTCTATAACAAACACAGTGGTTTTGTCAAACAAATATAAATAATATTTACAGGGTTAACCAATGAAAATCAAAAAGAATTAACATAGAAAGATACAACGCAAGTATTTGACTTTGAGGCTTTCTTAATTCGGGCATTTAGGGAGGTTTTCGTACTTCTGGCCCTTTGGCTCGCTTTCGCAGCTCAGGCCCTTAGGCCCGTGGACATTGGGGACGCATCTCGTGCGCTGTGGCAATCTTTCTTTTGCATTGCTTTCGTAGTTCGGGCCTTTAGGAAAGTTTTCGTAGTTCAGGCCTTTAGGCCCGCAAAATACGCAAACCGTAGGGCGCGTTTGCCAAACGCGCCGCTCGGATTGTTCGGGGAACAATCCCTACAATGTCCACCTCCGTCACTTACGTGACACCTCCGCCTGCGGAGGATAAAAAAATAGTAACATTAGTCCGAAAGTAGTAACTTCCCATTCTTGCTGAGGTATGGTTCAAGGGTTTTCCAGTCTATTTCGATATATGGTATTTCACGAGATCCCAATTCGTGTTGTCGAAATTCAATACCTAATCCATCTTTCATGATTAACCAATGATCTGCAGAAGTCACAATTTCCATGAGCCTTGATGGCTCAGTTTCATAATTCTTTTCATCAGCGTAATATATTTGTTTTTTTAGTTCCTCTTTCACCTTAGGAGAAGCTAATACCGTAAGCTTTTTACGCCAGCTGGTTTTATCATCAAATAAATCTGAAGTTCGTAATGCCCTTTTGACTTCTATCAGCCAACAAAGGGTTTTTGTAACCTGAAATGAACGACCTGCCCCATACTCAGTAATGGATCGCTCCGTTGTAAGGGATATGATGTACTTGTTACTAAAGTCAACGGTGTATTTGATGTCATTAATTGTACACTCGGTGTCAATTTTAAGTTCATTATGGGCTTTTTGGGCAATAAGGCTATTCCAGAATTTCTCATTTTCGTTATGGGGGTTTTCAATTTGTGGGTAGCTGAGCCATGTTATTCCGAAACCAGGACATTCTTTATCATTTGACTGATACCTAACTTTAACATTTCTAAAAATATGATAAGGGAATTTTATCAAGCTGTGTTGAAGTTCTTTGATTCTGTTTTTATAACTATCCTTCAGGCACTTAATCGAAATGTCCTGTTTATCATCTTTACAACCTGGTGGACTTTCTTTAATCCATTGCTTTTGATATTGCTTTGTTTCCTTCTGACCTTCAAGAGATAGGTTGGCCAGAGCATCATGATAAGCTTTAGCCATCTCTTCGTCGAGGTTGGAGAGTTCCGGATTGGAGCAGACAGTTTTCTCCACCCAGCTTGCAGCCTTCTTACAATCAAAGCTCGCGGCATTGGCGTGTGTGGCAAAAAATCCTAAAAGGATAATGATAAGAAATAGTTTTCCCCAGCGTTTTTGAATGACCATAAATTCCCCTCAAATAATTTATGCTACACGTGATCTATCCAACAGCATTATCAATAAAATCTTTAAGAGTCTGTTCTTCATAATAATATCTTCAGTCATTGATCAGCGAATGACCTTTTCTGCTAAGGTAAGGATTAAGAGTTTTCCAGTCTATTGTTATTAATGGTGCGCCTACGGTGTACGGTCCTATACCTGAGAGGTATTCACCAAATTGAATACCCAATCCTTCTTTCGCAATAACCCAATTGTCGGCAGAGGTTACAACATTCGTAATTTTAGACGGTTTAATCATGAGTTTATCAAAGTTTTCATCATTTTCTTTTAGGTCATTAAATACTAATGTTGTAAGTTTTTTGCGCCAATTAGTTTTATTGTCAAATAAATCTGACGCTTTCAATTTCCTTTTGTCATTCAACAACCAGGATAAAGATTCAAATCCTCTCAGTCCATGTGAACCGCCATGCGCGTAGGATAATATTTGAAGAGAAATTAAATGTTTGTTACTAAAATTAACGGTATATTCCAGATTATCGTAGTCAATTTTAAAATCATCATGTGCTTTTTTCAAAATAACTTTGTTCCATAATTTCTCATTTTCATCACATGGATTTTCAATTTGCAGATAGCTAAGATTTTTGTCTTCCATTTCATCCGGTGTGTCAATTTCTTTAAAATTTAGAATACCCCAATGGCGAAGATAAACATTTCTGAATATGCGGTAGGGAAATTTTTTTAAAGTAAAGAATAACTGTTCGTTTCTGCCGGAATATAGTTCTTTTAGACATTTATGAATGTTATTATCAAGATTGTTTTTCAGTTTTAATCTGGCTTCACAATACGGTTGTCTGTCTTTCAGCCATTGCTTTTGATATTTCTTTGTTTCCTTTTGGCCTTCTGGAGATAAACTGACCATGGCATCATGATAAGCTTTAGCCATCTGTTCATCTAGTTTTGAGAGTTCCGGATTGGAGCAGACAGTTTTCTCCGCCCAACTGGCAGCCTTCTTGCAATCAAAGCTCGCGGCAGTGGCTTGGGTGGCAAGCAGCCCGAAAAGGGCGACGATAATAATAACGCCAAGTATTTGCCGGGTAGCCCGATTTGTGCCGGAGATGACATGACAAGTTTGACGATCAACAGGAACGTGCATTTTCGCTTCCATGTCTGAATTGCTTTCAAAAATGCAATTCAGATGTTTTAATATGAGCAACCGTAAATCTGTGAAACTTGTTCTTATGAAATATTTGTAAAGCTATTTTGATTCTTAAAGATGTACTTTCATAAACAAATTTATTTTTCTTGTCAATAAAACCTTGTCGTAAAAATCCTAATTGATAATATATTAAATATTTTTAACAAATTGAGCTATTAGTGGCAATAATTTTAACCGTAGGGCGCGTTTCCCAAACGCGCCGCATACTTCCTCTTTTTTATTTACGAATTATTTTGCAGTATTCTGGGCTGCGGCGTCACTTGTTGTTGTCAAACATCCGGCCGCATGTATCGTGCATGACCTCATCAGAACTGTTTTTGATTGCGGCGACGCATGTATCAACTTCGTTTTGAATAGCCTTCAAGCGATCAAGCATCGGCTGCACCGTGGCGCGGATCTCGTCCATACGGGCAGTGTTCGCCTTGTGTTTTGCAAAAACCTTCTGTGTCTCTTCGCTATGATTAACGATGGCTTTCTGGAGAAGGGCTTGCATTTCATTTAGATGCGTACCCCATGCCCCCAGCCGTCTTGCCTCTGCGTCACCCGCTTCCGCCTCTTTGTTACAAGCAGCCACATAAGCGCCATCGGAAAACGTCCCCATGCATCGTGAATCATGATCTCTTCTGGCTGCTTCAAACTTCTCTGAAGCCTTGTCGAACTCAGCGCCTTCCGCTTTGTGTTCGTCAATCTGTTTTTTTAATTGCGCCTCAGACCACTTCAGATCATCCCATCGTTTCGTCTGTATCGCCTCGTCCTTATCAATTTGTTTAAACTCATCAGTAAACGGCGTGATTTTACTGATAAGCTGCTGCTGTTCGGTAAGCCGTGCGGCTGCACTCTGGCTCAAATCAGCGTATGCGTATGTAACGCACGTAAAGCAGACAAATAACCACACAATGAAATATTTCCGGAGCTGCATTAAATATTTCGTTTCTTTCATTTGAATTACCTCTTTTTTCATATTGTCATACCGGGTTGCATGGAATCTGTCGCCTGACAGGCGTCAATTCCCGGTAAGGTAAAGTCTGTTCTTATTGCGTTCCTTTTCAGTTGCGCCTCCGGTCAAAAGATAACGCGGCGGCCCCGGCCTGCGCCGGGGCAGGCTGCGCCAACAAAGTTAGCTAAAGAATACGGCTTGGTATCAGTGATCCACCCTAAATGCCTATATCACATGCAAGGTTAGAGTTCAGCTTTTTTTCCACCGCGTAAGATCCATCATAGCCGGTAGCGCAGGATTTATAAACTTTATTATTTGCCTGGATTGCGGGATGAAGCCGCCTCATGTCTGAGGGCTTCGTTCACTTCTTTAAGGACATCGATCATTTCAAACGGACCAAATGCATGAACCAGATATGGATACTCGCTGATAGTCGCAGGAATGCCCAGGGCTTTCAGCCGTGCCACGCTTATGCGGTCCTGCTCGATGCGCACGATTGGATCCCGGACGCCATGAAAGGCGTGAATGACCGGTTTATGCTTCCCCACCGGCCAGACTTCCGGAATAAGGGGTAACGGAAGCATCCCGCTTAAGGGAAAAGCAACGCTTATGAGATCCGGATCTTGCACGCTGATGGTGTAGGTTATGATTGCCCCCTGGGAGAACCCGGCGATGACCGGCTTGCCGAGCGTGGGTTTTTCGCTCATGAGGCGATGGATGAAAATGCTTAACCGACGGGAGGCCTCGGCTGCGGCTAAGGCGAAGGATTGCTCGTCCGCCAGCCTTGTGTGTATGGACCACCATCCGTAATCATGATTAAACGGACCAACAGGAACACTCTCAAGAGGAACTCCGCGGGGCACGATGATACGCGCCGGCACATGGACATTGGCAAATGCACGGATCATGACTTCCGGAGTACTGGCCTTGCCGTGCAGCAGGATGAGCATAGGCAAAGGGTCTTCCAGCTTTGCCCCGCCACTCGCGTATTCGATGTAATGAGGGCTGTCCGATACCATTAAATCAGCGCCGGCGTTTTGGCTTTGTGTCTGTGAACCGGCAGGACCCTTAATCGGTGATTGTGCTGATGCGCTATTGAGGCCTAAGCACAAGAGAAATATACAAAGGATGCAAATGAAACAGTTGTTTTTTATTTCAGACATATGAAATCTCCTTTTTTATGTATATCTGTCCTAATACGGCAAACGCTGACGATTACGGGTTTTAATTTAGACCTTATGATAAAAAAATACAAGGGCAAGTCTCAACTTTGTTAGTGTGTGTTTAGTCCGATAAAACATAAATACCCAAAGGAGGCTTGCCATAGAGAAGAGTGAATGGTATTAATTTCGTAGTTCGGGTCATTAGACCCGCTGTCGTAGTTCGGGCCTTTAGGCCCGCAAAACATTCAAACCGTAGGGCACGTTTCCCAAACACGCCGCAGACCGGATTGTTCGGGGAACAATCCCTAACCTGATAAATTAGAATGTTATCTTGAGAATGAGGGATTATTATTACTCGCTCTATCGTTTTAAACAGGCTTTAACAGCTGCCGAAGTGTTATTTGTTATTATTGTTTCACCCTTTTCATTGATGTATATTATGTTGTCAGTTTCAAAACTTTTCTGTTTATTTATGCCAGATAACTTTGATAACGAGCTTTGAACATCAACATTTATGTTACCGTCGCTATGATTAAATACGGCCGCATGTACAATATACTGCCCATCTGCGGAACCTGTTGATTCCGTGATGTCCCGATCCAGTTCGATTATATTTACACTATCTTTGACCCTGACAGGTTGGTCTTCTTTATTAACAGCGTTTTCCATTTCTTCACGTAAATTTTGAGCAAACTGTTTACCTTTCGGTCCAAGTGACTCAGCTTGAGTATAAATCTCTTCCATCGCGCAGCCAAGCGCTTTGCGCCAAGCCTTTCGCACCGTTTCGGCTTTATCTTTGAATTTCTTAGAATCATTATTTAAAACGGATGAGCCGGTTGACCCGGCTGGCAATGTTATGTCAGCATTGGAATTAGCGGGCATACTAAAAAAACTGGTTGCCGGTTTCAAAGTCAATAGCGTGTCGTTCCTGTTTTGATCATCGAGTTGGCGTGCTTTCTCTTCCGCTTTTTGGCGCATCTCTTCTTCCGATCGAATCCTATCACGCGACATCGAGTCAAGAGAATTTAACACTTGTCCTTGTTGCTGTATCTGTCGCGCTTTTTCTTCAGGATCGCCAAAAATGACCTTGTGAAGCTCTTGACCAAGCTGGTAAGCGGCATTATTCATGTTCGTGTAATCGCCACCGGATGACCCTCCTCCTGTCCAGCCGCATGCGCGTTTGCAGGCATCATCACTACATGGAGGATTTATCATTTTGCCGCAGTAACATCCGCAGGATACCTCAGTGCCTTCAACAGCAAAGGAACGGCTGGGTAGCACAATTGATGTGATTGAAATGATGACTAAAAACATCAATGTCTTTATTATATCTCCAAGAGTGAACCATTTTTTCTTCATAGTCATGCTCCTTTTATTCTCCAATCCCTGCACTGCAACATAGTATAATAATATACTATGTTTAATAGAGTATCTGACCATCTTTATACTTTATTGTTATTGCCGATTTATTGCTCCTCCTTCCAGTGGGGTGTTCATCTTGACAAGTCTAAGTTTCCCCTCCTGTTTACTCTCAAGCACAACTCCTGTGCACTTCTTATAGTAATAATCATGATAGCTCTCAACATTATTGAGATCATAATTAGTTTTGTAAACGTCGAACATCCACTTAAACTCTATAGATCGGCAATCATCACTGATAATGCCTGAAATAGGGTTTGTCTGGCCTGGAGTGGTGCACGGAATACCCTCTGGACCAACGCTGTCCGTATAACCGTTATAACTGAGGAAGCCCTCAAGATTATGACCTCTCCTCTGAACCTCAAAGTTCCAAAAACCACTTATCCGAATGGTTGAACCTTCTATCTTAAGTATTACTGTTGCTCCGCCATTTTCATCTTTCCATTCTCCTTCCATAGCCTGCATTTTTTCCTGGTCTTCGTTCATAACTTCAAGCTCATAGATCTTAGCCTGGATGGCAGCGGCATTTTGAGATCGTGGATCAGCAAGGAGGTAGAGCTTAAAATTTTGCATGGCCTCATTGAACTTGCCCGCCTTTTCCTGAACAGTACCGAGATTAAAGTATGCATCGGCAATCCATGGCGCATCAAGCACGGCTTGTTCCATTTCCTTTGCGGCTACTTCATAGCTGCCAGTTCCTCCCATTTTTAGTTTCGTCTCTGCCCTCACCATGCTGCGCATGACACTTTCAGGCATCGCAGGGGGCGCATGCATAGCCCGAACAACCTTGATGACAGACTGACGGACTCGCTGATCCTGCTCACTATATCTCTGAACATTCTTTAAAACTTCCCGATAATTATCCAACGCCTTTTCCAATTCGCCTTGTCGTGCCGCCTCGTCCCCAGCCCTCTCCGTAGCAAGGATTTTAGCTAACCTCGCTTCCTCCATTTGTTTCTGTTTTCTGGCCTCCTCGACTACTCTGGCACGCTCTGCTTCGGCTGCTATCCTCTGTTGTTCCTGGGCCTGTTGCCATGCCATGATCTCTTCCTTTGTCGGGCCGCAACCAGTAACAATAAATGACGTCGATAAAATAATTATCATTATAAAAAGTATTAAAAAACCACCAAGATAATCCTTTTTCATAATTAAGATCTCCTGAAATTAGAAGTAGATTTATTTGATAAGATATTGCTTCTTGTTGAAATAGTATAAGAAGAATGGTCTTGTGTGTCAATGAAAACTAGAGGAAAACTAGAGGGGTAAATTTTATTGTTTATCGAAAGCTTGAATGGTTGTAATCTGAACTTTATGTTCAACAAACACAAGCAAAATCCGGGGACATCCCTGATTATACTTGCAAAATATTCTTGACACACAAGAGAACGTTTCTTATGCTTCCTCCATCAAAAAGAAAGTTCTTATCAATTCAATATAAGGGATAATCAACGCGATCTTATGAATCTGACTAAGCACGTAAAAAAATACGCCATGGAGACCATCGGCTTTGACTTAGTGGGGGTAGCGAGCGCTGCGGACCCTCTCTTCAGCGAGGCACCCAAAGGTCACGGCCCATGTGATTGGCTGCCGCAAGCCGCAACAGTGGTGGTCGGGGGGGTGAAGGTTATCACGGAGATCCTTGATACCACGCCCAGCCCCATCTACAGCAAGCATTATGACCAGATGAATGTGTGGCTGAGTCAGGCTGGCTACAACCTGTGCCGGTTCCTGCAATCTCTGGGGTTCAAGGCCCTGTGGACCACCGAAACCGACCCATACGAATATTATGGTGCCCAGCTGCTTGCAGGCGCGCTGCGTTACACCCCGAGTTTCTCCCACCTCCGTGCCGCCGTAGCGGCAGGCTTGGGGGTAAAGGGCAAAATAGGCTTAGTGCTGACTCCGCAATTCGGACCTCGTCAGCGCTGGATCTCCATCATCACCTCCGCGCAGCTCATAGCAGATCCGCCCTATAGCGGCGAACTGTGCCTTGATCGAATTAAGCCCGGCAGGTGCAATCGATGCATCGATATCTGTAAGAAGGAACAAAGCGGGGCATTGAAGCCCTGGCCGGCAGAGGGCGGCGTCGACATGCTCGCATGTACCTGGGCCACGCTCAGAAGCCAGGGATTGGCGTGCGGCCTGTGCATCAAGGCCTGTCCGGTAGGCAGAGGAAAATCATCAAACAAAACGAAATTACCATTAAAATAAAAGTTTGAGGTGTCAGGTCTGCTTTTAATTGTTGAAAAGATCAACGGCAGACCTGCCCCTTTGATCGGACAGTTTCACTTCGATGTCCCAATCCAGTAAATCCTTCAACAACCGCGGTGCGCGTTGCACATATTGATTGACCAATGCTTGATTATTCAGATAGAACCCCTGGGTAACAATATCGTTAAATACTTTTTCTTTACTATCATTTAGATCACCATCACGGCCCAGATTGCGCAGACTCGATCCGTCCAGCGTAAAATCAGCGCCCGCCATGGGGCTTGCCCCGCAACGGCCAAGCGGCCCCTTGCTTAACAGCATTACCGTTACCCCTTTTTCACGTGCCGCAATGGCAGCCCTGAATCCGGCGCCACCGCCGCCGACAACAAGAACATCTGTTTGAATCAATCGCTCATTCATACCTATCCCTCTGATTTATAACCGTTTATCGGTAATATTCTGTTGGATCGTTATCGGTTTGTCTACAATACCGGCATAAAAAACAATAATTTCTGCCGTTTGTGTGCCTTCATTCTTTCCGTAATGCTTCTTGTTGACAAGCTCAACAATGGAATCTCCGGCTTTGAGATGCAGTGTTTTGCCGTCTTCCGTTATTACGGTCAATTCTCCGGCGATCAATACACCCGCGTTGATTACCGGATGGTAGTGCATCGCTAATTGTGCGCCTGCAGGAATCTTAATTCTTAAGATGGTAATTTCAGGCTGACCTTCAGGATATGCAGGCAGTGTTGTTCCATCCCAGCTAGTAGTTGTTTTTGCCAACTGTTCAATGACAATGTTATTATCAACGGCAACATTATTTAAATTCCCAGCACATGCTGTGATGAATAGAAACAATGTCACAAATATTGCCAAATTTATTTTTCTCATGTTTTGTTTCTCCTTGCAGCTTTTCGTTGAATGCGACATCGAATTCACTCTCCTGTAAATATATTTACTCAATAATATAATAATTATTTATCCTAAACATAATTTGACCTGACATAGAATGTCAAGACTATTAATAACTTCCTATACTCCTCAATTTCAAAAATATTAATTCTATGCTAGGCTACAAATAGTAATCGTTAAATCTTCATTTTATTTTATTAAAATAAATATAAACCGATTTATAAAGACTGTATAAATATTGTTCGGCTTCTTATAGTTAGAACATCCAGGAGATATTCATATGAAAAAGTATTACGCGAAAAAAGGTGAAATTCCAAAGCAAGGCGAGATCTGGCTGCCTGTCGGTGATAAAGGGCATCTTATGATGATGCATATTATCGATATTCAAAAAGTAAAACCCTTTATACCTGAGGAACTTGATGTTGCTTCAATAGGGTTTGGAAAAACATTGGGAATAGTTTTTATGACCAGCATGGGCCCGGAATCCACCTTGCCCTATCATGAGCTCATAATTGCACCGGCATTAATAAAGGTGAAGTGTAAATACGGTTTTTATGTAACTCATATATATGTTGATAACGAAAAATCCCAGATCGGCGGGATAAGAAACTTTGGGCTGCAAAAACAGATTGCTGATTTTTCATGGGATTGGAAGGTTAATGAGGCAGGTGAAATATCAATAAGTAAAGATAGCACAAATTTAATTACGATAAATTATGAAAAGGCTCTCGGCTCAGTGCCTTTCAATGTGGGAGGAAATGCAGCGTCTATTCTTGAAGATAAACTGATATTTTGTATGAATAGCTTCAGAGCAAATTATGGGATAACCAAGGTTACATATGATATTCAGTCAGGGAGTCCACTTTATAGAGATATCAATAGAATCGGCTTAGGGAATCCTATTCTTTCAGTTCTCGGAGAGAAGATGAGAGGAGTAATGGGAGAGAACACGCAAGTTTTAGCCTTTCTACCAAATAGATCTTGAATCTTGCGGAACCATGGAATACACACGGATGCGCTGACGCACGCCGGTGATGCCAGTCGTTGCACCTTTCAGCCGGTACTCCTCACATCAATCACAACCCTAAAATCATTGATTGGTATGTGCTATACGTAACTTAACATCATAATATCAATAGAAAATACTGATCATGTTACGTATAGGTAGGTGAAAGAAATAACCGAGATAAGATTTAATTGGATTTTATCAGTTGCGCGTAGACTTCATCATGCATCGGCGTGGAGACTCCCGATTCTTTGCCTGCCTTGCACAGATAAGCGGTCAGCGCGTCAATTTCGGTTTGCCTGCCTTTTTCAATGTCGAGTTGCATGGATGTTTTTGAGTCGTATCCAAAAGCGGCAAGCATTTCCATCGCTTTGTCGACTGTACTTTCCTCAAGATTTACATGATGCGCTTTGGCAACCGCCGCGACTTCCAACATCATATCTCTTGCCTTTTTCTTAAGCGATGCGTCCGCCCAAACAGCGCCGTAGGTCTTGCCTGTCGCAGACATTAAAGATGCCAGAGGGCACATCAGCAGATATTTTGTCCACAATGCTTCGGAGATTTTATCCGTTAATACGGCTTTGATTTTTGCCTGTAATAAAATATCGAGAATGTATTGATATTTTTTAGCGGATTCATCATCCGTGCCGAATGTCAGTTTGCATGCGCCGCCTTCCTGATGGATGACGCCGGGCTTTTCAATGTGTGAGATGATATAGACGCTGCCGCCCAAAACATTTGCCTGCGGCAATATATTGCGAAGTATATGAGCGCTGTTGACGCCGTTTTGCAATGGAATCGCCACTGTATTTTTATTGATGCAGGCGCTGAATTTTCGCGCGGTGCTCTCTAATGAATAACTTTTGGTGCAAAAGAAAACCAGATCGAAAATTCCTGCTTCGCCCGGATCATCCGTGGCAATTGTCGGCCTGGCAATATAATTTCCTTCCCTCGTGATTAATTGCAAACCATTTTCCCTAATTGCTTTTAAATGCTCGCCTCGTGCGATAAATATTATTTCATGCTCTGTGGAGTTTTCAAATGCTCTTGCGAGCTTTCCGCCAAAATATCCCCCTACTCCGCCTATGCCGATTATTGCGATTCTCATTTTTAACCTTTAAATGTTATTTCCCCTTTTGTCATTACAGGATGCCTCCGGGTAAGGATCGCCCCCGCAAGGACATCAGGAAACAATCTAAAACTATATCTCATTTTTTAGTATGTCAAGTGTTCAAAACAGACGATGAAACTGTTTCGCTATAACACAACATGATGTCCTCCGCTGGCGGAGGTGTCGCGAAGCGACGGATGTGGACATTGTAGGGATTGTTCCCCGAACAATCCGGTATGCGGCGCGTTTAGGGAAACGCGCCCTACAACAAGAAATACCGTTTCTTAATTTAAGATGATATTGAGGCGGCCAGGAGGAGGCGACGAGGCGTATATATAATACGTTGAGGAAGCCAACAACGACGCCAACAAAAATAGCGCTTAAAGTTAGGATGGTATCATAATTCTTCTTGACGATTTCATCGGCCTGATAATATACATATTGCATCACCATTTAAAATAAACCATCTTTCACAGCAAGGAGAACGCCATGAACATCCGTCCATCTGCCCGTATTCGCCGTTTTCAAGTTCCTGTGGTTCTAATCATTATCCTGTGTTTTATGATCGGCGGATGCACTTCGTTTATCAACTCCAAATTCAAAGACACCCTGCCGCCGATGGAAGGGGTACAGATGGTTCCCGGCTTATCGGATAAGGTCACTGTAAAGCGCGACAACATGGGCATTCCCTTCATAGAGGCCAACAACATAGATGATCTGCTGTTTGCCATGGGATATGTCAGCTCCTATGACCGGTTCTCCCAGATGGAAGGATTCAGGCTTTTGGGCAAGGGTCGGATCGCCGAAATGGCCGGAGGGGCCACCCTGGAAATGGATATCTACATGAGGGCGTTAAACCTTAAGCGGGTGGCCGAGATTCTTTATGAATCAGCCTCGCCCGATCTTAAACATAAGCTTCAACGATACTGCGACGGGGTCAACGCGTATCTTGCCAACGCGCCGCTACCGATGAATCTCAAGATGGCCGGGCATAAACCCGAACAATGGAAACCCATTGATTCCGTTTATGTCTTTGTGGTGATGACATTGGGTCTTAGTGAAAATCTTCATCAGGAAATCGATATATTGAACGTAGCCCAAAAGGTCGGAGTTGACAAACTGGCGTGGCTTTTTCCCATTTATCCCGACGAACCTCTTCCCTTTGAGGAAATGGAAAAACTCAAAGGCGTGGACCTGACAACCGCATCTCATGATATTGAACGCCTCTTTGCGGTTTCCGGCGACGTAAACCGAATACTGGTCCCTGCCGCCGCGGCATCCAACAACTGGGTCGTATCGGGAAGCCGCACCAAATCGGGCAAACCCATTTTTGCCAACGACACCCATCTTCCCCTTTCCATGCCCTCCCTCTGGATGATGATGCATGTGAAATGTCCTGAAATTCAGGGAGCAGGCATTGGGATGGCCGGAGTTCCGGGAATTATTGCCGGATATAACGGCAACGTGGCATCCGGCATGACAATGGTTATGGCCGACAATCAGGATTTATTTTTAGAAAAACTTAAACAGGAACCGGACGGACTCTATTACCTTTACAAAGATCAGTGGCTAAAAGCTACAAGCAGACAGGAAATATTTCACATCAAGGGTGGCAAGGATGTCACCCGAACCATATACGAAACCAGGCACGGCGTACTGTTAAACGGCATTCTAAATGATGAGCCGCACCCTGATCTTCTTGTTCCCATGCCCGTCAAACAATCCCTGGGACTAGCGCTGAGCTGGTCAGGCTATGAACCGGACCGGACAATGGATACGTTTTTCAAGATGATGCTGTCAAAATCGGTTGACGAGTCATTGCGATATGCAAAGGAGAACACTTCTATTATTCCCCTGAACATTGTAATGGCCGATAAAAACGATATCGCCTGGCAGGTCACGGGACGTTACCCGCTGCGTAAAAAAGGACGTGGACTTTGTCCCTCGCCCGGGTGGAGTGGCGATTATGACTGGAATGGCTATCTTGACCCATCGTTGCATCCGTCTTCAAAAAATCCTGAAAAAGGGTATATCGGAACCGCCAACAATAGAACGGTTCCAATCGATTTTCCGTATATTCTTTCCTCTTCCTGGTACTATCCTGACAGGGCCTGGCGCATCGATCAAATGATGAAGGGCAAAGATCAATACACGGTGGAAGACGCCAAAGCCATGCAACTGGATATCTATTCGCCTTTTGTCCAAACGATCAAGGCGGCGCTGTTGGATGAAACGACTCAAAGCGAGATGAAAGCCACGTGGAAAAATTCTGAAAAACACGAAGCCGCGGAAAAGGCGCTGGCAATCCTCCGTAATTTTGACGGCAATATGCGTGCAGATTCAGCGGGCGCAGCCTTCTGCGGCGTTTTCATGTCAACTCTTTCCGGAAATCTCTTTGCCGATGAACTGGGAGGTCCTGATTCCATCGCCTATAAATCACTTAAAGAAACTTATCTTTTGGGTTATTCGGCCCTGCATGACCACTTGACCGAAAGGTGCAAAAACAGTCCCTTCTGGAAGGGAAAGCGATCGCAGATTCTTGCCAAAACCGTGCTCGATACCGTGGACATTCTGGAAAAACGCTGCGGCAAAGACCCCAAAACCTGGGAGTGGGGGAAGCTGCACACCTACTACTGGAAAACTGAAGGCACTAAGCTTTCAGATTATATGGGTTTTTTCGAAAAGGAAAGCATGAAGTATCTCTCCGGTTATTTTGACAGAGGTCCATACCCCGCGCCCGGCGACCACACCACGCTCAATGTTGCGGCCTACCATCCCGGAACCGATTATGATGTGTGGCTGATTCCTGAAATGCGCTTTATCGCGGACTTCGGGAGCGATGAACCGCTCATCGGAATCAATAGTTCCGGCCAGTCTGATAACCCGGCAAGCCCCTATTACGACGACGGCATAACCGCCTGGCGTGAAGGCAGGTATAAGGATTTCCCGTTTAAAGAGGAAAATATTAATAAGCTCTACACAAAGACGCTTACTCTACTGCCTAAGCAGTAAAGAATAAATAAAGTCGTATAACGGATTGTTCGGGGAACAATCCCTACATTGAAATATGTAGGGCGCGATCCCCGAGCGCGCCGCTTCATTAATGATACAAAAAGAGGAACATAAGCATGAAATCGTCAAAGCGTGGCGTAAACATTTCTTCCCGCTGGTTCAGTCATGCTGACTGAACCAGTTATTTTCTTCGTTACAAATCAAACCACAGGTTCAATTTACAATATTGAATCCGCTTGAAAATTCTGTTATAAACTCCAAAACGATTAAACATTTAGGCAGCAAGCTGCAAGCTTAAACCAGCGACGATTTGCCGCGTTTAACCGACGAGGATAAACTATGCCGTCAGTCCGCATCACTAAAGAACTCAAAGACAAGGTTTACTTCGTCACATTTACCGTCCACAATTGGTACTATCTCTTTGACCGCCACCACCGCTTCGAAATACTGGAAGACAGTTTTGTCTTCTGTCAAAAAAATAAGGGATTAAAAATATATGCTTTCGTTTTTATGCTCAATCATCTCCATTTCAGCGGCTCAGCGCCGGATATGATCGCCGTCATCCGCGACATGAAAACGTATCTGGCTAAAAATCTGAAGAAAAATATTTCCGAGACTGAGCGCAACCTGTTAAAACTTTTTGAAAAAGATGGCGAGTACCGCTTCTGGAAAGAAACAAATTTCCCCAAAATTATTGAAAGTCAAGAATTCCTGCATCAGAAAATTGAATATATTGAATCTAACCCAGTACGAAAACAATATGTGCTTTATCCTGAAGATTGGCGCTGGTCATCGGCAAGTAAGGTGCCTACAAGAATTGCTGTAATGAATGTTGAAGAATAAAAATATCTGGTTCAATCTGCAAGATTGAACCAGCGTAGAGATATCCATTAAAATCAAAAGTGATGAAAACCACATCGCCACACAATTCTGTTCGACGCGTTGCTGTCGCGTAATAATCGTCCGGATTTTGAACTTTCTGGCCGCTACTGTTTACCCTGTTCTGGCGAAATCCAGTTTCCCCTGCCATTTCCCGATTAAAGTTTCCCGTAAAATGAGGTGTTCCGGTTTTTCCAGGAAAGGATCACGTGCAGCCAGTGCGAAAGCGTCTTCTTTAGCATCGTTTAGGATTCGTGCGTCACGAATGATGCTGGCAATGCGGAAATCGGGAAGGCCGGATTGCCTTGTTCCTAAGAAGTCTCCGGGGCCGCGAATAGCCAGGTCTTCTTCGGCAATGGCAAAACCGTCTGTTGTTTTTTCCATTACCTTTAATCTTTTACGGGCATCCATAGAGCATTTAAAATCCGTAAGCAGAATGCAGTTTGAAGGAATATCACGCCGCCCTACCCTGCCGCGCAACTGATGCAACTGAGAAAGGCCGAAGCGCTCGGCATGTTCGATCACCATTAAAGACGCCCGCGGCACATCGATGCCTACTTCAATGACTGTTGTGGAAACAAGAATTTGTATTTTATTTTCCAGAAATTCCCGCATGACCTCATCTTTATCTTTCTGGTTCATCTTGCCGTGAATCAATCCCACACGGTAATCGGGAAAAATATCGTTTTGCAGATGTTTGGACATATTCGTGGCATCTTTTAAATCGAGCGTTTCCGACTCTTCGACAAGCGGATATACAATAAACGCCTGATGACCTTTCGCCATTTCCGTGCTGATGGTCTGATAAACCTTGTCTCTTTTGCTCTCCGGCATCACCACGGTGCGCACCGGCTTTTTGCCCGGAGGCATTTCATCGATGACGGAAACATCCAGATCTCCGTAAACGGTCATCGCCAGCGTTCGCGGAATGGGTGTTGCCGTCATGACCAGCACATCGGCGTTGATTCCCTTGCCTCGCAGAGTCGCTCTTTGCATAACGCCGAAACGGTGCTGTTCATCAATCACAACCATTCCCAGCTTATGGAAATCAACATCTTCCTGAATCAAAGCATGCGTGCCGATGATAATATGGGCATCGCCGTTTTGAATTTGACCAAGGGCTTCCTTCCTCAGTGCGTTTGTCATGCTGCCGGTGAGCAGTACGGTATTGAGACCGATCTGCCCGGCCCAGGAACTGATCGTTTCAAAATGCTGCTTAGCCAGTATTTCCGTCGGCGCCATGATGGCCGCCTGATAAGAATTCTCACAGGCCGTAATCATTGCCGCCATGGAAACAATTGTCTTCCCGCTGCCCACATCGCCCTGCAAAAGGCGGTTCATCGCGGTTTCTTTTGACATGTCTTCCTGAATTTCGTTAATGACCCGCTTCTGTGCTTCGGTTAACGCAAAAGACAAATTTGAATAGAATTTTTTGAGAAAGTTTCCCCTGGGTTTAAATGAAATTCCTTTGTCCAGAACCCTTCCCGATTTCTTTACCGCCATGCCCAGTTGAAAAAAGAAAAATTCATCGTAAATCAAACGCCTGTGCGCCTCAGAGCGGGAAGATATAAATTCATCTACCGATTCATCATTCCCCGGAAAATGAACAGAGAGCAGCGCTTCGTGGATATTGATAAGTTTTCGTTTTTCACAGATGTAGTCCGGTATCGGGGATGACACGTAGCGCGAATAATTCTCCAGCGCGAAATTCATTACTTTGCGGAAGTATTTTTGATGCAGTCCCTCCGTCTCGGAATAAATAGGCACTATCCTTTTGAAATTTAAAAGATTTTCTTCTTCTTTTTCATCGAGTATTTCATAATCGGGATGAATCATCGCCTTGCCGTTATAATCCGGCCGGACCGCGCCTGTAAAAATCACTTTTGTTCCCTTCTTGAAAATACCGAGCAGGTAAGACATTTGTCCTTTGAACCATTTCGCTGTCAGATTCGCCGTGCCGTCGCTGATGACGGTTTCCAGTATTTTCTTTCTTCCATAGAAACGATACTGCGACGTTGTTACGGTGCCCATGGTCGTCTGAACTTTTTCGAGTTCCAGACGGTTTATTTTTTTTGTTTCCCGGCGGTCTTCATAGGTTCGCGGCAGAAAGAAAAGCAAATCCTCCACGGTGGCAATTTTTTTGGCGGCAAAGCGATCAGCCATTTTGGGTCCCACGCCTTTTAAGTATTGAACAGGCAGGTTAAGTTTGGCCGAGGCTTCTTTTAAATCGGATATTCTCTCTATTGTCTTGGGATCGGGAGGATGAACGTGCGCGTGCGCGTCTGAAGTATCAATATCAGTTTTTAATTTTCCCAATATAATCTGTGCTTTTTCAATTTTATTTTTCTTTAATTCCAGCTTTTGCCAGTCATAATCGGAAAATATTTCTAGTAATTCATCTATCAGGGCATTAAAATCGGAAACTGCCGCAGACAGTGAGGAATCTTTCAACATTGGCAGAAGATTTAAAAGGAATTTCCCTAAATCTTTTATGTTGGACAGATTTTTATAATTATCTTTTGAGGCAAAAGTTAAAGGCCGCTGGATTTTCTGCAGAATATCTTTCGGTGAATCCATTTGGTCTCCGCATTGTAAAAAGTTGGCAAACCTTAATCATTTCTAATAAATCGATTATTTTTGTTAACAAATATATTTTGTTTGCGCAAGGAATGATTGACTTAAAATTTGATTTACGCTACACAAATCCATACTGCACTTCCATATTAAAACTAAATTCATATAGAGGCAACATGACAGATAAGAGTACATATAAAGACGCGGGAGTAGATATCGATACCGCCAATGAATTTGTCGAACGTATCAAAGCTTCGATAAAAACGACCGCCCGCAAAGAAGTTATATCCGGCATAGGTGGTTTTGGCGGCCTTTTTCATCTTAATTCAGCCGATTTGAAAAATCCGGTGCTGGTCTCTTCGACGGACGGCGTGGGCACCAAACTTCGCATCGCCCAATTATTGGATAAACATGACACGATTGGCATTGATCTTGTGGCCATGTCGGTCAATGATGTCGTTGTTCAGGGCGCTGAACCGTTATTTTTTCTTGATTACCTCGCCACGGGGAAAATAGAACTGGAAAAAAGCGTTAAAATCATTGAAGGAATTACTGAAGGTTGCCGGCAGGCCGGATGCACGCTCTTAGGAGGTGAAACCGCCGAAATGCCCGGATTTTATAAACCCGGCGAATATGATCTTGCCGGTTTTTGCGTAGGTGTTGTGGATTCGGAAAAATTAATTAACGGCTCAACGGTCAGTATCAATGACAGAATCATTGGACTGGCCTCAAGCGGTCTCCATAGTAATGGCTTTTCGCTGGCAAGAAAAGTCCTTCTGGAAAAAGGTAAATTAGGCGTTAACGATAAAGTTCCAGGCCTTAATAAAACGGTCGGCCAGGAATTGCTGGAACCGACAAGAATTTATGTTAAGCCACTTTTGAAACTTTTTAAAAACTTTAATATAAAAGGACTTGTTCATATCACCGGCGGCGGATTTTACGATAATATTCCAAGAATAATTCCTCAGGCTTGCCGCTCGGTTATTAAAAAAGGAAGCTGGCCTGTACCGCCTGTTTTTGATCTTATTAAAGAAACAGGCAACGTTGAAGAAAAGGAAATGTTTCGCGTATTTAACATGGGCATCGGAATGATGATTATTGTCGCGGAAAAAGAGTGTCAGGAAGTTCTTGAATACCTGAGGACTCTAGGCGAGAAAGCTTATCTGATCGGTTCCATAGAAAAAAAAGGAGACAAACAGGATCAGGTTTGTCTTTCCGAAAATTAGGACAAACAATATGACTGATTTATTGAAACTGGGAGTTTTGATTTCCGGAAACGGTTCCAACCTGCAATCAATTATTGATCATATTGAAAAAGGTTCATTAAAAGCGGTCATCAAAATTGTTATCAGCAACAATCCCGATGCCGCTGGTCTCAAAAGAGCGGAAAAACACTCAATTCCATGGGTTGTTTTAAAACACAGTGATTTTAAAAGTAAAGAAGACTTTGATTTAAAGTTAATAAAGACATTAAAAGACAATGGCGTCGATCTGGTTGTTCTGGCCGGTTTTATGCGTATTATTTCTCCCGCTTTTTTGAAAGCTTTCAGCCATAAAATAATGAATATTCACCCTGCCCTTCTTCCGTCTTTCCCCGGGCTTCATGGACAAAAACAGGCCATTGATTACGGCGTGAAATTCTCCGGCTGCACAGTCCATTTTGTTGATGACGGCGTGGACACAGGACCGGTCATTATTCAAAGTGTTGTGCCGGTTTTGGATGACGATACGGAAGAGTCGCTTTCGGCAAGAATATTAAAGGAAGAACATAAAATTTATCCGCGGGCAATCCAGCTTTTTGCTGATGGAAAAATTGAAATCAAAGGACGTAAGGTTTACATTAAAAGCTAAAAAAATAAATATCTCGCCCTGCTTTATATAATACCATTTTAAACGTCTTTTGAAATTTTGATTTTTTTGGATATTTATTGATGAGGTAACATTCATTAATGTACGGTCTAATTGTTATAGGAGATGATCTTTCTTCCCATGTGGCCGCCGCAGTGGCCTGCAGTTACGGCATTAAGACGGCTCTGCTGTCTGAGAGCGGGATGGGAGATGTCTGTTTTGTCGGCGATCTTGCTTTTGATGGCGATCACACGCCTTTAACCGGTTTTGGCGAAGATCAAATCGGTTTATCGCTTTTGACGGCGCTGGGCATTTTTCCGGAAAGCGTTTTATTAAATCCCGCATACCAGATCATTCTCCCTGAAAACAGAATAGATTTTTTTAATAACAGGCAAGACCTTGTCAAAGAAATGACCAGAGAATTCCCGGAACTGGCCGCGGGAATAAAATCCTTTTACAATGCAGTTGCCAGAAACTCGGACACAGCCGCTAAATGGCTGCGCAATCATCCTGATATTGCGCCCCGAAGCCCCAAAGATTATATCGATTTTATTAAGCTGATACCCCAATTATTGCGGTGTAAATTCGACAATGCCAATTTAGGGCGAATGATGTCGCTTAATGCTTCTTTTAAAAAAGTAATGGAAGCGCAAAAGGTTTTACTTTCCTTCAGGACAAACAATCAAAAGTCCATTTTCTCTTATTATCAATATAGTGCGCCTATGCGCGGCGCTTATTGTTTTTCGCAGGGCAAACAGGCGCTTTTTGATTCCCTGCTGAAAAAAATAGAGGCGGCGGACGGTTTGTATCATAATCGCTGCGAAGTCCTGTCCATTAAAAAAGGCAAATTAATCGAAGTAACTTTCATGGATAAAGACCGCACAGCCTCAAGGATAGAGGCGGATAACTTAATTATCAGCACAAGATGGCAAAACATGCATTTACTGATTAAACGTAAAAAGAAAATTAATCTAAGTGATTTGTTCAGGCCGGTTAAAATTTCCCATTATCCTTTTACAATTCATTTGGGTATTAACCCGAAATGCATTCCCGAAAAAATGGCAAAGCACGTCGCGGTAATCAGTGACGTAGACAAGGACGTTTATGATAATAATTTGATTATTCTGGAATTAAACGCACCCGCTGGTGAAATAGTTACTTCCGCATCGACAAAGATACCGCTTTCGGCCACTGTTTTTCTTCCCAATGATCAGGCGGTCTGGTCTAATGAGAATTTAAGCCAAACAGCTGATTCAATCATTAATCGTCTTGAATATTTTCTCCCCTTTTTAAAAGAAAACATTGAATTTTCAGATATAGAGGAATCCATAAATATTTCAAAAAAACAACGCGAGATTGTTAATCCTAAATATCAATTACGAAACTCCCTTATTACCGGTTTTGCCGCAAAAACCAATAAAACAAAATTTGGCAATATTTATCTTACGGGAGCTTCATTACTGACAGACGCCGGCTTCGAGGGAGAAATTATTTCCGGCATAAACGCCGTCTCGCGAGTGGCGGGTAAAACGGAGTAATCTATGGAATACGATTTTGTCATCTCGAATCTTGGAAGGCGATTAATTAAATCTCCGCTGAATATCAACAATTTTACACCGGACAAAAAAAGATTGTTATTCAACTCCTATTTGGATAATTATCTTTCCTGCGTTGATAAAAATGGTCAGCCGCTTTCCGTGGAACTCGCCGGTCCCCGTGATAAAATTTTTTTTAATCCCTCCAGGACAAAAGCGGCAATCGTTACATGCGGCGGCCTCTGCCCCGGCATTAATGATGTCATCAGGTCAATAACGACAACACTCTTTTTCAATTATAATGTCAGAGATATCGTTGGCGTTAAATATGGCCTGCGGGGATTAAATCCGGTCTGCGGACATGAATTAGTCAAGCTGTCCCCTGATGCGGTCAAAGATATAACAAGCATCGGAGGCAGCATTCTTTCCACTTCCCGCGGCCCGCAGGATGTAAAGGCAATGGTGAATTATCTTGCCGGATTAAAAATTAATATTCTTTTTTGTATTGGCGGTGACGGCACAATAAGGGCGGCTGAATTTATAACTGCCCAGATAAAAAAAAGAGGTTTGAAAATTGCCGTTGTCTGTATTCCTAAAACAATTGATAATGATCTTAATTTAATTCAGAGATCATTCGGGTTTGACACGGCCATAGAAAAAGCGGCTGAGGCGATTAAAAGCGCTCATGTAGAAGCCAAGGGTGCGTTCAATGGAATAGGCCTGATTAAAATAATGGGGCGTAACTCCGGCCATATCGCTGCCTGGGCAGCGCTGGCGCAAAATGATACGAATTTTGTTTTAATCCCGGAAGTGCCCTTTGATCTTGATGGAAGAAATGGATTTTTAGCAACGTTAAAAAAACGCATAACTTCCGGAGGACACGCGGTAGTTCTGGTAGCGGAAGGCGCGGGCCAGTACCTTTTCAATGAAAATACTTCTTCCATTGAAAAAGATCCTTCAGGAAATATTCGCCTGCAGGATATTGGATTATTCTTGAAAAATGCTATTGATGATTATTTTAAGAAAATTAACATGGAAATTAACCTAAAGTACATTGAGCCCAGTTATTTAATTCGTTCGGTTCCGGCAAATGCTTCAGACGGCATTTATTGCAACTCGCTGGGACAATACGCTGTTCATGCCGGAATGGCCGGAAAAACAGGCATCCTGGTAGCCCTGATGCAGGACGAATACGTTCATCTTCCGCTTAGCGCGGTCGCATCTAACCGTAAAATTGATCCGCGGGATGATATCTGGCTGCGCGTTTTGGAAACAACCGGACAGCCTCCGTCGATGAAAAGTTGATGTCGTTGCAATATATAATTATATCATCTACTTAAGGTCATTGTTTGCCCCTGCTTTTACAGGGGCAAATTACCCGCAGCCCTCAATAAACTAACCTGATCCTTTATTTTTTAAAGAAAGGCGAAAAAATGCTTGCAAAATACTGCCTTATAGTTTAGTAACGACGCACATTTCTAGGAGGATTTTTAAATGTCTCGTATTTGTGAAGTTTGTGGAAAAAAACCGGCAATAGGCAACAAAGTGAGCCATGCCAATAATAAATCAAAAGCTACATGGTATCCTAATCTGCAAAGATTACGTTGTATTGATGAAAAAACCGGCTCAACAAAAAGGGTGAAGGTTTGCACCAGTTGTATTCGATCCGGATTTGTAAAGAAAGCTATTTAAAAGCCGGAAGCCAATTATAGTTTTTTACAATCTGCATGGTTTCCAGAAAAAATGATTCATCATCGTCAATTAAATCTATAGCTTGCTGAAACAAATTTTTCAGGCAATCGTAAAATAATCGTTCAGAGCTTTGAAGGCCGAATTTACCTTTATAAAGATTGATTCGGCCTTCAATATTCATTATGCTTTCCATCCCGTCTTTCGTTATATAAAATAAAGCGCTCTCCATCGCTTCATCAATTTCATTTTTTCCTAAATCATATAACCAGTTCATTGTGGCGGTGAATTCATTCATTTTATTTTTGACTGTAAAGTTAATCGCTTCCACTAAAAGATCTATGGTTTTAAAGGAATGAATATGATTTGAAATGACCAGATCATAGATCATCTCGATAATCAGATGTGACTGATAAACCGCTTCATCATAAGAAATTTCTTTCTTAATAATTTTATGCAATTCCATAATTAATTTTATCAGATGTTTACCTTTTACATAGGAATACCCTTTAGAGTCGGAGTTGAATTCCTCCTGACAATCGGAACAAATATACCCGTGATGGGAAAGATCATCGACAAGCAGATGAAATATGACGTAAGCTGATTTTGAATATTGCGGAGGTATCTGCAGCGACCTCCGTATTTTGTGAGTTTTAACGGGGCTTATTCGCGGATGAATTGTTAATAAATCCGGAGCAATGTTATAAACAAATACATCCGGGTCAATATTTTTAACATCCGCAGCGTCTAAAACCTTCTGCAAAAAATATGTGTGGGTGAGCATAAACATAAAAAAACCGATTAAAGGGCTCTTGACCGGGAGCGCATTCCCGTAGGGAGGCGCAATCATAATTAATTATCTTCCTCACCGGAAAAAGTCAAAGACTTTACAAAACGTTCATCTGCTGCGTTGCGCTGCAAACATCATCGCTCAACGTAGATCTACATACGCCTCGCGGTTTTATTTTTGCGTGCCTTGCATCTGAGCATATTGTAAAGCCTACGGCTTTTTCCGGCAAGGAAGGTGCTAATTTATAATTGCGCTCCCCTGCGGGATGCGCTTCCGGTGAATAGCCCATAAATATATTGTATTTCAAATTGCTGGTCTTTTATTTCAATGGCCGATTAATTTCCTCCATTTTATATTTATCTTTCAAATATTCAATTAAATCGGACATATCTGAAATAAAATCAGGAATAATTGAAATTTGGATTATTGCCGTCTGAGGATCTATTGTTTTGACTGTCGCCATATCTCCATATCCTTCAATAATAAATTGAACTAAGATAATATTTTTCCGGTCTAATTCAAAATATTTTTTTATCATCTTATAATGGTCTTTACTTTTATCACATTATCGTTTTAATATTAAAGATTCAATGAGCAATTGACGTCAACTGATAAAGACTGTATATTATTAACAAGTAATCAAGGAGAATTTATGCGCATTTTCAGAAACATACTAATCTTTTTATCAGTATTTATCTTATCCTGCTCGACCGTAGATACAAATATTAAAAGCATATCTGCTGGTGATGTCAATTTATTTTTAAAACAGGCTTCAGGCGCCTCTGAACATCCCAATGCCGCTGCTGACATTTTATATTCTTATAACTATGCGGAATTTTATGAAGATGGCACCGGCATCACAAGACATGAAGACCGCATCAAAATATTCAATGAGCGCGGACGTAATCTTTCATCAAAATCAATATCTTATCGCGAAGGATATCAGAAGGTAAAAATATTATTTGCCAATACCATCAAACCTGACGGAAAGGTTGTTCCTTTAGACATGAAAGATGTTCAGGATTCCTCAGAGTATGCCGGTTACGAATTTTATACGGATATAAAAGTTAAAAAGTTTGCTATGCCCGCCGTGGAAGACGGCTGCATCATTGAATATGCTTACGAAATAGAAAATTTAAAACCGGTTTTATCCATCGACTATTTTGACATTTTTTTACTTCAGAATTTATATCCCATTGAAACAGATATAATGGAAATCGTTTTGCCGGCTAATATCGATTTGAAATACAGGAGTTTTAAAACAGCGCTTACTCCAGAGATCATTGCCGATGGCAGCAAAAAAAGATATATTTTGACCAATACCAGACAAAAAGAAATAGTCCCTGAATCGCGCATGCCTTCTCTTTTAGACAGAGATACTTTCCCTCAAATTTATTTCTGGACACTCAACAGTTGGGATGAAATCTCAAAATGGTATATGGGGCTTGTCAAAGAACAGATGAAATCAGACAGCGATCTGGAAAGTTATACAAGGCATCTCATTGCCGATGCAAAAACAGATGAAGATAAAATCAACGCCATCTTTAGTTTTGTTTCTCAGAACATCAGATATATTTCCGTTCTTCTGGGTCCTTACACGCATAAACCTCACGCTGCCAACGACATATTCCACAAGAGATACGGAGACTGCAAAGATAAAACGATTCTCCTGCTCACCATGCTTAAAATTGCCTGTATTAAAGGAATGCCGGCTCTTGTTTCAGCTTACGGCAAATACTTTGATGATTCTATCCCTTCGTTGAATGTATTTGACCATATCATTGCCGTTGTTCCATTCAAAAATAAATATTTCTATCTCGATGCCACAAATGAAACAGCCGCTTATAACTCACCCCCTTTCGTGCTTCCCACTAAAATATTTCTGATTCATGAAGACGGAACTTATCAATTTATCACAACTCCGGAGCTAAACGATAAAAATGATTCTTACAATATGGATATGAAATATTTGATCGACCCGGAAGGTAATGCGGCTATTAATTATCATTATGAATATTTCGGTAAAGCTGCTGAAGCTGTCAGATATTTTTTTAAATATTCTCCGCCGGAACAAAGAAAGAAATATTTTGAAGGCCGGGGTATCGAAGTTAAAGAACTTAAACTGGGCAGTTTAACAGACACGACAAAACCATTTGAAATAAGCCTTACAGGAAATGTAAAAAATCTGGCGCAGAAATTAGATGAAAAAACAATGGTTTTATCCAACGTTGTTTCTCTGGATTCGTACCGGGATATAACCGCGGGAGGCGATCGCAAGTATCCGATCAGTCAGTCACAGTCATTCTATTCACGGGAGCATAGCTCTTATAAATTTCCGGCAGGATTTAAAGTAAAGAAATTGCCGCAGGATTTTACTTTCGTAAAACCCTTTAAATACATAAAGGAAAAATACGGTTTTAAAGACGCCACCTTCAATGTTTATGTGGAATCAAAAAACACGGAAGACACAATCCCTCTGAAAAATATTGATGATTTTAAAAAGGACGCCACACAATTGCAGCAACATGAAACATCAGTAAAAAATATTGTCTTTGAAAAAAAGTAGCAAATACTTGACATAAAAGACAGCGTTGATATGATCAAATAAATAATAAAATAAATACGAAAGTAATATAATGACAGTAGTTAATCAATTACCGGCAACAAAATGGAAATTAAAAGAAACCGGCGATAAAAATCTGGAATATTTACTGAGTAAAGAATTTGGGATTCATCCTATTATATCTCAAATTCTTGTAAATAGAGGAATTCCGGATATTGAAGCCGCCCGTCGTTATCTTCACCCTTCCCTGAATGATTTGCACAGCCCCTTTTTAATGAAGGATATGAAAAAGGGCGTTTCGCGATTGCTCAAAGCGATTCACGATCGCGAAGAGATCATGATTTACGGCGATTATGACGCTGACGGAATTACATCGGTTGTGATTCTTTACAAATTCATAAAGGAAATAACGCCTCACATAAATTATTATATTCCCGATAGAGTGCAGGAGGGTTACGGTTTAAAAATATCGGCTATTGACAAGTTTAAAAATAATAATGTCAAGCTACTTATCACCGTTGATTGCGGTATTTCCGACGTGGAACAAATTACCTATGCTCAATCAATCGGAATCGACACGATTGTTCTGGATCACCATGAAATATCCGGGCCGCTGCCTCCCGCAGTAGCCTCAATAAATCCAAATCGTGAAGATTGCTCTTTCCCTTTTAAAGGACTTGCCGGTGTGGGCATTGCCTATAACTTTCTCATAGCTCTGCGCGGCAGTTTGAACAAAGAGGGCTTCTGGAAGGATAGAAATCATCCCAATTTAAAAGAATATCTCGATATTGTCGCTCTTGGAACGATTGGCGATATGGCGCCGCTTATAGATGAAAACAGAATTTTTGTAAAAATCGGTTTGGAATTAATCGCGGAAAGTCAGCGTCCCGGAATCAAAGCCCTAAAAGAAGTCAGCGGCGTCGATAACCAGCCAATAGATTCTTTTAAGGCCTCTTTTTCTCTTATTCCCCGGATAAATGCCGCCGGACGCATCGCATCCGCCCTGGATGCCGTTAAATTACTGTTGACGGACGATATGACGGAAGCACGAACGATGGCCGAAAAGCTTGATTCCTATAACCGGAATCGGCAATTGATGGAGAAGAAAATTCTAAATGAAATTTTGGAAAGAATAAGCAATAAAAACGTCATCAAAAAAATGAACGCTTTTGTTTTTGCATCGGACAAATGGCATCCCGGTGTTATCGGTATTGTCGCTTCGCGTCTGGTTGAACTTTTCAACCGCCCCGCATTTGTCATCAGTCTTAATAACGGCGTAGGAAAAGGCTCGGGAAGAAGCGTTTCTGATTTTAATATTTATAAAGGAATTCAGCAGTGCGCGCCTCTTTTGCTGTCCTACGGCGGACATTATCATGCTGCCGGCATCTCCATTAAAGAAGAAAATATTGATGAATTTGCCGGTCTTTTAGATGAAATAATTCAGAGCAGCTTTGAATTAACGCAGCAGAGTTCTCCAATTATTATTGATTCGGAATGCCAAATCTCAGATATCAGTCTGAATTTGATAGAACAGTTGGATATCCTTGCTCCCTTCGGCAGTAAGAATCCCGAACCATTACTTTGCGCCCGCAACATTAAGGTTTCTTCTCCTATTGTCGTCGGCAATAGTCATTTAAAAATGTGGGTTAACAGCAATGGCGCATCATTCGATTCTATCTGGTTTAATATGGGCAAACATCTGACCTCGTTTAACGACGCCAATGTTGATATTGTTTTTACGCCCCAAATCAATAACTGGAACGGATCTCCAAATATTCAACTGAAGATGAAAGATGTAAGTATTATTCCTTAAATAGATTTTATTGATGCTCTTTTGCCCGTGATTACCGCCTTGCCAAACGAGTGGATCGGTATTTGGAGGGATAAATGAATAACGCCACTAAAGCTGCACTTTATAACGTGCTTTTATTTCCCGGATGGGGACAAATTTATTTAAAGAGGTATAAAAAAGGAATAGCGATAATCATTGCTGTTATTGCCGGAGCGCTATCTATTTTATGGTCTATTGTTCAAACAACCACAGCATTTTTAAAAATCTCTCCTTTTAGAAAAAATGCCGTCAATTTTGACGCGATAGTGAAAACGGCTATATACTCCATAAAACATACAAACCGTTCCTATCTTATTTTGATGTTGTCTCTCATCCTTCTGCTTTGGATTTCATCCATTGTCGACGCCTATACTATCGGGAAAAAACAGCCATCAATTTCTCCGGTGCCTGATAATACTGATTCTAATTCCGATACTGATATTTCTCCAGTTTAAAATCAAAGATGATAAAAGATTGCTTTGATTTGGAACTGGAATTACCACTGACGCTGATCCACAATAACCTTCTCCTGAGGATTAATTTCACCGGCATTAAGGTATTCCAGATTATCAATTCTCACTGTACAGATTTCCCTGAATATTTTCCTGAAATCTTCTTCCCATGCAGCGCTCCCGATTTCGTGGGATATTTTTTCAATGCGCAATTTAAGTATATCCTCATGACCCATGCGGCTTACAACTGCCTGCAGCGGAAGATTATTGAATTTTGACTGAAGCATCCGAAGCTGACTTGGCGCAATGAACAATCCGCGAACCTTGACGGCGTCTCCTACCCTGCCGGCAATTCCGGCCAGACGATAGGACGTTCGTCCGCAAGGGCAGGTTTCTGTAATCAGGCGCGATAAGTCTCCTGTTCCAAAACGCAGCAAAAAGAAAATATTGTTTAGCCTCGTAACAACTATTTCGCCCAATTCCCCATCCGGAACTTTTTTGCCGGTTGACGGATCCACTATTTCCACGATGGTTTCTTCGCAGATATGCCATCCGTTTTTTTCGGAGCATTCATAAGCCACATCCCCTACTTCCGTGGCTCCATACATCTGGTAAGTATCAATGCCGTAATCATTTTCAAACATCCTTCGCAAATCAGGCAAAAGCGGTTCCGCGGCAAAGCAGGCTTTTTTTACCAGGAAATCTTTTTTAAAATCAAAACCCATTTCTTTTGACTTATCAATAATCGCCTTTAAAAAACCCGGTGTGCCCACATAAGCGGTGACTTTTAAATCCCTGATTAATTGCACCTGGACTTGTGATGATGAGGTTCCCGATGGAACAACCGTCGCACCGACTCTGCGCAAACCGTTGTGAAATGTTAAACCCGCCGCGACCAGATGATAGGAAAAGGCGTTGAGCGCCACATCTTCCGGGCCGATACCGGCGGCATGAAAAGCACGCGCCCATAAATAATTAGTCTCGGAGAGATGCGGTTCATAAACCGGACCGGGCGATGTAAAAATGCGGTCGATGGAAGCATCTGGATTATGCAGCCCGGCATAAGGCAGATCATCCATTTCCAGTTCCACCAGCCTTTCGCGGGATGTAACCGGCAGGCAATCCAAATCTTCACGTGATTTTACGTTGTCGGGATTTATTTTATGATTATCCAACACTGCCTTTACGTGTGCAGATTTTTCAAAACCGAGTTTCACCATCTCGGCCAGAGCCTTATCCTGCTGGCTTTTTCTTTTCCTCTTCCCCCACGATTCTTTTTTATCGAATAAGTCATCCATTATTATTCCCTTTACATTCATTGTTCATCGGCCAAGCGCTTGCAATGTTCTTTGAACTGTCTTGTTTTTTGAATTCTTTTTCATTATTTTCCTGCCTTTGCTGGATTTGGCCAGAGAAAGACATACACGTCTGAGCTCATTAACAGCCTTTAAACGATTAGCAATAGCTTCAGGACTTAGATCAATCTTCATTTTCCAGACTCCTCAGATATTCAATATCGTCTTTGTCCTGACCGCTGTTGCGTAAAGATTTTAGCAATATAAGACCCTGAGGGGATGCAACCTTCAGAGGATGTCCTTCCCATTCTATAGTTTTTCGGTCATCCCACGCATGTTTAATTTCCGGGGTTACAAGAATCAAATCCAGTATGAAATATTCACCGGTTGATTTATCGACTTTGCTCAGCCTTTGAAGCCTGACCGCCCCGTTATTGAATTCCATCATCGCGGAGCTCATTGTATAGCCTAGTTCCTTTACCGCTTCTTTGATTTCAGAATAATCATCCGGCTGCACCATTATATCAATATCAAGAGTTGCGCGGGGCTTCGCGTAAATGGCAAGAGCCAGCCCTCCGCATAAGGCATAATCAATACCCAACTGATCTAATTTCTGCGTTAATATCTTAAGTTCTTCCAAAAGATCCATTTCAATTCGCTATCATCTATTATTTGAAATATTTACTATTATAATCGATTAAATTAATAATTTAAAGCCTTATCCTGCTGAATTTTATTTTAAATTAATAACTCATAATATGGCAAATATGCGACTGGCTCAAAACCGAGTTTTACAGCCAGATTATATGATCCGTGATTCCCTTGCCTGCACGCCCAGACGGGCTCCAGCCCTCGCTCTATACAATATTCGATTAACTTCGTGCTGACAATGCCTGCAAATCCTCTTCTGCGGTATTGGGATTTTGTTTCTATTCCCAATTCCAGCATTTCATCATGAATAAAAGAAGAGAAAGCAACAGCAACCTCTTCGCCCTCCGCCATTAAGGAAAAGCCGACACCGTGGTGTGCAAATTCAGAAGCATTATTCCAAAACCTGTTTGGGACAACACTGCCATTGATTATATTATATAGAGCTATATCAACATCATATAAGCTGTATTTATTAAAATCGATTTTACATCTGAATTGTTTGAATTTCTGAAGGTTAAACTTAAAATTAATACGTTTGTGCTTAATGACAGCCGCCCTGGAATCATATTGATCTTTTTCGGTGTTAAAAACGCGCAGCTTGTATCCAAGAATCTTATCGATTCTATTTTCAAGTTCGGAGGGAAAAATCTGAAGCCACTCACCTGTTTTTCTTAAATCCCTGCAACCCAATAAATAGTCCCTCAGCTCAAATTGCAAAAATTCATCGCTTACATCGCCATAGAGCAGGGACATGCCATAGGGATGAGTGACATAGAATGCTTTGGGGCTTGCGATATTATCAACATAAACCTTTCCATCGACATGCTTCTCTACTACGGATCTCGCAAAAAGATTGTTGATGGTAACTTCTTTTAACCCGGGGATTGCAAATCTATATTTATCCGGCTGCAATAGTTTCATGGTTTCTTATATATACCCTTTCGATTGAAATTGACGATTCTAGGCGTCAATTCCCGGTAAGGTAAAAGTCGTTTTTAATTGTGCGCCCTTGGGTTGCATACCCGGCTAAATTATAACGCAGCGACAAGAAGAAGGCAAAGAAGTTTATTATAGTTTTACAGACTGCTCAAAAAGGCCAAAAAAGACAAGGCGCGCAAGAATCGAGCAACGGAGCGTACTTAGAACGTACGTGAGCAGTGAGATTCGAAGCGCAACGTAGTCCACTACTATTCATTCATTTATATATACCCTTTCAATTTTGAAGTATAACGAGGCGGCAAGAAGGAGGTTCCGCAGGCGTATATGAACATACGTCGAGGAAACCGACGACGCAGCCAACAAAGTTAGACGAAAAAAGCGGAAGGGTATCACAGCCAGCGCTTGCGGCGGCGATATGATTTGACGTCCTTATACGACTTCGCGATTCCCGATGCAGCCATTCCCAGATAGAATTCTTTTATATCGGGATTATCGGATAATTCTTTGGCGGTGCCTTCCATCATTACTTTGCCGTTCTCCATGACATAGCCGTAATGAGCAACCTGCAGAGCCATCCGGGCATTTTGCTCCACCAGAATAATGGTTGCGGCCTGTTCCTCATTTATCTTTTTGATGATTCGGAATATTTCCTGAACAACCAGAGGCGCCAGTCCCAGTGAAGGCTCGTCGAGCAGCAAAAGCTGCGGATGCGCCATTAAGGCGCGTCCGATAACCAGCATCTGCAATTCACCGCCACTGCAATATCCGGCAAGAGCTTTTTTTCTTTTCACCAGCGCCGGGAAATAATTATAAACCATTTCCAAATCCTGTTTATAGGGTTTGCCAAAACGTGTTGCCGTGCCTACCCTTAGATTTTCTTCAATCGTGAGATATTTAAAAGGCTGGCGGCCTTCCAGCACCTGAATGATGCCCTGGCGTGTAATGAATTCCGGCGATTGATTTTGAATATTAACGCCGTTATAAATAATCGATCCGTCGGTTACCTCGCCGTTTTCCGGTTTAAGCAATCCCGATATGGCTTTGAGCGTTGTTGTCTTACCCGCTCCGTTACTGCCCAGAAGCGACACGATATGTCCCTTTTCAACACTTAAAGAAACACCTTTTAATACCTGTATAACATCTGAATATACAACGGATATATTATTTATTTGTAAAAGAATATCTCCCATACCGACACCTTAATACGAAAATGGCCACAGCCGGAAACCAGAACGGATGATGCGCCATATTTCAGCCAGTCCCTTTGGTTCAAGTAATATAAATAATACAATAGTCAGTCCGAAAACAAATTCCTTAAGCGGAGCCATATTCAAGCCTAAACTTGTAATAAACCCGATATTCATTAATATGCCTGTAAAATATCGTAAAAATTCATTGAGCAGCGTGATGAACGTCGCGCCGAAAATTGCGCCGGGAATATTGCCCATGCCGCCGATTATAACCATGGCAACATATTCCACGGAAAGCCCCAGATTAAAGGGTTCTGTCGTAATGCTCACCATATAGTAAGCCCAGAGAGCGCCCGCAAAACCGGCATAAAACGAACTGATGCCGAATGACAGCAATTTGTATTTGAAAATAGGGATTCCCATGCCTTCAGCGGCGCGGTCATTATCGCGTATGGCAATGAAAGCCCGTCCGTATTTAGTGCGAATGATATTTACCGCAAACCAGGTCATCAAAACGAGGCTGACAAAAATCAGAAAGAAAAATGCTTTATCACCCGAAATTTGCCATCCGAATATTTGCGGCGGCGGCAAAGTAATTCCCATCGTGCCTTTCGTGAGACTGTCCCACTGAATTAAAACATACTCTATGATAAATTGTCCGGCAAGAGTCGCAATGGTCAGATACAGCCCTTTCAATCTTCCTGATGGAATGCCGAAGATCATGCCGACAAGCGCGGTAATGATTCCCGCAGCCGGTATGGCAACATAAAATCCCACTCCCAGTCTTGTGGCCAGTATTGCCGCGGCATAAGCGCCCACACCGAAAAAAGCGCCGTGTCCCAGAGAAATTTGCCCGGTGTAACCGATCAGGATATTGAGTCCGATGGCGGCAATAGCCGTAATACCGATAATATTGAGAATGTAGAGCATATAAGGGCTTAAAATAAACGGCGCGACAAAAAAGAGCAAAGCCAGAAACACGCCCAGACAAACCCGGCCAAAGTCCGTTTCAAAAATATTTAATTCCTGCGCGTAGGTTTCCCGGTAGTTGCCGCAGGGATGAAAAGAAAATTTTCTCTTTATCTGCATTTCCTAAACTCTCTCAATTTCAACCAGGCCAAACAAACCGTATGGTTTGACCATCAGAATAAATACTAAAACAATATATGGAACAACATCGCGAAGCGATGGCGATAAATAGCCGCCGGTAAATGTTTCCAGCAATCCGATGATGATCCCGCCGATAATCGCGCCGCCAATGCTGTCGAGCCCTCCTAAAATAACCACGGGAAATACTTTCAGGCCGATAGAACTTAAATCATGAACATTGACACCATTGATAATTCCGAGGACAATTCCGCTCATGCAGGCGACCAGCGCCGCAATGGCCCAGGAAAGCGCAAGCACCCGCCGGACATTAACGCCCAACGAAAGAGCCGCCTTCTGATTATCGGCGACAGAGCGCATATAAATACCCTGTGCTGATTTTTTAAAAAACAGGCCGAACAGAACAAGAAAAATAACGCTGATAATCAACGTGGCCGAATAAACCGGCGCAATGTAAATGGAACCGAATTTCAGCCCCATGGCATCCGGCAGGAAATCCGGATACGTATACAGATTGCCGCCCCAAATCAGCAAAATAAGGCCTTTAAACATTGCCGCCAATCCCACGGTCAGCATAATAACAAAAATAAGTTTTTCACCGATTAACGGGCGCAGAAAAAACCTTTCAATAAGGAATCCCAAAAGAAAACAGCAGATCAAAGTCAGGATAAAAGCGACAACGATCGGCAGTTTTGCCCATGTGATGAGAGCGAGGAAGAAAAAAGCCCCCAGGGCCAGAAGTTCGCCATGGGCAAAGTTCAATACGCTCGACGATTTAAAAATCATGACGAAGCCCATCGCGGAAATGCCATACAGCAGGCCGACACAAACGCCGTTGACTAATAGTTGCAGAAAAAATTCCATGATTAATTCCTTAATTGAGGCTCTCCCAAGGCAAGCCACGGAGAAGCTTCGATTCTTAGGGTAAATTATAATTATATATTCACTCGCTTACCCCGCAGTTTTCTGCGGGGAATGCGCTCGCTGCCGAATTCACATTGATAATATTTATAGTTGTTTCTATCTCGCCTATCCGTCCGTCGCGGTATTTGACTTTGCCGGTGACTTCAATATTCTTCTGATTCTGGTACATAGCTTCAATGATCTTTATATACAAGCCGTAAACAAAACGGCGGCGCACTTTTCCCGTGCGCGTAAGTTCTTCGTCATCAGCATCCAGAAGTTTATACAGCAGGACAAATTTTTTAATCTTCATGACGTCGGGAAGCTGTTCATTGACTTGACGGACTTCCTTCAAAATCAGTTCTTCCACAGCCTTCTGCTGCGATAAATCCATATAAGTCGTGTAAGGAATCATTTTTTCCTCAGCCCAGTTGCCGACATTGTCCATATCGATATTAATCATAGCGGTTATATGGGGACGGGCCTCGCCAAAAGTAACCGCTTCTTTAATATAGGGGCTGAATTTCAGGCGGGTCTCAATAAAATCGGGAGAAAAAGCATCACCGCTTTTATTGCGAATAATATCTTCCTTGCGGCCGATGATAAGCAAATGACCGTCCTGGTCGATATATCCGGCATCGCCTGTTTTTAACCAGCCGTTTTCAAAGGCATCATGAGTTGATTGATAGTCGTTATAGTATCCGGAAAAATTGGCTTCGGATTTAACAAGCACTTCCTGATCATCGGCTATCTTCACTTCGGTCATGGACAGCGGCCTGCCGACGGTTTCCAGTTTAACTTCGCAATCGGGTTGTATTTGGAATATACCCCCGGACTCTGTCAGGCCATAGCACTGCTTTAAATTCAAGCCGATAGCCCGAAAGAATAGAATAACATCGGGACTGATCGGATGGCCGCCCGTAAAGGCGCTTTGAAAACGGGAACAACCCAGACGATCCAGAAGCGGCCGGTAAATAAGAACAGACATTATTTTATTTAACGCGCTCAGGGGAAAAGAGATCGGCTGTTTATGAGATTGTTTTTCCACCACCTTTTTACCGGTTGATTCACCCAGGTAAAATAATTTTTTCTTCAGCCAGCCCGCGTCGGATATTTTTACCCGTATTCGCGAGGCCATATCTTCCCAGAAACGTGACGACGTAATAATCATTGCAGGACCGATATCCCGGAAATCCTCAAGGACCGTCTCCGGCGTTTCAGGGAAATTCATGCACATGGCGCTTTTGAGCGCTACTCCCATGCCCCACATCTGGTCGACGATCCACGCAGGAGGAGACATTGATAACCAGTTTTCTTCAGGTTTTGTTTTCATTTCTTCCACCCACTGATCGGCCATGGCGGTCAGATTTCGGTGCGATAACATGGCCAGTTTGGGAATGCCGGTGGTTCCGGATGTCTGAATCATAACAGCGATATCATCAGGCCTGCCTTTACGGATTTCCTCTTCGACAAAACCTGGATGTTCTTTGATGAATTTTTCGCCTTCTTTTAAAAGACCGGCATAACTGATAAGCCAGGGATCATCTTCGTAAGACGACATGCCTGTCGGATCTATATAAACAACTTTTTTTGTCTGGGGCAGCTTTTCTTTTATCTCCAGCATTTTATCAACCTGTTCCTGATCCTGAACCAAAACAACAGGCGAGTTAATGCGCTTTATGGAAAAAACCAGTTCATCGGCGACCGACGATGTAAATAGATTAAGTGTTGTCGCGCCGAGTGCATGCGCGGCAAGTTCGGAAAAAAGCCATTCGGGATGATTATGAACAACCATGCATACGTTTTCACCGCGCTTAAGATTTAGTGTTGCAAATCCCGCTGCGGTGGTCTGCACATATTGGCAATACCCTGCCCAACTGTATTTCTGCCAGATACCATATGCTTTTTCGCGAATTGCCGTCCTGGTATCACCATACAGGGCGGCATTCTCCATTAGCAATTGCGGCAGGGTCGCTTTATTTTT
>Ga0326728_10003116_pt1 | contig 52740 bp, 49 predicted proteins | sample MB3enrmetagenome_FD_207602 | JGI IMG/M metagenome (GOLD analysis project Ga0326728, IMG submission 207602) | Lab enriched peat soil microbial communities from McLean, Ithaca, NY, United States - MB31MN | ecosystem: Environmental > Terrestrial > Soil > Wetlands > Peat | place: USA: New York... | reverse complement strand
CCGACCATATCGCCCGGATGGCGGTTGTCGGGGCACATCGATGGGAAGAGATTGTGGACATTCTAACCGCGGGAGCCGCCGTTCTGCAGTCCGAGACGCATTACTTCGAATCCTCTGAAATCCAACACGCGTGGCAGTGGGCGCGGACTGCGAAACATGCTGAAGATGCCCCTGTCCGAATAATCTCGCCAGCGACCGGAATCTGGAAGGATTACCGCCCTGAGTTTGTGGGTGTGTAATTACGAAAGCGCCGGAAGCAAGGCGGTGCATGCTGGTCAGTCTTGATTGAGACTCTGCAATCGCCGCCTTGTGCTGTCTCCGCTAACAGCACATCCGCGGAGGGGAACCGTTGGCGCGACAGGCCTCGACGAGAAACAGCACGACGAAATCTCCGATCGTGAAAGTGGAGACTTGCTCGTCAAATGGGCTGCTCACATGCGTAGGCGTCGTCGTGGGTATTGAAGACCGGTTCGTGGTCAACTGACTCGCATGGAAAAGCAAGCGCAGTTAAGAACCGCCATGGACGCTTATGATCGGCAGCGCTCCCTGTGAGGAGACTTCGACTTTCGTGTGGCTCGTGTCGGCCAGTTTTGAGTCCACGTAGAGCGATAGGGACGCCTAAGGCATCTGGCGAAGCACCTTTACTGCCCGCGTGGTTTTTGCCCGACGATGGTCAGGACAGGTTCCGTTTCTCTTTGGACATACTTTTTCTCCTTTGGCCTCTGAGCTTTTTCGTTCTTCAGTGGATAAGCGTTTCCGGATTTATTTCAAGGCAAAGTCAGCATCGTACTGTCGGATCACCTCGTAGCACTCGCATGCGGACTCCTCAAGTTTCTTGCGGTTCACGATCTTCACTGCACCACGGGTGTACTCGATGAGCTTTTTCTTCTGCAAAACACCCGCTGCCACGGTTACGGTAGGCCTATCTGTGCCTAGCATGGTTGCGAGAAAGTCATGAGTGATGGACAGCGACTCCGAATCCACTCTGTCCTGAACCATTAGCAACCACCGCGCGAGGCGCTGCTCAACATCGTGCAGCCGATTACACGCGGCTGTTTGTGCAACCTGCATTCCCTGAACTACTGCATAGCGGCTCAACATCATTTGCAGGTGTGAAGCGGATTCCAAAATCCTTTGTAAAGCCCTGACCGCTACGCGAAACCCATCTCCAGTGATCTGTACCACCCCTTGAAGCGTGCTCCGGTTCAGGCCAACAGCCGCAGGTATTCCCGTAAAACCCTTCTTGCCGACGATGCCGGCTTCAGCGGTCTCTCCGTCTTTCATAACGACTACCAGAGAAATCAAACCTCGATTCGGGAAATACGCAAATTCCAGCCTTCCGGCCTCGTGAAGGATCAGATGGTTTGGCAAGCTGATGTATTCGAGATGAGGACGAAGTGAGTTGTAGTCGCTATCGGAGGTTGACAGAAGTATTAGGTTACTGACCGGTTTCCCCGCGGTATTCGTCCTCTTGCCAGACTGCACGGATGCTTTTCCTTTCTACAAATCATTCTGTGAGTAGTGGTTGGTTGCGCCTAATCGCCGAGCAAGGATCTAAGCTGTTCCCTCAGGATGACGCTCCCGGGCTGACAATCCTATCTGCGCTCAACTTCTAACACGCAGCACAGCTTTGCAATCAGGATCATCAACTTCGAGGGGTCCGTTTCTTCACTAACCTGTTCTGCAATGGGTCGCCAACCTCCATCTCCAAGTTGCGCGGCCATAGGGAGATTCCCCTCTCACAACTCCACAAGTTACTTTGGATTCAAAACCGAGTCTGAGCAATAAGGCACATCCGAGGAACAAACCCATGGCGCAGAACGTGCCCAGAGTGGTGGAGCAGCATTGGCACCCCCAGGATTCCCCCAAGAAACAGCCCACTTAGGTGGTTCCACGACTTCAAAACGTCCCGAACCCGGAGGGGAGCCCGCGCCAGAATCTTTGCGTTTATGTATGTAGGATGCCCGACAGATCGACCAAATTGGCGCACTTAAAATTTGCTGATTCCCTTATGCATCTTCCGCCACGCTCAGACAGAGTGGCGGTTTATCAACTGAATCGGGAAGCGCCGCCGCGAAAGGAGCCGTTAATGGCGGATCGGAACGTTTCGTTTCTTCTCAGCAAGCGGACACTCATTGGCTCGCAGCGACAGAGGCGGCCGTGAGCCGTAAGATGGTATGGATCGATGCGGAGCGTTTTCGGGGTTTTGGTTGCTCCGAATGCGGCTGGCGGTTCAAACCTTCTGGAACGCCCACCGGCACCTCCTTCGCTGAAATGCTGCGCAACTTCGAGTTGCAGCGGGACAAGGAATTTATGTCCCATGTTTGCGCTGATTGCTCGAAGAAGTCAGGTCGCACTAGCCCGAGCAAATAGGCTGGCCGTCTTTCGGGAGTGCGCTTGAATGAAGGTCGACTCCGAAGTTTGAAATCGGACGTTTCAAATCAATGGGCAGCAGAATCCGATTAAGAACCGCCTGGGACACTTATGGCCGGTAGCGTTCCCTGCGAAGAAACTTCGGCGTTCGCGTCTTCTCCATTCTTGTCGGCCGGTTTCGAGTCCGTTTGATTTCCGCCGGGGATGCTTAAAACCGGTAGCGCTCCCTGCGAAGAGACGCCGATGTTCGGAGCTTTTCCACTCTCGTTAGCCAGTCTTGAGCCCGTTACAGAGCCGCAGGGAAAGCCTATGGAGTCTGGCGTAGCGGCTTTTGGGGTTTGCGGCTTGGTGTTTCTTGCCCGACGATAGTCTAGGGTGGGTTTTGTTTCTTTGGACATACCTTTGTTCTCCTGTGGCTTCGAGCCTTCTTCTTTCTTGAAGTGAATGATCGGCATGACACCGGTGGCGTTGGGTCTCTTCTCCAGGGAAGCGACCTTGGGGGAAGGCGGCGTAGCATGCCTACGCAATCATTGTCGAAGTGATGCGGCGTCGGCCCAAGAGCAGACGCCGCTCGAACATTCTGTTCCACTACTTCTTCGCAGATGCTGAAGTAGTCGCTGGCTTGGACGTTTCGCCTGCGGACTTCTTCGGCGTAGAGTCAACGTCCGTCACATCGAAGCGGACACCATCCTCGACGCTTTTCAAGGTCTGGTTGGCCTCATAATACTTTCCGGCCTCGATAAGTTTCGCCGCTTCCTTGATCCCGCTCGTGGTCTTATCGAGGGGCGCCACTTCCATTACGAAGCTAACGTCGATGTTAGCTAGTTTGAGGGTCTCCATCGCCTTCTTGTGCTCGCCCTTTTTGAGCATTTCGTTGGCCTTGGCGACGCCGGCGGATTTTTCAGGTGTTTCAATATAGTCCTCACCAAGCGTCAAGGAACCGTCCACAGGAATCCAGATTGTTGGCGTGGTGCTTGCCGTCGCGCCGGATCCGCGCTGGACCATGCCCGATGGAGCTTTCAGATCTGATTCTGCCTTGGTGAAGGCAGTCTCATCGGTCTTAGCCTTCTCTAAAGCTGTTTCTGCTTCATTGGTATAGGTTTTGGCCTCGGCAGGCTCTCCGTTGAATATTGCGAGGCGGGCTAGGCTGACATCGCGCATCGCCTTGTATCCGTCTTTGGACAGCTTTCCCATATCCCGGTCCGCGGCAGTTTGCGCGGAAGGCTTATTCTGAGCGAACGCGGCAAGCCCAACCAGCGTAATTGCGAGAGCAAATGCGCATGTACTGATCTTGTTCATAGTCAATTCTCCTTATTGATGTGATTTAGCAAGCGCGACGAAGCCGAGTGTGTGCCCGGCCATCAAACTGGCTGCCTTTGACGAGTGCTCACTGGAAATCCTCAAATCACGATGTTCCGCTTCGGCTCCCAGCAGCCCTGCACGATGCTTGAATGTCTGTTTTCAGAAATCCGAAGCCCCAATAGGAACATGCGGGGGGCGGCAAATCTGTTCAAAGTTACACACTTTTGGATCTCCTTCCGCCTCTGGCAAATGTCGACACGACTTGGAGTGGGCTGATTTGCTTGTGGTTGCCTTGGGAATGAGTCCGTGAGATTGGCGCGCGGAAGTTTACATCGACCTGCACGATTCGATGTTTTCCATAGAGCAATTCCACATGGAACCGGATGGCAATGAATCGGGCGAAGTTAGGTGTGTGCGCTGTACAGCAAGTCAACCGGGTGGGACATCGGTTGCAGGGTGATCGGCAACAGTATTGCCAAAAACATGGTAGTGAGCAGTTTTGAACAGCTTATCGAGCCGAAGTGTTGAAAATTGGTCCTTACAGGTGAATCATGCCACCCTCGGCTTACCCGGAGCTATCGCACGGAGTAGTTCTCTGCATCGACGATGACCAAAATGTGCTGGAATGCGAAAAGGCATTCCTCGAAACCTTCGGGTATACCGTTCTGACCGCCTCCAGCGGCGCCAGAGGACTGGAAATGGCTTCCACCCATTCGGTTGACGTTGTAATCGTCGACTATTTCATGCCCGAGATGAACGGGCAAGAGTTTGCAATCGAAATGAGACTGCTCAGGCCGCAAGCGCCAATCATTATGCTTTCCGCAGCAGTGGATGTTCCTGAGCAAGCCTTGAAGCTAGTGGATGCTTTTATAGCTAAAGATCATTTGTCAAGCCAGTTGTTGCCAGTGATCGCGCAATTACACGAATGCGGATCGATCCTTCCGTTTTCGTATGACGCCTGACGAGAAACATTGATGAACGCCCGTATTCTTGCGGGTGTCCTCGTACTGGTGCCCCGAATTGCATCCCTGGTCATGCGGTTTCCCCGGAGGGAGCCACAGCGTGTGAATGCCGGAGAAATAAACGGCGCGAACCAGTCACAGTGCGTGCGCGTCGCCAATCACTTTCGCGCGCCAGACAGGGAGTTTGTGAATACGGCGACAGGCCGCGACCTAGCAGGATTTAAGAAAACCGATTGGAGGGATGCACAATGAGCGCAACAGCCGTTGAGAAAATAGCGCACCTGCCAAATGAACCGCGCGGCCCTGTCCGTCTAAGTCCCTCACCCAGGGAAAGGCATCTCCTGAGGTGGGGTTTACTTGCACTGATCGGATGCGTCATCGTTCTGACAGTCTTCCTTGGCCTAATCCAAAAATGGCTTTGGATGCGCGAGCTTGACTACGCCGGCATCTTCTGGACCCTTCTTTCGGTCAAGTGGGGGATGTTCGGCGTGGCTTTGGTCCTTTCATCTCTTTACCTGTGGATCAATCTCCTCTTTGCAGCCAAGAGCATCGACATTTCACGGGAGCAAGGTCCTTCCTTCAAAGTTGCCACTGCCTCTACTTCCGGCAGGGTCGTCGCTGCCTCCGCCGATGCGCTCAGAAGACTCAACATCGATATAAGCCCCAAGGTCTTGATGTTGGCCAGTGGGGTAGCTGTGATGTTTGTCTCCGTGATATTTGCGGTTGGTGTTTCCACGCAATGGGACACGTATCTCCGCTTTCGTTATGGCGGATCGTTTGGGCTGGCCGACCCTCTCTTCGGGGTCGACCTTGGCTTCTATTTCTTCCGTCTTCCGTTTTATGAGCTACTGCAGAGCAATCTGACGTTTCTGACTGTGGCCGCTCTTGCGATTGTTGGTTTCTTTGGCCTCCTCGGATTGCGGCAGTTTAAACCCGGCCAAAAATTCACAATCGGCGACAATACGGCTCGGCATCTGGTCGTGCTCCTATTCATTTTGGCTGGCACTTTCGGGTGGGGCTTTTATCTGGATCACTACGAGCTCGTCTATTCGACCCTCGGGGTTGTCTACGGAGCGGGCTATGCAGCGGCGCATGTGACCAAGATTGCTCTTTGGACGATGCTCGGCGCCTCCGTGCTGGCATGTGCGCTTCTCGTGCTCGCTTTATTCCGTCGTCCGCGAGTGAAGGCGGTGGCCGTAGGTATTGGCATTTATGCGGCACTGTATGTAGTCGGAGTGCTGGCGTTGCCCTACCTTTTTCAAACGTTTGTCGTTCGACCAAGCGAGCTAAGCCTTGAGACGCCGTACCTGCAACATTACATAGGGTTCACTCGAAAAGCCTACAATCTTGAGGCAATCCAGGAAACCGCTTATCCGGCTCTCACGGATCTGACTCCGGAAGTGCTAGCTAGAAATCAAGACACAATCCAGAATATTCGTCTCTGGGATTCGCGACCATTACTTCAGACCTATCAGCAAACGCAGGCGATTCGTCTCTACTACCAGTTCTATAACGTGGATGCCGATCGCTACCATCTGGCCGATGGCTATCACCAGGTGATGCTCGCATCCCGGGAACTTGCCACACAACTACCCGCAGCGGCACAGACATGGGTCAACGAGAACCTGGAGTTTACCCATGGCGATGGGTTGGTCATGAACTTTGTATCGAAGACCGAAGGGGGAGGTTTTCCGCAGTATCTTATTAAGAACATTCCTCCCGAATCTCAGTATGCCCGCCTGAACATCTCGCAGCCGGCCATCTACTACGGAGAGGTGACGCCGGGCTATAAGATCGTGGCGACCGGAATCAAAGAGTTTGATTATCCCAAGGGCAACGAGAACGTTTATACGAGCTACCAGGGGAAGGGCGGAATTCCGCTGGACAGCATCTGGAAACGGCTTATGTTTTCCTGGACGCAAACCGACATCAATATTCTGCTCACTTCTTATCTGAGGCCGCAAAGCAAAATTCAGATTTGGAGAAGCGTGCAGGAGCGTATTTCACAAGTCGCGCCCTTCTTGCTCCTCGACAAAGATCCGTATGCGGTAGTGAGCGAAGGGAAGCAGTATTGGATTCAGGACGCGTATACCACCTCGGACCGCTTCCCCTACTCACAGCCGCAAGCTACCGGTTCGGCAGCGGGCGTCAATTACATCCGCAACTCCGTAAAGGCCGTCGTGGACATGTATGACGGAACCGTGTCGTTCTATGTGATGGACTCGAAAGATCCCGTGCTCGGATTGTACCGGCGCGCCTTCCCGGGTGTTTTCAAGGATCTGAGTGCGCTTTCAGCGGATCTGAAGAGCCATCTGCGTTACCCGCAGGATCTCTTCGCCATCCAGGCGAATCAATACGAGAGTTTCCATATGACCGACCCCCAGGTGTTTTACAACCGGGAAGATCTTTGGGTTGCACCGAAGGAAAAATACGATAACGCGGTCAACCCTATGGAGCCTTATTACATTTTGATGAAGCTTCCCGGGAGCGATCAACTCGAGTACCTCATCCTGACTCCTTTCACGCCGCAGAACAGGGATAACATGATCGCTTGGCTCGCCGCCAGGTGCGACTTCCCCGACTACGGGAAGATGCTGTTCTACGAGCTCCCGAAAGAGAAGCTGATCTACGGACCCAACCAGATCAGTGCAATGATCGATCAGAGCACGACTATTTCTCAACAACTCACGCTTTGGGACCAAAAAGGATCGAATGTAATTCGCGGCAAGCTGATTGTGATTCCGATCGAGAATTCTTTTCTTTATGTGGTGCCACTATATCTCAAGGCGGAAGGCACAAATTTCCCACAACTGAAACGCGTGATCGTGGCGACAGGAGATAAAGTCGTGATGGAACCCACACTCGACGAGGCGCTGAGTTCCTTGTTTGGAACCTCCCCCGGACAACCGTCGGAACCGGGACAAATCAGTGGCACGCAAGGTCTCTTGCCGAAGGCGGTGCTGGATCAAGCCAGGGCCCAACTTGCGGAAGCTCAGAAAGCAATCGATTCCCTCAAAAGCCTGCTGGCTACGCCGCCTCGATAGACGGGGCACACGAAGCTGACATGCCTAATGGGATAACAGACGAGGTTGAAAGTTGGGGATAATTATCGGGAGGTTCCATGGCGAAGCGTAGATCGCTTGATAACGAGGCGCAGCTTGATGAACTAGGAAGCGATCCCGGGCAAGTAGGCTCGGACAGCGCTGGGCAATCCGGGGATACTCAGGGCCTCTCGCAAATCGCAGATGCTGCGGACGAGAGCGTCGAAGAACTCGCCGATACTGATCAAGCATACGAGGCGGAGGCCGTCAGCGGTGTCGAGGATGCTGATGACCACCCTGAGAGGCCTGTACGCATCAGTGAGGATCGTGCCCGGTCAGATTACATTCCGCCGGAGGACGGACAATAGCGGTCGCGCCCCGGAGGGGCAACCGGCGCCTTCTGAGGGTTTAGTCGACGGTTTCCTAGCGCGCCCTCGCGGCTCAGATCTTGATCGTACACCAGGTAAGTGGCGGCGCTGCTGAATGAAAGCGAGTGCCGCGAAGTCTGGGAAATCAGCGAAGATCGCTACCAAACTCGGTCCACCATCCTCGCTTCCCAACTGCCGGTCTCGCGCTGGCACGAGCAGATCGGGGATCCTACCATCGCGGACGGCATCCTGGACCGCTTGGTGCACAACGCCCACCGCATCGAGATGCGCGGAGAATCGATGCGCAAGAAACGTAATCCCCCACAGGACGAGAAGAAGGAATGAACTAGGTTAAGCGGAATGTACTAAATCGACCAGGCCGAAATAGTTAGCTAGAGGCGAACCGGCAATGAGGAGCGCGAACCCCAAGGGCGCTGGCCTTTGAATGCGGATGATTATGGCAAGCAGTGCGACAGTGTCGACGCCGCAACCGAAGCCTAAGCTGGTCGCACCTTTATGGCACACTCTGGGGCTGCTAGCCATCTCTGTGGCTCTTTTATGGATGCAGAGCCGCAGCCTGGCAGCCGGCGGGCAGCACCACGGAAACGTAATCCACTATCTATCTGTAATTGTCGCCGAGTGGGCACTGACTTTTTACGTATGGCTCGGCGGGCTGATCCCCGGTGCAACCCGGTTTCGCGATCTCGTGGGTGGACGCTGGAGCAACTTGAAAGATGTGCTGCGCGACGTTGCGATTGCCGCGGCATTTTGGGTTGTATTTGCCGGAGTGGGATTCTTCATGAATTTTGTGGTGGGGCCCAGCCATACGAAGTCCCTCGGATTTGTGAACCCGCGAGGAGTGGCTGAAGTCACGCTGTGGGTGATGATGTCAATGACCTCTGGATTCTGCGAAGAGTTGGTGTTTCGCGGTTACTTACAAAGACAATTTCTGGCATTGACGGGAAGCGCCTCGCTCGCGGTGCTGGCTCAGGCATTGCTTTTTGGCGCCGGCCACTGGTACCAGGGAAGTAAGATGGTGATTGTAATCGCGGTGCTTGGGGTACTCTATGGAATCCTCGCACACTGGCGCAAGAGCCTGCGGCCGGGCATGATCTCGCATGCCTGGTCGGACATCCTCAACGTAATCCCCATCCGCTTCCTTTGAAGGCCACCACCGGGGAAGTGGAGTCTTGAGTCGGGCTAACCGATGGCTAGGGTAGACGAGTGCCTTGCTGCGGCCGGGGTTGATCGAGGAAATTTGTTTTCCGCCGTGTGAACGGCGTCTTGCCTCAAACAAGATCCCGAGTCACAGACTATCGTCTTCCTGGCCTTTTGCCTTACACGGAGGAAGCTGGGGCAAAAGGGGCTGCGCCCCATTCCCCTGCACCCCCAATCCCCGCCGAACCTTCCTCCGCTTCGCTCCGGACGATACGATCTTGCTTGACGATTCCGAACACTTACTCCACAATCACCATGACAGCGTCGCTTCGCTCCGACTGCTGTTCACCTTCGCTACGGAATGCCGTTCGCCTTCCTTTCGGAATCGATGTTCGCCTTCACCGGAATACCCACCCGAATCCGACAGGTGGGCTCTATGATCCGGGCTGCGTCACTGCTGCAATAGTTCCTACCGTTTTGTGCCTTGCTCCACTTTTAAAAGAATGGGCTGCATCTCGGAAACGACAGAGGCATCCCCTTTTGCCAAATCGGCTATGATCCGATCGCGCATTGATAGAGTCTCACCGAGCAGATTGCGCAGGGCTTCATCTTGGGTGCTGTTCGAAAGGCGTTGGGCCTGGTCAAAGAAACGGTTGGCAGCATCTCCCGAAGTTCCGTAATTCCTTTGCGTTGCCTCCAGGTACATCAGCGTGCCTGCATCGCGAAGCTGAGAGAGTTGTTCAGAGAGCTGACATGCTTCGATCTGGGCCGTCGACGCTGACACTTTCTGCTCTAATCGGTTTGCTTTGGAATGTTGCGGAATGAACCCGGCGAGAAAACCTGCAATGAGCAGAATCGGCCAGACAATAAGATTGTTTCGCATGAGACTTCCTCACGTCGTGCGTCCCGTCGTTATGATCCGCTCGTCCCATTATTCGGAGGCCTCTCAAGTGTTTTCAGGGCTCGATGGAGCCGTGCTGGTTGCTCCAGCCTCCTCTAAAGAAGCGGTGACGCACCATGTTGTGGGCAAGCAGAAAAAAGAGGACTGCCAAGACAAGGATAAACAGGAACTTTCCAATCCCCAAACCCAATGGACCTTCGTTCTTCAGGCCCCGTTGTATCCAAATCAGTTGTCATCAGAGGCCTCCGCACCAGCTTGGGTGCTCGCGATGCGGCAGCTGTAGTTCCGGCACTCGACCGCAATACCTGCAGTACGTGAGCACGGGAAACAATGCCCTCAACCCGACCGTCCGACATCACGGGGGGTTGATTGCCATCCTCTTGCCCTATGATCTCGGCCTTTCATCGCGGGCGCGCCGCTAGAAGCCCCCAAGACTAAGGATCGACCCACGGCATCAGTGAACGCCCTCTCTCCGCCACCTACTCGGCGGCAGTCACCGACTTCACCGAAATGGTGGCACCTTCGGCCGTGCCCGTGACTTTAGCCTGCTCCCAAGCCAGCTTGTTGAGCGTGTCTAGCGTCGCTTGATCCGAAGTGTCAAGGGTATAGACCTTGTCGCCGACAACCAAAGCATACTTGGCGCCTTTCTTTACGCAGGCACGAACGCAGGCTGCGGGGGCAAGCCCCTCTGTGTGCTTGGCGCCGCACATGGCGTCGCTGACTTTTCCGGTAAAGGTCTGGGGTGTGCCCGCGGCGACAGCGGGCACAACAGCCAATCCGGCGCTCAGCACCACCGTCGCCATTAAACCTTGCAACATCCGCAAACGGGACATAAATCCTCCTGTGTCTCACAGACCTCTGCTACGCTCCGGGCCAGTTATTTCAAAGTATTGAGTAACCGAGGAACGCCTGTCTGGTCAGAATGGAACACTCCAGCAGGATTTGCCATGGGCGTGCGCTGGGCCAAGAGTTGGCGGCTAGCTCATCGTTCAGCGGCGACGGCTTGAATTGGCGCAGTTTTGTGATAGCCGGAATAGGTTTCGTCCGCTTGCGACTTCCGGGTGAACAAGAAGAGTATTTTGGCCCGCGATTTCATTGCAAAATGTTTGGGAAGCCAGATGCTGTCTGCCAGAGGCATCTTCTCCAGTTCGAAGTGTGTACCCGGCTCGACCTCGGCGAGAAAACCTCCAATTGAAACCGGGCGTATGACTGTGGCTTCGACCTTGACCCACTGGAATGTCTGCTTCTCGATCCAAAGTTTGCCCTCCATGCCCGTCAACACCTTGGCCTCGGCATTGGGAGGCTTATAGCCGGGACGGGGTGTCGCTTTGAGCACATAAACGTCTTGTGCACCCAGTCTTTGTTCTCCCTGTTCTCCCACCAGCTTGAAGTCGAGAGCCTTTGTCAATTGTTCCATCATGAGGTCATCGTTCTCGCGCTCTTTTTCATACTTTGCGATCCGCTGTCTCCTTCCTTGCGGAGATTCTTTCTGGCGTTCAACAACGGTCGCTTCCAGCTTTTGTTGTTCCTGCGCCTGCTGTTCTGGCGACAGCGGTTTGCCGTTCACGGCTATCAGTCGCTCATAGGGAGAACCCAAGATCATGAGCTCTTCGTATGTCTTGGTTCCCCCACCTTGTTGCCGGTCACGCTCGACGTAATCGTAGCCGGGGGCAGCCTTCCAATCCACCGCATTGGCCTCGACCGAACGTTGGATGATCGTCTCGACGTCAAGCTGGGCAAAGGAAGCTGTGGCCAGCACCGCAACAAAAATAACCTGCTTTGTCATGCTCTCCATCTGGTTCCAGGTTTGCTGCTCCTCGCAGTCAGCGGGTCTAAGCTCTAACTGAGCCTTCTCGATGTAACGAGTTGGAGGACTCAGCGCGTCTCTGTGCGATTGATTCAATTCCGAAATCGGTTTTTTCCGAGTCGCGCCGCCGTATCGTTGTGTCTTCCAATGTCACACTCTCATGCGGCCCGCGGTAAACTTGGGGGCAACTTCAATTCCGCACGTGATCGTAGTACCTGCAGGACGTGAGCACGGGACACAATACCCTCAACGCGTCCGCCCGACATGACGGGTAATTGATTGACGTCCTCGCGGCCCATGGTCTCTAAGGCTTCCATCGCCGGCATATCGCGAGAAACGTAATGGACCTTATCCGCGGAACGCATTACGCTCCGAACGGGAGTGAACGGCCATGCTCGCGTTTCGACCGTGCGCACTTCGTTGGGCGTGATGAGGCCGAGCAGGCGTCCGTCCTGAACCACCAGGAAGCAACGCCGACCGCTTTTCAGCAAGTGCTCGTGAACGAAGTCCTGCAATGAAAGCTCGGGATCTATGGTATAGCTGTCCGTCGACATCACATCTTTCACGCTCATGCCTTGGAGAAGTGTGCGTGATCTTACCTGCATGTAAGTGGCGCCGGCCGCTTGCAAAAGGAACCAACCGATAAAAGCAATCCAGAGTCCTCCTAGACCTGCCCCTTGAAAGAATCGGAGAATTCCAAAGCCGATGAAGAACACGGCGATGATCTGCCCGACGATGGCCGCTGCCCGCGTTGAGCGCTCTGCATCATCCATCGCCCACCACAGGATGGCGTGCAGCACTCGCCCACCGTCGAGCGGAAAGCCTGGAATCATGTTGAATGCGCCCAGGGCAAGATTGATGTAGCCCAGCCATACCAGAAGCGCTGTACCGGGTGTTGTTGCCGAAGTCCATGGAGTCCAGCCAGAAAGCCTTGCTAAACCCAACATGGCCAACCCAAGGACTCCACTGGTGATAGGGCCGACAATGGCCATCCAGAATTCCGTCTTTGGGTCAGCCGCATCCTTTTCGATTTGGGCTACTCCTCCCAGCAAAAACAGAGTGATTTTGTGAACTGGGATCCCGTGGGCCTTGGCAATGACCGCGTGAGACAACTCGTGTGCGAACAAGCAGGCAAAGAAAAGCAGGCCCGTGATGATGGCTGTGCTCCACACCACTGCATCACTCCAATCGTGGTTCACGGCGTGAAACTGCGCGACCAGCGAAAAAGTGATCAGAAGGGCTATGACCAGCCAACTGTAGTGCAGGCCCAGTTCGACTCCGAATATTGTGCCCAGCTTAATCTGCGATTTCATGGTTTTCACCCGATGCTTCCGCTGTCTCTAGCAGCCGAATAGCTTGTGCAGAAGCGGCGAGTCAGCGTCCCGTGATTTGGATCAACATCTCAAGACCGCTGTTCAGCGTGATCTTTTGATGCCATAGAAAGCCGTGGTGGCCAAACCACCCGCACCCCCGACGATGGAACCGATACCCGCACCTTTGCTGCCTCCGAAGATGCCACCCCAAGCAGCGCACCCGCACCGGCGCCAAGAATGGTGTGCTCAACGCTCTTTCTGCCTCGTCCACTCGATTCGATGGCGCCTTCGACTGTCCGCCAATTTCGATATTGTGCATCGGCTCAGCAGATTCTCGGCAGTTGATCGCCGGATAGAAGATCGACGATCCGCGATGTTCCTAAGCGTGTTCGGATGGTGACCATCGCCGGATGGGAATCTGTAATTGTCCCGATGATCTGGGCGCTGCCTCCCAGTGGATGTTGCCACATTGCTTCGAGAATCGCTCCGGCCGACTTGGGCTCAACGATCGCAAGGAGCTTGCCCTCGTTTGCCACGTACAAGGGATCGAGTCCTAACAACTCGCACGCGCCTCGGACTTCCTCGCGGATCGGAATCGCGTCTTCTTCCAGCTCAATTCCCACGTGTGAGCGGCTCGCAATCTCATTCAAGGAACTCGATAGGCCACCCCGCGTCGGATCACGGAGACAACGAATGTCAGAGTTCGCGTCTAGCATGGCGGCAACTAAGGTGTGCAACGCCGCCGTGTCGCTGGTGACGGCGCTTTCGAATTCGAGACCTTCCCGTTGGGACAATATCGTGATCCCATGGTCTCCAATGGTCCCGCTAAGCAGCACGAGATCTCCTGGACGCGCCTGATTGGCGGAGAGCCGTACGCCGGACGAGACGAGCCCGATTCCCGAGGTGTTTACAAACAACCCGTCTCCGCTTCCTTTTTCGACTACTTTTGTATCCCCGGTGACGACGAGGACGTTTGCCAGAGCCGCTGCAACACGAATGGATTCCATAACCCGGCACAGGGTATCGAGCGGAAGCCCTTCTTCGAGGATGAGTGCAAGGCTCAGAAAGAGAGGCTTGGCCCCACCCATAGCCAGGTCATTCACGGTACCGTTCACCGCAAGCGTTCCGATGTCGCCGCCAGGGAAAAAGAGCGGCTTCACAACAAACGAGTCCGTCGTAAAGGCAATTCGGGATCCACCAAGCTCGACGATCGCCTGGTCATCCAAGCGTTCGAGCACGGGATTTTGAAGAGCCGGTAGGAGGATATTACGCAGGAGGTCTCCGCTCATTCGGCCTCCGCTTCCGTGACCCATGAGGATCGACTCCCCGTCTGCAATCGGTATCGGACACTTCAAGGCCATCTCGAGTTTCGCGTCTTGCGGCATCAATGGCTCTCCGTTACTGCTATCGCGTGCCGACGATACCGGTAGTACGCGGCGCACGCTCCTTCGGAAGAGACCATCGGAGCTCCCAACGGATTGTCCGGCGTGCAGCGCGTCCCGAATGCCGAACAATCCGTCGGCTTCTTCAGTCCCTGGAGCACCTCTGCACTAATGCACTCTGCGGGCTCATCCGCAGTCACTCCTTCTGTCCCAAAAATGCGGTCTGCGTCGAATTCAGCATATTCCTCCCGGAGATTGAGGCCGCTCTCAGGAATTCCGCCGATCCCTCGCCATTTCCGGTCACACACCTCGAACACTTCCGCCAATATTTCTTGAGCTCGCAGGTTTCCCTCGTAGGTCACAGACCGTACATATTGGTTCTCGACTGCTGCCCGCCCTTCTTCGAGCTGCGTCACCAGCATCAGGATGGCTTCTAGCAGATCAAGCGGCTCGAATCCGCCTACGACGATCGGAACGTGAAACTCCCGGACGAGGTCTTCATATTCCCGATAGCCCATGACCGTGCAGACGTGACCGGGACCAATAAAGCCTTGCACGCGATTGCGCGTTGAGCTCAAGAGTGCCCGAATGGCGGGAGGCACGAGGACATGGGACGCGAGCATCGAGAAATTCCTAAGCCCTTCGCGCTTTGCTTGCCAGACGGCCATGGCATTGGCGGGAGCCGTGGTTTCAAAACCGACTGCAAGGAACACCACTTTGCGGCCGGGATTAGCACGAGCGAACTTAAGCGCTTCGGTGGGAGAATAAACCACTCGCACATCTCCGCCCTGGGCCTTCACATGGAACAGATCGGTACGGGAGCCCGGCACGCGAAGCATGTCACCATAAGAAATCAACGTCGCCTCGGGACGCGAAGCAATCTCGATAGCCTTGTCGATCGTTTCAAGTGAGGTTACGCACACGGGGCACCCAGGCCCGTGGACCAGCTCAATGCTAGCGGGTAGCATCTCGTCGATGCCGTAACGCATCAACGTGTGGGTCTGCCCTCCGCAGATCTCCATCAACACCCATGGACGCGTAGCGCGGCGGGTCAACTTCGCCACAATACCCTGGGCGATCTCCCCATTCCGGTATTCGTCCAAGTACTTCATTCCGTATCACCACTGGTCACACGGTTAATCTTTAATGACCGGTAGAATCCTTTCGGCGGCCTGCCTCAAACAGGAACCAGGTGCGTCGTTCGGTCTCGTCGATCCAAACCTCGATAAGGCTCGTAGTAGCGATGTCCTCGTGTTGCTCGCAGACGCCGTGGGCCTCTCGGAGGCGCGCGGCGAGGGTCTTGTTGTCCTCGCACAACTCGGCGAGCATATCCTCCGGCTCGACGTACGGGGCATCATTGTCCAATACGCGCTGCAAGCGGGCGATATGGCCGATGGACCTGAGCGTGGTGCCCCCAACCTTGCGGATGCGCTCAGCGATAGGATCGGTCATAGCGAAAAGTTGATCGCCCTGTTCGTCAAACAACAAATGGTAATCGCGGAAATGCGGCCCGCTCAGGTGCCAGTGGAAGTTCTTGGTCTTCAGGTAGAGCCCGAACACGTCCGCCAGGATGGCGTTCATCGCTCCGGCGATATCCCTGGTCGCTCCAGCCTTCAGGTCAGTGGGGGTGATCAGCGGAGCCTCTTGCATGCGTTCTAACTCTTGCGTTACTTCAAACGATTTAGTCATAACATCTCCTTAGTGGCTCTCCGTATTCGCACCGTGCTCGGACCGTCCCAGCAATTTGCCTTGCTTGTCCGCTTACGAATCTTCTAAATCGGACTGCAGTTCGTCCTTAAGCAATCCCATGGATTCGAGGGCCTCATAGCTCCTCTCCGCTTCTTCGCGATCCACAAGACTGATTGCAAATCCCACATGCACGATCACATAATCCCCGACTACCGCTTCGGGAACAAAATCCAGGCAGGTCTCCCGCGTGATACCACCGAACTGGACACGTCCCACGCGAATGCCGTTCTGAACTTCATTGGTGATGATTTTTCCGGGAATGGCAAGGCACATGTTATAAGCCTCCCTCACCGCAAGCTTTGGGGAGTTTTCGGCCTAGGGATTGGCCTCGCAACGATGTAGCGTGGCTTTTCAGACTAACGTCCAGTGCTTCCTGCCAGAGTTGCAGCTGAGCCAAGGCAGCCTCCACTAAGCCCCCGAGCGCAGCCTCCACGTCAGGAGATAAAGTCGTACCCCAATCGGTATTCGCGGGCTGCAGACCGAGTACAACAATGTCCTGAGGCTTAGTCGATGCTAGGGTCAGTGTTGCGATCAGGTCAGCAACGCCCAGCTGATGGACACTCCGTCCGCGTGGCGTGCCCAGCAAATCCCTCCCCGTCATTCGCGTAAGGGTCCCTGGTGCTTCACCCGTGTTCACCGCATCAAGGATGAGCACGCGAGAAGCATCCGAAACGAAAGGCCCCAATTCGAGACCCATAGTCCCACCGTCGAGAATCGACACGTCTGCGGGCAGTCTCGGATCATCCTGCAGCCTTCGCGCGGCATGCACACCGACGCCGTCGTCCGAAAGGATAATATTGCCAACCCCGATCACTACCGTACCCGAAATAAGCCAGTCGTCCATTTGTCTCTCTCTGCTGGTCTCCTCGCGATTCTCCCCTCTATCCCCAAATTCCCACGACCCCGGCTTTCGCACGCGTATAAGTCCGTCCACGAGCGTCGACCACGTGGACAGCGCAAGCCAAGCAGGGATCGAACGAGTGAATCGTCCGAAGAATCTCAAGCGGTCGTTCTGGATCCGCTACCGGTGTCTTAAGGAGCGCGGCTTCATATGCGCCACGCTGGCCTTGAGCATCGCGCGGGCCTGCATTCCAGGTCGAAGGCACCACCGCCTGGTAGTTCTTGATCGCCTGATCTTCAATCTCGACCCAGTGCCCCAGCGACCCGCGTGGGGCCTCGAAGAAACCGAATCCTCGCGCCGTTTCGGGCCAAGAGTTGGGGTCCCATTTTTCCCCGTTGTGAATCTGCAGATTCCCTGTCGCCAAATTGTTTCCTAGCTCCTCGATCCATCCCACCAAGCGATCCGCTAGGAGCTGCGTTTCGAGGGCGCGCGCCGCGAGGCGTCCAAGAGTGGAAAACAGAACAGTGGGCGGTGCCTTAAGCTTGGTTAACGTAGAGTCGACCAATTTCTTCACGTCTGGCTGCCCGGAGGCGTACGCGACCAGCAACCGCGCGAGTGGGCCCACCTCCATGGCTTTGTCTTCATAGCGCGGCGCTTTCAGCCAGGAATACTTCTGGTCAATTTCGAGATATTCGTACGGGGGTTTGGGACCGGTGTAACGCGGGTTCGTTTCGCCTTCGTAAGGATGCCTGGCAGTCTGGTCTCCACTGGTGTACTCGTACCATGAATGAGCAACATACTCCGTGATGTTCCCAGGATCCACAGGGTGGACACGAGAAAGATCACGGCCAAGGATGATGCCCCGAGGAAGGAGAAAATCCGCCGTGTCTTTAATGCTGGCCCGAGGATAGGCGCCATAGGACATAAAATTTCCGAGTCCCTCGCCTCGTCCGAACCAATCGCGGTAGAAGCCCGCGACCGCCAGCACGTCTGGGATTAATACCTGACTTACAAATGGCTGGGCCGATTTTGCTACCTGCAGCAAAAAATCTATTCGTTCGGGATTGACAGTTGCATTCGGCTCGTTCGGATCGAGCGACGTGGCCATGCCTCCGACCAGAAACGTCTGCAAGTGAGGATTCTTACCGCCGAGTACCGCGTGAATCCGGATAAACTCTTTCTGGAACTGGAGCGCTTCCAAGTAATGAGCAACCGCCATGAGGTTGGCTTCCGGTGGAAGATGGTAGGCGGGGTGTCCCCAATAGCCGGCGCCAAAAAGGCTCAGTTGCCTGCTCGCAACCAGAGCGCTGATGCGCTCCTGAACGCCCTTGAAATACGTCGTGCTCGACTTGGGCCAGTCGGAGATCGATTGCGCCAACTGTGAAGTCTTCGCCGGGTCTGCCTTCAAAGACGAAACCACATCGACCCAATCCAAGGCGTGCAGATGATAGAAGTGAATCACGTGATCTTGAATCGTCTGGGTGGCCGCAATAATGTTGCGGATCAGGCGCGCGTTGTCGGGAACTACGATGCCCAGTGCGTCTTCGACCGCGTTGACCGAAGCCAGTGCGTGGACCATGGTGCAAACGCCACAGATCCGCTGCGCCCAAATCCAAGCCTCGCGCGGGTCCCGGCCGCGCAGGATCAACTCAATTCCGCGGAACATCGTTCCCGAGCTCCAAGCATCCGTTATGAAGCCGCCGTCTACTTGAGCCTCAATGCGAAGATGCCCCTCAATACGCGTCACTGGATCGACCACAATCCGCGCCATGCTGTCCTCCCTACGCTTCGCTGCTATCCAGCGACTTGCTGGTGATCGACCGGCACTGTCTTCGTCCGGATCCCGACACACACGGTCGGTTGAGCAACCATTTCGCCGCCGCCACTCCCGTCATGACCCATACGAACTCGTTCCATCAACGTCCACAACAATCGGCGTCGCCAAAATTACACCAGCCGATAAATGGGTGACTTCGAAGCCGAGGCGATGCTACCGTTTCACCACTTCTTCTTCGTCAACGACACGGTCCAGTGGCGCGGGCGGATCGCTTTTGAACACAAAGTTGTCAATTAATACCAGTATGCCGAAGATGACGAATCCCCATGCCGCGTGGCTGAGGATACCGACGCCAACCGAGATCGACATGAAAGCAACAACCCTCAACGCTCGATGTCCGCTCATATTTGCATCTCCTAAGTTGCTCGTGTTCCTAAAGTCTCGGCCGCTGCGCTCGGGTCCGCGGCTTCCGGTGATTCCCACTGTTCCGTCATACAGCAGCAAGTTCCCGATGCGTATTACGGGAACAGCCTGGCCGCGGATCAACTCCGCGGGATTCGCGAAATTTACCTTACGAATCGGTCACAACGATCCTCCTGTATGGCAACTACTGCACGGCTGTGACGCCCAAATACCGCCGACGTCAACTGGGTGTTTGAAAGGTAGCCCTTGCGGCCCTGTGGCGTACTGGACGCTCCCGGCCTTGCCTTGTCCCAGAATCGTGTGACAGGTGCCACAATCGGAGGAAATGACGCTTCCGTCCACGCTCTTATGCTGGCCGTCGTGGCAGCGGAAGCACCCTACCGAATAGAAGTGGGTGTCGTTGGTGGCGTAAGTGTCCCACCGGACTTTCATCGACGGGAAGAAATAGCGATCATAAGTGCTCTGCAGATACGAGATGGCACTCTCGATCGCCCGCTGCTTGGCTGCGTACACCTGAGGGTAGCTCTTCCGATAAAAGCCGCGCAGAGTCTTGTCTATTCCTTGCATCGCCTGGTCCCGGCTGGCGTAACTTCCCGTAAGCGCTGCCACACTCTGCTGCTTAACGTACGGAAGCGATGGATCGATATGGTTATCGGCAAGTGCCAGATCTACGCTCCGGTCCGGCGCACGGAAGATGTGGGTTGGACGGTTGTGACAATCCACGCAATCCATCGTTTGGATCTCACCGGCAACCGCCGCGTTCGGTGCTTGCGCCGAGGATGTGTACACCTTCGCCGCGCCGGTCTCAGGATCCACGGACCGCACCCACGTAATATTCTGTCTATCGGGATCGCTGGCTATATACTCGACCTTGCTCGCGACATGCCAGTGAATTCCCAACCGTGACGCAGCCGCGAGCGCGCCACCGCCGCCGCCAATCGGGACCAACATGTCGATCTCCCAGCGCGTGTTCTGCGCGTCGGAAAGGAAGTGCGACCAGTGCACCTCACGTGAACCGAAGAAATTAGCTGGCCAGTGACAACGTTCGCAATTGGCCCTCACTGGACGCAGGTCGGTCACCGGGACGGGAATCGGTCGCGGGTAGTCGTTCTGGAGGGTTTCGACGAGTTCAATCATTCCGCGCATCTTCGATTCCGCGTAACCCAAATTTCCGGGCCCGACGTGACACTGAGCGCACTCGACATGGGCATGCGGAGAGCGCTGATACGTGACAAACTCGGGAGTCATGGAGTGACAGGAGGCGCCACAAAATGAAACTGCATCGGTGTAGCGATACGCCTGTTCGCCGCCGTAAATCGCTGGAACGGAGATGATCGCAGCTCCGATGCCAACGGCCAAGAGTGCCTTCCTTTCGGCGGCCAGGTTCAGATCCCACTTGGGGTAGCGCGCGAACGAAAGCGGCTTGTGCATCCGCCACCGGATCCACTGAAAGTACATGCCAATCAGCACGACCACTATGCCAACAATCACGAACATCGGCGGCACAAAAAAGATGACGAGATCTCCATAAGGTTCAGTGAGCGCGCCGCCTCCGATGGTGTGATATGCAGTCAGAACGGCAAACACTAGCACACCGACAGCGGCGATTCCCGTTCCCAAATAACTGGTCCAGTTACGATAGAGCGTCAATGGGCCAGGGCCGGGACGAGACTTCGCTGTCTTCCCCGTACGCTCCTCCTCTGGCGTGCCGCTGGGCAGCAACTCGTGGCGCTTGGCGAAGTTTTTGGCATCCGGATTCTTCCTAATCTCGCGGCGTAGTTCGCCGGCGGCCACAAATTTCCATCCTGAGAAGATACTGTCCAGCAGTCCGCTTTCTTCTTCGAGCGAAACAAGAATCGACGCATAGACGTGAAAGATGACGAACGCGAAGAACACGAACATCAGCGAATAATGAATCAGGCGAAGATAAGGAATTTCGATAAACAGCGGCAGCCAACCGATGAACTGATGCAGGACGGGATTATGCAAAACCTGGTCATACAGAGCGAGGCCCGTCAGGATCTCGACCCCGATCAGCAGGTAAATGACGAAATACGACAGCGCGGCAAGCGGATTGTGGCCCACGCTCATGCCCGGATCGAATCGCAGGAAGGAGTAAAACTCGAGCATGTCTCCGATGCCCCGCCATTGCTCGCGGCGGATGGGGATGTAAGCCGACCACCTCGACCAGAAATTCCCCCTGAAAAACCAGTAGAGCCGCAGAATGAACGCTGCCATCAGCACGAACCCTGAGACCACGTGAGCGAATCGCATCTTCGCCATCACGAAAGCCGCGCTACCAGAGGAAAGCAGAAATGGGCGGTGGATATAAAAGCCGGTGAAGGAAAGCGAGATAAAGGCAAAGAAAATCAACCAGTGCGCTACGCGAACTGGCTTCTCCCAGACGTAGGTGCGGACCAGTTCCGTTTTCGAAAGGTGTGACAACCCCGACGCTGGCGACTTGGTTCTCCGCACCGCTGTTTCCTATCTCGTCCCGGCGCGATGACCAAGCGCGGGAGCGGACTCTGGTTAAGGTTTCTCCGGTGGTCCTTCGCGCTCTACCAGGCTGTCTCCCCGGGCGATCTCGGTTGGGCCGCCGCGCGGCTCCTCTCCGTGTGGGCGCATCTGCGCTCGGCCCATGCTGGCGATCCCGTGCAAGCCCACAGCGGTTGCCATGCCGGCCGTCAAATAAAGACCGAGCTTCCCCGCGTCGACGTCCACGCCGAATCCCGGCACCGATGGTAGCCGCTTGTAAAAGGGTGACTTTGTATCCCAGAAGCGATGCGAAGCGCAGGCAATGCATCCATGGCCGGACTTTACCGGCCAACTTGTTCCATCATTCCAGCGGACGGTGGGGCAGTTGTAAGTAGCTTCGGGTCCTTTGCAGCCCATTTTGTAGAGGCAATAACCTTTACGGTGTCCCTCGTCTCCCCACTCCTCTACAAAGCGGCCCGCATCGTAGTGAGCACGCCGCTCACATTGGTCGTGGATGATATTTCCGTACGCGAAAAGCGGGCGGTTGTACTGGTCAAGGGCGGGAAAGTCGTGGAACGTCAAATAATGCACAAGGACCGCCGCGGTATTGGCCGGATTGTGAGGACAACCGCCCAAGTTGATCACTTTCACGCCCGGCACCGCCTCCTGCAACCCGACGGCGCCGGTCGGATTTGGGTTCGATCGGACCAAACCTCCATCCCAGGCGCACGCACCCACCGCGATGTTGATTGCCGAATTGGTGCAAACGTGGTTAGCGATTTCGAGAGCAGTCTTGCCGGCAATCGTGCAGTACACCCCACCATCCGCGGTTGGGATCGCGCCTTCCACAACGGCGATGTATTCACCTTTGTGCTCCTGAACGACTCGTTCGAGGGCGGCTTCGGCCTGTTTGCCCGCGCCCGCCATGATCAGTTCGTGGTATTCCCAAGAAAGAAGGTCAAGCACGAACTCAGTAACCGTAGGGTTGCTGGTGCGGAGCATCGATTCCGAGTTGCCAGCACAATCTTGAAATTCGAGCCAAACCAGTACAGGACGTCTCGCCTGACTGAGGGCCGTTTCCACCGCCGATAGGTATCGCGTTGGGAGGGCAAGCGTGGCGACCATCAACTGGCAAAACTTGACAAACTCACGGCGCGACACGCCGCGAGACTTCAAAGCTTGAGGCAGTGAGTTGCGCAGTGTTGCCATGTTCGTACCTCTCGAAGAACTCGGGGTTACGCCCCGCCATCGCTGGCGCTACTTTGACTCTTGATGACTAGATGTCCAAGCATCGAACTATCCGTGGCTGCCCGAAATCGCCTGCCAAATAAGCGGCCATAGCACTTCAATCGCGGCAAGTGCAGACGAGTTCAAATACGCTTCGATGTTTAACGGAACTTTTTAGGTCATCTGGATATCGCCTGTCTGTCCTAAACGGGACACCCCGAAAGCGTTCCATTGGAGTGATCACCTTGAGTCGGGGGAAACACACCCGCTTACTTTTTGAGGGTCCGGATATAAGCGACCAGTCCCTTAATGTCCTCCGGCTTCAAAGACGCTCCATACTTGGGCATTTTGTTCTTGCCATTCGTGATGATGTCTGTGAGTTCCGCGTCGGACATTCCCTGCACGGCGGCAGTTGTGAAATCGTGCGCGCCCATCTTCTTCCCCATCACCGATCCGGCGCCGTCAGCCCCATGACACGCGGCACATTTTCCCTTGTAGAGCGTTGCCGAGGCGCTCTGCGCTTGCGCCGACAATGAGAGAACAAACCCGACGGCGATCGCCGTCACCGTGGCGAAGACTTGCTTTCTGATCGTTTTCACATTCACGCTCCTTTGATTGTGGTCACGTTTGTGTTTTCAATTTACAGATCCACTATCTGAAATGACGCTCTCGACTTGGAAGCAGATCTTCTCGGCCACGCCGTGAGTAAGGCTAACGGATGTTTTTAGAACTCGTAATGCACTCCAACGGTTAGGTTGTTTGCATGGAAGTTTCGAGGAGCGGTGAACCCGTAGGCCGGACCGCTCATCGCAGTATTTGGCAGCGTGCTGCAGGGCAGCACCGGAGCCGGGGTAGTCGGCGTCGGGAGCGTGCTGGACGGATTGCAATACTGTGCTCCCGAAGGACCACCCTCGCCGTAGCCGAAGTAGTCATACTCCCCCTTCCAGATCAGATTCTTTCGCATCGCATAGGAGAGATTCACAAAAGGCGACTGGTAGTTAGAGACCAGCGATCCGTTCACATCGCGCGGATCGTTGAAAAAGCGGCTGCCGTTGACCGAGCTTATTCGGTAGCCGATGTTGGCGTGGAACTTGGCGATCGGCGAAAGAGCCAAAGCCACTGACGCGTACTGTGTTGGAGCGTTCATGAAGTCCTTAGCCGGACCAAAAGTATAGGGAGTCCCCGGCACGCGGGGAGTCGGAGACGGGCAGGCCGCGCCGGTGGGCGTCGCGGCGCCCGGTATGGTGGGGCTTGCGGCCGTGCCCAGGAAGCAGATGTTGGTCGCTGTGTACACGTCGCTGTAGGCATAGCCGATGTCGAACCCGTAGTGCTCGTTCGGCATCAAGTCGGCGTTCAAACTCATCGTGCGGCTATGATCGACGTGCTGGAGCGGGCCATCAACAGACGCTATGCCTGTATTGTTCGTATTGTTGTGGCGTTCGAGGTCATTGTACGCACCGGAAAACGTCGCCCAGGTCCTCGGCCGGTACGTGGTGTGAATTCTGTAATGCTGAAGCTGGCGGGGTGCGACCGGGGTGAGGACATTGTCGGCGTACAGAAGCTCGACCGAACCCTTGATGTTCCAGTTGTTGGCCGGCTGCATATTGACGCCGAAGGTACCGCCGTTCTCGTTGATGGTGAAGTTGGAGATGCCGGACAGGTATCCCGTGGTGTTCGCGGCACCTTCGCCGATATCGTGCTGCTGGTGGTGCCAGGTGAGCGTGAACATGGTGCGATCCGTAAGGTCGTACGCCACTGTGAGGTTGTTCGTGATGAACTTCTGGCCGAAGAAATCAAACAGCGGCGTAGCGACGGTCGGACTGCCTTCAAACGTAGAATATGGTTTGCCCGTAACCGGGTTGATCGGAGTGTTGATCACCGTGGTTGACGTCGCGCTATTGATGGTCGGGGGCACGGAAGTCGAAGTCACGGTGGTTAGACTCGTAATGTTCGCAACTCCCGGCTGGTGCACATTCGAGTAGTCGATCTGCTCGGAGATGCTGAGCTTTTTCAGCGCCTGCCAGGTGACGCCGTAGTCGGTGGCGATCGCTTCCCGCTTGGCGCTGGCGTTGCCGGCATACGTGAGTTCGCGGCTCGTTCCCGCCAGGCCCTGGAAGTCGTCGTAGTAGTTCGGCAGGCTCGTGTTCGCGTAGGTGTAGCGAACGTTGCCGTTCATCGTAACGTTCTTGATGCTGGAGCTTTGGAACCGGAAGATTTCGGTCGGGAAGATTTCGCGGGTTGGCTGGGAACGAGAATAGCTGGTAATCACATTACACGTCGGATCGACGATGGGTAGACCGTTCGGAGTCTGCGCCGGGGAAATTCCAGCGCCGGGGGCGCAGGTGATGCCGACCGGCTGGTTGATCGGATTGTCGTAGCTCTGGAGCACTGCGACCCTGTATCCGTTCGCTTCCTGCAGGTTGAAATACTGGGGCGCCATGCTGAAAGAGGAATCGCCCTTGTAGTGAGTGATCTGCTCCTCGTAGGTCAACCGGGTCCGCGATACGGGCTTCCACTCGACCGATCCCGTCCAGTCATCGGTGCTGTTGCGCTGATACTCCTGGAGCAGCACGTCGTAGGCGCCGGCAAACTGATAACCGCTGGGCGTCAGGCTGGGACCCTCGAAGACGTTCTGCGAGTAGCCGACGCGGAAGGTCACCTTCGACAGCGGAAGCAGTGTAAGGTTCGTGTCCGTCATGCGGCGCACCGAGTTGTTCAAAAACGGCGACTGCGTCACCTGCGACCACGGGTAGGAACCCGTCGCGGGGGGAACGAATGGAATCGACTGGCCGGGGGGAAGGTTCGGATTGCCCAGCAGGTTGTAATCGAAGTACTGGCGGTCACGGCGGAACAAGCCGGAGAACTCGTAGAGCTTGCCCTTGGAAAAGTCCAGCTTGGCAACGTTGTACGGATCGCCGCCGAGCCCGGTGGTAAAGGCTTTCAAGCGATCGACGACCGTGTTCTTCGTGTTCGGCAGCGCGCGCAGTTCGAAGGTCTCGCCCAGTATGCGCGGACCGGACTGCTGGTTGACCAGAGTGTCGTACATGGCACCGCTGCCGTCGACATTGGCCACATGTCCGCCTAGATCGATCGACTCGTGAAGCGTGTAGCCGTCCGGAGGGGTTTGGTTCGACACAAATATTGGAACCTGTGCGACGGCAGTGCCCGCTGTCAAACCCAAAATGGTTGCGGCTATCCCCCCGGCAATGCGTCGCACCGCCGCGAGAGAATGCTTTTCACTCAACCGCCGGGAAATCCATCCTGGGTTCATCATGAAAGCCTCAATTGAAAAAACATTGCTCGTCGAGACCTTGAATCCCTACACCCAATCGAAACACGGCCGCGCCTCCGCAATTCTCCAGGCGCGCTGCAATCCATGACTCCTACCTGAGGAACGCCGCATTCATGTTCGAGCCATGAATATAGGTATGGCAGTTCGTACAAGTTATGGTTTCCGACGACCCCGCGCCCATTCCGTGAACCGTGTTGTTAGCTACACCGCTGTGGCACTGGTTGCACAGCGGGTTGATGGCCGGCATGTTCAGCAGGCGGGCGTTCTGGGAACCGTGCGGAGTGTGGCATCCCAAACACCCTTCGGCCTTGACCGCGACGTGTTCATAGACGAACGGCCCGCGCGTTTCGGTGTGGCACTTGGTACAGATTGCGTTCTGGTCGGCCGTCGACTTCAGGTTGTTGGCTAGGAAGGTGCCGTGCACATCGTGGCAATCGCTGCACACGATCAAGCCTTCGTTCACCTTGTGGTGGAACGGCATATTGAACGCCGCCTTAGTGTCGGAGTGGCACTGGAAGCAGAGCGTGGGCTGTGGAGCCTTCAGCAGATTGTCTTCTTCCTTGCTCTGATGAACGCTGTGGCAGTTGATACAGCTGACGTTCGCCTTGGCGTGTGGCGAGCGGTCAAAGTTCGGGTGCGCTGCCGCGTGACAGGTCAGGCACTTGGCGTCAACCTCTTTGGCCGAGTGCTTCGCGGGATTGAATATCTTGGTTACGTCGCCGCCGCCCGCCACGTGCTCCGCTCCGGGACCATGGCAGCCCTCGCAACCTTGGTGCGCCGGTTCCTTGTTCAGGGTGGTCTTCCAGTGCGGCGTTTTCTCCCAGGCGTTGTAAATTTCCTCGTGACAGGTCTTGCAGGTCTCCGCTCCCACATACTTGGAATCTTCAGGGGACGGTGCTGCAGCGGCAGCTGGTGCGTTACTGGATTGAACGCTCTTAGCCGGCGGTGGCGGGTTGCTCTGGCCAGAAACCAATGCCAGGCCCGCGACAAAAAACAAAATAAGAGACAGAATAATCCGAGACGCCTTCCAATTTCCAGGCATTCGCATTCGCATGCTCCTGGACTGCGGTGGTTTATCCAGCATGTGTTACAGACCCCAGTTGCGGCGGCGCACCCACGCGATTCGTCGCGATTAACGATCCACTTTCAACCCTCAAGAAGTGGCGATTTCTTGCCGGCATCTTCACTGCAGAAGACGGTAACCTTAGCGTCCTTCTCCGTCCCTTTTGCCATATCTGTCCCCACCGTCTTTGGTTGCGTGGTCGATCAGCTGAAAGCTTCATTCCACACCGTCCTGCGCGGCTTCAAAAGGCAGCAGTCCTGTTGTCTGCAGCTAGGCAGCTTTAACCGTTAGCCAAACATTTAAAATATTCAACCAACTTCTGTCAGTCCCAAATGGGACACCCTGACGGTCCCTCATGGAGTAGTCGCGTCGGAATCCTGGGACGATGCTGGACGTTAAGCGAGGTGAGTCACAATTACTCGTGCAGGACGACGCTAAGAAGCGAATTGTTCACCTGCAACCCCAACCCGCCCTTGTAATCGATGAAGCCGAGCTTTCTAAACTTGTTCATGAAGTAATTCACTCGCTGACGGGTGGTACCAACCATTTCCGCCAGAGTCTCCTGACTCACGCTTGGAATCACTTCCTCAGGGTGGTCCTTCTTTCCGAAGCGTGACAGTAACAAGAGCGCTCGTGCCAGCCGCTTTTCGCTGGAATTGAATAATTGATCGACCAGATCCGCTTGCGTCCGATTGTGTCGTTCGACCATGTACCCGATAAACACGTCGGCCAACCTCTGTTCCTTGTGAAGCGTGCGCAGCATCAGTTCCCTGTCTATTCTTAGAATTGAGCACTCTGTAATTGCTGTAGCCGTTGCTAGGCGGAGGGGCTGATCTGAGGCGAGGCATGCCTCGCCCACGAAATCGCCCAGACCGAGCAGTGCGATGGTGGCCTCCTTGCCCTGTTTCGATAGCACGGTGAACTTCACCCTCCCCTCCTGGATGTAGAACACAGCGTCCGCGTGATCTCCTTGCGAAAAAATGGCTTGTTTCGGACGATAGTGGACAACAGTCCCGCCGACGGCAATATTCGCTAATAAAACTCTTGGGTCAAAACGTTTGGTTGGTTTTCTTGGGGCTCGCCCTTTTCGTGCTGGTAACCTGCGAGAAGATGGCATACACGAAGCTCCAGGAAGCTCTGATGGCTCACATTTTATACCTATTTCTCGCCGCCTCTCTAAGGAGTAGGGAACTCCGATGGGTTTTCTCGTTCACGATCGAGCGAGGTCACGCATCTTCCAGCGCCCTCTTCGCGTTACTATAGGTTCACCCCGTTCGCTCTACGTGGGGTGTCAGAATTTCGTGCTCGGCAAACGATCAGGCGTCGGAGGAAAGTATCGAGCGAGCGGCGCGAGTGAAAGAGAAGCATAGGTCACCTTTTGCAACGTACAGAGGAACCCATGTCAAAATACGCAGAGTTAAAAGGCAAGAAGGTGGTCATCAAGCCGTCGTGGTACGATCGGCCAACAATCGGCACAATTATAGCGGCGGAGGACGAAGGGCTTTGGCTCACAATGGAAGCCGGAGTATCGCCTTCTGAATTTTCGATCGAACTCCCCAAGGCCGTCGAGACCAGAATCTCTGCTCTTAAGAATGGCGTGTATTTTATTCCGCTGTCGCATATCCACTACGTTCTTAGCGAACGCTCAGTGACTCAAGGGAAAAAGTAGGCAGTTGATTTGGCGGCCGATTACGGTTGGGACGGTTCAAGGCGTCTTTTTTCGCGCAACGGCGTGAACAACCTAATGACGAAGTTGACGAAGAGTGCGCTGAAAGAATTCAGATCATTCAAATTTAGGTAACGAGTGAAAGCCTGTCTGTTAACAATTGAACATGTCCGCGGTGGGAATACCTTCGGCGGATGCTCCGCCGCAGAAGAGAGTTCATGGAACTCGTTTAGGCGCTGACTGTCTTTCAATCGCATTTGCCGTTTTCGTTTCAACAGCCTCCAACAGACAGCAATGCTTGTACTTCTTCCCGCTCCCGCATGGGCACGAGGCATTTCGACCGTATCTCGCGCGGCGCGAGAACGTCAGGTCCATCAGAGATGCCGTGTCCTGATGGAACATCTCCTCGAGCATCCCGTACAATTCAGGATCCTTTTCTTCGAGCAATTTCGGGGACTTGAAGAAATACTCCGCCAGCACCGCAAAGAATTCATGTTCGTTCGTGTATGCGTAACCCCGGATGTAGGAGTGATTCCTGGAAGGATGGGAAAGTTCCCGTGCAACATATTCCACCCAGTGCTTAACGGCTTGCCAGGGAACCTCGGGCGGGAGGCCGTTTTCGGCCTCTTCCAGTTCCACAAGATGCGCGAACTCGTGGATACCCACATTGTCCCTGATGGACACAGTATCGAACCCCGCGAGTAGTGACGGCTTGGACAGAATCATTACACCACGTATTTGCTTCAGTCCGACCATGCCAAGAACATCCTTGTCCGCAGTCCCTGTTGTTTGATACTCCTCAGAGAATGAGTCAGGGTAGACCAGCACTTCTCCCAGGCGATGATATTCCCAATCGTGGAATCCGAAGATAGGAATCGCGGCACTAGCGGCAACCAAAACCCGAACGGTGTCGTCGACCTCGGTCTGGATGCCGGTGATTCGGACCTCAGCCAGGAAAACCTTGACAAGCTGTCGAAATCGTTCTTTCTCATCTGCCAGCAACGCTCGGAAAAAGGCGACGTGAGACTCAAGCACCTGTTCCCACAAAGCGGGGAACGGTTGTTCCATAATCCTCAACCGCCTTATGCATCGCCGTCGAACCAACCAATAGATGAACGGAGAGAGACCTAGCGAGAGAAGAACAGGATGGGAAAACCACCCTGCAACTACGGACGCTACCGCCGCAGCACCAGCAAGGGCGAAGGCGTGATTGCGGTTTCGCCCGTTCCCCTCGATGGTCACGAGCATTGTCGTCGGCTCCTGGCAGGAATGGGATTTCGGCTTACATGAAGTGATCGGTTGGAGTCAGCGATCGCTTCATCCAGAAGAACAAACAAATTCAGTGAACAATCTTAGACGCCGAACACCTCCATATCGCCTGCGAGGGCGTCCATGATGGCCTTGCGGGTTATTATTCCTTGCAAATTACCAGCTGACAAATCCCCCTTGTGCGCAGCGACCAGCGCGATGGCCGAGTCGGTAGAGCGCATCGCAGCAACAACGTCCCACACGGAATCACCCGGCTCCACCACTACATAGTTGCTCTGCACGACATCTCCGATGACTGCTGTTGGACTGGCATGGGCGAGGGCGGCTAGATTCTCTCCAGGGACCACTCCCTCCACGGCGCCAGACCCGTCAATGACGATGAAGGCGTCATTCCTATTGGATGGGAGATCTAGTAGACGTGTTGCTGCAGGAAGGATCTCCAGCTTCGAATTCATGATACTCGCAGCGCGCCGCGTGAATTGAAGATCGGCTCGCAGGGACTCGGGCACTGGATCCCCCCGCAGAACCAACTTACGCGTGTAGATGCTATCTTTGATGACACTTCTCCGTATGCCATAGCTGATTGCAACCGTCAAGGTCATCGGAATGATCACTGTGTAGTCGCGTGTCATCTCGAAAATCATCACGATCGCAGCCATAGCCGCCCCCGTCGACCCACCTACAACTCCAGCCATTCCCGCGACGGCAAACGCAGGTGCGCTGACGTCCAGTGCGGGGAACAACCCGTGAAGCACGACGCCGTATGCGCCTCCAGTGGTAGCGCCCAAGAACAGCGCCGGTGAAAATACGCCGCCCGACGCCCCCGAGCCAAGTGTCAGAGAGGTGGCGAGCAGCTTCGCTACAAACAGGAGAACGAGAAAGTAGATTGGGAACTGCACGCTAGCGAGGACGTCTTGAATCGTCGCATATCCCACGCCTTCCACATAGTAGTGGCCAGAGAAGCGCATAAAGAAATACAGCATGAGCCCCACCGTCAGCATTCCAGTGGCGTGCTGCACGTAGTATCCGCCTTTGACACGATTCTCGAAGAAGTGCTCGAATCCGTAAATGGAGTAAATGAACAGTGCAAAAACAAGACCGGCGATCACACCAAGAATGGCATAGGCGACAAGCACCTTCGGATCCGTCAACCGAAAATATGTCGTTTCAAGAGCAGGGATGGAGAAAGATGGATGCGGGCCAAAGAAGAGTTGGCCCACGTAGGTGGCCGTCGCCGTAGCGGTGACCACTGGCACCAAAGTTCGCGCACTGACTTCGTGCATGACGATCTCTACCGCGAACAGCACGCCGCCAACGGGAGTATTGAACGTAGCTGCGATTCCCGCACCTGCGCCAGCCGCGATGAGTGTGACAACTTGCCAGGTAGGCAGACCCAAGAGCTGTCCCATGGTCGAACCAAAGGAAGAACCAATCTGAATGATGGGTCCCTCACGGCCAACGGATCCGCCGCTCCCGATCGACATCGCGGACGCCAGTGCCTTGATGACTGACACGACCGGACGAATCACTCCCTTGTGGTAGAAAACCGCGTCGATGACTTCCGGTACGCCGTGGCCTTTCGCCTCTGGCGCGAAGTTCTTCACCAGGAAAACCACAGCGAAGGCCCCGACAACGGGGACAAGAATCACCAATCGTCCCCAGGGGCCTGCTGGTGTATGCGCGTTCGCGTCGTATGCTGCGGAGAGCCTGCCCAGAAAGAAAAGATTGTGAAAAATCGCAATGAGCGCTCGGAATGCCACGGCCCCCAGACCTGCCACGATCCCAACCAGCAGGGAGAGCGCCCACAAGACTGCCGGCCCGACCCTTCGCGTCGCCGGTGCTGTGCGGTCAACGCTAAACACAATTGCTCCAAGCCTAGTCATTCATCACTCGGACTCCCCGCAATTTTGCTCAACAGACATTCTGCCACGGCACGCCCGGATCCAGTGAATTTCTCGCCACAGTGCACTCTCATGCCGAATCGGCAATGGCTGAGATCGCCCCTCTCGTGATTGGGGGACACCTTAGCTCAGGTTGCAGGAACAAGCTTTCCCGCAGAGGACCCGACCACCTTGTGACTTAATGGGGAGCAGGGCCGCGGACGACCAGAACAGAATCGCCGGTACTTATCTGCCCGGAGAATGCGGCATTCACCTCGTCGGCGTTGAGTTCAAAGTGTTTCTTTGCCGCCCGTATCGGTTCGTCCGGAGGAAGGCCAATCTCAGCCTGTTCGAGGGCGCTGGAAGTTGTGGCGCCACGTTGCGCAGCGTCAGCCCTAGACGGGCACTGGTTATCGGGATCCGTCGAGGATCGCTATCGAATCCCTTCGAAAGTTCGATTGCAACCCGGAGTTAATGTCCGCACGGGCTAGTGCCGCGCATTCATGCTAAAGATAGTTACCCGTAATTTCTTTGTGAAAAGTGTCCAATAGTGAACAGTCGCACCATGGCTGCCAGCTCTACCGTTATCGCAGTCGATTTCGGAGAGGCTCGCAAAGTTCTTGCTGAGAGTCGTCAGCGGCGGCCCGGATCGCCGATGGAGTAGCTCGCGCTGACCTATGAAGACATTTCCAACTCATCGTCACTAGGCGGGAAACGATAACCCGCACGCTTTCGGAGGCTGGCTATGTACTACTTTTGGGGAATGCATTGGTATTGGTGGTTTTTTTGGATCCTGCTCTGGATGTTGTTCTTTTCCTTCATGATGCCGGTGAGGCGGACTACCTACCGGGAAATGCAATCGCCTTTGCAGGTCCTGAAAAGGAGATATGCCGCCGGGGAGATCACAAGTGAGGAATACGAAGAACGGCGGACCAAACTTCTGCGGGATGCCAATATGAGATAGGGCTTGGTCAATTGTGAACATGCTTCAACTCGTACCTCGGCGCACAATCCCCAATCAGAGAGGAAAACCGTCCAATGAGTGGAACAGTCACGCTCGCAGAGCTGCTTACCGCCAAGAACTACTCACAACTCACCCACCCTTGCGCCATCTGCCGAAAGCCAGTATGGCTCACGAACAACACGCCAACCGATGACAACGGCAGGGCGGTTCACGAAGACTGCCAACAATCCCAGCATCTTGAGTCTTTCGGAGCATAATGATGCTCGCCAAGTGTGCCAATGCTTCGTGTTCTGCTTCGTTTCGCTATCTGGAAGACGGAAGACTCTTTCGCCTCGAAAGTGATCCGGCGCTCCGTTCGAAATCCAACCGAGTGGAATACTTCTGGCTTTGCTATCGCTGCTCGTCAACGATGACATTGCACCTCAGCGAAGACGGGAGCGTGATTCCAGTATTGCTCCCAGAGCCGATTCGTGGCGTTCCTGATGGTGTCGCCCTTACCTCGGCAAATCGAGAAAGAGGGCTGTTGCTCCGTGGCGTTAGTTCCTGTTTGCCAGAGCACTTCGGAGGTCGTGTAAAAACGCGGCTGAAAGAGGGACACCGTGTCAGATGACTGGGACGAGCACGATGACGTTGCGGCAGGGTCGAGTTGTCCGATGCCCGACTGCGGTGAGTTGGCGTTTGCCTACAGATCAATGGATGGCGTGGGACGTGACCATGCCGAGCCATGGGAGTTCACGTGCCCGCGCTGCGAAATCGACTTTACCGTCCCTGAAGACGAACTAATGTTTCACTCGGTACACAAGAATTGGCATTGGCGAAGGTTCAAGCTGCATAGCCGGGGGCGGCAAGGGAGCGTCAACAGAGGCCGTCAACCATTACTTGCAAAGGAGTGACATCACAATGAAGCCTACGATCACAAAGCGCCCTCCGCTAAGGACAATCGACCAAACAACCGAATCCACCAGTCATATTCAAGAGCAAATCCGTTGTCGTGCCTACGAACTGTACGAGCAACGCGGCAGAGACGATCAGCACGAACTAGACGATTGGCTGCAAGCAGAGTCGGAGGTAACGCAACGGAAGGCAAAGACAGTCGCCGCATAGGACCGGCATTCAGCCGAATACTGCTTGTAACTATCGAAAGAGGAGATTTGGCAATGGGCTCCCCCACTGTGTTGTGCATCGACGACCGTCCACAAATGTTAGAGCTTCGCAAAGCGACTCTAGAATCTCATGGTTATTCGGTCAAGATCGCGGCGAGCAGCGATACTGCGATGAAGGTGTTGGAGGAAACGTCGGTGGCTGCGGTTCTGCTGGAGTACGAACAGGAAGGCATGGATGCAGAGGCCGTAGCCTGCCATATCAAGCAACAGTTTCCCAACCAGCCGATCATCCTGCTTTCCGCGGACGACTTCACATGTCTTGAGATGAAAAGACGGCTAACCATATCCGGAAAGCGCACAGATCTAGGCAAAGGCGCTCCATCCAGGTTGTCGTGGATGGGATGGGTACAATCCAAGCGCAAGGGGCTGGGCATGAGATTCCGTACGGTGCGATGCATGTTGCTGGGGAAGGCCAAACCATCGAGGGCGCGGGAAGCTCTGGCGCACCGTCGCGCAGAGTCAGGGGCCAACCAACCGTAGACTGGCACTGGTTATGGGGATCCGGTCGAAGATTGCTATCGAATCCCTTTCGAACCTTCGAACCTCCCTGTCCAGGCCGCAGTTAAGGCCTCGTGCCCGTACCGTCTTCTGTCCTGAAAAGACGCTCCTCATGCCCTGACTTCGGTACTCCGCCCGCGGCGGCAAGCACGCGCGTTACTCTCACTCGCCTATCGCGCGGTGCCCCGGATCGTTGGACCATCACACGCTTAGCACCGGGATGTGCGACTCGCGAATGATCGCATAGCCACTCCCGTTTTCCCCCAAATGACCGCCGGAAGGCATGTGCCCGATAACGAGAACATCTCCCTTTGTCTGGTCCACGGCGCGGTTCAGCAGCTTGCAGACATTGCCACTATCAATGATCACTTCGGCTTTAGTGCCCAGATCTTCCTGAAGTTTGGCGATCTCCCGGGTGGCATAGCCGACGACTTCTGCCTTCCACTCGGGAACGATATGGGGCGTTCCGGGCCCATAAATCTCTACCCCACCGGTGATATGAACTAGGGTGAGCTGCGCACCAAACTCTTCGGCTATCTGCGCTGCCCGCAACACTGTGTTCCGGCTGTGCGGACTCAAGTCAACCGCGCAAACAACGCTGTAAATACCGAACTTGCCTGCTGGCGCTTCCTCCAGGTGGTCGTCGGTCCAAACCGGGCAAGCGCTCTCGTGCAGCACTTTCGCCGCCACCGAGCCCAGCAGGAAGCGGTAAAACACCCCATGGCCATGCGTCGACAGTACGATCAAGTCCACGTTTTGGTCGCGAGCGGTCCGCGCGATTTGAAGGGCCGGATCTCCTTTGAGCAACAAGGGTCTGACTGCAATTCCATTGAGTTCGGACCCCAGTAATTGATCCAAGTCTTTCTGTGCCCGCTTGATGATTTCCGCATGCAAATCCCCGGTGAGTTCATACCCAATCTCTACGGTGCCGACTGGATAGCTCATTGGCGCTACCACATGCAGCAGTATGATCTCGGAATGAAAATGGCGAGCCAAGAATGCGGCTTGACGAACCGCCTTGAGCTTGGCGTTAGGAACATCAACTGGAAGGAGAATTTTATTCATTATGCCCATTTCCATTCCGAAGTTCGTAATCCGGCTTGGTTACTGCAACGTCAAAAAATACTTTGAGAGTGAGCTTACGCATTACAACTTCATAGCAAGACTTTTTCACCAGATTCTATGGTCGGAGAGAGCCGTTCCGATTGACCGAGCCGCCTCTAAAGAAGCGATGCCGCAACATGCTCTGCCCCAGTAGAAAAAAGAGGATTACCAAGATAACTACAAACAGGAGTCTTCCAATTCCGAACCAGGGCGATTTTGGTCCTGGCTGGCCGGTCGTACTCGAATCAATTGCCATCAGGATTGCGTCTCCCGCGCAACAACGCCATCTGGCTTGACAGAGCGCAGCAGCAAAAGCGGACACTCCACGCGTTTGACCACCTGTTCTGCGATCGAGCCAAAAACCAGCGGGCGCCAGCCAGAGATGCCGTGGGTGGAAATCACGACCATGTCGATATGCTCACGTTTTATAGCCAGCATGATATTACCCGCCACGTCGTTGCCAATCTCAATCGTTGAAGTGGCCTTAATCCCCTTGGTAACCAGTGAGGCGTCACACGCAGTCAATTGCCGCTTTGCGTCGTTCTCTGCCTTGTGAAGATACTCGGTCTCAGGGAAGGAAACAGTTTTTGTGCCCATGGGAAGCATGGGGATAACATTCAGCAGGAAGATTTCGGCGTGAAAGTGCTGGGCGAGGTCGGATGCGGTTTCGAGCGCGGCGTCGCTGGATGAACTGAAGTCCAATGGCACCAGAATTCTTGTGGGAATGAAAGGGGAGGCAGTCACTTGTTGCATTAGGAATCTCCTTGATCGTGATTTTCGGGACTCGAGCCGTTTTGTGGGCATCGCCCGGCGATTTTGCCATTCCCGGGTCGGTTCGCGGGAAGCGCAGGATGTGCGCGCCGGTGCATTGCGCATGCCGCAGACGAAATACGGCGACGGAAAAAACCGGAAGGGAAAGCGCGAAGCGAGGTAAGGTTATGGAAGTCTTCTGGCATCGAGATCCAAAACGAAGGCCTCAACTCCTTCAGGTCTGAGCGAAAGTGGACTATTCCTGGCAACATGCCTTTCGAGACCGTCACGGGGGAACCGCGTGGAGTAGCCACTTCGTCGCGCTCAAGTATCCGACCCGGGCGCATCATCGACACGGACCGTGCCCTGCGCCGCGATCCGGCCGGCCGCTGTGGGCTTCCCCTTAAGGATCCACTCGAAAGCCACTCCGATCAAGGCGCCCACCGCTGGCCCGACGAGGTAGATCCAAGTCGTATGAAGGTCGCCGCGCACCAGATCCGGCGCCAGCGAACGCGCCGGGTTCATCGAGGAGCCGGTAAGCGGCGCCGCCCAAAGTCCTGCCAGAGCAATGTACCCGCCGATGGCAAGGGCACCGTTCGTGCCGATGTTCCGCGCACCGGACGCAGTGCCGAGGATAGTATTCACCAGCCCGGCCGTCAGAACCACTTCCATCGCCAGAGCTTTCCCGCTGGTCACACCACGACCCGGCAGCGTCGCGCCGAGCGCGCCAATCGTCCCGAACAGAGCCCGAAGGAAAACAGCCGCAGCAATGCCGCCGATGACTTGTCCGACGATATAGCCCGGGACTCTCTTCCAAGGGAAGTCGCGCCGCACGGCAAATGCCAGCGTGACCGCCGGGTTCAAATGTGCTCCGCTAACTGCACCCATGAAGTAGATGATCGCCATCACCATGAGTCCCGGTGCCACCACCATCATGCCCAGGGTGACTCTGCCACCGCTCATCGCCGTAACGACACCACCACCGGCAGCGACCAGCACAAGCAGGAACGTGCCCCAGGCCTCCGCGAACACGCGTCGCCACTCAAGGGAGGAATCAAAAAAATCGGGCGCTGATTGTCTTTCGATCACAGGTTGTTGCTGTGCCGCATCCGACAGGTCCTGCCCAGTCGATTCCATGTCCACCTCCGGTGCGATGCCAAGCCCGCGTGGTTCCCCGAGCCACAGTCTCGACCGAAAAACGTGCATTCTTCACGGCGGTTGCCAAGTTAAAGAGGAGTTGTCAACCTTTGAGTCTGCGTGGTAGCACTCCTCAGCTAAGAGAGCACAATTCCACCGTTACTTCTCTCTGGATAGCTCCTTGCCGATCGCTTGCAATTCCTGCCGACGCTTTTTCGTGGTCTTCGGATATGCCATCTTGAGATCCTGGAGCGTATCGAGGACGATACGGGACACAATCAGCCGGGCGTTTTCCTTATCGTCGGCGGGAACGGCGTACCAGGGGGCGTGATGGGTGCTGGTCGCGTTCAGGCAATCCTCATACGCTTCCATGTAATGCTTCCAGTATTTCCTTTCGTGATTGTCCGATGAGCTGACTTTCCAGTTCTTATCGGGCTCCTCAATGCGCGCCAGAAACCGCTTGCGCTGTTCTTCGTACGAAAGGTTTAGAAATATCTTAATGATCCGTGTTCCGTTGTGATAAAGGTGGCGCTCCAGGTCCACGATCGACCGATACCGCTCCTTCCAGATGTTTTTCTCGTCGAGCAACTCTTCCGGAAGCCGCTGGCTGCGGAGAATCTCCGGATGCACCCGAACGATGAGCACTTCCTCATAGTAGGAACGATTGAAGATGCCGATCCGTCCGCGTTCGGGAAGGCGGCACGTCGTGCGCCAGAGAAAGTCGTGTTCCAGTTCTTCGGCGCTCGGTTGTTTGAAACTGAAGACCTCGCAGCCTTCGGGATTGACTCCCGACATGACGTGCCGGATGGCACCGTCCTTGCCGGCTGAGTCCATACCCTGAAAGATCAGCAGCAGCGCATAGCGGTTGGAGGCGTAGTGAAGGTTTTGCAGCGAGCTCAACTCTGCAATGTGTTCTTCCAGGAGTTCTTTATAGCCCTCTTTTGAGTCGCAAAAGGGCTTCACGATCGTCGGCAAGTGTTTGAGTTTGATCGTCTTTCCTGGCAGGACACGAAACGCTTTTGAATGGATTTTCATCTTTTCCCTTCGGTGGTCACTAACTGCGTGCATGCTCTTAGCAACTTCCGGTGCTCAGAGAGAAGGGTTACGCAACATCTTTATGTCCCTTCTGATCTTTCCGAGTCTCGCGCTCCGTCTTCTCCCATTCTTCAACTTCTCGAACGTCCTCGCGCCCTAGCTCCTCGTAGAGTTCATGGACTCGCTTGACGATCTGCGGCGTCAAATCAGACGGTGTCTTGGCTTCGGGCTTAGACTCGGCTTTGGCTTCAGGCTTCGCTTCGGTTTTGGCTTCAGGCTTGGGCTCGGCCTTTACTTCAGGTTTCGGCTGAGACTTGGCTTCGGTCTTAGGCTCCTTGGCCTCAGGTTTCGGCTCACCTAAGGCTTCCGGCTTCGCCCCAGCTTTTGGTTCATCTTTCCGAATCTCGCGCTCTGCCTTCTCCCAGTCCTGAACTGCCGTACCGTCATTGGGGGCACGCTTGCCGTAGAGTTCATAGGCTCGCTTGGCGATCTGCGTTGTCAAATCGGACCTCGGCTCGGCTTTGGCTTCCGGCTTCGCCTCGGTCCTGACTTGAGGTTCAGGCTTCGGCTCGGCTTTAGGGGCGGGCTTCGCCTCAGTCCTGGCGGGTGCAGCTCCAGCTTTAGCTTCAGATTTGGAGCCGGCCTTGGCTTCGGGTGTAGTCTCGGCTTTGACCGCGGGCGTTGGTTCAATTTTGCCTTCAGATTTCGCCTCAGTCTTGGCGGGTGTGGCTCCAGCTTTGGCTTCAGATTTAGAATCGGCCTTGGCTTCAGCCTTTGGCCCCGTTTTGGCCGAATCAAAAATACGATAGGCGAGCAGTTTCACGCGATCATTCACCAGGAACCAAGCCAAGGCATAGACCCAAACGAATCCTGCCCAGCGCCAGCCGAGCGGCGTCATAAACAAACCATACACTGCGATCAGAGTCGCTATGGTTTGCGTGCCGAGCACCGCTATCCAGAGAATCCGAGCCGGGCGTATCGACCAAAATGGTCCGCGTGTGCGAGTTAAGAAAATCGTCAGATGCCCAGCCACGGACAGCTTCAAGTACATCAGCGTTTGGGCGTGGGCGCGGTCGAGGTGAAACACGCGCTCGGCGAGATAAAACAGTCCGAACGCAGCCACGACGCCGATAACACCCAGGACGGTAGAGATCCCGAGCACCAGACGCATGTTCCACTTCTCGGGCTTGTCGCTGTAATGCACGTGGTCGTATGCGATGGAGAGGATGGCGCCGTCGTTGAGCACAGCGATCATCACGATCATGACGGCGGTCACGGGGTAGAAGTTAAAGACCAGGATCGCCAGCGTCATGAAGAAAAGCACGCGGAGGGTTTCGGCGATGCGGTAGATCGCGTAGCTGTTCATCCGCTGGAAGATGCGGCGGCTCTCTTTGATGGCGTCGATGATCACGTGGAGGCCGGGCGCCAGCAGCACGATGTCCGCCGCCGCGCGGGCCGCGTCCGTCGCTCCGGAAACCGCGATGCCGCAGTTCGCTTGCTTGAGCGCGGGAGCATCGTTCACCCCGTCGCCCGTCATGCCGACAATATGGCCGTTCTTCTGCAGGACGTCGACGATGTTGTATTTGTCTTCTGGAAACACTTGGGCGAAGCCGTCCGCTTTTTCGATGGACGCCGCGGTCTCCGCTTTCTTTTGTTTGTCGCGCAATACCGTGGCATCCAGGATGTTGGTGCCCATGCCCAGCTCGTGAGACATTTCCTTGGCTATGGCCAACTGGTCGCCGGTGACCATTTTGACCTTCACGCCCATCTGCACCGCGCTGGCGATGGTCGCCTTGGCCTGCTCGCGCGGCGGATCGGACATGGGCAACACACCAACGAACTGCCACTTGTCGTCCTGATCGGCGCGGGCCACGCCCAGCGAGCGGAAGCCACGTGCGGCAAAATCATTGACGGCCTTCTCGACGGCGGGCTTTACTTCCGCCAGATTGGTGGCTATCTGCAGAATGACCTGCGGCGCTCCCTTCGCCACCTTGAACTGTTTTCCGTCCGCACCTTTTACCGTCGCCTCGGTGCGCTTATGCACCGGATCGAAGGGTTGGAAATGAAGGATCTGATACTTCTTCAATTCCTTATCGTCCTTCACGCCGGCGATCACGGCGAGGTCAATGGTGTCCTTGTCTTCGGCACGCGAGGCCAGCGCGGCGTCGAGGATGATTTGATCGACGGCCGTGCCGCCGATGCAGAATGGGTCGCCCAGCTTGAGTTTGTTCTGGGTCAGAGTGCCGGTCTTGTCCGAGCATAGGACATCCACGCCGGCTAATTCTTCGATCGCCGACAACTTCGTCACAATCGCTTGTTTTTTCGCCAGCAGGCGCGCACCGACCGCCATGGTGACAGAGAGCACGGTAGGCATGGCCACGGGGATTGCGGCCACTAGCAGTACCAACGCGAATTCCAGCGTGCTCAGGGTTGGATCATGGCGGAAGAGCGCGGCAGCAACAATCACCGCCACCAGTGCCACTGCAAGAACGATCAGGTAGTTGCCGATCTTGAGCACAGCGCGCTGGAAATGACTGACGGTATGAGCATCCTGCACCAGTTCCGCGGTCTTGCCGAAATAGGTGTGAGTCCCGGTGGCGTAAACCATTGCGTCGGTTTCGCCACGCTTGATAATCGAGCCCGAAAAAACTGCCTCGCCAGGCTTGCGCGTCGCCGGCAATGATTCGCCGGTCAGCGCGGACTGATCCACTTGCACCGGATCGCCCGCCAACAGGCGCGCATCCGCCGGTGCGATGTCCCCCAGCCGCAGGCGGATCACGTCGCCGGGAACGAGTTCAGACACCTTCGGGGTTGCCCATTTTCCGTCTCGCAGAACGCGGGCGGTCGTTGCCAGCTTGGCGCGTAATGCGGCAATTTCGTTGCCCGCCTGATGTTCCTCCCAAAATGCGACTAAAGCGTTGGAGAAAAGCAAGAAGAGGATGACGAAGAAATCCAGCCAGTGCTTCACCACCCCCGACAGAATTACCGCCCCTTCAATCATCCACGGGATAGGTCCCCAGAAATAGCTGAGGAACTTTAGGAGAAGGTTGTCTTTCTTTTCCTTGATTTCGTTCGGGCCATATTGTGCCAGGCGCTTCACCGCTTCGGCTTGGCTCAGCCCCTTCGGAGACGATCCCAACTTTTCTTCCACTTCCGACATGGGAAGAGATTTAAGATCGTCCTTCGGGTCGGGCTTGGGCTTCGATCCCGGCTTCGTTTCGTTAGCTTTGGACTGGTCCGCAGTGGCTTGCATAATGAGTATTCCTTGTGGTTGTGTTATGCCGCGGTTTCCGCTGAATTCTCCTGGGTTCGCGACGCACTGATCGCCGCTTGGACGACGGCCAGAAACTGATCGGGGTGCAAACTGGCGCCGCCGACGAGGGCGCCGTCCACGCCGTCCCGGCAAAACAACGCTGCGGCATTGTCCGGCTTGACGCTACCGCCGTACTGTATGGCAAGTGTCTGAGCCGATTTTTCTTCAAACATCTGTCCGAAGCGGCGCCGAATGACGGCGTGCGCGTCCTGCGCCTGCTGTGGAGTGGCATGGTGTTCGAGATTACCGATGGCCCAGACCGGTTCGTACGCGATGCTCAAGCGGGTCAAGGTATCCGCCGACACGTCGGCTAATCCAAGGGTGATTTGTCGATCAAGTAACGCCTCCGTCTGATTGGCGTTACGCTCTTCGAGAGTCTCGCCGACGCACAGAATCACGTCGAGGCCAGCGGCCAGGGCAACCTTCACTTTTTGGTTGATGAAGGCATCGGATTCGCCCAGCTTGTGCCGGCGCTCGCTGTGTCCGAGGATTACGTATTTGCAGCCGAGATCAAGTAGGATCGTCGGACTGACCTCGCCGGTGAAAGCACCTTCTTTTTCAGGATAGAGGTTCTGCGCTCCAAGCGCGACGCGGCTGCCCATCAGAATTTCGCCGACAAGGGCCAGATAGGGAAAGGGCGGACAGAGAGTGACGGAAACTCGCTCCTCCGCACTCATGCCATCCACCACGGCCTTAGCCAACCGCTTGGCCTCCGAAGTGTTGGTGTACATCTTCCAATTACCAACGACGGATTTCTGACGTAAGGTCGGCCTCATGAAAAACTCCCGGCGTGTTTCAGCGACGCAACCCCGCGCAGTGCGGTCTCTTGTTGGTCGCTCTCCATCGCGACGCTATATTCGCCACGACGCGCAGCCCGGTTGCATTTGGCTCGATGATCGAGAGCTCTCTGCGCTGCCGGAACGTTGGCCTGCTTGCCGCGCCAAATCTCCAATGCCGGTTGCTGAATCGCACGGGCAAACGAAAACGCCAACGCCCAAGGCAGCCGCGACTTGAATCTGACATTCATGGCATTCAACCGAGCCGAGGCCAACTCGGGGGATTGTCCACCCGACAAGAACATGATCCCAGGAACCGCAGCGGGGACGGCTCGCAACAGACAACGCACCGTAGCTTCGGCAACCTCGTCCACTGCTTCTTGGCTGGGGCAGCTCAACCCTGGGAGCACCATGTTGGGCTTCAGGATCAACCCTTCCAGCTGCACGCGTTGGCAGTAAAGCTGATTGAAAACCGTTCGCAGGACTTCTTCGGTTAACTCACGGCAGCGCTCCAAAGTATGATCGCCCGCCATGAGCACTTCCGGCTCGACGACGGGAACCAGTCCGGCTTCCTGGCACAACGCTGCATAGCGAGCCAACGCATTCGCGTTGGCCTCGATGCAACCCCGGCTGGGAATGCCGTTTCCCACGGCAATGACCGCTCGCCACTTGGCGAAGCGCGCGCCCATTTGAAAATATTCGGCCAAGCGCTCCCGCAATCCGTCCAGCCCTTCGGTGATCTTCTCTCCGGGATGGCCGGCCATGTCCTTAGCCCCGATGTCGACTTTGATGCCGGGAATAATTCCCACGTCGATGAGTGTCTTCACAAAAGAAGTGACATCTTCCGTCTTCTGCCGGATCGTCTCGTCGTAGAGAATCGCGCCACTGATCGATTCGCCCAAACCGGGCGTCGTTACAATCATGTCCCGATAGGCACGCCGGGTCTCCTCGTTCTGAGGAATCCCCCACTGGGCAAATCGTTTGTTGCAGGTTGGATTGCTCTCGTCCATCGCGAGCAGTCCTTTGTCGTCGGCGACCATTTTTCGTGCGGTATCCATCAGCGCTTGTGTCATTGGGCATTACTCCATTTCCAGTTCAGAATTCCGACCTGTCTTGATCGTGCCGTCTGGAGATTGCGCGCCATCACGCGGTCACGGCGGCAGGCCGCTCCGCTTCTCGCAACCACTTCCGCGCATCCGCTGCATTGGCTTGATCGAAGTATCGAATCGTCGCTTTCGTAAACAGCTTGAAGAACATCGCCATGCCGTGCTGCCACTTTTTATCGCCGACCATCGCGAGCCGTTCGATGTCGCTGAAGTGTTTAATGTCAAACTTGATGTCTTCCCACGCCGCCCCTGCGTCCCAGCCGTGGAGATCGGCGACGTCGAACAGCACGCGCAATGTGCCGTGTTGCCGGACGAGCCGCTCGAACTCGGGCACAAAGTCCTCATAATCCGCCTTTACCAGCTTCCCAGTGACTTGAACGGCGACTAACTTTCCGCCGTTTTCTTGCTTGATTTGAATGGGCATCTTGAACTCCTTGGATTCGATTCAGTTTCCTTTTTGCGTTCTGCTCTGGCTCCATTTCCAGTTGCGGATTTCCGGCATATCCTGGCCGTGCTTGTCGATGAAATGCTTGTGCTCGATCAGCTTGTCGTGCATCTGCTGCTTCAGGTAGGCACCTTTGGAACCCAGGTCCGGCAGGCGATTCACCACATCCAGCACCAGGTGAAAGCGGTCCAGCTCGTTTTGCACTCGCATGTCAAAGGGCGTGGTGATCGTGCCCTCTTCTTTGTAGCCGCGCACATGCAGATTGCGGTTGGTGCGGCGGTAGGTCAACCGGTGGACCAGCCACGGATATCCATGAAAGGCAAAGATGATGTGCTTGTCTTTGGTGAACAGCGAATCGTAGTCTTTCTCGCTGAGCCCGTGCGGGTGCTCCGTGCTCGGCTGCAGCTTCATGAGATCAACAATGTTGACCACTCGGATTTTCAGTTCCGGTAGATGCTGGCGCAGGATGGAAACAGCGGCCAGTATCTCCAGCGTCGGTGTGTCTCCGCAACAGGCCATCACCACGTCGGGTTCGGCGGCGTCCTGGTCGTTGCTGGCCCATTGCCAGATGCCAATTCCTTCTGTGCAATGCACCACCGCCTGATCCATGGTCAGCCATTGCGGGAGGGCGTGTTTGCCCGCCACCACCACGTTGACGTAATTCCGGCTCCGCAGGCAGTGATCGAAAACCGACAGCAGGCAGTTGGCGTCGGCCGGAAGGTAAACCCGCACAATGTCTGCTTTCTTGTTGATGACGTGGTCGAGAAAACCTGGATCCTGATGCGTGAATCCATTGTGATCCTGCTGCCACACGTGAGAGGCAAGCAGGTAGTTCAACGATGAGATCTTCCGGCGCCAAGGCAGTTCCAGGCACACCTTCAGCCACTTCGCGTGCTGGCTGAACATCGAGTCGATGATGCGAATGAAGGCTTCATAACTGTTGAACAGGCCGTGCCGCCCGGTCAGAAGATAGCCTTCCAACCAGCCCTCGCACTGGTTCTCGCTGAGCATCGAGTCCAGCACTTGGCCGGCAGGCGCAAGGAACTCATCGTTACAAACTTCGCGCGCGTCCCACTGCCGGTTGGTGACTTCAAATACAGCGCCCAGCAGATTCGAGACGGTTTCATCGGGACCGAAGACACGGAAATTACGCTGATCCTGATTCATCTTGGCGACATCGCGCAGGAACAAACCCAGCACTTGCGTATCCTGGGCGCTGACCGCACCGGGGGAAGGCACGTTCACCGCATGAACATGGAAATCCGGCATGCGCAGATCGCGCAGCAGAATTCCGCCGTTGGCGTGAGGATTGCTTCCCATCCGACGGTCGCCCTTCGGCGCCAGATCGGCTAATTCCGGTCTGAGCCGCCCGTTCGCATCGAATAGCTCTTCCGCCTTGTAGCTCTTCATCCAAGTTTCAAGCAGCTTGACGTGAGCGGGATGCTCGGGGTCTACCAGAAGCGGCACCTGGTGTGATCGAAACGTGCTTTCGATTTGCAGGCCGTCGACAAATTTCGGACCCGTCCAGCCCTTCGGTGACTTGAGGACAATCATGGGCCAGCGCGGCCGCGTTGTGTCGTTGTTGTTTCGAGCGTTCGTTTGGATTCGACGAATGTCTTCGATGGCTTTTTCCAAAGTGACAGCCATGAGCGCATGCATCTTTTCTGGCTCATCGCCTTCCACAAAGTAGGGCGTCCAGCCGCAGCCGCGCAGAAATTGTTCCAGCTCTTCGTGCTCGATGCGGGCCAGAACAGTTGGATTGCTGATCTTGTAGCCATTGAGGTGCAGGATGGGCAGCACGGCTCCGTCAGTAACGGGGTCGAGAAACTTGTTGGATTGCCACGAGGTCGCCAATGAGGCCGTTTCCGCTTCGCCATCTCCGATGACGCAAGCGACGATCAGATCAGGATTGTCGAACGCCGCGCCAAACGCGTGACTGAGCGAGTATCCCAGCTCGCCGCCTTCGTGAATCGATCCGGGTGTCGTGGGCGCAACGTGGCTGGAAATCCCGCCGGGGAACGAGAACTGCTTGAACAGTTCCTTCATCCCCGCTTCGTCTTGCGTGACGTTGGGATAAACCTCACTCCATGTGCCTTCGAGGTAGACGTTGCCCACCAGCGCCGCGCCACCGTGGCCGGGACCGGCAATGTAGAACATGTTCAGGTCATATTTCTTGATGACCCGGTTCAAGTGCACGTAGATGAAGTTCTGGCCCGGCACCGTGCCCCAGTGCCCTACCACCAGCGGCTTGATGTGCGACAACTTCAGCGGTTCCTTCAGCAATGGATTGTCGTAGAGATAAATCTGACCGACCGCAAGATAATTAGCGGCTCGCCAGTAAGCGTTCATCTTGGCGAGCAGCTCGGGAGTGAGCGCATCCGTTTTCGTGGCCGGTTTCAGGGATATTTCCTTGTTAGCCGGTTCGGATTCGTGGTCGAGCAGTTCCGCAGTGAGTGTATCGGGTGTCATAGTTCAGTTCTCCTTCTTGTTTTTGCAGCCAAGTCCGAGAACCTGGCAAACTGTTTTGGCGATCATTACTTCTTCGTCCGTGCGAATGACGCGGACCGCAACCCGGCTGTGCTCCGGAGAAATCAGGCCTTCATTCGCAGCGTTTCGCTTCTCTTCAAGTTCGATTCCAAGGAATCCAATTCCATCGCAAATCCGGGCGCGAACCGGAGGCGCGTTCTCTCCAATGCCCCCAGCGAACACCAGCGTGTCCAGTCCACCCAACGCCGCTGCGAATGCGCCAATCCATTTCTTGACCTGGTAGCAGAAGAGCGCGACCGCTTCTGCCGCTCGCACATCGCGTGCTTCGGCTTTCAGCAAATCGCGCATATCGGAACTGGTTTCGGATATGCCGAGCAGCCCCGACTGGAGATTGACCATTTCATTGAATTGCTTCGCGCTCATGTTTTCCGTGCGCGCCAGATACCAAACCAGTCCGGGATCGAGATCGCCGGAACGAGTGCTCATCGGCACCCCGGCCGCCGGCGTGAAGCTCATGCTTGTGTCGACAGATTTGCCGTAACGCACGGCCGCCAGACTAGCGCCATTACCGAGGTGGGCTAGGATTACCCGACCTTGTGCCGCCTCCGGTCCGGCCAACCGGGCTAGTTCTTCGATAAGGAACGCATACGACAAGCCGTGGAACCCATACCGCCGCACGCCCTGCGCTTCATAGCGGCGTGGGATCGGCAGCATTTGCGCCACGCGCGGCAGGTCATGGTGAAAAGTAGTATCGAAACACGCTACTTGCGGCAGGTCAGGAAAGCGGCGATGAAACGCCTCGGTCAACAGAATCTCTTCCGGCAAATGTTCAGGATCAAATGGACTGAGTTGTTTCAGCTCCGCAACCATCTCCGCAGTAATTCGCTGCGGCTTGTAATACTTCGGGCCGCCTTGTAGGACGCGATGGCCCACCGCCGTCAATGGATCGCGCCCGCTGCGCTGTTCGATCCAATCCATAAGTGCACCTACCGCCTCGGTGTGGTTCGACGCTGACACTGGACGCGAAAAGTTGTCTGCGTGATCCGGACCTTTTGCCTGAAAGGTGGCATGCGGCAGTCCGATGCGGTCAATGCCGCCCTGCAATATCCGTCGCGCTGCATCCGCTGCATCGAACAGCGCAAATTTGATGCTCGACGAGCCGCCATTGATCGTAAGAATGCGCGTCGGGATGCGCGGGTCAACTGGTTGGATGGATGATTCCTTCGTCATTTCTGCAATCCGAACGAAGCCAGCTTGGTGCAGGTGGACTTGTAATCCGTATGAAGAATGCTTTGAATCCCCAAACCTTCCGCGATCTGAACGAACATCGGAGTATTTTCGATATAGACGACGTGCCGCGCCGGTGCCTGGGCGATGTCCAGCGCAAACCGAAAGATGTCTGCGTCGGGCTTGCGGATGTGAACGAAGCAAGAGGAAATAAAGGTGTCGACAAACTCGTTGAGCTTAAACTTCCGAATGCGATGCGCATTCACCGCGCGCGATTCGTTGCTGACCACGGCGACCTTTAGGCCGTGCCGGATCTTGAGTTGCGCGACCAGATCGATCATCCTGGGGTAAGGTTTCGATTGCGCGAACATAAAGTCCCGAAACTGAGCGCGGGTGAATGGCCGCTTTTGGTAGAAGACCACCCGACCCAAATATTCCTCGAACGTAAGCTTCCCCTCTTCATGAGTTTCGAAGACCAGACGGTGCCGCTCTTCCATCTCCGCCCACGGCAGCTGGAAGTTCTTCGCGGCTCGTCGGCGAGCATGATGATCCCACCCGTTAGTCAGCAAGACTCCGCCAACATCCACAAACAGCGTCGTGACTGGGATCGCTCTTTTCATTTGGCCTCTGTCGACACCGTCTGAAAGTTTTTACCGTTCATTCGACGAGCCAGAAGTACGACGCTGGATCGGGGGCTCAGGCGGTAAGTTCGCGGATCTTCCCAAAGCGGTTCCTCACTGGCAGCAAAGAGATCGTGGGGCGCTTCGCGAGAGGTGTCGACGGCCAGATGCCAGCGCATCCCCTGTAATACAGACGGCAAACCGAAATCGACCGCATCGGCGCCGGCATTGAACATCAGGCAAAGTGCTTGCTGCTCATCTTCGTGGATTAAACAGGCGAACTGTTTTTCCTTCGAGTCGGTCCAGTTGGGCAATCGTCCTTGTCGGCCAAACCAATGGATCTCGGCGTCCCTGTAGAAGTGTTCCTGACTCAAAATCGGATGCGCTCGACGAAAGGCGATCATGCCGCAGGTAAACCGGTGGATCTCGCTGTGCTGTTCCAGACAGCTCCAGTCATACCAGCTGGTTTCGTTGTCCTGGCAGTAGGCGTTGTTGTTGCCGCCTTGCGTACGACGAAATTCGTCCCCGCCGAGCAGCATTGGCACTCCACGCGAGATCAGGAGGGTCAGAAGGAAGTTCTTGATCTGGCGTTTCCGCAAGGTCTCGATCCCTGTATCCGTCGTCTCGCCTTCAGCGCCATAGTTCTCGCTGAAGTTAGCATCGGTCCCATCGCGGTTGTTTTCTCCGTTTCCTTCATTGTGCTTGGAGCGATAGCTCACCGAGTCGTTCAGAGTAAAACCGTCGTGACAGGTGACGAAGTTGATGCTGCCCTCGGGGCCTTTGCCCGACCTGCCGTAGATGTCGGCACTGCCACAGATTCGGCTGGCAAATAAACCGAGCATCCCCTCATCGCCGCGCCAGAAACGCCGGACATCGTCCCGGTAGCGGCCATTCCATTCCGCCCAACGCCGCTCTGAAAAACTGCCAACCTCGTATGCGCCGGCGGCGTCCCACGCTTCGGCGATGAGCTTAACGTCTCTTAAGATCGGGTCCTCGGCGATCCTTTGGAGAAGAGGGGCATTGGCTAGCAGCTTGCCAGCGCCGTCGCGACCGAGCACCGACGCCAGGTCAAAACGAAAACCATCGACGTGCATTTCGACCATCCAATAACGGAGAGCGGCCAAGATGTGGTCCCGCACGACGGGATGGTTCGCATTGATGGTGTTCCCGGTTCCCGTGTAATCCTTGTAGTAACGTTTGTCGCCGGCCAACGTATAGAAGATCGCGTTGTCCATCCCACGGAAACAGAGCGTGGGACCCAGTTCGTCTCCTTCCGCTGTGTGATTGAACACCACGTCCAGGATCACTTCGATTCCGGCATGGTGAAAGGCCCGGATCATTTCCTTGAATTCCAGTTTCTGCTGGCCCAAACCTCCCGAACTGCTATAGGAAGCTTTGGGCGCAAAGAAGGTCACGGGATCGTAGCCCCAGTAATTCCGGAGCTTCTGATTTGTTTGCGGATTCTTGCGCGTGACAGAGCTTTCGTTGAATTCCTGTACCGGCATCAATTCCACGGCGGTTATGCCTAGCTCTTTGAGATAGGGAATCTTTTCCGTCACGCCCCGGTAGGTTCCCGGATGATCCACGCCCGCGTTGGGATGGTAGGTAAAACCGCGAACATGCATTTCATAAATGACAGTCTTCGACCACGGGTGCCGGGGTGGCTGGTCTCCATCCCACTCGAAGGGCTCGTTGACAAAGACGCATTTCGGCATCGACCCGGAGTTGTCCAGCTTCGAGATAGCCAAGTCTTTCCCCGGCGCCGACGGGTTGTATCCAAGCGCCGAAGCAAAATCCCATGGCGGCAGATGCGAGATCGCCGCTGCGAAGGGATCGAGAAGAAGCCTGTTGAAATTGAACCGATGTCCATCGCTAGGTTCGTAGGGCCCGTCCACGCGGTAAGCATAGAGTTGGCCAGGCTCGATCCCCTTTATCCAAACATGCCATACGTCGCCTGTATGATTCCGCGCTGAGTCCAGATCGATTACCCGAGCCGGTGCTGCGTTTTCAGGATGGTCGAACAACTCCAGTCGAACACGGGTGGCGTAGCGGCTGAAAATGGCAAAATTAACTCCTCCGCCCGTCTCCTGGATTCCCAAAGGCAGAGGAGATCCCGCACGAACGTCAGCGTGCGCGGAGATGTCCGAGATGTAATCGTGCAACTCGCGCTCCGGCATTTCCGTCACCGTTGCCATAGAATCCGGGTGTCTTCCAGTGGAACCGAAGTGACGTCGCTCTGAGGTATCACTCGCGCCGTGTAGTCTCCTGCTGGTCGTGCAGCGGGTACCGTCGCCTGGTAGACACAGCCCTCGGGTGCACCGGGAAGCAGTCGCTCCCACTTCATTTCCTGTCGCACGGGACCGCCGCCGTTGATTGCGTCCGCGTACAGCTCAACTCGCGCTGCATTCTTGCCGAGATCGTTCAGGAAGATGTCGACTTCAAACACGTGGTGATCCGCGGTGGTTTCGACATGCCGATCTCCGAAGCGCAACGATCCCCACTTTCGATCGACGTCTTGCTGCCAACCCAGCAACTGCTTGGCAACGGCGCCTTTGTTCGCCGCGCGGTTGTGGTAGGCGGTGGCAGCTGGAAGATAGTGTTGCTCGGTGTATTCGCGCACGGCACGGTCGGCAGCGAAACGCGGAGTCAGCTGCGCCATACTTTCACGCATCCGTGCAATCCATGCAGTAGGAATGCCGTGCGGATCTCGGGTATAGAACTCGGGAATCACTTCGCGTTCCAGCAAATCGTAGAGTGCGTTGGCCTCGACAGCGTCCCAGGCGGGATCGTCGCCATGTTCCTGGCCGTCTCCCAATGCCCACCCCAGTTCCGGCGTGTAGGCTTCCGCCCACCAGCCATCTAACTCCGAGAGATTGATGCCCCCATTGACCAGCACTTTCATGCCGCTCGTTCCGCAAGCCTCCCAGGGCCGGCGTGGCGTATTGATCCACACATCCACGCCCTGCACCAGGTGCTCAGTCAGAAACATGTCGTAATCACTCAGGAAGATGACATGGGGGCGTGTCTCTGGCCGGCGAATGAACTGCACCCATTGCTGAATCAGGGCCTTCCCCGCATCGTCCTCCGGATGGGCCTTGCCAGCGATGATGAGTTGCACTGGACGCTCTGGGTTACTCAATAAACGAAGCAATCGCTCCGGGTCGTGCAGCAGCAGGTTCGGTCTTTTGTAGGTCGCGAAGCGTCGCGCAAAGCCCAGGGTCAACGCGTTGGGATCAAAGAGATGCTTCGCCCGGTCAATCGCCTCGGCCGAAGCGCCGGAAGCAGCCAGTTGCCCGGATAGCCGTCCGCGAGCATATTGCACGAGGGACTCGCTGGCGGCGCTGCGGAATTTCCAGAGCGCGGAGTCGGAGACGCGACGAATGTCCTGCTCTAAGTTCTCCGTCGTCCCCAGCCAACGGCCCTTGCCGCAGGCTGAGGTCCAAAGGTCGTCGGCCGCCGCCGAATCCCAGGTTGGCATATGGACTCCGTTGGTCACATGTCCGATCGGAACTTCGTCCTCCGGCCAGTGCGGGAAAAGCGGCGCAAAGAGATGCCGGCTGACTTTTCCATGCAAGCGACTCACGCCATTCACCGACCCGCTCCCGCGTATGGCGAGGTACGCCATGTTGAAACTCTCGGAGGAGTCGTTCGGGTTCTGACGACCCAAGGCCAGCAAGTCGCGGAGTTCTATGCCGAGTTTCTGCTTGGCATAATTACCGAGGTATTGCTCAATGAGCGCCGGATCGAAACGGTCAAAGCCGGCGGCCACTGCCGTGTGAGTGGTGAACAGATTGCCGACTCGAGTCGCGGCCAGTGCCACTTCGAAAGACTGCCCGGTTTCTTCCA
>Ga0326728_10003114_pt1 | contig 52755 bp, 42 predicted proteins | sample MB3enrmetagenome_FD_207602 | JGI IMG/M metagenome (GOLD analysis project Ga0326728, IMG submission 207602) | Lab enriched peat soil microbial communities from McLean, Ithaca, NY, United States - MB31MN | ecosystem: Environmental > Terrestrial > Soil > Wetlands > Peat | place: USA: New York... | reverse complement strand
CGCCACCACCCCCAGGCTGAGGGTTACGGTAATCAGACCTTCTGGAGTTTCTATGGCTTTGCGGTCGATGCGGGCGCGAAAGCTTTCGGCAAAGCGGGCGGCGGCGGCCGGGTCGCATCCGGGGACCACCGCCAGGAACTCATCTCCCCCGTAACGCCCCAGGGAATCATAGGTTCTCATGGCGCCGCGCAGTCGGCGGGAGGCTTCCCGCAGGACAGCGTCGCCTGCCTGGTGGCCATAGGCGTCATTGATCGCTTTGAATCGATCCACATCGGCCATGGCGACTGCAAAGGGACCGTGGGTGCGGGAAGCGCGCGCTACTTCCTTCCGCAAGATGGCGAGAATGGTTCCATGGTTCCAAAGATCCGTGAGGGGGTCGCGGCTGGCTTGATCGCGCAGGGCCTCACGCGCCTGAAGGAGTTGCTCCTGAAGTTCCACGATGCGCCGGCCAGCCCGCAGGCGCGCCCGCAGTTCATAAGGATCGAAAGGTTTGGTCACGTAATCGTCGGCGCCCGCCTCCAACCCTTCCACAATGTCTTCTTTCTGGCCCCGGGCAGTCAGCAAGAGGATATAGATGTAAGGCCGACCCTTGCGCTGCCGGACGCTGCGGCAGATGTCGATGCCGTCTCTGCCCGGCATCATCCAATCGAGGACAGCCAGCCGGGGTGCGTCGTTCCCTTGCAGGATCCCCCAAGCCTCTTCTCCCTCCGTGGCCACTATAACCTCATAACCCCATTTCACCAGGAACGCCTCCAGCATGCGCCGGGAAATGGAATCATCTTCCGCGATGAGAACTTTCATGGTGTTACCTCTTTTCCGAGATTTGCCAGGGTTGGCTGGAGGCGCTCAAGCTCCTCTTCCAAGCGCGCCAAGGCCTCGCCGACATGGTCCAGACTTTGTTCACCCCCGGCCACTTCTGCGAGATCCGCGGCTTCACAGGCCGCCCGCGCGGAAAAAAGCGCGAGACGGTTTCTCAAAACCTGGGTGACGCGCTGGAACTCCGCCCCATCATGGCGCGCCGCGGCGTCCCGAGCGGTGGCAACCAACAGGGGGCAATCGTTAAAGAAGGCGCCGATCAGATTCCCTAGCAACAACTTGTCTCCTTCGAAACGTGCCAGCACTTGATGCCGATCGAGCACACTTTCCTGGGGGTTGCCTGAAGGTTGGCTGGCCACGGGCCCCACAGGTACGTGGAGGAGCCCTTCAATGGTCTCAAAGAGCAGTTGTGTCCGGACGGGCTTAGGGAGATAAGCATCCACGCCCATTGCCAGGATGCGCTCGCGGTCCCCCTTCATGGCGTGGGCCGTCAAAGCGATAATAGGAATCCGGGAGGCGGAGCCATTCTCTTTCGCCCGGATTTGAGCGACGCACTCCACTCCATCCATCTCCGGCATGAGCATGTCCATCAGGATCAAGTCGAAATGGGTAGTGGATGCTCTTTCAAAAGCTTCCAACGCCTTCCTTCCGTTCGCCACGACCTCGACCGTGTGCCCCCGCTTTTCCAGAAGACGCATGACCAACGCCTGGTTCACGGGGTTATCCTCCGCCAGCAAAATGCGCAACTTCCTCCGCTCTTCCCGCAGGGAATGTCGCGTAACGAGCGGCTGCGAGGACGGTCGCGAGGGCGTCCCGAAGGCTAAGAGGATTGCCTCTAAGAGTTCGGCCTGCTTCACCGGTTTCATCAGATAAGCCGCGATTCCCAACTTCCGGCAGCGTGCCGCGTCTCCGGGCCGGCCTGCCGAAGTCAGCATCAGGATCACCGCCCCGGCAAGCTCTGGGTCATGCTTTGCGAATTCAGCCACGGCGAATCCACCCACATCCTGCATTTGCGAATCGAGGAGGATAACCGTACAGGGGTTCCGGTCTCGCTTGCTTTGCTCCAGCAAGGCTAGCGCACGCTGTCCCCCCTCCGCCTCGGTGGGTATCATCTTCCAGCGCCGCAACGCCTCCACCAGGATGTGACGGTTGGTTGAGCTATCGTCCACCACCAGGACCGGGAGGTTTCTGAGCCGGGCAAATTCCGCCCAACGCGCCGCGCCGGCGCTACGCCCCAAGCCGAACCGTCCGGTAAAGTGGAAATTGCTACCTTGGCCAGGAGCGCTTTCCACCCAGATTCGCCCTCCCATCAACTTCACCAGGTGCGAAGTGATCGCCAAGCCCAATCCGGTACCCCCGTACCGGCGGGTCGTTGAGGCGTCTGCCTGCTCAAAGGGCCCGAAAATGATCTGTTGCTTTTCGGGAGGGATGCCGATTCCAGTGTCGCGGACCGTAAAGTGCAGCGTGGCATGGTCTTCGCTCTGAGAATCCACCTCCACTTGGACCACCACCTCGCCTTTCTCCGTGAATTTAATAGCGTTCCCCACCAAGTTGAGGATGATTTGGCGAAGCCTACCAGGATCCCCAATCAAGCACTCGGGCACCTGGGGCGAAAGGGAACAAGCCAGCTCTAGCCCCTTCTGGGAGGCGCGGAAGGCGAGAGATTTCAAGGTATCGCCGAGATTCTCCGGCAGTTTGAAGTCGATTGCCTCCAAGGTTATTTTTCGGGCTTCGATTTTCGAGAAATCCAAGATGTCATTCACCAAGGTGAGCAACGCGTCTGTGGAGGACTTCAGCATGGTGAGGTACTCGGATTGCTCCGCGGAGAGAGGTGTGTCGAAGAGAAGTTCACTCATCCCAAGGATGCCATTCAACGGCGTGCGGAATTCATGGCTCATGTTGGCCAAAAACTCGCTCTTCGCCTGGCTGGCGGCCTCGGCTCGCATTTTGGCATTGCCCAGATCTTCGAAGGCCCTGGTGAGCTCCCGAGTGTTCTGCTCCTGCACATCGCGGGCGGCCTCCAGTTCCGCCGCGTAGCGCTTCAGTTCTTGTTCGGCCCGCTTGCGCTCGGTGACATCGCGGGAGATGCCAAAGGTTCCAAGGATGTTCCCGTGCACGTCGCGGAGGGGCATTTTCGTGGTCGAGACCCAGCTCACATGGCCATCCGGCCAGGTTTCCTTCTCCTCCTTGCCCAAAATCGGCTGCCCCGTCCTGATTATTCCCTGCTCGTCTGCAAAGGCCTGTTTCGCATGCTCATCGGTGAAGAAATCGAAGTCGGTCTTGCCGACTGCTTGGGCGGGGTCGTTCAGCCCAAACAGGTTCGCGTGCGCCTTATTGATCCGGGTAAAGTGGCTCTCCCGACCCTTGAAGTAGATCATATCGGGGAGATTATCCATAAGGGTGTGGAGGAGATGCCTTTCCTCGATCAGCGCCGCTTCCGCCCGCTTGCGCTCGGTGACATCGAGGTACAGCCCATAGATACCCGTGATTTTTCCATCAATGCGGAGCGGGACTGCAAGGAGTTCCACATCCACAAGCGTTCCGTCCCGCCGGTGCCTCTGGGTGGTGATATGAATCGTCTCCGCTTGCCTCACACGGTCGGTGAGTTTTTTGGCCTCCTCCGCCATCTCGCCATGGGCTATGACCTGATCTACCTTCCTCCCGAGAAGTTCCTTTTCCGAGTAGAGAAACAGTTGCTCGAAGGCGGGGTTGCACATCGTGATTCTCCCCTCGACATCGAGCGAGATAATGGCCACAGGGCTGTGCTGGATGAGGGCGTTCAGGTGCGCGGTCCGCTCTTCGGTGGCTTTCTCCGCCCGCTTTTGTTCGGTGATGTCAGACACCAGAGCATCGTAGGCCACCAAGCGATATTCGGCGTCGTGTCGGAGGACGGGTGCGTTCCTCACCCAGCGGATCGACCCATCTTTATGGATGATTCGATGTTCCAGGGCCGGGGGATTCACCCCGGCGCGCAATTTTTCGATCTGCGCGAGGACCGCCGGACGATCTTCGTCGCAGACCATCCGATACCAAAGCAGGGGATCCTGCTGGTATTCCTCCGGGGTGTAACCTGTCACCGCCACGCAACCGGGTCCGTGCGAGGTCCGAATTACGCCTCCATTGGCCAACTCAACGGTACAGATGTAGTCCGTCACCGCCCCCACCAAGCGGCGATAACGGCTTTCGCTCTCCTTCAATGCCTCTTCCGCGCGTTTGCCCTCGGTAATGTCGTTCATCACTCCCAGGTGGGCGACAATTTGATGGTGGGCATCGAAAATCGGAGCGGTGGAAAGCTGAATATCAATCCAGGAACCGTCCTTTCGCTTGCGACGCAGATCCACATTCGAGACGGCTTCGCCCCGCATCGATTGTGCACGAATCGATTGGTAATTGTCCCGGTCCTCCGGCGGAACGGTGGGAAGCGGCCCACCCAGGATCTCCGCTTCGCTCCAGCCAAACAGCCTTTCTGCCGCGGGGTTCCACATGCGGACAAGTCCATCGGCATCCAGGGCCGTAATGGCTACTGGGGAAGCCAGCACTACGGCTCTGACCAGTTCGTTGGCCTTGCGTAGGGTTTCGTCAGCCTCCTTGCGTTGCAGGGCGGCGCCTAGGGTCCTCGCTGCCGCGCGTAGGGCCTCCGTTTCCACGCTCGACCACTGGCGCTCGCTCTGGCAGTCGTCAAAGCCGATCAAACCCCACCAAAATTCACCCACAAAAATGGGCACAGCGATAAGGGACTTAATATCCTGCCCTTCCAGATGCCGCCGAGCCAATTCTGGAAGTTCGGCGACCACCCCTTGGCCAATTCTCCCTTGCCTCAATTGTTCCATCCACTCTTGTAGGCCGTTTTCCCACCAGGAAAAGCTCTGGAGCTCGGGATTGTCAATTTGCGGCGCGACCCCTGGTGCTGCCCACTCGTACCGCTGGCTCATCAGCAGCTCGCCATCCGGGCCGGAACGGCTATCGAAGATATAAGCCCGGCTCACGGACATAGAATGTCCCAACCGCTCCAAAACGGACGTAATGTTCTCTTCCCAGTCACCTCCTGAGAGGAGTTTTTCGGCGGCAAAGCTGACTGCCTCCAGAATTGCATCGCGCCGGTGCAGGGTCTCTGCCACCTCCACCTGCTCGGTGACATCCCGGTTGAAGCTCAGGACCGCCGTTTTGCCCGCATATTCGACGGTGGACAGGCTCACCAGAATCTTAATAGGATGACCGTCCTGGCGGGAGTGGACGGTCGTGAAACCGGTGCAACCCTCGCCCTTCTGAACCCGGCGAATCTCCTCCACGTAGCGGTCGATAACTTTCGTAAGGGTTTTCAGGTTAGAGCCCACCAGGGCGTTGCGATCCCACCCATACATTTCGCAGGCCTTGCGATTGCAGTCCAGGATGATTCCGCTTTCTGCCTCGTGAACGAGGACAGCATCATTCGCGTTTTCGAAAAGGTCGCGATACTGCCGGGACAGCGACGCCTCGCGCCGCAGCCACTCGTGGACGACGGCGGTCTGCCCTCCCGCCAGCTTCCGATACAAGATGAAACCGGCAAGGATACCGAGGAGCCCCAGAATCCTCATGGCGAGACCTAACGGTAGGTTCTGCCCAGACGCCACACGGTGTGGGGGGGGAGCCGTGGCCGCGACGGCGGCCGGCCCTGGGGCGAAATTAGCTCTTAGACCTTGTGCCCAACGCGCCAAGGCGGGTCGGAGATGGTGCTCAGAGGACGAGGACCGCACGCCGGCGGAGAGAATCCCAGACAGCCCCGCCAGCGCCATGAGTACCAAGCATCGGCAGAGAATCACCCGCCAATGCCATACCCCGGGATTTGACCGATGTGCGTTCACAGTGTCTTCGCGGTATGACCGTGCAAACGATCGAGCTCGGGTTGGACGAACTGCGCATAGCATTCTGGACAAATCCCGTGGCTGAACTGGGCTTCGGAATGGTCACTGATATATCCTTCGACCTGTTGCCAGTAATTGTGATCGTTGCGAATCTTCTTGCAGTAAGAACAAATGGGCAGCAGTCCTTGCAGCGTCTTGACGCGCGAAAGGGCCTCTTCCAATTCCCGGACGCGCTGCGCCAATGCCCCCTGGAGTTCCAGGACGCGGATTCCCACTTGCACGCGCGCGCGAAGCTCCTCGCGGTTAAAGGGCTTGGTGATGTAATCGTCGGCTCCGGCCTGAAGGCCTTGGATCTTGTCCTCCTGACCTCGCCGCGCGGTTAAAAGGATCAGGTAAATTGGCCGCCTCCGCGGGCTTAGGCGGATCTGACGGCAGATATCAATTCCATCCATACCCGGCATGAGCCAATCCAGAATCGCCAACGGCGGCGCTTCTTCCGCTTGCAATGCCTCCCACGCTCGCGTGCCGTCTTCGACCGCCGTAACGTCGTAGCCCCACTTGCGCAAGTTCGCTACCAGGATGTGCCGAGACACCGATTGGTCTTCCGCCACCAAGATCCTCATGGAAGAGATCCTTTCCAATCTCCGCAGTTTGAGAACCGGCATCCGGCACTTCGGTTCTCGAACCGAAACCTCACCCACAAAGCGGTTGGCCCATCCCCGCTTTGCGAAGGACGATGGAAAGCCCTTCGAGCGTATAAGGCTTCCCAATGAACGCCGCCGAGCGCGCGTCGGGAGCATTACGCAGAATCTCACCCGTGCTGTAACCGGAAGCGAAGACCACTCGCACCTGAGGATCAATCGCGCGCATCCGGCGGAAGGTTTCCAGGCCGCTCAGTTCCGGCATGATCAAGTCCAGCAGAATGCAATCAATTTCCTTATGGTGCTGCTCGTAAACCTGGAGAGCCTGCTTGCCGTTTTCGGCCACCAAAACCTGGTAGCCGAGTCCTTTCAGTCCTTCCGCGGCGAAAGCGCGGACAAACGGTTCGTCATCCACCACCAGTACAGTTCCCCGCCCGGGTTGGATTTGTCCCAACCCGCCGGCGCTCGTCTGCGGAGCCGGGGCAGGAATCAAGGGAAGGGAGATGGTGAACCACGCGCCGTGGCTTGGGTCGCTTTCCACTTTCACGAACCCGTCGTGGTTTTTGACAAAGGCGTAAACCATGGCGAGACCCAGCCCCGTGCCGCGGCCCGGCTCCTTGGTGGTGAAGAACGGCTCGAAGACCCTGGCCAGGGTTTCGGGTGCGATTCCCGCCCCCGTGTCCTGGACGGAAATGCTGGCATAGCGCCCCGGAGCACAAGTCGCGGGAAGGTCCGGTTGTTGCGCTCCGAGGGTGACGGTGCCCAATTCGAGGGTGAGCGTCCCCCCTTGCGGCATGGCGTCACGGGCGTTGATGCACAAGTTCAGCAGGGCTTGTTCAAGGTAGCTGGGCTCCGCGTTCACCCACAGAGGCTCGCTTCCCTTGTGGCCGGCGAGGGTGATATTTCGATCGAACGTCCGCTCCACCATGCGCCTCACACGGTCTAGGACATCGTCCACGCACACCGGCTTTACCTGCTGCCGCTCAGGACGGGCAAAGCCCAGGAGTTGGCGCGTCAGGTCGGCGGCGCGCTGGGCCGACTGCTCGATCATGCTCAAGGAATCTTGCAAAGGGTCATCAGAACTTAGCCGCTGACGGGCCAGCGACGCGAAACCCAGCATGACGCTCAGCAAGTTATTGAAGTCGTGGGCGATGCCGCCCGCCAGGGCTCCCAGGGCCTCCATTTTTTGCGCCTGGAAAAGCTGCTGCTGCCATCGGCCGCGCTCTTCTTCCGCCTTCTTGCGCTCATCGATGTCCTGCACCATCCCCAGGAAGTAGGAGGGATGGCCCGCCGCGTCGTGGAGAAGGGAAATGTTGGTCGCACACCAAACGGATTCACCAGACTTGCGCCGGTAGCGTGCTTCGAGGGCGACTTGACCCGCCCCGCCTTCGAGCAGCGTTTGCAGCCGCCCCTGCTTTTCTGTCGCGTCCTGAGGATGGGTGATTTCCGTGAAGTGTTTCCCCTGCAACTCCTCGCAGGTGTAACCCAGCAAGCGCGCGAAGGCGGGGTTAACAGTGGTAAACCGCCCGTCCATGCTCGTCAACGCGACCCCAAAGCTAACCTGTTCAAAAATCGAGCGGAAACGCTCTTCAGAAACGCGCAGTTGCTTGTAAAGTTCGCTGCGCTCGAGCGCGAGGGCAGCCTGCGTCGCAACCTGATCGATCAGCTTCCGGGTTACCGACCGGATGCCATCCGGCTGATCGGCCGCCACCTCGAGAACCCCCAGCACGCGCGTGCTGGTTTGCAAGGGAACGGCGTAGACTCACTGTTCCTCCGCGCCGAACCCCTGACAGCGCGGGTCCTTATCGACTCGCGGAACGTATACTGCCTCCCTTTGCCGGATCGCCCAGTCCAGAAGAGTGGGCTCCTGCTGCGAGATGACACGCCGAGAGCCCCCATTTTTTCCTCCGCACGCCACCTGCTGAAGTTCCCCTGCGGGCTCGTCCAATCGATAGATTCGCGCGTGGCTCAGCCGCTCGCGGTCAGTCAAACGCGACAGGATCGCGCCCAGCACCGATTCCACATCGAGGGCGCCGGCCAGCGCGGCATTGACTTCCACCAACAAGGAAAGCTGCTGGGTCCGGGCTTCTACTTCATCGCCCGGCCCTGTGACGCCGCAAGAGGGTGCAAATATCGCTTCGTCCGGCCCCATCGGGGGCGCCGGATTTTGCGGGAAACTGGCTGGCGGGCTATTGCTGATTATGATGGAAGCCATTCTGCTCCTTACTCTGGCCGAACCTGCCGCCGAGAGGATAAGTATTCGCCGACCATTTGCTCCGAGAATGCGGCTGGCGCGAAACGCTTTGGATCCCTAATTCCAATACCTCCAGATGCTTTCCTTCTCGGGTCGAATTCCCACGCGCATCAGGGGGGCGACTTGATCGACCTACGCGCCAGCGACAACTCGGCCACCCCTCGCGTGCCGACAGTAACCCTGCAATTATTCTTCGGCAAAACGAAGGTTAAACTTGAGTAATCCTGGAAGGTTAAAGAGGGTTAAGATAGCCCTGCGGATGATAGGTGGGACAGCAAGTCGTAGATTTTCGATGGCAACGAGAAAAAGTCGACGCGCGCCCGACTCGCATTCGTCAACCGGGTGCCTCTTCCAAAAACCATTTTCGACTGTCCCTATGGCCCGCGCTTACGTACCTCCAGTTGCACTGGCCGCGCGACCGAGCTTACCTCGGGATCGTAGTATTCGTAGACTCGCGACTTGAGCGTTCGCGCGCGGATGGGATACTTGGCCCGCAGACGGAACTTCACCGTGACCGTGTCATCCGGAGCAAATGAATCGAAGTAGAGAATGGCTTGCGTGGCCGTAAGGCTAAACTTCGACAAGTGGCCGCTCTGCCGACCCGCGCTCCTGTCCTGAAAATCTTGCAAGTCTTCGCTGAACAGGTCAAACCCGGGCGGAATGCCAAGATCCACGATCACCATGTTGGCGGTCTTGTCCAGGTTGTTCCTGACCGTCGCGCTCGCCGTGGCAATGTCATCCTGCGCCAGGCGCGTGCGGTCGTAAGCCACGTCGATGGAGAGCGCCTCGCCCGCCGGCTTCTGGTCCCAGGGGAGGAAGCAGCTCCCCACGACTTGGTAGGCAAGTCCGCCCTTCCCCTCGAACCGGATTTCGACGGTGCTGGCGCTCTGCGCATCGATACCCTTGAACACGAACTGATGGAGCAGATCGTTGTTCTCGGGGGTTAGCATGAGTTTTTCCGCGAGCTTGCCGTCGAGCAGAACCTCCAGCGAACCTTGAGTATCGCCCGCGCCTTTCTCGGTGGCGAGCAGCAACGCCCGCAGCGCCATGATCGTCGCTTGGGTTGTGCCCCAAGTTCCGCCGGCATCTTTCTTGGCGGCGATGAAGGCAAGCGCCTTGCGCGCGGTGCCCGACGCCTCACCCCACTTGAGCAGCGCTTGCGCGGCCAGTCCCGTGGTCTCCACGCTGGCGCTTTGGCCCATGGCGTAGAAGCCGGTTTCTTCCGCATTCCACCAGGCCTGCTCATCCTTTTCGGTGCGGGCGTCGAGCAGGAGCTCCATGGCCTGGCGGGTAAACTCGCGGTCTTTTTCCTGACCGCCCTGGCCAAAGTCGGCGGCGAAATTGGCCACCACCGCCAGGGTGTAAGCGTCCATTTTCGCGCTCATGTGGTTTTCCACAAACTGCTTGGCTCGTTCCACCTCCGCTCCCCGAAATCCCGTGTTCTCGAGCGACCAGGCGAGGTAAGCGGTGATCCGCAACACGTCCGAGTTGTAGCGGTTGGTGACGCCTTCATTGATAAATGAGGTGTCAGGCTTCCAACTTCCGTCCGCCTGCTGCTGTTGACCGAGCCACTGCTGCGTTCGCGAGATGAGTTTCGGGTCCACGTCGTAGACCTTCGACATGTCGTAGAACTCCATCAAGCCGTAGGCGGTGAGAATTTTGTTCGCCGGGGCGCTGCCGAACCAGGAGAATCCACCCCCGGGAACCTCGAATGTCAGCAGCCGCTGATAGCCGTTGGCGATGTATCCCTCCGCCTTGGCGTGTACTTCCGGAGTGAGCTTTTTGGTGCGCTTCATGTAATCGAGCGCTAACACGTTAGGGTAAGTGCTGGAGGAAGTCTGCTCAAAGCAGCCGTACGGCATACGCAGAAGGCTGTCCATGCCTTCAACCACTTGGCTCAACGGGCCGGGATAGAGCCGGACGAAGATCTTGCTGGCGTCGGGAATGGCGTTCGCCGGGAAGTTGATCTGATGCTGCGCGGTGTTTTCCAGGCGGCCGTTGAACACCAGGTTCTGCTCGCGGCCGTTGGGTATGACTTCAATTTCCCGCACCACGATATCAGCGCGGTTTGCCTGGCCCTTCATACTCGCGGCGAGCGTCAGCTTGAACTTCCCGATACGCCTGGCCTCGAGCGTGAACTGCGATCCTCTTACGCGGCCGGAATCGACCTCAACGGATTTCTCTGGAACGTCGTCCACCAGGGAGAACCAGTCGTCCGGCTGAAGTTTCAGGCTGACCTCGCCGCGCGCGCCCGAGTAGTTGTAGATGGCCACAGGGATCGAAACCCGATCGCCCTGGGTGAGCGTGACGGGCAGATCGAGGTCGACAAAGAAATCCTGAAAGACCTTCAGACTCGAACCAGCCGTGCCTAGCGCACCGTGCTGCGTGGAAGCAATCATGGCCATGCGCCAGGTCGTGATGGAATCGGCGATAGGAATAACAATGCTGGCGCGACCGTCCTTGTCGGTGATGATTTCCGGATTGATGTAAAGCGCCTCGGGGAAATAGGAGCGCACCCGCGCCGAGGGGGCAGCGCCGCCAGCCCCGCCGGCCGTGCCGGGGCCAATACCCCCAATGATGCCCCCGATGACGCCGCCCACCACACCCCCGGGAACGCCGCCGGCCACACCCCCGGCGGTGCCGGGGCCAAACCCGGCGCCCTCGCGGCGCCCAACTCCGCCGACAGCGCGGATCATCATAGGGATAACCACCGGGGCTGCGCCAGTGACCTCAACAGTCTGGGTAACTGCGCCAAGAAGCAGAGTTACAGAGAGCACGGCACGGTCGCGCGGCTGAATGGTGAGTTCTCGCGAAGCCCTCCTGAACCCCGGCGAGGATACTCGAATTCTGTAATCACCGGCGGGCAAGCCCGACAGACTGAATTGGCCATCGGCATTGGTTTTGGCAGTGCGGGTCTTTCCGGTTGAGACTTCAAGCACCGCGACCCTGGCCCCCGGCACTGTTGCACCCGATTGATCAGCCACGGTTCCCACGATCTCCGCCAGGCCATTGAATGGTCCGCGATCGTGTTCGATGTTGAGTGCGATTTTACCTGAATCCGGGCGGCCTACGAGGTTCCCGGTGCGAACTTCGACGTACGCCTCCAGATCGTCCCCGGTATCGAATCGCTGGTCGGCACCTGCGCTGCGCACGACGTAGTACCGGGTCCGATACCAAGGGACGGGATCGATGCGCAGCTCGGTGCCCCAGGCGTCACGAAGGTCGGCCCCCCCGGCATTCTTCATCTTCGCGAAGACTTTGGTGAGGTCGCCTCCTTCGGAGTCCTGCCTATAGGCGAGGGTGAGGCTTTTCGCCAAGCGGCTCACCTGCGCCAAAAACCGCGCCTGGTATCGGCTCGCATACTCAGGATGTTTCGTCATCGGCACATCCCCGCCGAATTTCGTCTCAAACTTGGTGGGATTCACGATTTCCGTGGCTGAAAACAGAGCCCGTGCCGCCCGGTCGCGCTGTTCGGCCTGCGAACTCTCAACCGGCTCCACGATTTGCGGCATGCTGAGCGAATGGATCTCATAGCGCGGCTTCATCACCTCCTGCTCGAGATAAAAGAAGACCTTGGCAAACCCCGGCTGCTTCTCGGCTAGGGCGAACACCGCCTCATCCACCACTTGCAGGCCGAGTGCGGCGTGGACGCCTTGACCGCCCGCGTTGGTGACGTGGAAGTGTATCTGCGCCTCCCCGCCCGGCTTGTAGACGGGCGCATCCGCCACGGTCTCAATCTTCAATTCGTCCGCCGGCTGGACGAAGATCAGGCGATGGTCCCCCACAGGGCGTGCGTCCCTGCCGAAGAGGTAGGCGTTGATGTCCACCGTTCCCGCCATCTCCGGCGTGGCCGCGAGGGATAGTTCCGTCTGGCCATTTTCGAGGTCCAGATCGCGCGTCAGCACCGTTTGTCCATCCTTAACGATGTCCACGTACGCGGCCCCGCGCTTCTTGGTAGAAAAAACTCTCAGTTGAATGCGTTCAGCGGCGCGGTACACGGCGCGGTCTGTGCGCAACAGAATCTGGTCCTCGCCCTCACGGGTTTGGAGTTGCAACGTGCTCGCGGCGTGATTGCCCTCCTGATCCCGCGCTTCGACCGTCAGAGTATCCAAGCCGGCTTCGGCCTTGAAGTGAACTACAGCAACTCCGCCGCCATCGGTGGTCGCATGAAACCCAGGGCCTCCCTGGGCGCGGACATTCAAAGCGCAACTCGCGGGCGTGCCGTCAGGATAGGAAGTGAGGATGAAAACCTGGTTTTCCAGATTGGGTACCAGCGTCCCACCCTCCAGAATCGCCGTGATCAGCAGCGGCGATTCGCTGACGGTGATCGGTTCGCCGCGCGTTTCCGTATGGCCGGCAGAGTCTTTCACCGTGGCCTCAATCAGCACGCGAGCGGCGCCGTGGCTGAGAGGCTGACCGGCAAAGTATTTCGGCAAGGTGAGGTCAAAGCGATAAGACCCGTCGGAGTCCGTCTTCCCCTGGGCGGACGCCACTTCTACCACGGCGACATCTATGGCGGAGGCTTTGATGCTGATTTCGGCGCTATCCACCGGCTTACCAAAAAAGTAGTTGGCCCGCACCGTGCCGGTGACGTGGTCGCCGGGTTGGTAGCCGTGCTTCTGCTTTTGGCCCTCCGCGCTGAACTCGACCGCCACCTTGAATTTGGGGAGGACGTACCGCTCGACGTTGAGGGCAATCTCTGCCGAATTCGTGGGCGCCTCGGCGTCGCCCATCAATGCGCGCAGGTGGTACGTGCCCAGATTGACCTCATCGGCCAGCCCAAATTCGGCCGAGGCAACTCCGAAGGTGTCAGTCTCGGTCGTTTTCTTGAAGACCTTTTACCCCTGGAATCCTCGAGTTCGAAAGTTAGCGGGCGGCTGGCGGCTGCCTCGTGGTCGGAGCGGTCGAGCGCCAAGGCGCGCACATGAATCGTTTGGCCCGGCTGGTAGATGGGTTTCTCGGTGGTTAGAAGAATGGAAACCTTGTCTTCCAGCCGCACCGCCTGGGTGTACTCGGTGGAACCGATCGAAGTATCCAGAACATAGTGCAACTGGTAACTGCCCACCAAGCCGGCAGGAAACCGGAACTGTGCCTCGGTCGTGCCCCTTCGATTCAACTGGCCCGCAAAGAGCCGCCGGGGTTTCTCGTTGGCAACCCATAATTCGATTCGTACCGAACCGCGGCCGGCGATGACTTCATTTTTCGAGTCGGTCGCGATCACGCGCACCGCCGCCGGGCCGCCGGCGAGATAGGACTGCTGTCCCAGAATGTGGATCACCGGCGTGCGCAGGATCTCGGAGATGGACTCCGTACCCTCCAACCCGGCAGTTTTCTGGTCGTCATAGGCGAAGCGATAGCGAACCCGATGCCACACCAGATCGTCCAGCGGCAGCGGCTTCTCCAGCTTGATCTCGTCTTGCCACCGCCCTTGTCCCTCGGCTACCTCCACGTGCCGCTCCGCGCGGCCCAGTACGTTGTCTTCCGGGTCCAGGACTTCCATGGTCAATTGTCCAGCTCCGGCGCGAGCGGCGTGGTAAGGAATAATCAGGTGCAGTAATCCCTGCGAATAGGTCGCGACGGTGGAAGGCGCGACGTCGGACGCCTGGGTTGGCTGGAGGACGACAAATGCGGCAATGGTTAGAAATACCGCGAGGATGAAAATGACGAATCTTGCTCGATTTCTGTGTTGGTTATCGTTGTCCATGGCGTCACCCTGGAAATGCTTTGTCGATACGCCCTGTCTTTCTCAATCCACTAATAGAATGCTCGCCGCGCCCGTTCTTGCGTTCCACCTGGTCGTGGGGCAATTTGATGTAGAGGCGGCGGAATCTATCCCGATCTTATCGGGATGCCGCCATATGGCGAGGTAAACTCGCCGCTACAACTTGATGACACTCGAATATCACCCATCAACACCGCTCGAAAAGGGGATCGACAGTCCTATAGACACCTCGAACTGCGGGCCGGTTCCAAATCATTTTATTGCGACGTGGGAAACTACCGGCGTCCTTCGCCTTGGTTTGTCAGCCCGAAATGAAAAGGGTCCTTCGCCCTGAACGGCGGGCTCAGGATGACTGTGGGGAACAGTTTTCTAAACCGTCTGGGTCACGATATGCAATGAACGGGGTTTATCGGGATCGAGTCCTTTGATTTCCGCCAGCAGCGCCGCGAAGATCTGGCCGGGGATGATGTAAGGAATGGGCGAATAAATTTCGGGCATTTCGCCGGGCACGCGAATGAGACGTGTGGCGGATGGAATGTTCGTTTTGGGCCCCGTAATCGCCACCACCTCGGCGTGCAGTTTGCGCAGCCGGCGTGTCAACTCACGCATGTTGTTGAATGTCTTGCCCGGCGGCATGAATATAAACGCCGGGAAATCGTGTTCGATGAGGGCGATGGGACCATGCAGGAAGTCCGCCGCCGAGAAGCGTTCGGCGATCACGTAGCAGGTTTCCATGAGCTTGAGAGAGAACTCAAACGCATTGCCATAGTTGATGCCGCGCCCCACCACCACGCAATGATCCATGTAGCGGTAACGCTCCACCAGTTCGCGCAACTCGGGGATAAGTTTGAGCGTTTCCTTGACGCGGCCGGGGATCTCACTGACGCTCTCGATGCTGATGGAGGTGCCCAGCGCCGCGGCGAGCAGATAGAAAATCATGAGCTGGCCGGTATAAGTCTTGGTGGCGGCGACGGAGTGCTGCCGCCCCGCCTGCACCAGGAAAACTTCGTCGACCAACTTGGCCATGGTCGACTTCTTCTCGTTGGTGATGCCCACTGTGTAGCCGCCCTGGCGCTTGGCGGCCTCGAGCACCAGGTTGATGTCCGTGCCCTCGCCCGATTGCGAAATGCCCACCACCAGCGTCTGGCGGTAATCCACCTTGGTTCGGTACAGAGTATGCACCGAAGGCGCCGCCATGGAGACAGGAATGCCCGTGGTGATCTCTGTCAAGTAGCGAGCAAATCGCGCCGCATTGTCCGAGGTTCCCCGCGCCACCAGCACCGCCAGGCGGAAATTTTGCTGTCGCGCGAACTTCATGAATCCCAAGGCATGCGCGCGCTCGGCCCGAAATGTTGCCTGCAGAGCCTGCGGCTGCTCCAGAATTTCCTTCAGCATCAAAGACATAAATTCTCCCTGCCGCGGCGATTTTACCTCGTCACGTTGCGACGGGTTTGTCCTCCCACCACGTCAAAGATCATAAACAACCAGCGGGCCAGGAGCAATGAATCTCGAGTCTGTGCACTTGCGACCCATGCCCTGGGAGGAGTATACAACAGGGGCTCCGAACGCGGCTTGGCCGTGCAGGGAGTGACCACGTGGGGGTGGAACCATGAATCAAAAAGTCAGCTCGGCGGTGCCCATAACGCGCCAATCGTTCCTGAAAGCCACGGCTCTGCTGCCGCTGGCCGCGCTTCGTTCCGGTGAGGCTACTGTGGCCCCGCGGGAGGGCACCGCCGCGGGCCTGCGCACTCCGTCCCGATTGTTCAAGGTTGGAAATGCGCATTTCCAATTGAACCTCACAGCCGGCCAAGGTCTGAAGGTGGAATTGGTCCACACGCCGTCAAGCATCGCTCTGGCCGCCGGAGACTACAGCTATTCTTTCGGTCAACCGTCCTTTGCCGAAGTGTCCTCCGTGGAAGAAGACAATGCCACGCGGGTGAAGCTGGTGGGCGACATCGGCAACGGCCTCGAGGTGGGTCACAAGTATTCGGTTCATCACGACAAGCCCTGGGTGGAGGAAGAGATCACCCTCACGAACCGGAGTCAGCACCGGATCGCTTTGCCGGAAGGGCGGTGCGGATTCGTACTTCCCGTGAAGGTGGTGGGCGACGCCGTCGAGTCCGGGCTGAAAGATTTCAAGTTCACCGCCGTTCCTTACCGGCGTGAGCCCACCGGCAACCGCACACAATACGCGGATTACACCCTCTGGCAAGTGCTCTGCGACGCGCGTAGCTCGCGCCTGCGCGCGCAGTCCGCGATCCAGCACTCTGACAAAGTCGTCCTGGCGAATGTTTATGAGATGGGAATCATACAAACACGGTACCCGCAATATGCCTCCGAAGGCTGGATCCTTACGGATGGCCGCCGGGGATTCCTGGTCAGCAAGTACAGCCCGGAAGGAATGGAGTGGGCGTTGCTCGACTGCGTTCCCTTGAGCGAGGAGCACCTCGGACTTCGCTGGGGAGGATACGGCATTTTTCAAGGCGATCCGGAAAGTGGCGCCTGGATTGCCTCCCAGGCGTCGCATCGATTCGGAGCGACCCGCATTACCGCTTTCGAGGGCGGGATCAGCGAAGGGTTCTATGCTTTTCGCGCCGAGATGGAATCCCGAGGACACGGCTGCCCGGCGGGGTTCAATCCGCCCGTGCATTGGAATGAGTTATACGACAACAAGCTCTGGTCGCTGCCCGGCGGGGGAATGGACAAGCCCGAAAACCGGAAGAAGTACTACACGCTGGACGACATGGAGGACGCAGCGGGGAAAGCTCGCGATATCGGATGCGAGGCGCTCTACCTCGACCCCGGATGGGACACGTTTTTTGCTTCCAAGATTTGGGATGAATCACGCTTGGGCAAATTGCTGGATTTCACGGCCATGCTCCGGCAGGAGTACGGCCTGAGCCTGTCACTCCATACTCCCCTCTCGGGTTGGTGCGACCCTTCCAGCTATGCACGAGATATAGACAGGATGAGCCGAGATGGCAGCCGCATCGAAATGTCGTTGTGCGGCGCCTCGCGGCAGTACACGGAAGAAACTCTGGCCCGGCTGGAAGCGCTGGCGCGAGATGGCGCCACCTTCTTTATGTTTGACGGGACCATGGATAGCGGGGAATGCTGGGATCCTCACCACGATCATCCCGTTCCCTCCGGACGTGAGGACCACGTCCAAGCCACCAACCGGCTGGCCTGCCTGGTCCATGCGAAGTACCCCAACGTCCTGATCGAAATGCACGACCAGATGCTGGGCGGTACCAGCCTGCGTTACGTCCCGACGTATTACGGTCACGGCCAGCGGCGGCTCGGAGCAGCCGCGGGCGCCACACACGGATTTGACACCGTTTGGGCGTTCGAGCTGATGTGGGATCCTATGACCGACTTGGTGGGCGGGCACAGCATCGCGCTTTACTATTACAACTTGGCTTATTCCTTGCCTCTCTATATCCACATCGACTTGCGAAAGGACAATGGCCAGTGCCTGATGTTTTGGTGGAACGCTTCCACGTGCCGCCATCTCGGGATTGGAGGAACCCACGCCGACCCCGCCGTCCGCAAGGCGCAGAGGGAGGCCATGGCGACGTACCGGAGACTCGCACCCTTCTTCAAGGCGGGTAAGTTTTACGGGCTCGACGAAATGGTGCACGTGCACGTTCACCCTTCCGAACCAGCCGCAGTCATCAACTGTTTTAACCTCGAGAGCCGGCCCGCATCCCGGCACATTGAATTTGCGCCATCGCGCTTCGGCCTGGATCGTACCAAAGAGTACAGAGCCATCGGTGCCTCGGCGAGTCGCCACGGCGAACTGTATCTCCTGGATGTGGTTGTCCCCCCTTACGGCCATGCGCTAGTGGAGCTGCGCTAACTCGGGGAATGGCGCGCTTAACGGCTGGGAATTGAGCAAGCACGCCGAAGTGGGCGTGGCTTGCGCGCACTGCCATATCCCCGTGATGGAAGCGTCCCCGGGAATTCTGAACACCGCCTCAAGTCAATGTATGCGCCACCCTGGAAGTGTACGCTGCTGTAAGAACTAGCCGGGACAGCACACTAGGAAATTTAAACTAACCATCAGGCGCGGCCGGCGGAATAAGAAGATGCTGGCCAGGAATGTTTGGCTGAATTCGTCGAGTTCAGAATCTCAACTATCTTAGCTCCGTATTTTTGTACCCGCCACTCACCGAGTCCCCTGACTTTTGTGAGATCATCCAAAGTCCTCGCCGGCATTCGAACGATGTCTTCCAGCCATCGATTCTGTGCCACCATGTAGAGAGGGACGCCCTCCCGCGCAGCCTGATCCGTCCGCCACTTTTTTAAGGCGATGATCGACTTTCCCTGCTCGCTGGTTAGGGGAGTACCGGGATCCAGCGTAGCGTCGGGGCTGGCCGGAATTTTCTGCGTAACCGGCGCTCCATCCTCATAGAAGAAGAGGACGGACCACATGGGACCTTCCGGCTGATTGGCCAGAGAGGCAAAAACGCGCTTGACGTTTGTCGCACCGAGAAAACCATTCAAATCCCGCTCCTTATCGAGTGTTTCTTCGGACTCAAGGGGAACACTGAAAATTTTGCACCGCATGGCGCCTCCTGTAATCGAAGGAATCTGAATTTCCACACGTATCATCGGCAGATGGGGAGGGGAAGATGAGGGAATTCTCATGCGATCGCGATAGCGCGAGCGGGCAACCGGTCCCCCAGTCCTGAACTTCACCCGCAACCAAGGATAGCTTTTAACTTTTGGAGTGAGTGCCGCGACCCAACGAGTAGGGGCCCACCAAGGCAGCGATCTCTCCCCTCCTCTTCGCGCTTACACACTTCAACTCCACGGAGGGGATACGATGTACCTTTCCAATCCCATCTACGCTGTGCGGTTGTGCCGCCGGGACAGTCGGGCTACAATGAATTAAATGGGCGAGTTGGTACAAATCGGTTTGCCGCAGGCGGCCGCGCGCCGGCCTGACTGGTTGAAGGTGCGGCTCCCGGCGGGCGAAAACTACTTTGACCTGAAGCGGCTGATGCGGGGCTTCGGGCTGCACACGGTGTGCGAGAGCGCGCGCTGCCCGAATATCGGCGAGTGCTGGCAGCATCGCACGGCGACATTCATGATTCTGGGCGAACTCTGCACGCGGCGGTGCGGCTTTTGCGCCGTGCCCAAGGGCAAGCCGGCGGGCGAGGTGGACTGGGCGGAACCCGCGCGCGTGGCGGAGGCCGCGGCAGGCATGGGATTGAAATACGTGGTGGTGACGTCAGTCGACCGCGACGACCTGGAAGACGGCGGCGCGACGATTTTTGCCCAAACCATCGAAGCGCTACGCGAGCGCATTCCCGCCTGCCAGGTGGAAGTGCTGATTCCGGACTTCCGGGGTTCCGATGCGGCGCTGGAAATCGTGCTGCGCGGTCGACCCGACATTCTGAACCACAACATTGAAACTGTGCCCCGCCTGTACCCGGTGGCGCGACGCGGCTCGCGCTACGAGCGGTCGTTGCGTCTGTTGCGGCTCGCGCGCGAAATTGCTCCCACGATACCCACCAAGTCCGGGCTGATGGTCGGCCTGGGCGAAACCTTCGCGGAAACCTGCGCGGTGCTAAGGGACTTGGCCGCCGCGGGCGCCGATATCGTCACTATCGGCCAATACCTGCGCCCTTCGGGCGAGCAGTTGCCCGTGGCGCGCTTCTACTCACCGGAAGAATTTACCGCCCTCAAACAGCAAGGCGAGAGCGCCGGGATTCGCCACATCCAATCCGGGCCGCTCGTCCGCAGCTCCTACCACGCGCATGAGCAAACCCAAGCATTAAGTGATTTAGCGATTGAGTGATTTAGCGAATTGGCCATTTCGTCATCGGACCGATTCCTCAATCGCCAACTCACTAAATCGCTAAATCACTCAATCTTTTTCAGGGGAACTTCTGTTCGGGATGGAGCCGTTCCAGGGCTTGGCTGGCGGCGTGGTGGACCGCTTTGTCCACATCGGAATTCTTCCCCGCGGTTCTTTGATAGACCTCGCGGTAGATTTCCTCGCCTTTTTGGGGTCTACCCAAGCGGTAATTCAGGCTGCCGATGAGCATCGGCCAGAGGGGGTTGTGAGGGAATTCCTGTTGCAACTCACCGAAGAGGCGCAGGGATTTCGCGTACTGCCTTTCGTTGCCGCGCGAGTAATCCTTGGCGAGATAAAACTTCGCTTCGGGCCCCGTCAATTCACCCTTCTGCGCGCAGAGTTGGAGCTGCTGAAGGCCTTCCGTCCGGCTGCCGCCCGGAAGTCCTATGAACATACTCAAGAATTTAACGATGCCGGGGAGCGTGTCGACAAAGTAGTTGTAGATGCCGACGCCCATATAGGCATCCGTAAGGCTGGGATCAAGCTCCAACGCCCGGAGGAGGTGCGAGCGCATCCTCTTTCCCGCGCGCGCGGTGGGCAGGTCCCGATCGTGCAAGCCTTCCAGCCGGGCGCGCAGGGCATAGGCGAAACCCTCGTAGAGATAGCTGCGCGCAAGATCCTGACGCAGGTGAATGCGGGCTACGGCCTTGCGAATCGCCACGTTATCGAGGTCATCGAAGTGGGAGTCGTAGGGCGTGGCTTCCATGTTGGCGACGTCGAAGACGTCTGGATCGATGAGATTGGCGGAAACATAATAGATTCTCCACCAGGTGGCGTCGGCTTCCAGCACATAGCCTAGGGGTGACTCCGGGTCTTTCTGCTCAATCTGCTGGAAGACTTCGATGGCGCCTTCAAGGTCGCCGTCCATCATCATATTGACGCCGCGCCCGGCGTAATGACGGTCGTCCTCGTCGTTTGGACGATTGGGGCCGGCAATCGCGGGGCGGTCGGCCGCGAGGCTCGCCGCCAGGATGGAAATCGCGAGCAACAGTATCTTCATCATCACGCTGGGTTTCCGCATGAATCTGCCTGCCAGAGAATGAACCATTTTACACAGTGTTACCCGCAGCCCCAAGGATTTTTCAGAAAGGCCGATGTCGGAAGCGCGACGTCCGCGCCGTCCAGACGAAAGGGGTTTGAGGTTTTGAAGAAGATTGAAGACCTGATGAACCGCGAGAAAAACATTAACGCCAACGCGGATTTCTATACCCCAACCGCACGGCTCCTGCCCGGTGAGGAACGAGGGAGGGCCGCCCCCACAGGGATGGCCCTCACGCAACGTGGGGAGGGAACTCTACGTGTCCTTCCGAATGGTTTTGAACTTGTCCTGAAGCTTCTTGATTTGCTTTTCCTGGTCTTTATTGGGCGTGTCTTTCAAGAGAGCCAGAGCAGCTTTCAAGACCTCTTCGCCTTCGTCGCAAAGCGTATTCAATCTCCCCGGGTTGATACCGTGATGGAGATCGAAGACGATGGCGCCTTCGGCAAGCTCCTGGGCGAGGAAAATGGCGAAAGCCACGCCCTCCAGTTTGAGGGGACCGCTGGCAAGGGCTTGGCGAGCTTTCGCCCGGTCACCTGCAACCACATCGGCAAGCGCGTCATCGACGCCTTTGCGATGCGCATCCGCCGACGCCTTATCTTGCTGGTCCGGTTCGATCCAATCACCTTTTGCGACGGTCGCAAGCTCATTAATTTCGGTTGGACCCTCGGTGGTGGGGAAGCTCGCCTCCAAGGTCAGTTCCTTAACGATCACCCCGCCCGGAGCGATCTGGTGCGCCGTTTCGGCCAGATTCAGCGCAGCTTTTCCGGCGGTCTGCAAATTCTCGTTTTGCAAGCGCCGATACGCGACTTCGAACTGCGGGTCCTTGGTCTTCTCAGCCCCTTGGCTGTATGCCTCGGCCAATTCCTTGGCGCCTTTAAGTTGGCCCGTGTAAATCACGGCGCGCAGCACCCGCGCGCGCTCCGTGGCATCTGCGGGGGGCGTAGCGGTTGCCAGCTTATCGGTGAGTTCCAACGCTTTGTCCAGATCACCGCTTTTGAAAGCGTCCTTCGCGCGGTCATAGGCACTGGTCTGGCCGGCAGGCTTGTTAGTGGTGGGCCCGCAGCTTACCAGAACAACTCCGGCAACAAGCATCGAACCGAACAAGCGAAGACTTGGGGGGAATGAACGAAAAGACGGAAACATTGCGAGACCTCCTGGGGAAGGGTGATACTGCGTGCGGATTGCATCGCCACGGAGGGGCCGGCGCGATGAACCCGTGCCAAATGGTTCGCCAGGACCGCTGCTCAAGCGCCAGGGAGGTTAGACGGAACAGCAAGCCTCGGCGGCATAGCGGCGCAACTATAAGTCAACCCGCCAACGAATTCAATAGCGCAATCTAAAATATTACCAGCTATGGATACGGGTAACATGATGAGTCGATCATCGAGAAGAGAGTATCGGCAGAGGATTTATGCCCGGTATGAGCGAGCGAGTTGGGCAAAGATGGAACGGATCCGCTGTGCAGGCCCCCGGAGCAGACTGATGAATTGACACGCCTGCCCGCCTGGGGTTAGCATCCAATCACCATGTCGCGACGACAGCAGGATGCGAGAAAGCTCGAAGTGGTCTGCCCGTGTTGTGGCGCCACGCTGACGGTGGACGCCGAACTCGGTAAGGTGCTGTTCCATCAGGCGCCACCCAAGCAAGATAAAGGTCCCGACCTGGACCAGGCTGCGCAACTCCTGAAGAAGGAAGCCGATCGCCGCGAAGCCCTGTTCCGTCAAAGCGCGAACGAAGAGAAGATCAAATCAGAGTTGCTCGACCGCAAGTTCAAAGAAGCCTTCGAGAAAACCAAGGATCAGCCCACCGGTCCGCCGATCCGGGATTTCGATTTGGACTGAGGCTTCTTGCGTCCATCGTTCTATCGCCATATTAGCCGGTCCCCCCAATTGCCCACTATCCCTTTTCTCCTCAGCCACTTCCGACTGGCAAAAAACCCAAAATCGCGGGCAATTGGCCTTCGGGTGTGCGACATAGAAGCGAAAAGCGCAGAGAGCGCGGGCATCCTGCCCGCTTTGAGGCGGTGAAAAAACCGGCGCCGCTACAGCGGTTTTTTCACTGCACAGCGGGCGAGACCCCGCTGAATTGGGGCGGGCAGGATGCCCGCGCTCCGTCCGAGGGATCCCAGTTTCCACTTTTGTGTCGCAGACCGCATATGCTAATATGTCGTTAACCAGGGCAAAACATTATGGCAAACGACGACGGGCGGCTTGTGCTCGCCTGCATTCTTGGCTTCGGTGGCGGAATCTACACCTTCCTGAAGGGATTCCGTCAGTACCGGAAATACCGGCTGGTGGCGGACACGCCGGAGATTCATATCCGCAGCGTCCCTATGGGGCTGGTGCAGATCCGGGGCGAGGCACGTGCGGAGGAAACTTTGCTCAGCCCCCTCACTCACACTCCCTGTTACGTCTTCAAAGTAGTCGTTGACGAGTGGCATTCGGATTCCGATGGCGGAGGCGACTGGAAGCATGTCGCCACTGACGTGAAGGGCGTGAAATTCTACCTCCAGGACGTTTCGGGGAACGTGCTGATCGACCCCGCTAACGCCGAACTCGACTTGCCGCAAGGGCCAACGCGCAGGGTACGCAGCGGCGGATCAAGCGCCTCCCACCCGCAAGGGCAAGGCGCGGCGGCGTCCGGCACGCCGGCGACGGATCTGGAGTTACTTCAGTACATCGAGCAAGCACGCCTTCGGCACTTTGGACAGATGGTGGGAAAAGGAATCGGCATGATCAGTCGTGCCAGCAGCAAGCCCGCCCGCCAACCCCTGGGTCAGTCCCTCATGAGTATGCTGGCGGACCCTACCGGCCCTGGCGCGGAAGACTTCCGCACTCAAATGATGAAGGCCATGCTGGCTCGCAAGGACCCGACCGGCGAAACCTCTCGGCTGGCCTTGGAGGTCTGGAAGCACCCGCAGGGGACGCCGGAATATGATGCGGCCCTGGTGCGCTTCGGCCAGGCATACTTCCGTGCGATGGGTTCCACGCAGCCCGTCCCCGATGCTTCGGCTGTGCAAGCCTACATTCGCCAGAACCCTCAAGCCCTGGGCATGGTCGCGCTCATGGCCGGGAACGCAGAGCCGCAGAGCGATCCGGAAGCCGAAAAGGCCCGCCAAGCCGCCTTGGCTTTTGGGCGCGGACAGGTTGCGGAATTCACTCGCGAGCGAGCCCCCGTCGCCAGCGGGTCGTATCGCCTGACGGAGTACTGCCTGGTGCCGGGCCAGTCCCTCGACGTTACCGGCACTTGCGCCGAAAACCCCCAGCCGCGGGATGAATACGACCGCAACATCATCGTGAAAGGAACAAACGAGCCCACCTTCTTGATCTCCTCCCGCGCGGAAAAAGGAGTTCAGTCGCACCTGCTGAAACAAACGTTGTGGATGGTGCTGGGCGGCGCGGCCCTCGCCATCCTGTGCCTCGCCATTCTGCTCGGAAAACTTGGCCTGCTGTAAAGGCGAGCGGCGCCAACTTACCACAACCGATTGCCACTGGCCCTCGGTTTTCCCTCGGTTTTCTTGACAAGCTCCCTCTGCTGGTTATAATTAAGGTTTTGCGTCGGCGAGGCTGGGGTGCGCATAACCCTTGCAGAACTAGAACTTCACCGCATCACTGCGTCGGAGAGCTATGCCCCGGGGTCCCTTGACTTTCACGGAGCCGAGGTCCGGCAGGCGGCGCCGCTTAAGCTCAACGCCACAGCGGAGCTCCTGGGGGAGGAAATCCGCATTCGGGGGCACCTGGCGACCAGCCTCGAATCCAGTTGCGACCGCTGCCTGGGAGCGGTCGAGATTCCGGTGAATCGCGATTTCGACCTTTTCTACCGGCCGATGGAGACCATCGCCAAGGAAGAGGAAATTGAAATCCCCGCGGACGAGATGGAGGTTGGCTTCTACTCCGGGGACGGAATCGAATTGGCGGACGTGGCCACAGAACAGGTGATACTCTCTGTGCCCATGAAGGTGATTTGCGGTAGCGAGTGCCGGGGCTTGTGCCCGGTTTGCGGGGCCAATCGAAATTTGACGCGGTGCGACTGCGCACCCGCGCAGCACGATTCTCCTTTTGCTTCACTCAAGGAAGAGTAGAGGGAAACTGGGTCACTGGGTTAGTGAGTGACTGAATCATGCAAAACAAAATGACCCACTGATTCACTGGTTCAGTGATTCAGTCTAAGGAATAGAAGATGCCGAATCCCAAACGACGACATTCTAAAGCGCGGAAGAATCGCCGGCGGTCCCACGACCATCTCGCGGCGCCCGCGATCGCCGAGTGCCCGCATTGCCACGAATCGAAGATGCCTCACCAAGTCTGCCCCCATTGTGGTTACTACAACGGGCAGGAAGTAATCCTGGTGAAGGAATCAGCTTAAAGGGTTAGATGTTGGCCCACGGAAATTTGCCCCAGCGCGATCATTATCTTCCCGCGCCGGCCGGATTCCACGGTTTGAACTGATCTCCATGCGACGCATTGCTGTTGACGCCATGGGCACCGACTCGGCACCCGAGGCGGAACTCGACGGAGCGATTGAGGCCGCACGCGCGGGGTACGCGGAGGTCTTGCTGGTTGGACCGCAAGATCGTCTCAGCCGCGAACTCAGCCAGCGCAAAGTCCGTGGTCTCCCCATCGAGATCGTCCACGCCAGCGAGGCGGTCACCATGGGAGACAAGGCCACCAAGGCCTTCCGGCAACGGCGCGATTCCTCGATCCGGGTTACGACGCGTCTGGTGCATGAGGGCAAGGCGGACGGCATGATCAGCGCCGGGAACACCGGCGCGGTGATGACCACCGCCAAAATCGTGCTCGGGGCACTCGAAGGTGTGGACCGGCCGGCCATCGCTCAGGTTTTCCCCACCACCCAAGGCACGGCTGCGGTGCTGCTCGACGTGGGCGCGAACGTGGATTGCAAGCCGCATCACCTGGTGGAATTTGCAGTGATGGGCGAAACCTACTACCGCGTCATCTTCGGCGTAGAGCGGCCACGCATCGGGCTGCTCTCCATCGGCCAGGAAGACCACAAGGGGAATGAGTTGACGCGCGCTGCGCTGGCGCTGCTCAAGCAACTCCCCATGAATTTTGTCGGTAACGTGGAAGGCCGAGATCTTTACAATGGCCGCGTGGAAGTCATCGTCTGTGACGGTTTTATCGGCAACGTGGCCCTGAAGATCAGCGAAGGACTCATCGAAGCGGTCTACAGTCTCTTGCGGGAAGCTCTTTCCAGCACGCTCTCCTCCAAGGTTGGTTCCGTGCTGTCGCGCAAGGCCTTCCGGCGTTTCAAAAAGCGGGTGGATTATTCGGAATATGGCGGGGCTCCGCTGTTGGGCGTGAAGGGCGTGTGCATCATTTGCCACGGCGGATCAAACCCCAACGCTATTAAGAATGCCATCCGGGTCGCGGCGGAGTTTTCCGCTGGAAGAGTGAATGAGAAGATCGAACGTGAACTGGCGGCGGCTTCGCAAAGAAATTGAATCATGGAGTCATCGGGTCATTGAGTCATTGAAAAGCTGTCCGTAGTCCGTTGTCAGTCGTCAGTAGCTTAAGGCTTTCGATCTCCGCGCATCTCTGGCAACGGACCACGGACGACGGACAGCTCTTCGATGATCAAATGACCCGATGACCAAATGATTCAATGACTCAATCCCCAGGAGTTTCTATGCGTGTTGCAGGGGTGCTAGGAACGGGCTCGGCCTTGCCGGAGAAGGTTATCACCAACGCTGATCTGGAGAAGGTGGTTGATACCTCCGACCAATGGATCACCAGCCGTACCGGCATCCGTGAGCGTCGCCAGGCCGCGCCCCACGAAACCACTTCCACGCTTTCGGTGCAAGCGTCGCGACTCGCTTTGGAAAGGGCGGGGATCAAAGCCGCGGATCTCGACCTGATCATTTGCTCGACCATTTCGCCCGACATGCCTTTGCCCTCCACGGCCTCGCTCATCCAACGCGAACTCGGCGCGCGCGGCTGCTGTGCGTTCGACTTGGCCGCCGCTTGCTCCGGCTTCCTTTTTGGCATGACCGTGGCCGAGCAATTCATCCGCACCGGCGCCGCGAAGCATGTGCTCGTCATCGGGGCCGAACTGCTTTCGCGTTACATCGATTACAAGGACCGCGCCACCTGCGTCATTTTCGGCGACGGCGTGGCCGCGGCGGTGTTCGGGCCGGTCGAACCACCCTCAGGAATCCTGGCGCATGAGTTGCACACCGAAGGCCAATACGCCGATCACCTCTTCATTCCCGCCGGCGGCACCGCGATGCCCGCTTCCTGCCAGACGGTCGAACAGGGCGCACACTTCATCAAGATGCGCGGCAACGAACTCTTTAAGGTGGCCGTCCGCAGCCTGGAAGACGTGTCGCGGCAGGTGCTGAAGAAGGCCGGGCTCGCGGCGGAGGACCTCGACCTCTTTATCCCCCACCAGGCGAACCAGCGCATCACGGAAGCGGTTCGTGAACGCCTGGGAATAAGCCGGGAAAAGGTCTATTGCAATATCAGCCGCATCGGGAATACGTCCTCGGCCTCGATTCCCATCTGTTTGGATGAATGCGTACAGAGCGGCCGGTTGAAGAAAGGTGATTCGGTGCTAATGTCCGCATTCGGCGCCGGCGTTACGTGGGGAGCGGTTTTGATGCGGTGGTGAGGCGGAGGAGTCAGGAGCCAGGAGTCAGGAGCCAGAAGGGATTATGGCCGACACGAGGGTTCTCAAGTCAAAGGTTGAAGACTACGTTCGAACCTGGCTTCAGGAGAGATTTGGGAAGCAATTCAGAAGCGATAGAGTCCGCCTGACGGGCGTGGAAGGGGAACCCAAGACCCATGAGTTCGACGCCGTATCTGAGAACAATACCATTATTTGCGGTGTAAAAAGCTCTTCCTTGAGAAGGGAGTGGCAGACATTCGGGCCAAATCTCGGAAGGAGCAGGGACCGCAAGCGAGCTGACCGAGATCTGGTGTTTATTCTGACTCCTGACTCCTGGCTCCTGACTCCTTAAATCACTAAGCAGGAATCGTGCCCAAGGTTGCTTTCATCTTTCCCGGTCAAGGTTCTCAGTACCCCGGCATGGGCCGGGAGTTGGCGCAGAGTTTCGCTGGCGCGCGTTCCGTCTTCGCGGAAGCCGACGCCGCGCTGGGTTTCGCCATCTCCAAGCTTTGCTTTGAGGGCCCGGCGGAGGAACTCCAACTCACCGCCAACACCCAGCCCGCGATTCTTACTGTTTCCGTGGCGGCTGCGGCGGTGCTCCGCGAGGAGGGCGTGCATCCTGATTTTGTTGCTGGCCACAGCCTGGGGGAATACTCGGCGCTGGTGGCGGCGGGCGCCTTAAGTCTGGCCGACGCCGTGCGACTGGTTCGCAAGCGTGGACAGTACATGCAGGAAGCAGTGCCCGTGGGCCAGGGCGCCATGGCGGCGATCTTAGGATTGGACGGGGCGGCGCTGGATGAGATCTGTCGCGAAGCCGCGCAAGGGGAAGTGGTTTCCCCGGCGAACCTGAACTCACCCGGGCAAGTCGTCATCGCCGGAAGCGCTACCGCCGTGGCCCGAGCCGTGGAAATGGCCAAGGCGCGCGGCGCCAAGCGCGCCATCATGCTCAACGTCAGCGCACCTTTTCACTGCACCCTGATGAAGCCCGCCCGGGACCGTCTAAGCGTCGATCTGAATGCGACCCACGTGGAAGACCCGCAAGTGCCGCTGGTGAACAATGTGAACGCGCAGGTGGTCACTTCCGCATCGGTTGTACGCGAGGGGCTAAAACAGCAGGTCACCGCTCCTGTGCGCTGGGAAGAATCGATACGCCGCCTGCGCCAGGAGGGCGTAGAGTTGTTCGTGGAAGTCGGACCCGGCAAAGTTCTTTCGGGGTTGGTGCGGCAAGTCGATCGCGCCGCCGAGTGCCTGCGCGTGGAGGACTCCGCCACGCTGAGCGAGGTCACAGCGCGTTTGGCGCGCGACTCCGTAATGGTCAGGAAGGCCTTGTGACCGCGTGGCTGAAGCCCCGCCCTTCCAAAACCGTGGTGAGACACCCGGGGCTAACGCCCCTGGCGAAAGTGGAGTGCTGCCCTGGGCCGAAACCCCGCGCTCCGTTATGCCGAATTGATGTCTTGATAATCCAATCAGATGGGAGCCGGTAGAAGTATGTCAAGTTTGGAGGGACGCGTCGCGATTGTGACGGGTGGCGCGCAGGGAATCGGGCGGGCCACGGTCATGGCTTTGGCCCAAGCCGGCGCCAAGATCGCTTTGACCAACATCCGCTGCGCCAAGCTCGACGAGACCATCCAGGAACTGAAGGACATGGGCCGCGAGGTGCTGAAGTTTTGCGTCGATGTGACTGACGTCGAGGCCGTCCAGGAAATGGTCGACCAGACCCTTGCCACCTGGGGCAAGATCGACATCCTGGTGAACAATGCCGGCATTACCAAGGACAACTTGGTGATGCGCATGAAGACCGATGATTGGGCGGCGGTGCTCAAAACCAACCTGGATGGCACTTTCTACTGCACCCGGGCCGCTCTGCCTTCGATGGTCCGGCAGCGCTGGGGGCGCATCATCAATATCGCTTCCGTGGTGGCGCAGACCGGAAACGTGGGGCAGGCGAACTACATCGCTTCCAAAGCCGGCATCATCGGCCTCACCAAGGCCGTGGCCGCGGAGGTGGCCCGGCGCAATATCACGGTGAACGCCATTGCCCCGGGATTCATCGCCACTCCCATGACCGATGTCCTTCCCCCGGAGATTAAGGAGAAGATGCTCAGCGTGATCCCGATGGGACGCATGGGCACGGATGCGGAAGTGGCGCACGGCGTGCTTTTCCTGGCATCGCCGGAAGCAAGTTATATTACCGGGCACGTTCTGAATATTAATGGTGGCATGTACATGGCCTGAGCGGATTGAATCATTGTTTCATTGAGTCATTGATTCATTGAAGCAAGAGCCTTTGTCCTTACCTAATGATTCAATGAACCGATGACTCAATGATACAATCGAAAGATTCAATTCCTTGACGCTTGCGGGAAGCAAAGTTAGAATGACGGCCCCCATGTAACCTTGAGGAGGATAGACTGATGGCATCGCCCGACGAGAAGGTGAAACAGATTATTGTGGAGCAGCTTGGAGTGGATGAGGCGGAAGTGACACCCACCGCGCACTTTGTCGACGACCTCGGCGCCGATTCCCTGGACATCGTGGAATTGGTGATGGCCTTTGAAGAGGCCTTCGAGATCGAGATTCCTGACGAGGATGCGGAGAAGATTACCACCGTCAAAGACGCGATTGACTACATACAAGCCCACACAAAGAAGAACTGACCCGCGCAGGGCAGGTCTCCACAGGAGGAGTACAGCTTGAACCGGAGAGTCGTCGTGACCGGTGTGGGATTGCTCACCGCCGTCGGCCTCGACACGGCGGAGTCGTGGCAGAATCTTTTGGCGGGCAAGAGTGGCGTGGCGCCCATCACCCATTTTGATACCACGGGGTTCAGCGCGACTATCGCGGCAGAAGTCAAGGGGTTTGACCCATTTCAGTTCATCGAGAGGAAGGAACTGAAAAAGATGGGGACCTTCATCCAGTTTGCCTTGGCCGCCGCGCAGCAAGCCGTGATTCAGTCCGAACTCCAGATCAGGCCCGCTATCGCTGAGCGCGTGGGCGTCTACATCGGCTCGGGCATCGGCGGATTCGATGTGATCGAGCGCGAGCACACGGCGCTCCTCCAGGGTGGCCCGCGCCGGATCTCTCCCTTTTTCATTCCCGCGGCCATCGTCAACCTGGCTTCCGGTCACGTCTCCATTCGCTATGGCGCCAAGGGGCCGAACTCCGCCACCTGCACCGCCTGCTCTTCCAGCGCCCATGCCGTGGGCGATTCCTTCAAACTGATCCAGCGCTGCGCCGCCGACGTGATGATCTGCGGCGGTACGGAAGCCGCCATCACGCCTATGGGCGTGGGCGGTTTCGCGGCTATGCGCGCGCTTTCCACGCGCAATAACGAACCGGAAAAAGCCAGCCGCCCGTTCGATAAGGAGCGCGACGGCTTCGTGATCGGCGAAGGGGCGGGCATTTTGATCCTGGAAGGATTGGATTTCGCGCTCAGGCGCGGCGCGCCGATCCTGGCCGAAGTGGTCGGCTACGGTATGTCGGGCGATGCCTTCCATATCACGGCGCCGGATGAGACCGCCGATGGCGCGGTGCGCGCTATGCGGGCGACGCTTGCCGACGCGGAGATTCTTCCCGAACAAGTCAGCTACATCAACGCCCACGGCACCTCGACGCCTTACAACGATCGCCTGGAAACGGTGGCCATCAAGAAGGTCTTCGGCGACCACGCTTACAAGATGCCCGTGAGCTCCACCAAGTCGATGACCGGCCACCTGCTGGGCGGTGCGGGCGGAGTCGAGGCCGGCATCACTATCCTCGCCCTGCGCGACCAGATTCTCCCACCCACCATGAACCTCGAGAATCCCGACCCGGATTGCGATCTCGACTACGTCCCCAACCGGGCGCGCAAGGCGGACGTGGAGTACGCACTCTCCAACTCCTTCGGCTTCGGCGGCACCAACGCCGCATTGCTGATGAAGCGGTATGCGGAGTAGGTCATTATATTGGGTGCTGTCCTGATTTGTAGCGTCGGCTTCCAGCCGGCAATGAGCCGCCAAGATGGCGGCGCTGCGTTCAGATTAGGGGAATGACTTACTTCATTCATCCACCCGTCTAACCGTCCAGAGCCCATCTGCCTGGGGCGCGCCACCGAGGCGGAAAATGCGCCTTCGCCCTCTTCTGGTTCCATGCCCACGGAAAGGAAGGTACCAATGACCGACGACGAAATGAAAGAAGTCGAAGCCGTAGTCAGCAAAGAAGTTATGAATCAACTCGCTAATCAGCGGAAGTCTGCTAACGATCAGGAAGTCTCCCGGCAGGACAGTCGCGTGAGCTTCCAGGAGACCTGTAACGCCGCGCGCCACTACAGTGCTCTGCGGTTCGCCACGTTCACCGTATTCACGACGATTCTTGCCGCTCTGGTGGGATTAGACCTGCGCCCGTATGTGTCACCCGCACCCGCAGTTGCGCCGCCACATTCACTTGTGCAGTCCTTCCGAGTTGCCGCTCTGGCGCTTGCGTTGCTTTTTGGCCTTTTGCAATGGCGAGTGACAGACCTGATTGTGTTTTACCAAGAGAAAGCTAACAATTTGGCGGAGCAGCGGTCGGGGCTTCAATTGCCCGTTCCGCCGGGACACAAGATCTGGAAATATGTCGTTCGAGTCACCATGATTGCGCCGTTCGTGCTGGCCTTCGTTTTCTGGGCTTGGAGATTACGCCAATGATTCGCGCTTGAGGCTGCCGGGCGCACTAGAGTGAAACTCTGCGATACGGGGGAGCGACAAGCATGAGTCGCAAAGCCGCGGTCTGCATTGCAATACGCGCTACGAAAACAGTTCGTCACTATATTTTGCAGTCCTCAATAGGTCGAAATGCAGGTTCTTGTGGAGCTTTGAAGAAGTAAAAATTCTGAAATGGACGGAGAGTGCAAAATGCGGACTTATGCGGCGACGTACATTTCAATGCTGATCATTGCGTTCACCTGGTGTCAACAATCAATGGGACAATCGGCTAGTTCGGCGGAAGGATTGCAACAGATCCGGGCGCGCGAACTCGCGCAAGAATTGACACATCTCTCCCAGCAAGCCACTGGGATGCAGAACTCGCTTTTGGATTGGGCGATCCTGAATCGGTATCGCAAAGAGAACGCGTCTCTTCCGCCGCCAAACCAGTCTGAGCATAGGGTGGTTTTTTATGGTGATTCGGCCACGGACGGATGGGGACGCGTGCCGGGAACGGGCGAATTCTTCCCTGGGAAACCTTATGTGAATCGAGGGATTTCCGGAGAAACAACCGCACAGTGTTTGGTCCGCTTTTCACAAGACGTTGTACACCTGAAACCTGAGGTGGTCATTACTCTTGCTGGCGGGAATGACATAGCCGGAAATACCGGCCCATCCACGCCGGAAATGATCGAAGACAATTCTGCTGCGATGGCAGCCATAGCAAAGGACAATGGCATTCAATTTGTGATCGCATCGATCCTTCCGGCGAGCAAATATGGCTGGGTTCCGGCAATCCAGCCCACTGGCGAAATCCAAGAAGTAAACCGATGGTTGCAAGCTTTCTGCGCGTCCAAGGGTCTCATCTACCTGGACTACTACAGCGCGTTGGTAGATGCACAAGGTGGGATGCGATCCGAGCTCAGTGCGGACGGTGTTCATCCGAACGCCCAAGGATACGCAATCATGGCCCCGCTTGCGGAGCACGCAATCGAGCAGGCCTTGAGTCGTAGGTAGATACGACACTCCGTGCTCATTGAAAGGTAAGAATTCGGAGGCTCCGCCGCGCTGCGCCGCCCAGCGCGATCTGCCCGGTTTCGGCGGGTTCTACACACCTTCAACGATGCGGTAGTCGCGTTCCGCGCCGGAGCCGAGTGCCTGAAGCGCCTTTTGGTAAGCCTCGCTTTTGTGAGCTGTCAGCGCGATGTCATAGCTGTCGAATTCGACAACGATAGTCCTCTGCGGCAACCCGGCTTCGTGGGCCTGAACCTGGCTCGTGGACCCGGTTAGAAAGCGCCCGCCGAATGACTGAACCGCTGGCACTGCTAATGCCGCGTAGGCCTTTAATGCTGATTCATCCGAAATCGATGTGTAGGCAACGACCCAATACCCCTTTTTCATAGCGTCCTCCCTGCGTCGCCTGTGTGTGCAGATCTAGCAGGCTGCAGAAAAACGTGTAGCGGGGGGGTTACGCCGCCATTGGCGCGTTGCAGCGAATCAGGTTATGGCGACGTAAAGTCGCCGCTACGTCCTCGACCTAGGTTTTTTCCGCCGCCTGCTAGCGTGGATAACGTGTGAAGACAAAGTCGCGATCTTTAACGGGCGCGTGGCTGTCCCTCAGATTTTCGGCCATTGAGCCGGTCTCCGCCACGGCTGCTCCTTTTTCCCCACCACCGAGCCACACCTCGTGCAGATGTAGTCGAAAATCTCTTTATCGAGCAGCACCAGGAAAAGACGCTTTCGCACGGGCATGGCGCGTTTGCAGGTCGAGCAGAAGAGCTGGCTCGCCTCCAAGTCTTCAAAGTCCTTTTGTTCGTCCGGCGGCATCATCAGAATCCGGAGCTCTCAATCTTTTCGTGCGTCTCGCACCATTATTTTGCCGAAGTTTTGGCCCGGCAGCAATGCCCGAAATGCCCACAGGACCCCGAAAAGGGTACCTGGAACGTGTGAAGAAATGCCAGGCCACGGATTAGCACGGATTCGCGCGGATGAAAAGAGAGGACTTATCCGTGCTGATCTGTGTTAATCCGTGGCTCCAACCGATTTTTTCACAGCCTGACACCGTTCTCCCACAAACGAAGACTCCGGCAACGGGGCGGTTGCAATACCTGGCCGAATCGCTCGAAACGCTGGAGGATACCGACATTGCGAATTGGAAGCTCTTGATCGCTTGGGAAAGACGGTAAGGCAAGGCTTCTCGGAAACCGGGGACATTCGGGACGTTTCCCATATTCTGTCAAGGCTGGATTGCCCCCCATGGGGGTTGCGTTGCGCGAAAAACCAGTGAAGCGCCCCGTATGTCTGTACGCAGTTTTCCCCGGGCAGGAACATGCTGGCTCAAGTAAACGGCGCTGGTTTTGGCTTAATTCCGCGAAGGGTGGGACGCCACGGCGTCGATCAGGCGCCGTGGCATCACTGGGGTGAGACTTGCGAAGGTCAACCGATGTAATCGGATTGGATCTTGAGCTTCTTGCCTGCGATCACGGTGATCTTCTCCTGATAAAACGTTTGCCCGTTGGCATTGCGCAACTCGATGGTGTGGGTGCCGGCGCGTAACGGGAACTTTTTCAGTTCGCCCGTGCGGCCCGCAAATCCGCCATCGACGAAAATCTGATCACCCTTGTGCTTCGTCTGAATCTCGACTTCGCCCGCATTGGGGATGTAGTAGGCCGGTCCGTACCAAGGGCCGTAATACCCGTAAAACCCCGGGTAGAACCCCAGCCCAACGCCCCCGTAGAACCCGCCTCCATAGAACCCTCGACCGCCATAAAATCCGCGGGCGGACGCCGCCGGTACAAAGGTCACAAACGCCAAAAGGGCAATCGCTGAATACTTCAAAAAGCGTGTCATGGCTGCTGCCCTCCTTCCCACGCCGGCCTTCCAAACCCACTTGCTTTTGACCGGCACACTCCCTTGGATGCAAAAGTGGACAAATTCGCTGCTTCTTGTAAGCCACTAAATTTCAATAAGATACATCAAGTCTGGGCAAAAAAGCTTCCTTTGCTGAGCGATGGCGGACTTACCGCTGACTCCGAACTGCGGCGACTCGGCTCTTTTTCTTTAAATTTTAAAGTATTGAATTTAAAAGGCTTAAGCGTATGAGTTCCTTCCCCAGAGGAAGGCGTTGTCGGCTATCTATAACATTAAAAAGGGGACAATCCAACCAATTGGGGGCAAGTGCGGGCACTTGCGGGGATTTGTGGGGTATCCACAATGCTTTTCGCCCACAACTTGCCACGCGCCACAGCTTTTCAGATTTTATTCCAGTACCAAAGGCTGTAGCCGGTAGCGCGGTCAACGGGGAGTTTGGCGATCTTGAGATGCAGGAGGATCTGGCCTCGATGGTGGCCCTCGTGGGCGAGCGCGTAACCAAGAAAAGCCACCGGGCTCAACTTGGTGCCTTTGGTGTGCCCGGTGCGCTCAGCTTCGGCGAACAATGCTCCCATGGCCTTACCGGAATCGATAAGCGCCTCCCGCAGTATCGCCCGGGGAGCCGTTCCGCCCGGGATTTTCTTTAGGCCCTCTGCCAAAGCTCGCGCGCGGCGCTCGAGCCAATAGATCCGCGCCATGTGAATATGCACAAAATAACTTGTCACCGCCTTACCCCGCGGGAGGATCGTCGCCGCCAATTGCTTGTCCGACAGAGCATCGAGCAACCGCAGGTTGACGCGGTTATTAATGTGCCACGTATCCGCGAGAGGATACTGAAGAGTAGTTTGGTCTGCCATAGGCCTCCTGAAATTTCCTAGGATTCCGGCGCGGCCGGTCCCAGCACGAAGAAGTTAGGAAGATACCCGGCGAGCAGATTACCACAGTTTGTTCCTGGCAAAAACTTGCCCATGCTAGGACACTCATAGGGGGCTGCCGCAAGGGCGGGGCTGAAGCCCCGCCCTTTCAGACCCGTGGTGAGAAATTCCGGTTGGGATCGGTTGAAAGCGTTGCGCCCCCGGCGGATTGAGTGCGGTCAATTCCGGTGGTGTCTTTCTCATTGACTATGGGCCATGGAGGGTGCAAAATTTCCATTGGGGTTGTCAGGGGAAAACAAATCAGGTTTGTGGAGGCACAAGGCCTCCGGATCTCGCGCGGTACACTCATGCACAGCAAGAAGTGGAAGTTCGGTATCGGCATCGGCATCATTCTCGCCGTAGTAGCCTGGGAAGGCATTTCTGGATTCCAGGAGAATAAAACTTACTATGTGACGGTGAGCGAGCTCACCCAGGCGCAAACGGCGCGCCGCCATGTACGGGTCGGCGGTGTAGTGGCGCAGGGGTCCGTGGAGCGCCGCGGCGGGCAACTCAGCTTCCAGCTCGCCCAAGACACAAAATCCATTCCCGTAACGTACGTGGGAACCGATACGTTACCCGACACCTTCAAAGACGGCGCGCAGGCGATTGTGGACGGCGATTATCTGACCAACGGGGAGTTCCGCGCCGAGAAGATTCAGGCCAAATGCGCTTCCAAGTACCAGGCTGCACCAGGCTCACGGGGAACTGGCATGAAGGGTCCGGTGGCCGTGCTCAACAGCGAAAAATGAGCTTCCGGGCATAGACCTCAGGCCGCCCGCACACCTCTGCAAGGAGAGCCCCTGGGGGATTATTTATGAACCAAGTCGGTAGTGTCGGCCTCATTGCCTCCCTGGCGTTCGCGGCCTATGCCCTGGTGGCCGGAGCTGTGGGGGGCAAGCTGCGCAGCCCGCGCATCACTCGCAGCGCCGAGCGTGCCACCTGGGGTTTCTTCCTGATGGTTACGCTGGCGGTGGTGGCCCTGGAATACATGATCCTCACGAACGACTTCCACAATGCCTATGTGGCTGAACATTCCAACCGTGATTTGCTCACGTATTACAAGGTCGCGGCGCTGTGGGCAGGACAGGAAGGGTCGCTGCTGTTCTGGACGTGGCTGCTCTCGATTTACAGCGCCCTGGTGGTTTGGCAGAACCGCCGCAAGAACCGCCAGTTGATGCCCTACGTGGTTTCCGTGCTGATGGGAGTGGGCACCTTCTTTTCGCTGCTCGTCTTTTTCGTCGCCAACCCCTTCCAGGAACTCTCCCTGGTAACGAGCACGGGCTCGCAAGCCTTTTCCGCGCCGGATGGCAATGGACTGAACCCGCTCCTCCAGTACCACTCCATGGTGATTCATCCCCCTATGCTTTACCTGGGGTACGTCGGCATGGTGGTGCCTTTCGCTTTCGCCATGGCGGCGCTCATCACCCGGCAATTGGGCGACAATTGGATTCGCACCACTCGCCGCTGGACGATGGTTCCGTGGATGCTGCTCGGCTGTGGAATCCTGCTGGGCGGTAACTGGGCCTACGCCGTATTGGGGTGGGGCGGCTACTGGGGATGGGATCCGGTGGAGAACGCATCGCTGCTGCCGTGGCTCTCCGGCACAGCATTTCTGCACTCGGTGATGATCCAGGAGAAGCGCGGAATGCTGAAAGTTTGGAACGTCGCGCTGGTCATCCTGACGTTCTTCCTGAGCATCTTCGGCACCTTCTTGACGCGCAGCGGGATTGTTTCTTCCGTGCACGCTTTCGCCCAATCCAACATCGGCCCGTTCTTTGCTGTTTTCCTCGCCATCATTCTGTTCTTTTCCGTCACCTTGCTTTTCCTTCGCCTCGACCATTTGAAAAGCGAGCACAAGCTTGATTCCATGGTTTCGCGCGAAAGCGGATTCCTTTTCAATAATTGGATTTTGCTGGCGCTGGTGTTCGCAGTGTTCTGGGGAACGCTGTTCCCAGTGATTTCCAAGGCCGTGGAGAATGCGACGGTCACGGTGGGCGCGCCCTTCTTCAATAAAGTGGCGATTCCCATGGGCCTGCTTCTCCTGCTGCTGACCGGCGCCGGACCATTGCTGGCGTGGCGCAAGACCTCGTTCCGAAGTCTGAAAAGAAATTTCACCCTGCCGCTCATTGTGGCGTTGGTGGCAGGTGGGACGATGTTCGCCGAGGGCGTGCGCAATCTTTACGCGTGGATGACCCTCTTCCTCTCCGTCTTTGTCCTCGTCTGCATCTTGGGAGAATTCTGGAAGGGTGCGCGCACCCGCATGAGGACCGCCAAGGAAAACTTCGCCCTGGCCATTTACAACCTAACCATGCGCAACACCAGGCGCTACGGCGGCTACATTGTGCATATTGGCATTGTGCTGCTTTTTATCGGTTTTGCGGGCCAAGCGTTTAAAACGGATGCGAAGGGACTGATGCAGGAAGGCGATTTATTGACCGTAAAGAACTACATGTTGCGCTGTGACGGCCTCATCACAGGCGACAATCCCAACTACGAATACACGCGCGCCCTCATCACCGTGACCAAGAATGGCGAGGCTTTCACCTCGATGCATCCGGAAAAGCGCTTTTACAAGGCCAGCCAGCAGCCCACCAGTTACGTGGCCATTCACCCCACATTGTCAGAAGATCTTTACGCCGTGCTGGCGGGAATGGATCCTGACACCGGCAAGGCGATCATTCAGGTATTTGTCAATCCGCTGGTGATGTGGGTGTGGATTGGCGGTGTGGTCACGCTGCTGGGCACGTTGCTGGCATTAGTTCCCAGCCGTGTCGAGCGCGAGATGGCGGAAATGCGCCAAGCACAGGAATTGGCAGTGCAGGCGGGCGATGCGTACTAAAGTGCAGTGACGAGTGACAAGTGACGAGTGACAAGCAGAAGAAAAGCAGTGACGAGTGGCATGTGATGAGTGACAAGCAGAAGAGTCCGAATTTCGGTGTCCGAAGTCCGATGTCGCAAGTCGGTTTTGCTCATCGCTCGTCACTCGTCACTCGTCACTATTCCTGCCATTTTGCTCGTCAATCGTCACTCACTACTCGTCACTGTTTCTTCTGGTTTGGAGTCTTGGCCGCCTCTCTGCTTGCCGCGTCGGTAGCACGCGGAGATGGCCCCCGAAAACCCACCCTGGAAGCTATCGGCAATGAAGTGCAATGTACGTGCGGCTGCAACGCGCCACTGAACCAATGCCCGCACCTTGATTGCGCCCAAAAAGCCGAGATGCAGGCTTTCCTCAAAAAGGAAATCGCGGAAGGTAAGGACGAGACAGCCATTCTCCAGGATTTGTCGCTCCGCTACGGTGTTCAGGTGCTGTCGACCCCGCCCGCCCATGGTTTTAATTTGGCGATTTGGATTCTTCCGGGCGTCGGCTTGTTGGTAGGGCTGGGTATTGTCATGGTGATCGTGCGGCGCTGGAAGCGCAAGCCTGCCGGCGCGCCAGCTCCCACTTTCGCGGCTAACGACCCCAAGATACTTACAGCAGTGGAAGAGGAAATGAAATCGACGGGGCTGGGGTAGAAGTCAGGAGTCAGAATGGAGTTAGAAGTTAGGAGTTAGAAGCTAGGAGTTAGAAGCTAGAAGCTAGAAGCTAGAAGTCAGAAGCCAGGAGCCAGAAGATAGAAGTTAGAAGAGAACGGAATATCGGGTCCAGCGGGCCGCGCCCAGTTTGAAATTCTATGCTCGGACCATCGTTGATATGAGCGGTTTTATTCTGACTCCTGACTCCTGGCTCCTGACTTCTAGCTTCTAACTTCTAGGTTCTGACTTCCGACTCTAGGAAAAATCATGTTACTCAGCTTGGCAGTTCTGATTGCCGTGGGGATGGCGGTTTACGTTATCTTCCCCTTGCTTAGCGCGGAAACTGCGGGTGGGCCTCTGCCCCTGGATGTAACCGTCCTCGGCGATTTGAAGCGGCGGCGGTTGGTGGTTTACGATAACTTGAAGGACCTGGACTTTGAATTTCAGTCCGGCAAGATCGCGCGCGAAGATTATGAAGCGCTGCGCACGAACTATCTTGGCGAAGCGGCGGGATTGATGGCGGCGACCCAGGAGGCCGAGCTGCTCAAGCAGGAAGATGCCCTAGTGGAGCGCGAAATCGCCGCGCGCCGGGCGCAGCGCAAGACGCCGCCCCCGATCGAGTACACTTGTTCAGCGTGCGGTTATGAGAATCCCTTGCCGGTAAAATTTTGCGGCGAATGTGGTGCGCGAATTGCCGCTCCGGGGAAGAAGGGTTGAGCCCAAGACTCGCTGCTGCTTTGAAAATGGATGTGCCAAGGTGCCTTCGGCACAGGTATTTTGAATAGCGAGTAGTCGCATTGTTTACGTCCCATGACCGTGAAATTGTTCCCATCCAAATGCCTCACAGTTTCGGCAGCTTGTATCCTGCTGCTGGGGTCTGGCACTGCTCTGCTCGCCGCGGGGGGCAAGATCTCGGGGCAGGTGTTGAACGGCACCACCGGCAGCCCTGTCGCCAATCAAACTCTTCAGCTCCTGATGCCGCGCGGCGGGATGCAGCAAGTTTCGACCGCGGTGACGGATTCGAGCGGCCATTTCGTGGTGGCCGCAGGCGACCTCCCCACTGATTCCTTTTACCTCCTCCAGGCAACATATCAAGATGTGAATTACCACGCCCCGGTTAAGTTCGACGACCGTGGCCAGGCCCAGGTGGATATCACCGTTTACGACTCCACCCGCACTGCGCCGCCCGTGCGGATTCAGTCCGCCCGCATCATCTTACGTGCAGAGGGCGGCAAGGTTCACGTGCAGGAGATGTTCGCGATCCGTAACCTTGCGGACCCGCCGCGCAGCTACGTGAATTCCGACGGCACGTTCCTCTTTCACCTCGCCATGACCGCCGCCGATCCCACTGCCGCGGTTGCCGGTCTGATGAGCATGCCACTGCCGCAGCCCGTGAACCCCGGCAGAGGCCCGGGTGACTTCTACATTCAGTACCCCCTCAAACCGGGCCTGACGGTGACGATGGTCGCATACGATGGCGATTACGGTTCGAACAAGCTGGACCTCGCGGACTCCGTCGCCTACCCCATCGACAGCGTGGAGCTGCTGGTGTCGCCCTCCAACCTTTCCGTGGACTCTCCGCTGTTCAAGGCCGCGGGCGCCGATGCGGAAACGGGAAGTCAGAAATATCTGGCGGAAAGCGTACCTCCCAACGCCCAACTCGCCGCCAGAGTCAGCGGGGAAGCGGCGGCCAGTGAAGCTGCGGCGGGTGGAGCTCCGGCCAGCCAAGCCGACGCGGAAGTGAAGACCCTTCCCAACTCGATGACGCGGATGGGTGGGCTTCTGCTCGCCTGCTTCCTGCTGGTCCTGCTGTGGGGGCTGGGCGTGCGCGTGGCGAAGGAATGGCCCCAGTGGAAGGCCCAGCAGAGCGCGAGCCAGCTTCAGAAAGTGCTGGAAGCCGAGGTGGATAAGTTGTTTAATTCTCTCGCCGACTTGGACGAGCTCTTCGCGACCGGCAAGATCGCGGAGAAGCCTTATTGGAAAGAGCGCCTGGAATTGAAAGCGCGCTTGGTGGCCACACTGAAGAAAGCTCCGCCCGCGCTGCTCGAGTCCTATGCTATCCGACACACCCCGCGCTAAACCCGCGCTGGAATTGCGCGATGTTTCCAAACAATTCGGGGACTTTCAGGCTTTGAGCGGCGTGTGCTTGCGCGTCGAGCCCGGAGATTCCATCTTGCTCTATGGGCCGAACGGCGCGGGCAAAACCACGCTGCTGCGCGTGCTCTCCACCCTGGCCCGCCCCAGCGACGGCAAGGTTCTGTACGACGGCGCCGACGTTCACGCCAACCCCACCGTCGCGAAGGCCGCGATCGGATTCGTCTCCCACGCCACGTTTCTTTACGGCGAGCTCACCGCGCGTGAAAACCTGGAATTCGCGGGGAAGCTCTTCGGCCTAACCAAGTCACCCGAGCGGGTGGCCGGCGTGCTTGACATTTTCCACCTCCAGGAGCGGGCTGAAACTCCCGTGCGCGAGCTTTCGCGCGGATACCAACAGCGAGTATCGCTGGCGCGGGCGTTTTTGCACGCCCCCCAGTTTCTATTGCTGGATGAGCCCTTCACCGGACTCGATGCAGCCTCCACCGAGTCGCTGCAAGATTTGATGCGGAGCCTACAAGGGCAAGGCAAGGGCCTAATTCTCTCCACCCACGATTTCGAGCAAGGCAGGGCCATCGCCCAGAGGCTCGTGGCGCTTGAAGGCGGAAAGGTGCGGTACGATGGGCCGATCCACGCGGCGCCCCTTGCGGCGTTGCGAAAAGGAGCCAGGAGTCAGGAGTCAGAAGCTAGTAGCACAGCCCTCCCCGAAGGGGGGGGAATATCATTAGCCGTAGGTGAAACCTACGGTCGGAACGATTAAAAAGTAGGGGCGGTTCGCGAACCGCCCCTACGGGGTTCATGCGAACTCTAGGAGTCATCTCCGCCATTTTCGTGAAGGACCTGCGCGTCGAGTGGCGGCACCGCGAGACGCTTGCCTCGATGTGTATTTTCGGCCTCCTGGTGGTATTCCTCTTCAACTTTGCATTCGAGCCGGCGGGGGAAGAGAGGCTGCGCCTGCTGCCCGGCTTGTTGTGGATTGCGTTTGCCTTCGCCGGCGTATTGGGATTCAACCGTTCCTTTGCGGCGGAGCGCGAAAACGCGGGCCTGGAGGGCATGCGCCTGGCGCCGGTGGATCCGGGCGCCATTTATCTCGGCAAAATGCTCGCCAACCTGTTTTTTATGGGAATTGCCGAGGTCGTCGTGGTGTTCGCAACAAGCCTCTGGTATAACTTTTCCTTCATCCCGGCGCTGGGATGGTTTGCGCTGACCACTTTCTTCTGCACGTTGGGTTACGTGGCGGTGGGCACGACCTTCGGGGCCGTTGCAGCCAATACCCGCATGCGCGAAGTCATGCTCCCGGTGCTCCAGTTCCCGGTGGCCGTCCCGATTTTCATTGCCGGGGTGGAGGGAACCACCGGAGCGCTCAAAGGTGACCCGGTCAGCGATTATGCGGGCTGGATCAAACTGGCGGCGGGATATAGCGCCATTTTTGTGGTTTTGTCGTATCTTTTGTTTGAGTATGTCCTGGAAGAGTAGGGCAGTGCTCCATCATCCGCAGTCATCGGACAAAGACTTAGGTCATGAACAAGATCTTCCCTCCCACTTTGCACCTCATCGTGACGTACGCGTGGCTGATAGTGGCCACCTATTTGATATTTTTCTATGCCCCGCAGGAAGCCACCATGGGCGAAGTGCAGCGCATCTTTTATATTCACGTGTCATCGGCATGGACGGCCTTGCTGGCTTATTTCCTGATTTTTCTCGGCAGCATTGCGTATCTGTGGAAGCGCCGGGATTCAGCGGATGATTTCGCCCACGGCGCGGCGGAAGTGGGTTTTGTCTTTTGCACCTGCGTGCTGGTGACGGGCCCGCTGTGGGCAAAACCGGTCTGGGGCATTTGGTGGACGTGGGACGCTCGCCTGACGCTTACCTTTGTACTATGGCTACTTTTTGTTGCTTATCTGATGCTACGGAGTTACGTCATCAACCCTGGGCGCGCGGCAGTCCTGGCGGCGGTGGTAGGCATTATGGGCTTCGTTGATGTGCCGATTGATTACATGGCGATTCGCTGGTGGCGGACGCAACATCCGCAGCCGGTGATCGCCGGCGGGGAGGGTTCCGGCCTTGATCCCCGCATGTGGGTGGCGTTACTGGTAACGTGGGGCGCATTCCTGTGTTTGTTTGCTTACTTGTTGCGGCAATCTACGCGCCTCGCGGTGCTCCGGCGCGAGGTCGCCAATCTTCGGCGGTTGCGGGGTTCATCCCAGGGGGGATAGCATGTGCAACGTTTATCTTGTTCTCGCGTATGGACTCCTTTGGGCCATCTTTACGTTCTATGCCTGGGTGATCCACGGCCGCCAGCGGCGGCTCGAAAAGGAATTGGAGGAGCTGAAAAGGGCGCTCGGCCAGCAATAGCGCCTGTCCAGGGGGAACTCTCAATGGGTTTCAGGACATTCGCCATAAATTCTACTTCCCTCGCCCCCTTGGGGGGGAGGGTTGTAAATTCAATTACCTCCGCAGGCCTCTGCTACACGCGTGACTTAAGTTATGATATGTTGGTGGTGCTGAAGAATCTGATTCCAGTCCGGACTGTGCGGGGTGCGAGATCGGACCATTCTTGCTCGTGCGAGATGGCGAAGCGCTTCCACGGCAACGAACTTGCGTGCCCGTGATAAAGCCTCTGCTTCATCTTGAAGAAGAACCATGAAGAAGATCGGACGATACAACATCATTTCCGAACTGGGCCGGGGGGCCATGGGAATTGTCTACAAAGCCTCCGACCCCACCATTGGCCGCGAGGTTGCCCTGAAGGTCCTCTCCCTTAACACTTCTCCTGAGGAAGGGACCAACAGCCCGCAGCAAATGTTCATGCGCGAGGTCCGGGCGGCGGGACGATTGGCGCACCCTTCGATCGTCACCATTCACGACGCCTTCGAGGACCAGGAAAACCAGACCAGTTGCATCGTCATGGAACTCGTCCCAGGTCTCACCCTGGAGAAGATTCTCGACTCGGGCCACCCCCTGACCACCGAACAAACCCTTTCGATAGTACGGCAGGTTGCGGAGGGGCTTGATTACGCGCATCGGAATCAGGTTATCCACCGCGACTTGAAGCCGGCGAACATCCTGGTGACCGAGGATGGGCGGGCCAAAATCACGGATTTTGGCATCGCCAAAGTCCTCGCGCGCGAAGGCATGGCACGCACCATAGGTGTAATGGGAACGCCTTCCTATATGTCACCGGAGCAGGTGAGGGGAGGCGAAGTTGACGGCCGCACGGACATCTTCTCCTTGGGCATAATCATTTTCACGATGCTCTCTGGGAAGAAGCCGTTCACCGGCAATACCGCCGCCGTGATGTTCAAGATCGTTTACGAAGAGCCGTCGGTGCCAAGCAGTCTCAATCCTCAGTTAACGCCGGCGTACGATTATGTAGTTAAGAAGTGCCTGGCGAAGGACCGCAACCTGCGGTATTCCTCAGCGCGCGAATTGCTGGTTGACCTGGACGACCTTCAGCATGGCCGTCCGCTCCGCTCCCAGGCAGTAGCTCCAGCGCCTGCCCCCGCCGCCCCACCAACCCCGGCAGCAACTCCGCCCTTGGACCGGGCGCTCGCCGTGCCAATTCCGGGCCTTATCAAAGCAGCGCCCCAGCCACCGCCGCCACGGCCGGCGTCACCTGCACCGCCAACGGCGCCGCCCCCGGTCACCCCGGTGGAAGCAGGAGGCCCAGTTGCGCCTCCCCCATTTGCCCAGACCCTCAACATGCCGATTGGGGGTCTTATGAAAGCAGCGTCCCAGCCCCCATCACCACCCTCGGCGCCACCTCCGCACGTGGCTGCGCAGCCGCCTAAACCCGCGGCGCCGCCCCCGGTCACCCCGGTGGAAGCAGGAGGCCCAGTTACGCCTCCCCCATTTGCCCAGACCCTCAACATGCCGATTGGGGGTCTTATAAAAGCAGCGTCCCAGCCCCCATCACCACCCTCGGCGCCACCTCCGCACGTGGCTGCGCAGCCGCCTAAACCCGCGGCGCCGCCCCCGGTCACCCCAGTAAAGGCAGGAGGCCCAGTGGCGCCTCCCCCATTGGGCCAGACGCTGGCCATGCCGATTCAAGAGCTTATGAAAGGGGCGTCGCTGTCTCCGTCGCCGGGGGTGGTTTCCGCGCCTCCCGCTTCACCGCCCGTGCCGGTGCAACGGCCCAAGCCCGTCATCCCGCCACCCGTCACGCCGGCGCCGCACCCGGATGCACGACCTCTCACGGGACCGATCCTGCCGAGGCGGGTGCCGGACCTTTCGGCGGTGACGCCCTCGGTCCCGCCATCGCCACAACCGGCGCCTATGCCTTCCGCCTCCTATGAGGCGACGCAGATGATGGGGCGAACGCTTCCCAAGCAGGCGCCGGACCTTTCCGCCGTATCGTCGCAGGCACCATCATCGCCACGCGGGGCACCAGCGCCTCCCGCTCCGCCTGATTACCCCTTCACGGAAAGAACATTTCCCATGCAGGCACCGGATGTTCCCGTAGCGTCTCAGGCCGTTGGACCACAGCCGGTTACAACTGCACCGCCTCCTCAACCCGTCGGCGCGCCCGCGGAGGTGCCGGCGGGAACTTCCGGCGATGTGTTGCCCGCGCCCAAGTCGAAACTCATCCCCGTCATGTTTGGCGGGGTGGCCGTGGTCCTGTTCGCCGCCGTGATATGGGGTTACTGGAAGTTTCGGCAGATAAGAACTGCGCCCGCGCCGCCCCCGCAGGTGGCGGTGCAGACGCCGCCGGTGACTCCGCCTCCGGCTCCCGTTTCAACTCCCGTTGCGACTCCAACTCCACCCCCTGCCGCTGCGACAGAGCAGCCGACCCCACCGATAAGTGCTGCTCCGGTGGTTGCCAAGAAAACCGCCGTACACAGGCCGAAGCAGGTGATCGTGCCGCCCACGACTGCGCCGACGCCACCTCCGGCCCAACCTGAGCCCGTCACCGTAATGCCGCCTCCCAAGCCTTCGCCTCCCACGCCCAGCCCCGAAGCCATTGCCAAGACGGAGGCCCCTAAACTCGCCAATATTCCGCGGATCGTCCAGGTCCTCTGCAATTTCGGCTTCAAGGAGGCGACGTTTACTTTTTCCAGCGGCGGGCAGACCCTTTTTGAAGAGACTTTAAAAGGGAAGAAGAAAAAGGGAGGATTCCTGGGGATCAAAGGGTCCTATGAAGGGACTTTCACACATACCATCACCGTGCCTGCCGGTGCGTCGGAGGTTTCCATTCACGTCGTAACCAAGGATGGGGCGACGGACCTGAGCAAGGCAATCAAGATGCCGCCGCCGGGGGGCTTCGTTCCCACGCTCGCCGTGGAAGTTGACGCCGACCACCTGTCTCCCAACTGGAAAAGCTCCGCCGGCGCAAAATAGCGGGGGGAAATCACGGCGGCCTTTTTCATAGAAACATTTCCCTCGGGGTTAGACACCGTATCCATCGCGTCATTTACATTGCCGCCAGGGCCTTGTAGAATGCGCCTTCCCGCGTGGGGGAATGACGTACCCCCAATCCGCGGCCAATCGTGGCGAGCAAGATCTCGCGGTTCCCGCCGCCTTCTACTGGCATTTGCCTGGTTTCGTGATTCGAGGAAAGCCGTGGGAACCGATGCGGGATGGCACCAACCGCGCGGAACTTTATGACAGGAGGCAGAGTATGGCATTGAACGTCGTGGAGAAGGAAGTGAACGGAGTCACGGTCCTGCAACTAGTCGGCCGTGTAACCCTGGGTGAGGAGAGCAACCAACTCCGCACCAAGCTCAAGGACATCCTGAGCCAGGGCAAAACGCGCTTGGTTCTCGACCTTGCCGAAGTAACTTACATCGATAGCGCCGGCTTGGGCACGCTGGTGGCGGGATTCACCTCGGCGCAGAACCAAGGCGCCAACCTGAAGCTGGCCAACCTCACCAAACGCTTTCGGGAGCAGCTTCATATTACCAAACTGGTTACAGTATTTGACGTCTACGATAGCGTCCAGGACGCCGTCAAATCCTTTAAATCAGCGTCCTGACCGCGCCAGCGCCCAGGCTATCATCCTGATTCGCAAGCCGCACTGAGGGGTGGATCCTGCTGCGGGGGCGTCGCCGGTTGTTCCGGAAACCGTACGCTGTTCCCCGCGGTGGCTCGCGAACTGCGCGCAGCGGAGCTCCAGGGGAGGAATTATGAGTCATCAAATTGGCTGGGGGCTCATGCTGGTTTTTGTGGGAGGCATGCTCAACGGCAGCTTCGCGGCCCCCATGAAGCGCCTCTCCGCCTGGCGTTGGGAGAACATCTGGCTGGTCTATGCTTTCACGGGATTGTTGATTCTTCCCTGGGTCATCGCCCTGGGCACGGTTCCTCATCTTGGTGGCGTGCTTCAGCAAGCTTCCGGCACGGTGCTGGCCAAGGTTGCCCTTTTCGGATTCGCCTGGGGCATTGGCGGCCTTTTGTTCGGCCAGGGAATCGCACGCGTGGGGCTGGCGCTGGGCTTCGCGGTGATTCTCGGCATCACTTCCTCGTTCGGGTCGCTCCTGCCGCTGGCGATCCTCCATCCCGACCAACTGGGCACCCGGCAAGGCCTGGCGCTGATCGCGGGGACGCTGGTTATGACCCTCGGGCTCGTCTTCCTGGCGATGGCGGGGAAGCGCCGCGAACGCGAGCAGGCTTCCGCGGCGGCGGCTTCGGGGCGCTCGGGCTTCGGCGTCGGGCTCGTTATCTGCATTCTCTCCGGCGTCTTTTCCTCGATGCTCAACTTCGCTTTTGTTTTCGGCGAAGAAATGCGGCAACTCTCGCTCCAGGCGGGGGCTTCGACCGCCATGTCAGGCAACGGCATCTGGGCGCTCGCGGTGAGCTGCGGCTTCCTGCCCAACGCGGCTTACTGCGTCTACCTCTTAAACAAGAACCACACCTGGGGCGTCTTTCTGGAAAAATCAGCGGGGGCCGGCTATGCGATGGGCGCCGCCTTGATGGGAGTGCTCTGGTATTGCGGCCTGGTCGTTTACGGCATGGGTACCGACGCGCTGGGCACACTGGGCAGAATCGTCGGCTGGCCCGAGTTCATGTCCATTGATATCATCGCCGGGATCCTCTGGGGATTTTTCGGCGGTGAATGGAAAGGTGCCAGCCGCACCGCCCTGGGCTACTGCCTGGCCGGGATCGCCATCCTCTTCCTCGCCATCGGCGTGATCAGCTTGGGCAACGCATCGTAAAGGCGCGCGCCATACCCATCGGGCGTGGGGGCTTCGCACACCCATACACGCTATCGTTGGCTATCTGCGCCATGGCCGGCCTCAGACCGGCATCCGCGCTCCTTTCAGGCGCCATCGTCCTCCCCTCAATACGCCCGCCACGCCGTGTGTGGTACGCGCCGCCGTTAGTTATGCGGCCACGCGCTTTGGGGTAGAGCGCTGTTTTCATGGACCGCAGGCGCTACGCCACACTTTGGCGCAGCGGCTCGTGCAAGGCGGCACACCCCTCAAACAGATTGCCGACCTTCTGCCTCACCGCTCGCGGGATGCCACCACGATCTACGCAAAGGTCGATCTCCCCGCACTTAACCGAGTGGCCCGGCCGTGGCCGGGGAGGCAGTCATGAACCCCCACGACACGATGCTCTCAAAGGTCAAGCTATCTTTGGCGGACCGGCGCCGGGTGGGCTTTGCACTGAGTATTCCCGGCAAGTAGTTGCTCAGTTTTTCCCGCTTCGCCGATCGCAGCCGCTATCGCGGCCCGCTGTCGGTGGACTTAGCGAGCCGCTGGGTGCTGGCGAATCACCGCGGCTTGGCGCTCACCGCCGCACGCCGCATCGATGCGCTCAGGAGCTTTGCACGCCATTGTCTGACGTTTGATTCGGGAACGGAGATTCCGCCGGCGTCGTTCCAAACCCGCGCGCCTCCGAAATCCACTTCTCATCCTGGCTTACGTCAGGGGGCCATACTCTTCGCCAACGGCGATGACCCGGCCGCTTTCCGCCGATTGTCGGGATGCGGTCATTACCTGCATGACCTGGCAGGTCTCTTCCGGGGGGCATAGGCGAGGTGGCTGGCGATCCGCAACACAGCACACGAAGTACCGGAGCTGGGCGGCGAACATATCTTCGTCCGGTGCGGTGAGGTCGCTCACGGTACCGTTGCTTTTGTACAAGCGGAAGATGTGCGATGCGTGTTCGCGCTCCTGAATGTTGGCGCCGACGCGGAAGGTGTATTCCAGCGATCCTTCGTTACCGAGAACGCGAATACTTGTATTGAAGGGCATCGACGCCGGCATCATGTAGCTCGCCTCGATGCAGGCCTGTGCCTCGGGGTACGTCAACGTCGTATGCACATGATCCCAGCTTCCTGTCGGCGCCTGGATTCCTACGGTGTACACGCTTTGAGGACGTCCCAGAATCCAATGGATGAAATCCACGTCATGGATTTGCAGGTCGAGCAGGCAGCCGCCGCTCTTCGCCGGGTCGCGAAACCAGTTGCTCCAGGGTGGATACTTCCCGAGCCGCCAGGCGGTGACGGAACGGACGGAGCCGACATCGCCCGCCTCAATCATTTCCTTGATGCGCGCGTACTGTGGCCAGAAGCGTAGGATGTGTGCGACCATGAGGATGCGGCCGTGGACCCGGGCCGCCTCGAGCATGCGCTGTGCCGAAGTGGCATCGAGAGCCATGGGCTTCTCACAAAGGATGTGGAGGCCGCGCTCGGCGGCTTCCACCGTGGCGACTTCGTGGAGATGGGTAGGAAGGCAGATAATGACGGCATGAAGCCGGTGGTCAAGAAAGAGTTCCTGGTAGGTGGGGTAAACCTGCAAGCTGGGGAACGTATCACGGAGCGCTGCCGCCTCTTGGGTAGCCACCGCCAGGACCTGAGCGCCCGGAACTTCTCGGGCCGCCTCCAGATGGATTCGCCCGATGTACCCCATGCCCGCAATTCCCAGGTTGATCATGAGCTATCCAACCTTGTGCACCACGGCTGGCTCGGAATCCAGGCGGTGCTCGTGAATCTTCTCGATGGCGCCGACGATGTCGTCCATGTCTGCCTGCTCGCCAGGAGCAAGCGATGTTCCAACCACACGGCTTCGCGGCAGATTCTCTCCGAAACCGGGTAACGTGTGGCGAATGACACGTTATCGAGCGGTTTTGCATAGTGCCCGCACGTAACGGGCCAACCATGTGGCTAGAATGCCTGGTTTACGAACAAGGGTTTCTCGCTGACCGGTCCCCACCGCGAAGATTGGCGGGGGTGGCAAGGTCAGACCCATGGAAAACAGCGCCTGCTCGGGTGGGATTTCCAGGGGACGCAACTTGGAGGCGAAGATTGCCCTGGGTTGTGGGGTCAGACCGCTGGGATAACAGAAGGGGCCAAGATTGCCCGCGGAGGTATCCATGTGACGAAGATTGCCATCCCGAGCAGGAAGCTTTTGCCCTCGCTGCGATGGACACGGCGAAGTCCGGCCGTACCCTTGAGCAGATAGGCAAACGCAAAGAAATCGCACTTGATAAGCGTTCTGCAAGGGGGGCGGACGGCTGGCGCGTGGAGTTTTTCGACCGCTCTGCGCGGGGTGGGAAACTCCAAGTTGCTGCCCGTAACAATGGTTTCGAGTCACTTACGATGGGTAGCAAGACGCAGGATCCTTTGGACACAGACCCATGAATAGAAGAAGAATAGCGCCGTCGAGATGACCAGAATGAAACCGGCCAGGACCATTGTATGGCTCAATCAAGCTACAAATCCTGCGAGAACTACGAGGAAACCCCGAACCATTTCGCCACGGCCCAGTGTCATGGCAGGTTCTGCCCTACTAACCAGTTTGAAGGCGAGTGGCCGTGACCGGCAATAGTACGGGAGTACCGCCTGAGTTTGAAGCTTTCACGTTTACTTCTGGCCCAAAGGCTATTTTGTGAGCCGTGGCGCTTCGTACGCCGGCCTGATTGAACTCATCATCAACCGGCATGCTCAAATGACATTTTCAGGCATGTCAAAGGATCAGGAATCCTCTGTGTCAAATCTAAACGTTCACCGCCGGGCAAGAACCCGGGAAAGGATGTGTGTATGCAAAGATCGCCGCAGTAATTCAACTTCCTGAGATTCTCAGGAACAAATCGAGCCATTTGGTGAAGCTTGCGGGAAAGGTCGATTCATTTTCCCTACTACTCCGCGAGGCGCCAAAGGGCGAATTGAAACGCTCGGTCGAAGAACAGTTCCACGCCATGGTGTTCGCAACCCGCAAGGAAACACGGCAGTACTGCCTTCGCTATCGCTCTTTGCCAGGAGAAGGAATCTTGGATTTAAATACGGATTGCACTTCCGGCCAGCTTGAGCCTGGTGACCTCGGCAACCCCCGCCACCCAAGCGGGGCAGGCTCTGCGAGACGTGCTGCTTCTTCGCGGGCAATCCCGAGGAGCAAGTTTCTGAAATGACGGTAGCCCCGCGCCGCAAGACCTTGTGCTTGTGGTCTGAATCTCGCCTATTTATCCTTTCCATGCGCTTGTCTTCACTCATAAGGCCCACACAGTGGGGTAGGGCCTCTCGGTAACCTGTTTCTGCTGGCTTCGGTTTAATTCCCCACATATTCAAATCACTGCGGGGCCTCAGTGGACGCAGGTTCTGTGTCAACCTCCGGAGCGGGCGCTTTCGCCGCAGCGCTGGCTCCGGGCCTCGTCAAGAGAAACAGGGCACGCCCGCTGATTTCCTCATCGAATTCGACGCCGCCTCTCTCAAATGTCAGCCTGACCCCTTCCACCTGGTGTTCGGGAGGCACTTTGCCGAGGGCGCAGTTCACTTGCAGCACCGCATTCCTCGATGGCCCCCACATAGGTAATAGCCGGATTCGGATTAGCGCCAAGCCCCCTGACGGCATCGAACCGTAAAGCATGGGCATACGCCGGGAGCCGAACTCGGAGGGGCCGAATGCCCAGCCCTCACGCATCAGCACATCCCGAGCGACACCGTAAGAGTCAAAGCTGACCAGT